>NICF_comb_assmDRAFT_10003878_pt1 | contig 10619 bp, 11 predicted proteins | sample NewIslPassag4_SG_FD_11279 | JGI IMG/M metagenome (IMG submission 11279) | reverse complement strand
CGGCGTCGGGCTCGCTTCGGACCCGAGCCGCCTGCGCTCGGCCGGGTACAAGCCCCTCGCGCTCGGTCTCGTCGCGTCGGTGCTCGTATCGGCGCTCAGCCTCGCGCTCGCCTTGCGGATCCCCTCCTCATAGCCGGGCAAAGGACAAACGTCCCGGAGCGGCGCGGATAAGCGTCCTCGTGCATTCCTTAGCTTTATCACTGCCTTCGCGCGCTCCCGGTCGGGGAGAATGGAATCGCCGGGAGACACGGCGAGTCACTGCGCCCGGCGCAACCGGGAGGGATGTACGATGCCGCCCCTTGTGAAACGCACGTTGGTCACCGCCTTGAGAGTATGGCTCGGTGTCGCATGGCTCGTGCCGGGCCTTGCGAAGGTGCGCGACGCCGCCTGGACCGGTGCGGACGCCGGCGCCGCCGTGGCCGCGTTCGCCCAAGACGCCGTAGCCAAGGCGGCGGGCGCTAACCCGGCCGTGCACGCCTGGTACGCCGAGTTCCTCGAGGGCGTCGTCATTCCCAACGCAGCGCTTTTCGGGCACTTGGTGGCGTGGGCCGAGGTGCTGGTCGGCGCCGCGCTCGTCCTGGGCGCCTTCACCGGCTTTGCGGCGCTCATCGCTGCGCTGATGAATGTCAACTACCTGCTCGCCGGCGCCATCGGTGTCAACCCGCTCCTCCTCGCAGTCGCCCTTCTGATCCTCGTCGGGATCGAACAGGCCGAGCCCTTCGGCGTCGACGGGGTGCTGCGGCCCAGGGTGGAAGAGGCGGCGGGGAAAGGAGTGAAGACGCTCAAGGAACGCACCGCCCTTTGACTGCGCCGCATGCGACGAGTACCGCCGGAGAATCGACAGGAGGATTGAGACCCATGGGTGCCGTGCAATTCCTCGAACGGCAAGTATCGATCTCGGGAAAGAACCTGGACCTCACCCCCTCCCTCGAACGCCACGTTCACGAGAAGATGAAGAAGCTCGAGCGCATTTTCGGCGATCACCAGGCGGTGACGATCGACACCGTCCTCTACACGGGAAAGGCGGGCATGACCGCCGAGATTACAGTACACGCGGGCGGCTACGTGCTGCGCGGCGAGAGCACGACGAGCGACATGTACCGCTCGATCAACGAGGCCGTCGACCGGATTGAGGGCCAGGTGCGCAAGTTGAAGACCCGGGCGGCGAAGAGGCTGCACGACGGGGCCAAGCCCTGGGAGGCCGAGTCGCCTCGATCTGCGCCCCTCGACTTGGGCCGCGCCGGCGGGCCCGGTGAATCGAGCGGCGAAGGCCTCGGCGAATGGCTCAAGGCGCCTCCGGTCGCCGTCGCGAAGACCAAGCGCTTCGTCGTCAAGCCGATGGACGTCGCCGAGGCGGCCATGCAGATGGAACTGCTCGGGCACGACTTCTTCGTCTTCACCGACGCGGAGACATTCGAGGTGCGCGTCCTTTATCGCAGGAAGGACGGCACGTACGGCCTGATCGAGCCCGTGATCGGGTGATCACGTCGCCCGGCCTTTCGCCTCCCAGCAGCACCGCTTGAACTTCCTGCCGCTGCCGCAAGGACACGGGTCGTTGCGGCCTGCGGCGCGCCAGCGGCGCTCGTCCTCACGGCGCATCTCCTCCATGATGGCCGCCGGGGCGATTCCTTGCCGCCACAGCCGCGCCATCCTGTCGAGCACCGGCTTTGCATGGCGGAAGTACGTCCGGTACCCCTCGCACAGGTAGTTGAGACCCGGCCGGCCGTCCGCCGTGAGGGCGAACCGGTCCTTCGGACAGGCGCCGCGACACATCTCGTACACGTCGCACGCGAAGCACTGCGGCGGAAGCGCGTCACGCTTTGCAAGCCCGAACCGCTCCTGCTCCGGCAGGCTCGCGAGGCGCTCGAGCGGCGTCTCGCGGATGTTGCCCAGCCGGTATTCGGGCAGGACGAAGTGGTCGCACGCGAAGACGTCCCCGTTGTGCTCCATGGCAAGGGCCCTGCCGCACGTCTCCCGGAAGACGCACAGGTTCGCCGGGTAGCCGAGCGCCATGGCGAAGCTCTCTTCAAAAATTTGCACAAATACCTTGCCCACGTCGCGGCGGACCCACTCGTCGAAGATCGCGCACAGGAACGTCCCGTAGTCGCGCGGGCTTACCGACCGCTCGGAGACGGCTCCTCCGCCCAGGTGCTCCACGATCGGGATGAACTGGAGGTACTGCACGCCTTTCTCCTTGAAGGACCGGTACACCTCGAGCGGGTGCCTGGCGTTTGCGCTGTTCACGACGCAGAGCACGTTGAATTCGACGCGGTGCTCCTTGAGGAGTTCGAGCCCCCGGAGTACGCGCTCATGCGTCGCCCTACCGCGCTTGTCCACCCGGTACCGGTCATGCAGGAACGCGGGCCCGTCCATGCTGATGCCGACGAGGAATTTGTTCTCGCGCAGGAACTCGCACCACTCGGGCGTAAGGAGCGTGCCGTTCGTTTGCAGCGCGTTGGTGACCCGCCACCCCCGGGGAAGGTACTTCGCCTGCAGTTCGACGACCCTCCGGAAAAAGTCGAGGCCCATGAGGGTCGGCTCCCCGCCCTGCCAGGCGAACGGTACCTCCGGACCCGGCTGCGCGGCGATCATCTGCTGGATGTAGCGCTCGAGCAGCTCGTCCGGCATGCGGAAGCGCTCGCCTTTCGGGTACAGCCGCTCCTTCTCCAGGTAGTAGCAGTACTCGCAGGCGAGGTTGCAGATGGCGCCGGTCGGTTTCACCATGACGTGGAACGGCAACTTCAACCGACGTCACCCCTTCGCGCGGGAATCGAAGACTCGTCTTTACGACCCTATCATGACGGATGGAGCAGCGCCAGTGCTGAATGTCGCCGGATTCAGGTGACGAACGTCCTCTTCTCGATATATTTTCGGAAAAAGATGAATAAACAGTTTGGAGGCCGGTTAAAAATCGAGTAGACAATTTCAAGAGAAAGAGGCGGATGACGAATGAACGCTGCGACGATCCACACGCGATTTGGCACGATTCGAGGGACCGAGGCGGTGTGTGTAAAAAGCCGCCTGTCAAGGTCGACCATGCGCGAGATCCCGCTCAACCAGATCCGGTCGGTCCGGCAGGTGGTCGTCCGGCACACGGGGATGGGCGTCGGCTTTCTCCTTCTCGCCTCCGTGTTTTACCCGGTCCTGTACCACCCCTTGGGCGCCATTTCTGCGGTCCTTCTCTCCTTGGTTGGCGCCCTGCTGATGTGGGGGTCGCCGGAAGTCGTCATCACGACGAAGAGCGGCCAGTCGCGACGCATCAAGGGAACGCCGTGGAGTTTCGGCGAAGCCGACCGGTTCGTCGCCGCACTGCGCCACTCCATGTACACCGCGAGGGTGCCCCGGTGACCCCCCCTAGCGGGTGGCCGGATCGCAGCGGCCCGGTCGGCGGCCCCACTCCACGGTGACGAGGCGGGCGCGCGAGCGCCGCGGCCTTGCGGCCGCGGCGCATAGGGCGTTGCACAGCATACGACCGGCTGTAGGCCCGGCTCCTCTTTTCCCACCGGTCCGGTGCCGCGTGGCGCCGCCCGGGAAGGGTACAGTCGTTACAGCGGCAGTTCGACGGTCTGGCGCGTATCCATGGCCTTGTTCACAGCCAGAGTGAGCTCGAGCGAGCGCACCGAGTCGGCGTAGGTGCTCTTGACACCGCCGGGGTTTTTCGCCTTGACGGCGTCGATGAATGCCCGGTCCGCCTCGAGCTGGTAGTCGTTTTGGATCCGCCAGGTCGTCGTCTCGCCGTTCTTGGCGATCGTGACGGAGTTGCGCAAGCGATAGTTGAACGTCGTGTGGCGGCAGAAGATGTCGAGGCCGCTCGGCACGTTCTGGTTGGTCTTGAGGAAGCAGGCGGAGAAGATCGTCCCGATCACGCCGTTCTCGAAAACGAGGTTGGCGGCCGAGGCGTCTTCCGTGTCGTACCCCTCGAACTCGTCGATGAGCCCCCGCATCCCGACGGCCTGCACCGCCTTGACCTCGCCGATCAGGTAGCGAGCCATGTCGAAGACGTGGGTCGTCTGTTCGACGGCTTGTCCACCGGAAAGGTGCCGCTTGCGCCACCACGCGACTCCCGGCACGCCGCCCATCCAGTAGCCGATCACAAGGCCCGGCCGCTCCTTGGCAAGCTCGCCCTTGAGGCGGTTGATGACGTCGATGTAGCGCTCCTGGTAACCGACGGAGGAGACCAGGTTTCGCTTCTGGATCTCGGCGGCGAACTCCCGGGCCTCGCCGAGATCGAGGTGCACCGGCTTTTCGACGAACAGCGCGACGTTGCGCTCGATCGCAAGCCGTTCGGGCTGGCCGTGGGCGAAAGGCGGGACGCAGATGTACACCGCGTCGAGCTCGTTCTCCTCGAACATCGTGGCGGCGTCGGTGTACGGCTTCGCGCCGAACTTGCTCGAGGCGTCCTGCACCGCCGCCTCGCTCACGTCCGCGAACGCAACGAGAGTAACGTCCTCCATTTCGGAGAGGCGCTTCATATGTCCCCGGGAGATGCCTCCGGTTCCGATGAAACCAACGCGTACCTTATCGATGGTCGTTCCCTCCCGCAATCAATGACCGTGGTGTGATTCTACACGAATCCAAATCCCCCTTGATGCGCCGTCACGAAATTTGCTTCTAAGGCGCGCGGCGGCGCCCGGCGCAGCCCGCAGGGCACCGGGCGGCGGGTGCCGGCCGGGCGCACCCCGGCGTGCCGCGGCGGTGGGTCAACTTGCGCCCGCCGCGGCTAGGACCGTGGCGGCTGCAACGGCAAGGTTTTTGAGGAAATGAGCCATCTCGTTCGCCTTCTTGGCGGAGTCGCTTTCGTCCCAGAAGCGGTGGATCGCCGCCGCTGCGATTACCAAGAAGGCGGCGGCCGCGAGCGATCCGATCACTACCTGGTACGAAAAGAGCAGCGAGAGGCCCCCGGCGAGAAGCGCTGCGCCGCTCACGACAACGGCCGCCTGGGGGTACGGGATTCCTTTCTTCTTTGCGAGCTCACTCAGCGATTTCAAGTTCACAAAGTGGTTGACGCCGTGAAAGATGAAAAAGATCGACAGCACAATGCGGGCGCCCTCATTAACCCACCCCACGTTTGCTACCTCCCTCGCGTTCTGCACTCGCAGACCGCCTGCAGCTTCCGCCCGGCGATCTCGGCGGTCGGTGGTACAATCTATTCAGCCCGGGCGAGGGACATGACCGCCACAAAATGAACCGCCGGGGAAGCACCCCGGCGGCGAGTCGCATGGCCGATTTACATGACCAATTCACGACCAATTATAGAGCGTTCGTTACGACCCGATCAGTTCGAGCAGTTCCTTGGTCTTCTGCTCCATGAGCGCCCGGTCGCCCCGGCTTTCTACGTTGAGCCTGAGGAGTGGCTCGGTGTTCGACTTGCGCACATTGAAGCGCCACGTCGCAAACTCCATCGAGATTCCGTCCGTGCGGTCGATCGAGAGCGCGAGCGGCCCGTACCGCTCCTCGACGCGGGCGATCGCCGCATCGGGATCGGCGAGCGTGCGGTTGATTTCCCCGCTTACGGGGTAGCGCTCGATCAGGTCGGCCACCATCGCCGAGATCGGCCGGTTCTCCCGGCACATGAGCTCGGTGATCAAAAGCCACGGGATCATCCCGCTGTCGCAGTAGCCGAAGTCTTGGAAGTAGTGGTGCGCCGACATCTCCCCGCCGTAAGCCGCCTGTTCGAGCCGCATGCGCTCCTTGATGAACGCGTGGCCCGTCTTCGACAAGACGGGGCGGCCGCCCATCGACTGGATGATTTCGATCGTGTTCCACGTGAGCCTCGGGTCGTAGATGACGGCCGCGCCCGGTTTGGCCGCCAGCGTAGCCTTGGCGAGAAGCCCGACGATGTAGTAACCCTCGATGAACCGGCCCTCTTCGTCGAAGAAGAAGCACCGGTCGAAGTCGCCGTCCCACGCGATGCCGAGGTCGGCGCCGGTCTCCCGCACGAACGCGGCCGTCGCGTCGCGGTTTTCCGGCAGCATCGGGTTGGGCACGCCGTTTGGAAACGACCCGTCGGGTTCGGCGAAGATCGTCTTGATCTCAAAGGGCAGCTCTTTTGCAAGGCGCTCGAGCACAGGGCCGGCGCACCCGTTGCCCGGGTTGCATGCAAGCCGCAAGGGACGCAGCGCCTTGACGTCGATATACCCGAGAAGGTGCCGGACGTAGTCGCCGGTCGTGTCAATCTCCGTGGTCGTTCCCCGGCGCGCCGGGCGCTCGAAACTCCCCCGGCGCGCGACGGACTCGATTTCGAAAAGTCCCGAGTCCCCGCTGATCGGCCGGGCCCCTTCCCGCACGAACTTCATCCCATTGTACTCCGGCGGGTTGTGGCTTGCCGTCACCATGATGCCCCCGTCGAGGCCGAGATGGAAAGTGGTGAAGTACACCTGCTCGGTCCCGCACAGCCCGATGTCGAGAACGTCGACGCCGCCGTCGTTCAAACCGGTTGCAAGCGCGGCCGACAGGACCACGCCCGACGGGCGCACGTCGCGCCCGATCGCCACGCGCCTTGGCCGCACCACCTCGGCGTAGGCCCGCCCGATGCGGTACGCGATCTCCTCGTTCAATTGCTCCGGAACCACGCCGCGCACGTCGTACGCCTTGAAACAAGAGAGCCGCTCCCGGCCCTCCAAACCGCCGGCATTCACTAAGTGGTCACCTGCTCGTCTTGAAGTATTCCTGTTTAAATGCGCCTTTGAAGTAGGCTGTCGCGAAGTATCAAGTACCGGCGCGCACCTTGCGCCAATGATACCGGTAGATCGGGAACGCGATGACGATGTACGCCAGGGCGTTCACGAGGCGCTCCAAGCGCCAGAAGTTGCGCCGCGCCCGCTCCTCGGCCTCGAGCCGCTCGCGCTCTTCCCGGACCAGGGCGGCGAGCTCCTCCTCGGTCGCGCCGGGATGTTCGTCGGCAAGCCGCCGCTTGATCTCCGCTTCGCCGTCGACGAGCGGAAAGCGGTACACTCCCCCGGTCGGGTCGAAGAACGCCAAGAGTGCGCCTACGAGCTGGAACAGCCCGATGACCACGAGGATGAGCATAACAAAACAGACGGCGTACAGGTAGATATCTCTCAAGGGGACGGCCAATTCCTCTTCCACCTTTCTATGTTGAGCATCATTGGCCGCACCGGCGCCCATCCCTTCAGTCGCCGCCGGATGTTCACAGCCGTCGAACGGCGACCGGCTCCTCGGACCGTTCAACTACCTGGACGGGATTTACGAGCGGCCGGCGGGAGATCGAGGCGGAAATCTCGATCACATCGCCGTCTTCGAGCGCAACGCCGTCGGTGAAACTGAGCGCGGACGCTCCGAAAAAGTGCAGGTGCACGTCGCCGGGGCGGCGGAAGATCGCGTACTTGAAATGGTGGTGCTCTATGTTCGCGATCGAGTGCGTCATGTTCGCCTCGCCCGTGCGAAACAGCGCGGACCAGATCGTGTTGCCGCCCCGCAGGATGCGCACGGTGCCGGTCACGTCCGGGGGCAACTCGCCCACATAGAGCTCGGGGCCCAAAGAGCAGTCGCGCAGTTTCGAGTGGGCGAGGTAAAGGTAGTTTTGCTTTTCCATGACGTGGTCCGAAAACTCGTTGCCCACGGCGAAGCCAAGCCGGACAGGCTCGCCCGCGGGACCGATCACGTAGACGCCCACGACCTCCGCCTCGTCGCCGCCGTCGAGGGCGTAGGGCGGCCTTTGAAGCGGGCGCCCGGGAGCGACGACGCACTCGCCGTTACCCTTGTAAAACCACTCCGGCTGGACGCCGACCCGCCCGGGCTCGGGCTTGCCGCCCGCCGCGCCCCACTGGAACATCTTCATCGAATCGGTGAGCTGCGCTTCATCGCCGCTCGCCTTGGCGTGCATCGCATTTCTCGCTAGAGCGCTGCCCAGGTGGTTGAGCCCGGTGCCAGTGACGTAAACGTGAGCGGGATCGGGATGATCGACCGGCGCAAGAATGCGGCCCTCGGCGTACGCCGCGCCGTACTCCTCGTCGCCGTCGAAACCCGCCTCGCGGGCCGCGGCTTCAAGGGAAACGCCCGCCTCGAGCGCCCGCATGGCAAGGCCGTACACCGTTTGCTCGCCTTTCAAGAGAAGCAGGCGGCTGCCGTCGTCGCTCACGACGGCCACCCGCCGCCGCCCGTCTTTCCCTGCCAGTTGGACAAGCTGCATGTCGATCCCCGCTCCTCTCCACGCGACTCCCGGGGCTCGCCTGCTCAGCGCCGCGCCTCAAGGCGCGACTTCAGCCACGCGAGCCCCTTCGCATAGCCCTCGATCGGGTCGGGGCCCTCGTACTCGACGGTCCAAACCCCGTCGTAACCTGCGTCGAGGAGGCACCTCACCGCATGCTCGAGATCGATCTCGCCCTCACCGAGGGCGAGCCCTTTGTACTCGCTCCGGGAGCCGCGGCCGTCCTTCATGTGTGTATAGAAGGTGTAGGGCGCGATTTTCCTGTAGAACTCGCTGACCGTCTCCAGGTCGTGGCCCATCCACCGGTAATTCATCGTATCCAGGCAGGCGCCCACGTTGGGCGAGCCGACCCGCTCGAACAACTCGATCTGGAGGTCCGCGTCGTTGGTCACGATCCCATGGTTGTCGACGGCGAGCCGGATCCCGGCCGGTTCGATGAATTCCCGGCAGCGGACGAGGCACTCCGCCATCGCGTCGACCCACCGCTCTTTGGGCACGCTCTCCTTCGGTTTTCCGCCCTCGGTGCGGAGGACGTTCACGCCCATGCGGCCCGCGATCTCGCAGACGCGGCGCATCCGGCGCACTTGGGCCTCGACTTCCTCCGGCTCGAGGACGAGAAAGTCGTTTCGCGCACCCAAAGCGCCGACCGCAAGCCCCCGGGATTCGACCGCCCGCATCACCCGGTCGACCGTCTCCGTGTCGTCTTGCTCGTTCCACACGTGAGAGATGAACAGTTCGACATGGGTAAAGCCCCGCTCCCGGGCGTAATCCAAGAACTGCTCCAGCGTCATGTCCTTGAAGTTGTAAAAGATCAGCCCGTACTTAACCATCGCCCTCACCTCGTCGCACGTCATGGCGGGGTGCCGCCGCATCCCCGGTTTCACCCCGGCGCATGCTGCAGCCGACCGCTCTTAATGCTAAGATGGACAAGTGAACTCACACAGCAAGGGAACGATCTTCGGTGCCGGAACTCTCCGTACTCGATCTCGCTCCGATCGGCTCCGGATATACGTCCACCCGAGCGCTGAGCCACACGGTGGACCTCGCCCGCCTCGCCGAACAGCTCGGATACACCCGCTTTTGGCTTGCCGAACACCACGGGATGCGCGGGATCGCGAGCTCGTCGCCGGAGGTACTCATCGCCCACGTCGCCGCGGCCACCGATCGCATCCGGGTCGGCGCAGGCGGCATCATGCTGCCCAACCACGCCCCTTTGCGCGTCGCGGAAGCGTTCCACACTCTCGAGGCGCTCCACCCGGGCAGAATCGACCTCGGCCTCGGCCGCGCCCCGGGCACGGACCCTGCCACGTCCGCCGCCCTGCGCCCGTTCGACGGGGAGCAGTTCCCGGGGCTCGTACGCGAGCTTCTCTCGCTGTCGCGCGGCGACTTTCCCCGAGAACACCCGTTCCATGGAGTCGAGGTGGTTCCTGCCGACGTGGGCCTTCCCCCGGTGTGGATCCTCGGGTCGAGCGGCTACACCGCCCGGTTCGCCGCCTCCCTCGGCCTCGGGTACGCCTTTGCGAGTCACTTCAGCCCCGCCTCGCCTCTCCCTGCCGTCAGGGCGTACCGGGAGAGCTTCCAGCCCTCCGATCGGTTTCCCCGCCCCCACGTCATCGTGGCGGTGGCGGTCGTCTGCGCCGAGACCGACGAGGCCGCCGACTGGCTTGCAAAAAGCATGGATCTCAGCTGGGTCCGGTTGGATCGAGGGGAAAAGGGACTTTTTCCAAGTCCGGAGGAGGCGGCGGCCTTTCCCTATACCCCTCACGAACGCCTTCTGATCCAGGAACGGCGAAAACTGGTCATTACCGGAGTCCCGGAGAAGGTGAGCGCGAGGATCAGGCAGATCGCCGAAGAGACGGGGGCGGACGAAATCATGGTTTCGTCGATGATCCACGACCCCGCCGCCCGCATGCGGTCGTACGAACTGCTGGCGAAGGCCATGATCGGCTGAGGGCCGCCGCCGGAGCGCTCAAGGTTCCCGCCTGCCGAGCAGCGTTTCGAGTTCGTTCAACTTTTGGTTGAGCTCCCGCATCTCGTCCTTCGCCTTGTTGAGCACAAAGCGCAGGTACTTTTGCTCCTCCTCGTCGGCGGTGTGCGCCACGTCGTTCGCCGTGCGGTAGGCGTCGAGCGCAAGGTCGATCTTCCGCCTGATCTCCTCGATGCGCGTCTCCATCCGGAGCCTCTCGTCGACGACGCCCTCCTCCAAGACATCCCGGTACCACTTGGGCACGCCGCCCGCCCCGAACTCAACGTGGATGTATATTGGATCGTCGCGCAACGCCATCTTTTCGATGAACGCGATCGGGTTATTGACCGGTGTCCCGTCGATCACGGCGCGGAACGGGATGTGGGGCCAAAGGCGCATGTTCGACGAAAGGTACACGCTCACGGCGGCGCCTTCCGTCTCCCGGACGAACCGGATCCCGTCGAGCCGGCCGGCGAAAAAAGA
>NICF_comb_assmDRAFT_10003875_pt1 | contig 10631 bp, 10 predicted proteins | sample NewIslPassag4_SG_FD_11279 | JGI IMG/M metagenome (IMG submission 11279) | reverse complement strand
CGCGGCTACCAGCCGTACCAGCCCGACCCGCGCTCGGTGAGGCTCGACCCTAACCTCGAGCAGCAGGCGGCGCAGGTGTTCGTCTCGCAGCTCACGTTCGCCGCTGGCCTGCAGCAGCAGCTGGCCGGCAAGCAGCAGCGCCTGTCCGAGTACGCGCAGCGCTCCGGCTGCCAGCTCGAGGTCGGTGAGGCCTGCGGCTTCCCCGTGCCCAAGGCCATCAACACGCCTAGCGGCCGTCATGAGCTGCCCAGCGTGCTGGCCTACGTGGCCGTTGGCCGGCCCCCCGCTGACCTGTGGGAGGACGCTTTCGCGCTCATCAGGCAGCACGTGGACAACACCATCGCCACGCAGTTGGCCAATAACCCGCTCGCCTGGCGGTACCCGGTGTTCACCCGGGCCTTCGAGCGCGTCTACGGCCCCGCCGTGAACGCTCAGGTGCCGGCCGTGCCGCTGGTTAATCCGGCCTACACGCCGCAGCACACGCTGCCCTGGTATCAGACCCTGCCCCGCAGCCGCAGGCGCACTACAGCGCCCCACAGGCCTTCACAGGGCCCACCCAGGCGCTGCGTCAGCAGCTCTCCCAGGTGATGCTGCAGCAGCCCAGCCAGCCCGCGGTGGACGACCTGGTGCAGCAGGTGGCGGCGCAGGTGCTGCGTGAGCTGCAGGGCCAGCAGGTCACGCAGCCTGCGGCTTCTGCCGAGCCTGGTGACAGCCACCAGGTGCTGCAGAACGGCGAGTTCGCTAGCGAGGAGCTGACCAGGGCGATGCCTGTCAGCCACATCACCATGCGTCAGCACGTGATCCAGGCCGTCGAGAAGGCCCGCAACCTCAGGCTCGGCGAGCAGGCGGGGCAGACCGCCCAGGAGCTCGCCTCGCTGGCCGCCAGCGTCGGCCTCAGGTACAAGCTCGTGCTCAAGAGGGACGAGAACGGTGCCTACTCGCCGGTGAAGCTCATCATCGGCGTGAACGACCACGTGTACCTGACCAGGTACTGACCACCGCCTGACCTGGTGACGCACAGGACGACCGGAATCACCGTCGGATGGTGTTCCGTACAACCCACCTCCACCCACCCCGCTTATCCCTTCTCCACGCTACAACCCCACCCCTTCTCACCCGTTCTTTACCGGTCGACCTGTGTTTACGCCGGGTCTGACCAGATCCACGGGTCTGATCAAAACCAAGAACCTGACCAGAACCAAGAACCTGACTTATGTCCGATACAGGCTCGTTGCACTCGCCTGTATCGGGTTGGCGAAGCCAACCAGCCCGTCAGGGCTGACCAGGTCTCGCTTTCACTCGACCAAGCCGACGCGCCTGACCTCGGGTAGTCCACCCGTCGGCGGTTAGGAGGATGTGTGCCGAAAGCACGCGACTCACCAGGCTACGCAGCCACGCCCCAGTAGCGATTCCCCGTAAGGAGGTGTACTCAGATGCTCGAGAGACTAGTCCTCTTCGCCTTGGCGATGATGTGGGCGCGGTTCATGCACACCCCCATGCATGAGCCCTTCCTACTGATTCTCATGCTCGTAGCCCTGGTGTTCACGGTCACCCACCTGGTGACCGGATGGGAGGAGCTCAGGACAGACTCGGAAATTCAATAGTTATACATATACGTAGTCTTAGTTAGACCCGCCCCTGCACCGGGTCGGCTCCATTATAGCGAACAACCCCACGTTCCAGACCAAGGAAATTGGCGTGTTCCGTGCGTTCTCGCACGGATACGGGCCTTTTTCCAGGAGACACCCATGATGCTCCTTACCGGCACCAACCTGCTTCTGCTACTGGCGATCGGTCTAGCGGTGCTCTCGATCACCTTCTGGCGCCTAGAAGCCACGGCCTTCATCAACGCCGTTCACGACGCCCTGACTAGACCCAACCGCTTCATGCAGGTCTTGGCCGTCGTCAAGGCCCTGCCCAAGCTCACTCCCCTGGTGGTTGACTTGCTGGTTACGATGAGCTTCATAGGGCTCTTCGGCCTAGGCGGCGGCATCATCAGCGTCGTCACGGCGCTGGCTATGAGCAACACTGCCAGCTTCTTCATCGCCCGTGAGGTTAAGAAGGCCCAGGCCGCCATGAAGGCCCACTCCCCTACATCGAAGCCTTCACGCACTCGAGCGCACCCTCAGCAGGCCGCAACCAGCGCTACTAGGCCCGCCCCTCTTCCGCTCGTGGTTCCCGCCCGTGTCTCCGTGCAGTATCCCCCGTTCGTCGACGCCTACAACAAGCGCTTCTTCCAGGCCCTGCGCGGTGCGCTCGATGCCGCTGAGCGCGCCTGCAGACCGCACACCGTCGGCCAGATGCCGGTACAGCCATGCGTGCTGAAGGAGGTCAAGTGATGGAGCCACAAGCGACTGCACCGTTCCAGGACCCAGTCGGCGAGGAGACGTTCCCCGCCATGGACTTCGAGCCTCTGCTGTTCAAGGAGCCACTCGTCAAGCACCTCAAGGCGATACCTGGTTCGGACCAGATTCACTACACGCCCTGGCTGCCCAACGAGCCGGTGGTGCATGACACCACCGAGGCCGAGGCTGAGTACGCAGCCAGGCAGGGCCTCACGGTGTACGAGCTCAGGCTCAAGCTCAGAAGCGAGTCCGCCACCGACGCGGATAAGGCGAAGCTCTACGAGCAGTACCTGCACACGTGCGCCGAGTGGGAGTTCTGGGCGTACAAGTACCAAACCGAGCCCGACTTCAAGGCCGCGTTGCGACTGCTCGAGCGCTTCCGCTACGAGACCGCCCTGCTCGAACTGTACATGCAGCTCGGCGCCAGCCTGCCGCCGATGGAGTGAGCATGAGCGTAACCGTCGTAACCGTCCTCGTCTGATGGCTGCCTTGACGGGCGCATCCGGATTCCTGGGCGAAGGAGGTGGTGCCAGGTCGCGATTCCCCGCGATCCACACGTCGTAAGCCCCGAGTTCAAGACCCTATCCCACCCAGAGACAGGTTAGGGCCCACTGCCATGGGCCCTAACCAAAGCTCCCTCACCCATCAGAGGTTGGAAGGGAACAACAATATACATGAACTTGCTTCAGGAACTGCTGCTGGACGCACGGCAGAACTTCGCTGGGCCTGACGGTCGCGACAAGGCGCTTAGGATGTTCTTGGGCGTAGCGGCCGAGCATGAGCCCACCCCCCTGAAGGTGAAACGCGAACCGCTGGGTGACCGCCTCGGTTACCAGCGCTACCGCATCAATCCTGACAAGGTCATCGACCTCGCCAGGCAAGGCCAGTCCAGCCTGGCCATGCCCGACTACAGGCAGCTCGTCGACCCGCTCAGGAAGGTGGTGCACGAGGTGCTCGGCCACTACCCGGGCATGGCGACCCAGTCGTTCGAAGACCAGTTCATCATGGGCAAGGACAACACCGGCTTCGCACCCAAGCCGTACTCGCACATGCTGGACTTCGCGGACGAGAACTGGCGCCGTATCGACGTGCTCAGGAGTCTGGTCGGCGCCGGCTGGCCGGTGCACCACTCGGCCCTCGACAAGCTCAGGGGCAAGAACCCCCTGGGTGACGGCGTGGTGGCCGTGGTGCAGCCCAAGCTCCTCGGCCTCGACGAGCGCATGGTCGACTTCTTCCAGGTGCGCGTCCTCGTGGGCGAGCCCGGCTTCTCGCACACCTTCGGCAAGGGCCTGGTGATAGTCCACCCCTCAGCGCGCAACGTTATCGCCTGGGACGACCTGTACGGCTACAAGGCCGAGCAGGGCGACGTGACCTTCTACGACATGGTGCAGGGCAGCGAGTACCTTCCCGGCTGCGGCTACACCGACCAGGGCCTCACGTACCAGCGCGTGCCTGATGCGCACATCGCCATGTTCGGCCTAGAGAACCTCAGGCTCATTCACTCCAAGGGCTCACGCCTCACCGAGGCCAAGCTGCTGGCCGCCGACGTGCCGCTCTACGCCCTCGGCGGTTACGGGCTGCTGGCGCTCGTCAGCCAGATAATGAAGCTCAACCTCAGCTCTGGCCACTCGCGCATGGCCCTACCCGCCAAGGCGTTCGAGTACATCGACGACCTCAAGGGCCTCGCCCTCATCGAACAGCAGCTCGCCGAAGGCGACAAGCAGTGGGGCGTACCCTACTACTACGCCCCCAAGGAGCTCGAGGGCTACTACGAGCGCTTCCAGGACTCCCGCAGGCGCGTCAGGCGCGTACTCAACCGCCGCCCCGACCTACCCACCGGCCAGTCCACCTGGCTGTTCGAGCTCCTGGGCTACCAGCCGTTCAACGCCTTCGTGGTGCCCAGCTGGAGCCTCAGCTACGCCGGCCTGGACTTCGACGGCGACCTGATATGCGACTTCCCCACCCCCGAGCAGGGCGGCCTGTACCAGGCGTTCAACGCCCTGCCCCAGGAGGAGCGCGAGCTCAGGCTGCAAGCCGGCATGATCGCCCGCAAGGAGGGCGGCGCCAAACCGGTATACGCCAGCCCCCTGCATCGCTGGGCGGGGCAGCTCGAGTCCAGGGCCATCCTCGGCCAAGCCGACGTAAGCGCCAGGAGGTTCCTGGACGCCGCGGACATGTACGACGCGCTGGGCGAGCAGCAGTTCGCCCGTAACGCCAGGCTGATGGCCTATGGCCTGCAGGCGTGGGTGCAGGTGGCCGTCGACAGGCAGAAGCGCCCGGTCGATTGGCCCCACCCCTCGGGCACGCAGCTGATGCCCCGCATCAGGGCGCCCCTGGGCAGCTACTACCTCAGCGACCTCATCAGGCACCTCACCAAAGACCGCGCCGTGAGCGACATGGACGGCGAGGAGTTCCTGGGCCCTTACGACCAGGCGTGGGCCAACGTCGAGAAGCGCTACCAGAGCCTGCTGATGTTAGCCGGCGCCGTGGTGAACCCGCAGCACGTGCTCGGCTCGCCGGAGCGCATAGCCGCGGCGTCACGCTGGGCGCACGAGGTGCACGTCAGGTACCAGCAGGCGCTGCAGAGCGTACCGCTGGTGGCTGATACGGGCAGGCCCGCACCGTTCGAGGTCAGGTTCAAGCAGCGCGTGCCCAGCCGCCCGCCGGCGGTCGAGGGCCCCTACGCCATGCCGGAGCAGACCGTTGCCGTCCTCGACCACTTCTGGAACCAGATAGTGACGTTCAAGGGCTCAGACTCGCGCACCGGCGTGTTCAACCTCAAGGACGGCCTAGTCGACGCCGCCATACGCTTAGGCATCAGCGAGCAGCTGGCTGAGCTCTGCACCAACTACGCGCTGTTCAGGGAGTTCGCCAGCGTCGCGCAACTGCAGGAGTTCTTCGCCGGCATGCCCGGCATGCGCGTCAGCGACGTGTTCCTGGTGCTGGACGAGCGCAACTTCGAACGCGTAGTGCCGGAAGACCCCGCCGCCAGGCCCTACCACGTGAACACCAGCACACTGCAGGTGGGCTTCTTCACCCTCAAGCCTGGCGAGCTCAAGTTCAGCAGGAGCCCGCACGGCTACCACTTTGAGCTGCCCCAGGGCAGCTACAACGTCAGGGCCAAGGTGCTCAACGACGCCCTCATACGCCTGGGCATCCAGCTGTACGACAAGCTGCCGCCCATCGACCTTGAGCTTTACAAGGCGTTCTACGGCCTGGCGGAACCCGAGCCCATGGACTCGCAGGCGGCCGCTAGCACCACCGACCTGCAGGCCGCCCTCAACTCCAGCGACCCCACCGCCAGGCTCGCCGCGCAGTTGGCGGCCAGCATGGGCATGAGCGTCCTGCCCGACCAGGAACGGGCTACGCCCGTTCGAACCCCACCCCCTGCCAGTCCGACCCCCACACTTCCTGGTGCCGTTGCGAGGAGTGGGGATGCGGAGGTTATGAAGGATTCCCTGCGAGCGGCACTTCTCGCTGCTCTAGGCCATGCGTCCTCCTGAAGGCTCCTGAAGACCGCAGCGGGGTCACGTCGGAATGGGTGCCGGCGTGACCCCCCACCTGCGGACGTGTGGCGCTAGCGTGTAGGGATTCCCCACGAGTCCTGAATCCAGAACTCAAGTTGAACGCTGTAACGCAGAAAGGGGTCAACATGACGGACTTCCAGGACCAGAACAAGCTGCCGGCAGAGCCGGCCCGCACCACCTTCACCGCGCCCGAGGGCTTCAACCAGCCCAACCAGCGGCCGGTAACGCTCGAGCAGCTGCTCAACCCGCAGCTGCAGGGCGCCACGCGATACAAGGTCATCGAGTGCCCCGAGGCGCGCACCGCCAACGGCGGTCTCGCCCTCAGGTACGGCGAGGCCAACATCTACTACGAGCGCATGAACAACGACTACGGGGTCGACATGCGCACGCTGCCGTTCATGCACGGCGTGCCCTTCCCGGCCGCCGGGTGGCTGAACAACGGCCGCAGCTACCTGCTCGACCCCGACCACGACCAGCTCGTGTTCATCCCCAGCCGTCACGGCATCATGGACAACGAGTTCGCCGAGGAGACCTACTACCGCTACCTCGAGGCGTTCTTCCAGCTCATCACGAAGAACGGCGACAAGGTAGCGGTGACCGTCGGCACCCCTGGCCTCATCGACGATCCGGACGAGGCCGAGTCGCTGCGCCGCTGGACGCGCACCCAGGCGCTCGCTGACAAGTACAACGTGCTGCTGGTCAAGCGCGACGCCAATGCCGACCGGCCCACGAACCGTAACCTCACCAACGAGGCCCTCAGCGAGGCCATTCAGGTGGAGTTCACGCCCAAGACCATGCTGTTCGTGGGCACCAGGCGCACCGAGCGGAACACCAACATCCGCATCCAGGTGCAGCGCCAGGCGTGCGGCGTCATCCTCGACGTCACGCAACCCGAGCACGTGGTCATGCCCGTGGGCGTGGGCATGCCGCTGGCCATGGCGGAGGTGTGCGTGGAGCGGAACATCCCGCTCACGCTCGTCTACGTCAACCGGCTCGACGATTGGGCGCCGCACACCAAGCAGCGCCTGGACGCGGTCATCGCTAGGACAGACCTGGTGAAGACCACGGGCGTGGCCGAGTTCACGCGTGGCCGCATCCCGCGTACCGTGCAGTTCCTCGACCAGCTCGCCACCCAGGCGAACGCCATGAAGATAGTGGTGGACGACCCGGCAGGCTCCGAGGCGCGGCACGTGCGTAACGCCAAGAACTTCTGGCCGCAGGTCAAGGAGTTCATGACGAACCTGGACGCCTCGGTGGCTGCCGTGTCCGAGAGCGCTCAGGCACTGTTCAAGGCCGAGCCGCAGGCCCTCGCGGCTGCTAGTATGGCTAACGGCCGTGGCTTCATGAACCTGCCCTGGCTGAACCGCCAGGGTTGAGTTCCCACAGGCACGGCTCCTTTCCCCCTAGGGAATGACGGGCGTCTACCAGCGCCCGTCATTCCCACATATTTTGCCGACGGCACGACGAACCAGCGTGCGAACTGTTGAGTTGAGTGCTGGTAGAACTGGGTGCTGGTAGAACGTGCGCAATACCGGCGCAATGCCGGCAACGTCTCGTGAAAAAAAGCTCTGAGCCCGCGTATTCCACCCGAACTCATGGCTTTTTCCCGCCGCCCCGGGTCACACACGCGTGTATAATCAAGTTCCCCCAGTAAGCAAAGCAGACCGTAGGAGGCGCCATGATCATGGAATCAGGCGACCTCTGGGAGCGTTACGAGCCTAGCGACCCCAGGTGACCATGGCAAAGAACAAGCGTCTCGACTTCAACACGCCCGATCCTGCTAACCCCGTGAACGGTTACGTGGCCCCTAAGCCGCGGCACGACCGCAAGCAGAAGAAGATCACTAAGCGGCAGGCGACCCAGCGCATCCTCTCCGCTCGCGAGGCCTACTATTTCGACTTCCGCATGCTCATGCGCTCCCTAGCCGAAGCCAGGCAGTCGTGGCTGGCGCTTGAGCGCCAAGACCCCCAGCTGGCCAAGAGGCTACGCGAGGAGGTCATCCCCAAGCTCGAACCGCCCTTCTACATGAGCATCAACAAGGTCTCCGGCCTGAGTGACAGGCAGCTCCTCGACCGTTACGGCGTAAGCCCTTACCGGCTCAGCTTCCTGCGTCACGAGCCGTCGCTGTTCGACCAGCCGCTCGACCTCCGCAAGTACTACGGCCGCGACTTGTCCCAGGATAGCCAAGACCGCTCTTTCCTCTACAGCTGGGTACGGCGAAGCTACGAGGACTACTGCAAGCTGGTCCGCGAGTACGAGGCCAGGTTCGGAGCCCTTCCCCCCGAGCTACAACTCGAATGGCCGGTTCCCGGCCTGGAAAGGCTCGAACTTACGTGAGAGAACGCATACTAACCATCCGTGAGCTCTACCAGCACGGGATCCTGGACAAGGCCGACGTCGCCAAGGCCGTGCTGCTGCTCAAGCTCGACCCCAAGGAGGTCGCCAGCCTCTTCGGTTACAGCAACTTGCCCGATTTCTACGCCGAGTTCGTCGACGACGTCGACCTGAAGAGCGTCACGCCGGAAGGCACGGCCACGTTCGAGACGTGGAACCTCAGCGAGATGGTCAAGGCCGTCGACCTGCGCTACGGCAAGGAGCAAGCCGAGTACTCGCGCATAGCCAGCGAGCTCAAGCGCACGTACAAGAGCGTGCAGTCGTGGTTCCGGCGTGTGTTCAAGCAGGGCGTGGTCGTCAACCGCGACCTGTGGGAGCTCATCGCCGAGAATCCCGAGTACGACATCGAGACGCTGGCCGCCATCGCCGACCTGCCGGCATGGCGGGTGCAGTTCGTGGTCGACGTCTACAAGCTCGCCGCCTACTGCACCTTCAACGGCTACACGAAGCCCATCGTGCAGTTCGATTAGCGATTCCCCTCGAATCCGGAACTCAGGAGGACGACCGTGAAGCAGCGAATAGGGAAGGCAGCCGTTAAGAGCCTCTTGCTCGTCGCGTTGGTCGTGGCGCCCACCAAGACCCTCACTGGCCTAGCGATACTCGCCGCCAGCAACTGGGTGTTCAACCGCAAGCCGCCGCACCCAGCCCTGCGGAGATCGTGATTTGAGCCCCAAGGCCTTCGACCCCTTCAAGTACTACAGCCTGTACTCGATACAGCAGGACGCCTACCTGGCCCAGCTTCCTTACGAACGCTACGACCAGAACGCTCCCTACTTCTTCAGCGCCCCTTACATCTTCGCGCCCCAGGTGCACCCCTACGAGTTCTTCGACAGAGCGCCCTGGTACGTGCAGGGCTGCTGCTACAGCATCAAACGGCACGGCTTCCTCGTCTATACGCCTGCTTACTGGACGCTTAGCACGATCTTCCTCTACCTGCTCGAGATCGCCAGTGACCGCGCCCGTCTCCCCCGGCAGGCCCACTCGGTAGGGCCCCTTCCGCAGAGCTACGCGCTAGAAGAGCTACACGCCGATACCTACGAGGAGATGCAGTTCCTGCTGGAAAGGGCCCTGTTGGACATACCGGTACCCGAGACCTGGGGCGCGGCCGTGCAGCTACCCCTAGCTGAGGAACGCATCAGCTACTACTTCGACTACCAGAAGGACTTCGACAAGATCCCGGTGACCGTTCACACGGTCGTCAGATATGACGAGCTCTCTAAGCGCGTCTGCCAGCTGATCGCCTTCGTCCCCCAGGACGACGTGGTGTTGGTGCGCAACCTCTGCTGGTTAGACACGGGGCGCTCCGTGAAGCACGTCTTCGAGGCCTCAGACCTCGACAACACGGCCCACGACCTGGAGGTGACCGTCCCTGTCTACGTCACCATGGCGCAGAACGTCCTCATGCACGCCCGCCGGACATGTCGCCGCGGCTGCGCCTTCAACCGTCACAACTTTCGGCTTACGTGCGCTCGGCTTCTCAACGTCGTGGCGAGCGAGAGCCCTACGTTCACTGGCCCCATCAGTCTTAGCTATTACGCTGACGCTCTCGGCGATAGCGAGACTGCCATCATGGACTACTTCAACACCGTCTCCCTCACCCGCAGCATCACCACTTTCGACATCGACGTCCCCCTCCCCAGGTTTCCCGTCAGCTACCCCGGCTCACTTTCAGGGCCCTTCCGCTGACCCTCTTGACAGCGTCGTTACGCTAGGATCAGAAGGCTGGGAACTACCCCCACCCAGCGACCCATCACCCCCTCCCACCCCGGAGGGGCTAGCGGCCCAAGGTTACGAACCTGGGCCGCTTCTTCGTGTGCGCATGACGGCCTACAACAGCCTCGAGGACCAGACCGACTCGACGCCTTTCATCACGGCCACCAACACGCGCACGCGCCCAGGCGTCGCCGCCGTCTCCCGGGATCTGCTCTCGGGCCTGATTCCCTACGGTTCCAAGCTCCTGGTCATCGAGGTGCCCCACAACCCCACCAGCTGCGGTGGCTGGCACGTCGATTACCCCTTGAGCGTCGAGGACACCATGCACCCCAGGAAGACGCAACAGGTGGACCTCTGGCTCGAGGAGTACCAGGACGCTGTTAGGTGGGGCGTGTGTCCTGACGTGCTCGTGCAGGTCTACTACCCCAGCAACTAGAACAGGGAAGGAGCGAAGCCTAGTGAGCAAGACCGGGCCTCCGGACAAGCCGGTACGCAACGCGTGTCAGAGGACGCTCTACCTTAGCCCTTAGGGGACATCCACGTTCCCGCAGCGGTTTGATCGCTCGCCGGGTACGTTTCGCGTACTCGGGAGGCGAGCGTGGCGAAGCTGTCTGGGCGGGACCTGGTGGCTGCGGAGGTGCTCGTGGGCAAG
>NICF_comb_assmDRAFT_10003873_pt1 | contig 10636 bp, 8 predicted proteins | sample NewIslPassag4_SG_FD_11279 | JGI IMG/M metagenome (IMG submission 11279) | reverse complement strand
CCAGCGTGTCCCCCTGCCGCTGTTCGTGCATGCGGCCCTGCGCAAAGACGGATACCGGCTCCTCCCCCAACATGTGGCGGGCGGAATGGATGCAGTAGCAGCCGACGTCATACAGGCTGCCGCCGCCCAGCGCCGGGTCCATGCGGATATCCCCTTCCACATCTTCGAGCAGGAAGTGGAGCGAAGCGCGAAACAAAACCACCTCGCCGATTTCCCCGGACTGCATGATTTCTTTTACCCGCTGATGCTGCGGGTGGTGGCGGTACATGAAGCCTTCCATGAAGATCACGTCGTGTTCGCGGCAGGCCTCCAGAATCTCCCGCGTTTCTGCGCTGGTCAGCGCCGACGGTTTTTCGCACAGCACATGTTTTCCGTGCCGGGCCGCCTTGATGGCCCATTCCTTGTGCAGCCCGTTTGGCAGCGGAATGTAGACCGCTTCCACCGCCGGATCGCCCAGCAGCGCTTCATAGTCGTCGTAGGCGGCGGGAATCCCGAAGCGGTCAGCCACGTCCCGCGCCTTTCCGCTTTTGCTCGCGATCGCGACGATTTCGCTGTGCCCTTCCCGCCGCAAAGCCGGGATCAGTTGTTCCCGGGCAATCCGCGCCGTCCCCAGAATCCCCCATTTCACGGTGCGCATGCTTTCTCCATCCTTTCCGTAAAAAATCGGCCAGGCTGCTTACGATTTGTTCTTGGTGGCGATGTCCAGCCATACGGCAAAGACCAGAATCGAACCCTTGACGATGTACTGCCAGAAGGGCTGCACGTTCATCATGCTCATGCCGTTGTCAAGGCTGACCATGACCAGCGCCCCGATGATCGAGCCGACAATGCTGCCGGTTCCGCCGGCCAGGCTGGTTCCGCCGATCACGCACGCCGCGATGGCGTCCAGCTCAAAACTTTGACCGGCGCCCACCGTTGCCGCATTGAGCCGGCCCGTCAACACGACGCCCGCCACGCCGGCCAGCGCCCCCATCATCACGAAAACCGAAAGCATGTGCGCCTTGATGTTGATGCCGGAAAAGCGGGCCGCCTCCGGATTGCCGCCGATGGCGTAGAGATAGCGGCCAAATCCCGTTTTCGTCGAGATGAACAGGAACACCAGACCCAACACCAGCACGATCAGCATGGGGATCGGTATACCGTAATAGCGGTTCATCATATAGGTGAAGCCCATGAGGATGACCGCGTAGGCGAACGCTTTGCCGTAATCGCTCGCCGCGCTGTTCAGGGGAAGCTGAAGCCGGGCGCGTTTTTGGCGCCTGCGCGCCGTTCCGTAAAAAATGGCCGCACACATGATCGCCGCCAGCACATACCCCCACACATAAGGCAGATAGCTTTGGCCAATCTGCACAAAACTCTCGTGCAAAGGGGCCACGGTTTCCCCTTTGCTGACACCAAGCAGCACCCCGCGCCACACCATCATCCCGCCCAACGTGACGATGAAGGCGGGCACGGCCTTGTAGGCGACCAGCCACCCCTGCAGGAGCCCGATGGCGGCTCCGGCCAGGATCGCGACCAGCACCGCCGGAACCGTTCCCCAGTCGTACCACACCTGGAGAATCGCCGCGATCCCGCCGGTCAGCCCGACAATCGATCCAACCGACAGGTCAATCTGCGCCGCCACGATGACAAGCGTCATGCCGATCGCCAGAATGGAAATCACGGACATCTGCCGGAACAGGTTGGACAGATTGCGCGAGGTCAGAAATCCGCCGTCCGTCAGCACCGTGAACAGGACTGCGATGAAGATCAGCGCGATGACCAGCGTGTATGCGCGAATGTCAAATCGAAAGGACAACTTCTGTTTTTCCACTTGCCCCACCCCCGGTTGCGTACATCATGACCTTTTCCTGCGTCGCTTCCTCGTGCGTCAATTCGCCGACGATCCTCCCTTCCGCCATGACCAGAATGCGATCCGACATGCCCAGCACTTCGGGCAGTTCGGACGAAATCATGACGACGGCCATTCCCTGCCGAACCAATTCGTTGATCAGTTTGTAAATTTCGTATTTTGCGCCCACATCGATGCCGCGTGTCGGCTCATCGAGAATCAGGATTTTCGGCTCGTTCATCAGCCACTTGCTGAGAACCACCTTTTGCTGGTTTCCCCCGCTCAAGTTGTTCACGGTTGCTTCCAGGCCAGGCGTTTTAACCTTCAATTTTTCGATGAAACGGTTGACCGTGCTCACCTCTGCCGCTTCATCGATGACGCCGTTCCTGATCATTTTGTCCAGCGCCGCCAGCGTCGCGTTTTTCCGGACGCTCATGTCGAGGACCAGCCCGTATTTTTTCCGGTCTTCCGAGACGTACGCGATCCCGCTTTCGATGGCATCCCGCTGGGTTTTGATGGTTACCGGCCTTCCGTCGATCCGGATTTCGCCCTGCTTCTTCCCCTCGTACGCGCCGAAAATGCTGGTAAACAGCTCTGTCCGTCCCGCTCCCATCAAGCCTGCAATGCCCAGAATCTCCCCCTTGTGGAGCGAGAAAGAGACGTCCCGGACGACCTGTTTGTTCTGGTACGGACTGTAGACGGAGAAGTTTTTTACCTCCAGCACTTTTTCGCCCCGCTGCTTTGGCTCGTACGGGAAGAGTTCCGTCAACGTCCGTCCCACCATCAGCGAAATGATTTTCTCCTCCGTCAGCTCTCCGATCGGGTGCGTGGCGACCGTTTTGCCGTCCCGCAAGACCGTGACGGAATCGGCGAGGGACATAACTTCGTTCAGCTTGTGCGAGATGTAAATGCAGGTGACGCCTTTTTTCCGCAGCTGCCGCAGCATCTCCATCAACAGCGATACTTCCGCTTCCGTCAGCGCCGCGGTCGGTTCATCCAGAATGATGATGTCGCTGTTCTTTGACAGCGCCTTTACAATTTCCACGAGCTGCTGCTGGCCAATGCCCAGATTCTTCACTTTTGTTTCCGGATTGATCTCAAGCCCAACCGATTTCAGCCATTTTCTCGCCTCGAGGTAAAGGGTATCCCAGTCGATCACGCCAAACGTTTTCGGTTCGTTTCCGAGAAAGATGTTTTCCCCGACCGTCATCTCTTTGACGAGCGCCAGCTCCTGATAAATGATGGCGATGCCCGCCTTCTCCGAATCCTTGATGCTTTTGAAACGCTGCTTCCGGCCGTTGACGATGATGTCCCCCGTAAACGTGCCGTCGGGGTACACCCCGCTCAACACTTTCATCAAGGTTGACTTGCCTGCGCCATTTTCGCCGCACAGCGCATGAATTTCCCCCTTTTTTACGGAAAAGGTGACGCGGTCAAGCGCGCGAACGCCGGGAAACTCCTTGGTGATCGATTTCATTTCCAGCGCATACATGCTATCACCCCCGAAGATGGTTGGGAGCAGGGGGAAGGCAGGCTCCCCCTGCTGATGACCTGGCTACCGTTTCGGACGCTGGTCTTCCGGAACGTTTTTATACACGTCTTCAAACGAATGGAACCCGTCCTTGATGATCGTCTCCATCACGTTGTTCTTGTCGACCTGGATGGGATCGAGCAGAATCGTCGGCACGTCCACTTTGCCGTTGTTCATCGTGGTCGTCGCTTCAATCTTTTCGCCTTTGGCCAATTTGACGGCCACTTCCGCCGATTTGGTCGCGATCGCCTTGATCGGCTTGTAGACGGTCATCGCTTGCTTGCCTTCCACGATCCGCTGGACGGCGGCGAGGTCGGCATCCTGACCGGAAACGGCAACCTTGCCGGCCAATCCCTGCGCCGCCAGGGCCTGAATGGCGCCGCCCGCCGTGTTGTCATTGGACGCGACGATGGCATCGATGTTGTTGTGGGTCGACGTGAGAGCGTTTTCGATAATCTGCAGCGCGGCGTCCGCCTGCCAGTCTTTTGCCCACTGGTCGCCGACGATTTTGATGTCTCCCTTGTCCACCAACGGCTGGATGATGTTCATCTGCCCTTTGCGGAAAAGCTTCGCGTTGTTGTCGGTCGGCGAACCGCCCAGCAGGAAGTAGTTCCCTTTGGGGACCAGCTTGGTCAGGGCTTCGGCCTGCATCTCGCCAACGCGCACGTTGTCGAAGGTGACATAGGCGGACACGTCGGAGTTGGTGATGAGACGGTCATAGGCCAATACCGGAACGTTTTCCTTTCGGGCCGCGTCCACTGCCGCTGCCATCGCTTCGGAGTTGTGCGGAATGATGACGATCACGTCGACGCCTTTGGACAGCATGTTTTCCACCTGGGCCAACTGTGTGGCGTCATCGCCGTTGGCCGACTGCACGTCCACTTCGGCTCCCAGCTCCTTGGCCTTTTCGATGAAAATGTCCCGGTCATGCTGCCATCTTTCCAGCCGCAGGTCATCAATGGAAAGACCGATCTTGATGACTTTGCCCGCCGCCGCTTGCTGGCTTTGCGATTCGCCCGGTTTGGCAGCGCTTTCAGTTTGCGGCCGCGCATCCTGGCCGCAGCCCGCGACGGCAAAGGCCAACAGGAAAAGACTTACTGCACCAGACAACAATCTGCCCCTTTTCTTCATGACGATTCCCCTTTTTCCCAATTTTTCGCGAATGTGTACCCTTATCATATCATCCACCTTTACTTTGTTCAACCGACAAACTAATAAAATTTTCGTGATTGTCTAGCGACGGCGAATCATCGGGCCAATCAACGGAATACAAGAGGATTTTTGCTGAAATGTATGTCATTTTCGCACAATCAACGTGATTTTTGGAAAATTTTCATGTATAATTGGTATATCCGATAAACAAAGTGGTGAGATACATGCTGCAAACTGGCGACCAATTTCTGGTGAAAAAGATCAACAAATCGATCGTGCTGGAGACGATTAAAAAGAATGGCCCCATTTCGCGGGCGCAAATTTCGGAAGTAACCGGCCTGAATAAATCAACGGTATCGTCGCTTGTCAATGAATTGATTCAGGAGGAGTTTGCGTACGAGATCGGTTTGGGGCAGTCCAAGGGCGGGCGCAGACCGCTCATGCTTTTGTTCAACACGACCGCGGGCCATGCCATCGGCGTGGACATCGGCGTCAACTACCTGCTCGCCGTGCTCACCGATCTGCAGGGGAATATCGTGCAGGAAACGATGCTGACGATTGCGAACCTCTCGTTTGAGAACATTGTTGACCTGCTCAAGCAAACGATCCAGGCCCTGATCGATCAAGCGCCGCCCAGCAAATACGGCATTGTCGGGATTGGCATCGCCGTGCCGGGCATCGTCGACGAGCATGGGCAGATTTTGTTCGCGCCCAATCTGGGATGGGAAAACGTCGATGTGAAGAGCATCATCCAAGGTCACTTTCACCTGCCGGTCACCATCAACAACGAAGCGAAGGCAGGCGCGATGGGGGAAAAGATATTCGGCGTCGGCAAAGGGATTGCCCACTCCGTCTACGTCAGCCTGGGGATCGGGATCGGTACGGGGATCATCATCAACAACGAGCTGTACAAGGGATGCAACGGGTTTGCCGGAGAAATGGGGCACATTCCGATCGAGCCCAACGGCAAAAAGTGCCGCTGCGGCAACCGGGGATGCTGGGAGCTGTACGCCTCTGAAAACGCTCTGCTCGAACAGGCGAAAGCCCTGGCGATTCCCCCGGCCCCGAACGAACCGGAGATCACGCTCGCCCATCTTGTCACGCTGGCCGATGAAGGCCATCACGAGGTGATCAATCTGTTCAACCAGGTGGGCGAATACATCGGCCTCGGCCTCACGACCATCATCAACACGTTCAATCCGGAACTGATCGTGATCGGCAACAGAATGACCTCCGCGGAAAAGTGGCTGATCAACCCGATCACACGGGTCGTGGAAAACCGGTCGCTTGCGTACAGTCGCAAGCAGCTTCGGATCCAGTTTTCCGGCCTGAACATGCATTCGGCCGTATTTGGCACCGTTTCCTTTGCGATCGACGACTTCTTTGCCAACACGCGGATTTCCCTGTAGCCCGCCTCCTCGAAACGTTTTGTGGCATGCACGCGTCATCGTAAAAAACGTTTCAACTCGACGTTTGACGAAGACGAGGGGGGACCGGGATGTCCGTAAAACTCCCGAAACGAACGGCGTTTGTTCTGTGGGTGTTCATCTGCCTGCTCATGCTGGGGTGCAGCAGTCACGTTCGTCCGGAAAATGGGGACGTGATTGATATGCACGGCGGCGTAACACATTTGGAAAAAATGGACGAATTTATTGCCAGCGTATCCCGCAATCAACCTGCGACGCTGCGGTTGATCCGATACACCATCGAAGGCGATCCCATCTTCCATGACTTGTCCTATCAAAATAAAAAAATTGAATTTCGCCTGGACAGTACGGAAGATCAGTTCGGCAAAGGAGAAGTTGCAACCTATTTCTGCGATGCGCTGGAACGGAAGGAAACCGATACGCTGCTGCAGTACACACTGACGGGTTGTACGGGAAATACCGGGACCATGGAGTTGTTGACGATAACGTGGCCATTCGTGAGTTCAACTGGGCCGAATGCGATCAGAGTGCAGACGGAAAAACCATGACCGCATTGGCAAAGGATATCATTGCAATCGCGACATCCAAAGAGGAACGGAAACAGGCACCGGAAACAAACGGTCAGGCCCGGTAGTCCTTGTACAGAGGGGGCGCTCCGTTTTCGCGCAGACCGCCGCTCCGCCCGGTAGAGCTTCGCAAGTCGCTCCGCCTGGCAGCATGCTTCTCCTCCGCTCCCCTCGGTTTGTCCTCAGTCCGAGCCGGGGGATGCCCCCCGGCAACCTGACCGGACCTTTATGGAGACGGCGCGCCTCCTTTCTTCCGAATGGTTGCGATGCGTTTCTGCTGATCCCACTCGATTTCCCCATCCAGCAGCTCCGCCACCAGCCGGAGCGGGACCATCTCCGTGCCGGCAATCATTCTCTTTTCCACCAATAGGGGGACCGCCTTTCCATCCCGGAAAACCTTCCCCTGTTTCGTTATCCGGATGACCGTTCCCTCTTTGGCTGCCACCAGTGCGCCGTCCTGCTGGTCAACGTGAACGGCCGCCCCCAGTTTCTCGAAGGCCTCCGCGGTCGGAACGTAGATGCTCCCGCGTATCAGTACGGGCGGAGTGAGGAAGGAAATCCGCTCTGTTTGCCGCATGACCTGGATGGGGGCGGCTTTTCGGGGGACGACCACCAGGGCGTTGCTCAATTCCCTGCCCGGCGCCGTCAGCAGCTTTCCATGCGCGTAAAGGCCGGACGACGCTCCGCCGTCCAGGTTCATCGCCGCCACCAGTCCCATCGACTGGCAGATGCCGGCCAATTGGGCCAGGGTGACGTTGGGGACCGTTCCCATCACCAGTTGATTGTTCGCCGTGTAGCCAATGAACGAACGCTGTCCGCTTGCCTTGGTCAGCTTCGGATCGTTCATTCCCTCCGCGACCGGATTGACGACGATTTTACCGTCTTTCACCAAAGTGGGGCCCGCACTGGTGACATGTTGAAACGAATCCGCGGCAAACCGGGAGGAACGGTCGATCACCGGCAGGGCGTTTCCGTTGAATCCGATGGACGACCCGCTGACGCCGTCGTGTTTCTTCTCGTAATCAATGACGATCAATCCCCAGGGCGGCTTGTAGTCCCCCTTGTTGTAGGCCATGAAAAACGATCCGTTAATGGCGGCCAATGCCCCCGTTCGTTTCGCCATCCCCGCCAGGCTTTCCGTCCTGCCCAGCTCGTCCCGCGCCAGAACCGGACGGACTTCCAGCCGGGGATCGTTGAGGTTGATCGTGACGAACTGGACGGTTCGGCTTCCGGCGGACGTGGAAACCCTCTTGCTACCCGCCATCACACTCTTTGATACATCCTGCGTCGCTCCTTGCGCGGCCAGATGCGCCGGCAGGACAAGCACGCCGAGCAACACCATGGTTGCTAGCCATTTCCCCATTCTCATTTCTACCTTCACCTGTTCCGAAACTTTTTTCTCTCTTTCAAAAAACAGGATTATTTTATCATGTTTTTCCATTTGTGGGCACCGCGTGAACGCTTTGCATGTTTCCCTTTTTCCAACGCTCAGCATCAACGATCCGATCGCAGTCCTGTGTCATCCTCTATGTACGCATGGGACGAGCTTGGTTATAATGAAAGGAAGATTTTGGACGACTGATTGCTGGGGGGAACGGAATGTCCATACTGGAAGCACTCAAAAACCGAAGAGCAGTCCGTAATTACATCCCGAAAGAAGTGGAAACGGAAAAAATCAAAGCGCCTTGTCCGTGACGAGCGGCTGTACCAATTCCTCGGCGCGCCGGAGAACAAAAAAGTGATCGGGACGCTGTTCATTGGATATCCGGAAGCGGATGTCCCCCCTACAGACCGAATGCCGGCGGAAGAAAAAACAACGTGGCTGTAAGGGGTATGGCGATCCGCCGAAACAGAAAGCGCAGGTGATCCATCATGCTGTCCATTCGGGTCGTACGCATCCCGGCAGACCTGCCGCCGGACTATGTGGACCTGTTCCTGTCCAGGGTTTCCGCGGAAAGAAGACAGAAAATCGCCCGGTTTGTTCGCAAGGAGGACGCTTACCGCTCCTTGCTGGGCGAGGTGCTGGTCCGCTCAACCCTCTCCGAGCATACCGGTGTGAACCCCGATGCGCTTCATTTTGTCTACAATTCATATGGAAAGCCGTTTTTGCAAAACAACCCGGATGTGGGGTTCAATCTCTCCCACTCCGGGAACTGGATTGCCATGATCTGGGGCGACAGCCGTTCTTGTCCGGGCATTGATGTGGAGCGAATCGTGCGCATGGATCTGCACATCGCCGACCATCTCTTTACTCCTCAAGAGAACCGGATTCTTGCCTCCAAAACCGGGGATGCCCGGCTGGCGTATTTCTTTCACGTATGGACTTTGAAGGAAAGCTATGTGAAAGCGGTGGGCAAGGGCTTGTCCATTCCCCTTGATTCCTTTTCCGTGGTGTGTGCCAATGAAAAGGAGTGGTACTCCCCGGAGGCGGACGGTTTCCACTTTACCAGCTTCAGATTGGACCAGGAGCACATCCTGTCGGCCTGCTCGTATATGGCTGCGCTCCCTGATCACATCCAGCACGTCTCCCTATCGACCCTGTACGAAACCCTCCTGTAGCGAGATGCAAAACAGCCGGATTGCCTGGGCAACCGGCTGTTCCCTTTGCATTTGCTGCGTTCACACCGGCAGCCCCGTCATCCTTCCGTGTGAACGGACCGTTCTGCGGTCGGCTTGACCGGTGAACGCTTTCGAATGGTGGAAGCGGCATCTTCGTCCCGGATCCCCATCGCAAAGCACAGGCCAATCAGCAGGAAGCCCGCTGCGCCGAGCAGAGCGGAACGGTACGCCGTCAGATTCGGTTCAAGGCCACCGGCGGCGTCCGCCGCGCTGGTGCCCACTGCGGCAAGGATGACGGAAAGCAGCGCCACGCCTGTCGCCGAACCAAGCCTGTTTTGAACGGTGAACCAGGTGGAGGCGCGCCCCATGGAAGACGGGGGAATGTTGGCGAAGGAAGCGATCTGCACCGCTCCGACCGTATGGCCCAGGAAGACGCCGACGCCGAACAAAAGGAGGCGGATCAGCCACGGGCTGGTGCCATGACCGACCTGACTCAGCACGATGAATATTGCAGCCGTGCACAACAACCCCATGACGATTACGCGTCTCGGTCGAAGCCTCGAATAGGACCAGGGCACAAGCTGGGAGGCCAGCATCAATCCAAGCGCCTCCGGAAAGGTGGCCAGACCGGTATCGAGTGCCGATGCGTGAAGAACGTGCTGATACATCAGCGGGAATACATAGAGCATGCCCATCAGCCCGGCTGCCGAGAACATGGCGACGATACCTGCAGACCGAAACAGCCGGTCGCCCAGCAACCGCAGATCGAGTATCGGCTGTTTCACGCGCAGCTCGACACCGACAAAAGCGGCGACAAGGATCAGACCCACGATCCCCGTGCCCAGTATCACAGGGGAATCCCAGCCTCTCATCGGCCCCTGACTGAGCGCATACATCACTATGGCCAAGCCGGGCGCGGACAGCAGGAAGCCTGGAACATCCAGGTGCCCCGTCTCAGGCTCCACGTGCTCCTTCAGATACTTCATCCCAAACAGCAAGGCCGGAATTCCGATCGGAAGATTCACATAGAAGATCCACCGCCAGGAAAACTGGTCCACCATGAACCCGCTCAAAATCGGCCCCAGCGCAGGTGCTACCGCAATGGGGAGCACCAAGGCCCGGGATACCTTGGCCCGCTCGTGTGGAGGAAAGGTTCTGAACAGCATCGCCATTCCAACGGGAGTAAGCACGCCGCCGCCTGCGCCTTGGAGGACGCGATATACGGTCAACGAAGCCAGACTGTCGGCAAATCCGCACAGCGCGGAGGCTCCTGTAAACACGCCCAGCGCCAGCAATACAATCCGCTTGGTACCCCATCTGTCTCCAAGCCAGCCCGCCACCGGAAGGAATACGGCGAGGCTCACCAGATAGCCGACGTTGAGCGTGCTCGAAGCGGCTGGCGGAACCTGGAGTTCCTGGCTGATGGTCCTAAGCGCGACGTTTAAGACGGTGGCGTCCATGGCGACCATGAACATGGCCGCCACGTATACGACGCTCACGACTGCTTTCGGATTCAGACGTGCGTTCATTGCCTCTGCCCGGCAACAGACTCTGCCACGGCTTGCAGGCT
>NICF_comb_assmDRAFT_10003870_pt1 | contig 10647 bp, 13 predicted proteins | sample NewIslPassag4_SG_FD_11279 | JGI IMG/M metagenome (IMG submission 11279) | reverse complement strand
GATTACCCGGACCGCCGCAGCACCGTCCTGCGGCGGTCCGCGACCTTTGGCCCTCGTGGCAGCCGGCGGAAAGCCACCGACAAGGTGTGACAGACGCAAGCTCAACGCCCGGCCCCAAGCCGCGCCGGCGTCTGCCGCTCATTCGTACTCGCCTTTGATGACGAAAAACGACCCCCGGATGGTGCCGGCCAAGGCGGACTTTTGCCGGGCAAACCTGAACTGGCTGAGCTCCGGCGGGACGTCCATCCCCTCCGACAACTTGAAGCCGACAGCCCGCTTCTTGGGGTCGTCCAGCGTGTACATGACATTGACCGCGAGCCCGTCCTCGCAAAAGACGAAGGTCCAGAGGATGTTGTCCACTTGAAACTGCGACGTCTCCAAGGGCCTCGCGCCCAACTCGATCCCGCGCTCTTCTTTGAGGATGCGGTGCACGTAATCGACCACCGCCTGGCTTTCGCTGGCCGGCACCGTCGTGAACGGGTGCTTGTACTTGTTCCAGAAGTACCGGGCCTCGTTAGCCCGCAGGCCCGCCAGCGCCTGCGCCACCGACGAGGATTCCAGCCCCACTGCAGACACCTTCTTGAAATCGACCACATACCCCATGGATGGCATTCTCCTCTCCCTCTGCAGATTGCGGCGACACGTGGATGACCTCCAGGCGAGCGCACCACCGGGACGCAGCCGAGACCGGCGTGGTCCTTCAATTTTCTCACGTCGTCCCGGGTGCTTGAACCCCATAATTGGCCCATTTGCCGTACAATTGTTCACAGAGGCCGGCCCAGCGGGGCGCTTCCCACCACTGGTACTGCCGGGGTAGTGCCCACGGGCCTGGTGAGCCGGGCAGGCTTGCTCGCGGCGGCAGGCTTCGGTGCGGCGCAAATCTGCACTGGTTAGAGCAAGCTGGGAAGCGTTAGGAGAAGGGCGGCGGATCGAACATGACCCACGAGCGAGAACTGAAGCATCCCGTCCAACTCTGCGACCCCCGCGGCCGGCTCAACCCAGCCGCCGTCGGCTGGTCGCGGGTGCCCCTGCACACCTGCAACCTGCGCGGGCGTTGGCTGCGCAAGAAGCGCTGGAACTACTGGGCCATCACCACGGACACCCACCTGTTCTCGGCCACGGTCTCCCACCTGGACTACGCCGCCGTCATCTTCGTCTACTGGCTCGACTTCGCCACCAAGGGGTTTCACGAGCAGACGGTCCTGGTGCCCTTGGGCACGGGTGTACACATGCCTGAAACCGTGACAGGTGAAATCGCCTTCCGCTCGAAACAGCTTTCGGTCCTCATACGCGACGACGGCGGGCTCATCGAGCTCCGCGTCAACAGCCCCGACTTTGGCGGGCGGCCGCTGGCGGCCGAGTTTGAGGTGCGCCGCCCCGTGGGACACGAATCCATCAATGTGGTGATCCCTTGGGCTGAGGATACGTTCCAGTTCACGTGCAAGCAGCCGGCCCTGCCCGCCGCGGGCGTAGTGCACCTGGGCCGGGAGCAGATGGATTTCGACGGCTTTGCCTGCCTGGACTACGGGCGCGGCATCTGGCCCTTCCGCAGCATGTGGAACTGGGCTTCGGCCTCGGGCGTGCAGCACGGCCGCACAATTGGCCTCAACCTGGGCGGCCGGTGGACCGACGGCACCGGGCTGACCGAAAACGGCTTTGTCCTCGACGGCGTAGCGACCAAGATCGGGGATGACGTGCGCTTCGAGTATGACAGCCGCGACTTCATGCGCCCATGGCGGATCCGCACGGCCAACACCGATGCGGTCGATCTCGAGTTCGTACCCTTCTTTGAACGGGTGGCCAAGACCAACGCCCTGGTCATCAGCTCCGAAGTGCACCAGATGATTGGCCACTTCTACGGGCGCATCCGCACGGCAGCCGGGGAAACCATCGCCATCGACCGCCTCGTGGGCTGGGCGGAAGAGCACCGGGCCCGCTGGTGAGCCGGGTTCACGTTCCCGTGCCATCCCGCCCGCGTGCGGCGGCTCCTCCCCCCCACCTCCGTGGCTCCTCCTCAACCACGCCGGCCCGCACGTCGCCCAGCAGTGCCCGGAAGACGCCCGCTTTCTGAACGGACGGCTAGTTGAGGCCGCTTGAGGGAAGGCTGGTCGCCATCGCCCGTTTCGTCCCCCGGACGTCGCGCGGGTGGATGTCAAAGCGCTCCCGGAAAATGCGCCGGAAGTGCACGGAGTCCGAAAACCCGCATGCCGCCGCGATTTCCGCGATGGAAGCGTGCGGCGAGCTTTCCTCCAGGCGGCGCCACGCCTCCTGCAGCCGCACTTCGCGAATGTAGGCGGCGACGGTCAACCCGTGCGCACGGAAAGCCCGGTAGAGTGTGGCGCGTGAACATTGGAGCGCGTCGGCAATGGACTTGGGCGAGAGATTGAAATCAGCCAAGCGCTGGTGGATGATTCGCTTCGCAGCAACGAAGTAGGCTCTGAGATCGTCCGCGCTTGGCTCTCCGCGAGATGCCACCGTCTCCCGCAGCACCGTCAGCAGAAGGTCTGCCGTCACTTGGACCATGGCCGTCCGTTCACGGTGGGAAAGGGATTCAAAATGGTGAGCCAGCAGGCCAAACTGACTACGTCCCACTGCACCTGGGAAACCTTGATCGCGTCATAACAGAAGAAATCGCCTGGCCCGGCCACCGTGACGCCATCCCGCTCATCCCGGTGCAACCGGATACCTGACAAGACCATGCCAAAGGCGAACGAGTCGCCGCCATCAGCCCGCATCTGTTGGGAGGTCCGGCGTCCGGCGACGCCGCGGGAGTCATAGAGACAGAGCGCGCCGTCCGGCATCACGAGAGCATAGGCGCGGGCTTTGAAGTTATGGCGCCCGCACGGCGGCTCCCGGTCGGCGTCGAAATGGTAGTAAGCAATGTGGCGCCAGTAGTCAAAAGCCTCGTGCGGCTCGACGTCGGTTGTCGAAAGCACAACGGCCACCGGCTGCCTTGGCCGTCCGTGCTCAGGCTGCCAACGTCCGACCTCCGGCGACCAGGCCCAGATACTGGGGTTCCATCGCCGCTCGGTCGCTCCACGGAGACCCGAGACGAGGACCCGCGGCTCATGACGCAGGGTCCCCCTCAGAAAAACTCGCAGTCCCGGCAAGCGTTGCATCACCAGCCAGCCGCAGCGCCCGCCGGCTCGCTGGGTGTCGTTCGTCCCCGCCCCTTCCTCCAGGTAAAGGTATACCTCGGGCACGGCAAGACCGCTTCCCCGCAGGGCCGCGAGGACCTGGCTTTCCCGCCGGAGCCACTGGTCAAACGGCGGCTGTGCCGCCCGCTTGACCACAAACTCACCATGGATCCCCTGCACGATCACAACCTCGGACGTGGCTCCTTGCCCGGGCATTTCGATACGGCGGATCGGACCGATGACTTCCTTGACCGGCTCGGGCCAGGCCTGCAGGTTTAGGCGGTTCATCGACACATCAGCGTCTCCAGATGCTCCTTGAGGACTGTGGCATTGTTAAAGCCCTCGTTCCTGGAGCTGTACACCAGCGTCAGCCGGCCGGTCTCGGCGATGCGGGCAAGCCGCTGGAGTTCCTCCCCGTGCCTGGCGAGCTCGGCCAGGTAGCGCTCCCGGAACTCCTCCCGGTACGATGGGTTCTGGTGAAACCATTGGCGCAGTTCGTTGGACGGCGCGATCTCCTTGAGCCATTCGTCCAAGCGGGCCTGTTCCTTGGAAATGCCTCGCGGCCACAACCGGTCCACCAGCACCCGGTACCCGTCATCGGGCGACGGGGGGTCATAGGCTCGTTTTAAGGCGATGCCCATGGCGATGGTCTCCTCCCGGAACGTGCGAGGAATTTGTTCGAGGCGACTCGACATCGACCTGCCCTTTCGCCCTTGCCTTCCGCCGCCCTTCCGACGGGAAAACCGCGACTCGGTTATTTTGGTCCACAGACGACCACCACGGAGGGACGCCGTCACAGCCTCCCAAGGCCTGTCACGCGGGCTTCACCCGCATCCCAGCGGAACGTCAACACCGCGATGACCAGAAAAAGCGCCGTCATGCCCAACAGGACAGCCAGCCCGGTCAGAACCTCGCCCCCATCACCCGCTGCCGCTGCCCGCAGCGCGTCCACAAAGTAGCTTGCCGGCATGAAGCGGCTGATCCGTTGCACCCACTGCGGGGCGCCGGCCAGCGAGTAGAACATTTCGCTGGCAAACATCTGGGGCAGGAGAAACAGGTTGTTTTACATGGCCACCTGCGACTCGGTCTCGCCCAGGTTTCCGAGGAGAAATCCCATCACCATAAAGCACGCGGTCCCGGCAGCCAGCACGGGTACCGCCAGCACCGCGCTCTGCCAGTTCCAATCGAAACCGTACACCGCCCAGCCGACGGTGGCGACGACCAGGACACTGGCCAGCGTCACCACACTGCGGGCGCCCGTCACGGCGGCGACAAAGGCCGGGACGCGGAAAGGCGTCGCCCGCAGCAGCTTATAGACGCCGCGGGTGCGCTGCCTCATCACCTCAAATCCCGTGCCCGACAAGGCGAAACCCATGGCGCCGAAGGCCAGCAGCCCTAGAACAAGGCTGCGCCGGTAGTCCGGGTCTGGAAAAGCGGCACCCAAACCAAAGAGCGCCACCAGAGGAGCGACAACCGCCCAGAAAAGGGAAATGCGATCCCTCAGCGCCCCACGCAAGAGCGCGAGCCAGGTCACCCACATCGTCCCACGACCTCCGGAATGAGTTTCAGGTAAAGCTCCTCCAGGTTGGCTACCCCAAAGGCGGCGGTCAGGGCGCCCGGGGTCCCCGAGGCCACCACCGCTCCGGCGGCGATGATGATGACGCGCTCAGCCAGCTTCTCCACTTCCTCCATGTCGTGCGACGTAAACACCACGGTGGTGCCCGCCTGATGTATCCGGCGGACGACATTCCGGATCTCGTGCCGCGCCAGCGGGTCGAGGGCGGCAGTCGGCTCGTCCAGGAAGACGACTTTGGGATTGTGGACGAGAGCGGCAGCGATGGCCAGGCGCTTCTGCTGGCCGCCTGACAGGCGCACCGCCTCGACGTTGGCCACCTCCTCCAGCCTGCACTGGGACAACAGTTCCCTCAGCCGCGCATCACTCAGACGCAGGCCATAGAAGCTGGCGAAAACCTGCAAGTTCTCGGCGGCGGTAAGCCCCGGAAAAAACGGCGTATTTTGCAGCTGCACGCCGATCTCCCGCCGCGGGTCTGCCGTCCAGTACGTCACCGTTCCCGCGTCGGGGATGCGCAGTCCCAGCAGCATCTCTAGGGTGGTGGACTTGCCGGCACCGTTGGGCCCGATGACGGCCAACACTTCGCCGGCGAAAACATCCAGGTCGATCCCATTGACCACCGGGCGGCCGGCGTACCGCTTGGTCAGGCCCCGGGCGCTGATAAGCGCGTTCATTGCGATTCCTCCTTGTTTGCGGGCCCCTTCGTATCCCGCGGCGGCGCATCCGCGACGGGGCTCGCCCCCGTTGCGCCCTCTCCATGCGACCACTCTTCCATGGGAGGAACCTGCCATATTACCTGCGGCAAGCGGGGGAGGCGCTCCCGGATGGCCCGGAGCAGCTTCAAGTCCGCCAAGAAATGCTCGCGGCCGTTCTGGAACATCGGCGCCTGGATGCCTGCGGGATCACCGTAGCGGGCCTTGATGGCTTCCGCCTCGTCCCACTCGGCCAGCGCCTGCTCGAGGGCAGCGATCTGCTGGTCGATGGCCGGCAACGCCTCCTCAGGGGGCATACCGTCCAAGAAGGTGATGGCAGTGTACAGAGTGCTGGGTAGAGTGCGGGACGGCGTGCGCCACGCCTCGGCCAGAAGGCGCTTGAATTCCTCCTTCCCGGCCGGCGTGATGGTGTAAACAGCCCGGGTCCGGTTTCCCGCCCGCTCCAAGGCTAGCTGCTCGATAAGCCCTTCGCTTTCCATACGCTTGATGCCGTGATAGATGGAGCCTGGAAGAATCCCCGCCCATTGGTCGGAGCGGGTAATCTCCAGGTACTGCTTGATCTCGTAGCCGTGCATCGGGCGTTTCATCAAGAGCCCCAGGATCCAGAGCCTAACCATGCGGCTGGGCACCTCCTTGCCTCCGAGTGGTTGATAGTGTGAATCCAAGGTTGTATGACCAACGATGTTTAGTCAACTTTGTATATCCGGCGTTGATTATATCTGGCGAACGCGAGGGTGTCAAGCACGGAAATTCTTGACCAACCACCATCATGGCCATCTCGCCTGCCAGCCGCCGCGGCGCTGTGGTACGATAGAAAGGCCTTCCGCGAAGGGGTGGAAATGTGCGTATCGAGTTCGTGCCGCAGCTTGAGCTTCTCTGGGAGTTGTATCAGCAGCCCCGGGACATGGCGCGGTTTTATTGGTACCTTGAGCGGATGCTGGGGGAGAAAGCCGACGGCCAGCTGGACGTGGTCGTCCCCATGACGCTGGCGAACCCAATGGGGCGGGAACACTGCCTGGCAGCGGTCAACGCGCTGCTCGCCATCGACGCCGAGCGCGTCGCCCAAGAGGCGGCCGAGGACGCCTTGCCCCGCTTTGCCGACGTCGATGTCACGGTGAAGCTGTCGGTCACGCTGCTGGATGACCTCAAAGGCGGTTGGACCCATCGCTACCTGACCGAGGCGGGCATGCGCATGTGCACAGACCCGCGCCTATTGCGATGCGGGATCCGCCGGCGACAGTTTGTCGTCGTGCCGTGTTGGGCCAGCGAGACCTACACCCCGGAGCGGATCCGCCAGCTGACCCGGGCGGGGCTGTTCAGTTTCACCTATCTTCATCAGCACGGGGCCCCACGCACGCTGCGGGAGATCATGGTGCTGGATGGGCAAGCCCGGGCCTTCGCCGGCGAGCGTCCGGTATTGGATCAGGAGGAGCTCGAGTACACCGCCCAAGTCATTGCTCCCCATATGGAAAGCGAATCGTTCCCTATCCAGTTTGCCTGCCTCTTCGGGGACGAACCCGCCCGGGGGGTGGGCTATGCCCCGCTGGGCTTGAGCGCCTACGCCGGTTGGGACCTGGCCTTGGCCATGGCGCTCAAAACAATGGGCTCGCCCTAGCGCGCCAGTTCACAGGATAAGCTGGCTCACCCTCCCGGCTTCCCAAGCCGCTTAAAGCACACCAACTCCGGGTCGCCAGGGTCGAGGTTTTCGATATAGCCGCTGAGCGTGTACCCGAGTTTCGCCAAGAGCAGCTGCATGGGTTTGTTGGAGAGATTCGTGGAGGTAAACAGCTTGGGCGTCGCACAAAGGCCCTCCAGAAACTCCATGAGGGCCCGTCCCACGCCCGATCGGCGGTGGGCCGCCGCCACATAGACCATCTCGATCATGCCGTTGCCGTAGAAGGAGTAGGTCAGGACGCCGTACCCGACGGGCCGGCCCTCCCGCTCGGCGACGAAGCACTCACCGGCATGCACCCTGGTGCGGATGTATTCCACCCGCCGCGCGTCGCGCTGCGCCACCTCGTGATTAACCTGGGCCCCGCCGCGGCCTAGGGCGGTGACGGTCACGGGCGACGTTCGGCGGCCGCGCGCTTGGGCTGCACGAAAAGCTGCCCGGTGGTGTTGAGCTGGGCGAAAAATACGTCCCGCGGGTCAGACATGCCCCGGCGGCGCAGTTCCTCCGTTAGCCACTGCCGGTCCAAGCCTGCTGTCGCAAGGGCCTCGTCGTTCACGACGCCGTCTTTGATCAGGGCCAGCGGCAAGCCCTCATACTGTGTCGGTACTCCCAGGTCGGCCGCGGTCACCGGCCGGTGCTGCGACTTGCGGATGACGCTCAACGACCCGTTGGGCTCCAGAATGGCTACCTCCACCTCGGTGATGTCAGCCACGTCCTTGGAACGCAGGCCTTCCAGCAGATCGTCGATGCAGAACCGCACCGCGCGGAGCTCCTCTTCCACCAGCCGCCCGTCACGCACGACGATGCTGGGTCGCCCCGTCACCAGGTGGCGAAAGCGCTCGCTCTTGAGGGTGACCCACGAAAGAAAGAGCTCCGCCAGGACGATGGTACCAAGCGGCAAAAGACCATGCCAAAGAGGTCGCTCCGGGTCGGCGATGGGCAGCACCGCCACCTCAGCGATGAGAATGGCCACAACGAAGTCAAAGGGCGACACGTGGCCCATCTCCCGCTTGCCTGTGAGACGCACCACGACCAGCAGGGCCACGTACATAATGACGGTGCGCACGAGGAGAACGCCGGTCACGCCGCTCACCTTCCCTGGCAGGTGATCGGGTGCAGCCGTCTGTCGTCGGTCAGAGAGGACGCCCAGCGTCGGAGGGTGAAGCTTCCTGGCCCTGTCCGTCGGGGCGTTTCCGGGCAGGGTAAACAGCTGGTCGAAGGGCCGCACCGGACACGAGCCTGCCGTCCGCGTCGCGGCGGCTCAGATGTTCGCCGGCAGGATCGGCGCCGTACGGGTCCTCAGCATTGAAAGGCTCACCGTCAGGACCGGCGGTCGGCGGCTGGCCCGCGGCGTGCGCCTCCACATCGTCGGGGCTGTCGTAGACCACCAGCGTTTCGCCGTCGCCCGTCAACCCGTCGGGCTGCAGTTCGGCGTCGTCGGGATTGTCGATTTCCACCAGGGTCCGGCGAGGCGGGCGCACAGGACGCTTGGACATGGTTTTCACCTCGGGGCTATCGTGTCCCACATGGCGCTTGATCTTTCGGGGGCGGTGGCATATACTTAATTTTGCTGGTGGAGATGGGCGAGCGGATGTAGCTCAGGGGTAGAGCATCGGCTTCCCAAGCCGAGGGCCGCGGGTTCGAATCCCGTCATCCGCTCCATTTCTTGTCTTCTCATCGTCGGCTTGACCTGCAGGGGGCTGTGGCCCGGCAGGTGAGCCGCGTGCGAGCTGGCGTAGCTCAGTCGGTAGAGCGACGCACTCGTAATGCGTAGGTCACGGGTTCAAGTCCCGTCGCCAGCTCCAGATGAAAGGCCCGTTGCACAAAGGCAGCAACGGGCCTTGCTCTTTCTCACGCGTGTATCCCCATGGCCCCGACCATGCGTCCTCTCGCGTCCCGGATGATCTCCCGGATGATATAATGAAGCCGTCCTGGCAGCCGGCGCTGCACGGCTGAGGGGCCTTGTCCGTGGTTTGCCCTGCGCTGGCCACAAACGGTTTTGGAAGGAGAGCGATCCCCATGCCGGCCACGGTCATTCTGGGCGGCGCCCGCACGCCCTTTGGCGTTTTTGGCGGATCCTTGAGCAGCGTACCCGCGACGACCCTCGGTGCGGTGGCCATCCGTGCCGCGTTGGAGCGCGCACAAATGCCGGCTGATGGGGTTGACAATGTCATTATGGGCATGGTGGTGCAGGCCGGCGCCGGACAGATCCCCGCGCGGCAGGCCGCCGTCCGCGCGGGGCTGCCTAACACCGTGCCGGCGGAGACGCTGAACAAGGTGTGTGCTTCGGGCTTGCGGGCCGTCCACTGGGGCGATCTGCTGATCCGCGCGGGCGAAGCGGGGGTCATCGTCGCGGGGGGGATGGAGAACATGAGCATGGGACCGTACCTTCTGCCACGCGCCCGCTTCGGCCACCGGCTCGGACACGGCACGGTGCTGGACGCCACGGTGCACGACGGTCTGTGGTGCGCCTTCCATAACGTCCACATGGGCCACCACGGTGAGCAGATGGCGCGGGAGTTTGGCGTCAGCCGCGAAGAACAGGACGCCTGGGCCTACCGCAGCCACATGCGGGCGGTGCAGGCCATCGACAGCGGGCGCATGGCGCTGGAGACCGTCCCGGTGGAGGTGCCCGCGGGCAAGGCTACTAAGGTGTTTGATACCGACGAAGCGCCGCGCCGGGACACGAGTCTTGAGAAACTCGCCCAACTGCGGCCGGCCTTCACCCCCGACGGCTGCATCACTGCCGGCAACGCACCGGGGCTCAACGACGGCGCGGCCGCGTTGGTCCTGATGGACGAAAACCGGGCCCGGGCCGAGGGGCGCGCGCCTCTCGCGCGGGTGCGGTCCTGGGCGTCGGTGTCAGGCGCACCTCCCTATTTGGCCACGGTGCCTGCCCTGGCTGCCAAGCGTGCCCTGGAGAAAGCGGGTCTAGCGCCCCGGGATATCGGGCTGGTGGAGATCAATGAGGCCTTCGCCGTCGTAGCGCTGGTGAGCGCCCGCCTAGCGGGCTTTGACCCGGAGATCGTGAATGTGAACGGCGGTGCCATTGCCCTCGGCCACCCCATCGGCGCCAGCGGCGCCCGGATTGTGCTCACTCTGGCGCTGGAGATGCACCGGCGCGGCGTACAGTTTGGACTCGCTGCCATCTGCAGCGGCGGTGGCCAGGGCGACGCCATCGTCCTGGAGTTGGTGGACGCGTAACCGACATGCCCATGCGGCACAGCCGGCAAGCTTGGGGCGGCTCCGGTCCACTCCACGTGCCGCTCGTGGGCGGCAGCTCGCAGTGCCTGTCATCGTTGCGTCCATATCACAAGGAGGGTCCACCGGTGAGTCATGCTGAGCCCCCTGGCCGGATCCATGGCCGGGTTAAGTCCTCGGACGGCCGGCCGCTACCGGGGGCTTTCATCCGCATCGTAGACGGCGGGATCGTCGTCGACCTCCAGAAAACCAACCAGCAAGGAGAGTTCACCTCTCGCCTGCTCTTCGCGGGCCGCTACCGCATCGAGGTGGTCGCCGACGGGATCAGCGGCTCGCTGGACAACGTGGAGG
>NICF_comb_assmDRAFT_10003867_pt1 | contig 10650 bp, 10 predicted proteins | sample NewIslPassag4_SG_FD_11279 | JGI IMG/M metagenome (IMG submission 11279) | reverse complement strand
GGCTCGGCGGCGGCATCGGCACGAGGGGGCCGGGCGAGACGAAGCTGGAAACGGACCGCCGCCATATCCGCGAGCGAATCGCGGACCTGAAGCGGCAGCTCAAGGAAGTGGTCCGCCACCGGAACGTGCAGCGCGAGCGCCGGCGCAAGACGGGCGTCACGCAGGTCGCGCTCGTCGGCTATACGAACGCCGGCAAGTCGACGCTGCTCCGCGAGCTGACGAATGCGGATGTGTACGTCGAGAACCAGCTGTTCGCGACGCTCGATCCGACTTCGCGAGCCTGGACGCTGCCGGACGGGACGGAGGTCGTCCTGACGGATACGGTCGGCTTTATCCAGAACCTGCCCCATGAGCTGGTGGCCGCATTCCGGTCGACGCTCGAGGAAGCGGTGGAAGCCGATCTCATCCTCCATGTCGTGGACAGCTCGTCGCCGTACCGGGAGGAGCAGATGGCGGTCGTCGATCGGATTCTGACCGAGCTCGGAGCCGGAGACAGGCCGCGGATCGTGCTGTACAACAAGATCGACCTGTGCACGGATGAGGAACTGCAGCTGCTCCGGCGGGACGGGGACGCGCTGCTCGTCAGCGCGTTCTCCGCAAGCGACCTTGAGGCGATCGGCCGAGCCGTGCAGGACAAGCTGACCGGCGAAATCCGTTCGTTCGCGATTCCCGCCGCAAGAGGCGATCTGATCGCCCTTGCGCACCGGATGGGCGAGGTTGTCGACCAGTCGGTGCTCGACGACGGAGAGACGATGCGGATTGCGGTGCGGCTGAACAAGCGGGAATATGAGTTGAACGGATACAAGCTGCAGCCTTATGCGCTGTAGGCCGGGTCCCGGTTCGTTCCGGACCCGGTTTTTCTGTTTCACAGCCCGGGATTTGAACAACGAAACGGAAATGTGCTTTAATGGGGCTGGCGGAAGCCGTCGATGGATGAGAGGCGCCGCGTCTGCGTTTCGTCAGGACATTCGGCAGCTTCCCGCAAATTTGCAGCGATGGGATGGAGACTGGATGATTCACGGCATTGACAGCGAACTGCTCCGTCTCGCCGAGGCGGTGGAAGAGCGGATCGCCCCGCGGCTCCGCGAGGCCGACCGGATCGCGGAACGGAACCAGTGGAAAGTGATCCGCGCGTTTCAGCGCCACAAGGTGAGCGATTTTCATCTGAACGGTTCAACCGGATACGGATACAATGACAGCGGGCGCGAGGCGCTCGACCGGGTGTATGCCGACGTGTTCGGCGCGGAGGCGGCGCTCGTGCGGCCGCATTTCGCATCCGGCACGCATACGATCAGCTGCGCGCTGTTCGGCGTGCTCCGGCCGGGGGACGAACTGCTCTACATGACCGGGCGGCCGTATGACACGCTGCACAAAGTGATCGGCGAGCCGGGAGACGGCAAGGGATCGCTGCGCGATTTCGGCATCGGCTACCGGGAGGTGCCGCTGGCCGAAGGCGGCAGCGTCAACTGGGACGCCGTGCTGGACGCGATCGGCGAGCGGACCCGCGTCGTCGCCATCCAGCGGTCGCGCGGCTACGACTGGCGCGCGTCGTTCACCGTGGACGAGATCGGCGAGATGGTGCGCCGGGTGAAGGCGGTCAAGCCCGACGCCATCGTCTTCGTCGACAATTGCTACGGCGAATTTACCGAGGAGACGGAGCCGACGGAGGTCGGCGTCGATCTGATGGCCGGCTCGCTGATCAAAAATCCCGGCGGCGGGCTGGCGCTGTCCGGCGGCTACATCTGCGGCCGGGCCGATCTCGTGGAGAAGGCGGCCGGCCGGCTGACCGCGCCCGGCATCGGCGGCGAAGTCGGCGCGACGGCCGGCATGCAGCGCTGGATGTTCCATGGATTTTTCCTTGCGCCGCACGTGGTAGGGCAGGCGGTGAAAGGGAGCATTTTTGCCGCGGCCATGTTCGAGAAGCTGGGCTTCGAGTCGAAACCGCGCTGGAACGAGCCGAGAACCGATCTGATTCAGGCCGTCCGGTTCGATTCGGCCGACTCGCTCATCGCCTTCGTGCAGGGCATCCAGCAGGCGGCGGCCGTCGACGCGCACGCCGTGCCGGAACCGGGCGACATGCCGGGATATGCGCATCCCGTCATCATGGCGGCCGGCGCGTTCGTGCAGGGCGGAAGCCTGGAACTTTCGGCCGACGCGCCGATCCGGGAGCCGTATATCGCGTATATGCAGGGCGGGCTGACGTACGCACACGCAAAACTTGGGGTGCTTTCCGCCTTGACACGGCTTGCCGAACGGTCTAACATTGTAATTAAACCTAACATTTCTTGACACGTTTTATTCGTGTCGATACGAGTACCCATACTACAAAAAATTGGAAGGTTGATGCGGCATGGGTGACGAGATCCGCAGAAACATGGCGCTCTTCCCGATCGGCATCGTGATGAAGCTGACGGATTTGACCGCCCGCCAAATCCGCTACTACGAGCAGCACGGTCTGGTCATGCCGGCGCGGACTTCGGGCAACCAGCGCCTGTTTTCGTTCAACGATGTCGAGCGGCTGCTGGAGATCAAGTCCCTGATCGAGAAAGGCGTCAACATCGCCGGAATCAAGCAAGTGATGAATCCGGTTTCAAAGGAATCGGAAGAAGCGACGGTCATTACGCCGCAGACGGAAAGCAAACGCCGCGAACTGACGGATCTGCAGCTCCACCGGCTGCTCAAGCAGCAGCTGCTCGAACGCCGTCCCGGCAGGACATCGCTCATCCAGGGTCAGCTGTCCAGGTTCTACAACAATAAACCTTAATCGCGGCAAGGAGAGGATAAGATGGGCTACACCAAGGAGGACATCCTGCGCATCGCGCGGGAGCAGAACGTCCGGTTCATCCGTCTGCAGTTCACGGATCTGCTCGGGACGATCAAGAACGTTGAAATTCCGCTGAGCCAGCTCGAGAAGGCGCTGGACAACAAGATGATGTTCGACGGTTCCTCGATCGAGGGTTACGTCCGGATCGAGGAGTCCGACATGTATCTGTATCCCGATCTCGATACATGGGTCGTCTTCCCGTGGGTGACGGAAGACCGGGTCGCCCGTCTGATTTGCGACGTGTACATGCCGGACGGGACGCCGTTCGCGGGAGACCCGCGCGGCATTCTGAAACGGGTGCTGAAGGAAGCGGAGGAGCTCGGCTTCTCCACGATGAACGTCGGTCCGGAACCGGAGTTCTTCCTGTTCAAAACCGACGAGCGCGGCAATCCGACGCACGAAGTGAACGACCAGGGCGGCTATTTCGACCTCGCGCCGACCGACCTCGGCGAGAACTGCCGCCGGGAAATCGTGCTCACCCTCGAAGAGATGGGCTTCGAGATCGAGGCTTCGCACCATGAAGTCGCGCCCGGCCAGCACGAGATCGACTTCAAGTATTCCGATGCGGTAACGGCGGCGGACCGGATTCAGACGTTCAAGCTCGTCGTCAAGACGGTCGCGCGGCAGCACGGCCTGCATGCGACGTTCATGCCGAAGCCGCTGTTCGGCGTGAACGGATCGGGCATGCACTGCCATCTTTCGCTGTTCCGGGACGGCGAGAACGCGTTCTACGATCCGGACGATCCGCTCGGCCTGAGCGATACCGCGCGCTGGTTCATGGCCGGGGTGCTGCATCACGCCCGCGGGTTCGCGGCCGTTACGAATCCGACCGTCAATTCGTACAAGCGGCTTGTGCCCGGCTATGAAGCGCCGAACTATGTCGCCTGGTCGGCGAGCAACCGGAGCCCGATGGTGCGCATTCCGGCGTCGCGGGGGCTGAGCACGCGGATCGAGGTGCGCAACCCCGATCCGGCGGCCAATCCGTACCTTTGCCTCGCGGTCATGCTCAAGGCCGGACTTGACGGCATCAAGAACCGGATGAGACTGCCGGCGCCGACGAACCGGAACATCTATGTCATGACCGAGGAGGAACGGATCGAAGAAGGCATCCAGATGCTGCCCTCGAGCCTGCGCGAAGCGCTGGACGAGCTGATCCGCGACGAAGTGATCTGCGAGGCGCTGGGGGATCACGCCCTGTCCCATTTCTACGAACTGAAGGAAATCGAATGGGACATGTACCGCATGCAGGTTCACCAGTGGGAACGCGATCAATATTTGACGCTGTATTGATGAATAAGAGCAAAGGAAAAGCCCCGCAAGTTCGGCATCGCTGCCGGACAAGCGGGGCTTCAATATTCGGGCGCCGTATTCAACGGATGCTGCGGAACAATCCGATGACTTTGCCGAGAATCGTGACATGTTTCAGCCGGATCGGCTCCATCGCCGGGTTCTCGGGCTGCAGCCGGATATGGTCGCGCTCCTTGTAGAACGTCTTGACGGTTGCTTCGTCGTCTTCCGTCATCGCGACGACGATGTCGCCGTTCTGCGCCGTCTGCTGCTGGCGCACGATGACATAGTCGCCGTCGTGGATGCCGGCTTCGATCATGCTGTCGCCCTTGACCGTAAGCATGAACACATCGTCATCGCCGGTGAAATGGGCGGGGAGGGGGAAATATTCCTCGATGTTCTCCGTCGCCGTGATCGGCGCGCCGGCCGTTACCTTGCCGACGACCGGGACGCGGGTGACGGCGAGCGGGAACGGCAGCTGATCTTCGTTGTCGTCATCCAATATTTCGATCGCGCGCGGTTTGGTCGGATCGCGGCGGATGAGTCCCTTCTTCTCCAGCCGATCCAGGTGGCCGTGGACGGTCGAGCTGGAAGCAAGGCCGACGGCTTCACCGATCTCCCGAACGGAAGGGGGATAGCCTTTCTCCCGGACTTCCCGTTTGATGAATTCCAGTATGGCTTGCTGGCGGTTGGATATTCTGGACACGGCATTCACTCCATCAATTATTGGTTACACCAAATTATAGCACAGAACCCGAGTTCGCACAAACATTCGTTCTCGAAAACACAGGTTCGCATTTTTGCAGGAAATCCGGCGGACGGCTCAAAGCGGGAACATGCATTCCCGGAACAAATGTTCTAAAAATGATTGACGGCAAACAGATGTTCGTGTTATGATGGGATCACAAAACGAGAACGTTTGTTTGGGGTGTTGGCCATGATGTATGTAAGTGAATGCCGGTCCTATCGTTCCATCCAAGAAAGCCGTCCTGGCGCAGTTGGACAGACTTCCGCGGTTCGCAGGCAACGCGCGGCGAGCGGGGAACGGATCACTTTCATGCGTTATGCCGCAGCCATGCTGTTCATCGTGCTGGTCAGCGCGGGTTTCATGATCATGGGAACCGGCGCGTCGGAACGGGTGCCGGCCGAACCGGCTCCCGCGGAATCGGTCATTGTCGTGGATGCCGGCGAGACGCTGTGGGAGATCGCCGCAGCGGCGAAGGCGGAAGGGATGGACACGCGCCGCGCCGTCTATGAAATCCGGAAGCGCAACGGTCTGGACGGCAGTGTGATTCAAGCGGGACAGCAGCTCGTCATCCCGGATTGGTCCGGCCGCTGATCCGGTGCGGAAGCGGAAGACGGGAGCGTCCCTGTCGATTGCCGATGGATTGGCCCGGGAACGGTTCAAGCCGTTTCCGGGTTGTTTTTGTTTTGTTGTCGGCTTGACAACGATCCGGCCGGGATGTCAAAGTAAGGTGTGGTATGTCAGGGGTATGGGAGGCACATGACGCATGGACGAATTGACGGCGCGCATCAACGAGCTTGCCCGCAAGCACAAGACGATCGGTCTCACGCCGGAAGAGACGGCGGAGCGGGACAAGCTGCGCAGGCAATATCTGGCGCGTTTCCGAAGCAATCTGAAACAGCAGCTCGACGCGATCCGCTGGACGGATGAAACAGGCGGCACGTTGAAGCATTAGCGTATAGAAGGGGGAGCTGGCATGTCCCGCTCTTGGGAACGGAAAGTCCGCAAGAACACGGAACAGCTGAACAAACGGCGCAAGAAAGCCGGTCTCAAAGCCGTCGCTTCGCCGGGAGCGGTGACAGACCGCTACAGGGGACGCAATTACGTCTTGCCGGCTTTGTTGATCCTGTTCATCGGCTTCTACATTTATATGATGACGATTCCCGCGGACGATCCGAACACGACGAATCCGTTCGAGACGCCGATCTTCTGGCTGACGGTCGCGTGTTATCTGGCGTTGGCGGCGCTGTTCTGGTTCCGACGGCCCTATCTGCTCGTGGGAAGGGATTTCGTCGGCACGCGCAAATTTACCGGCGACAAGACGCTGACGGCAAGCGCGATCAAGGCGATTACCGTCATCCGTCCGGGATACATCATCATCGAGCCGAAGAAGGGCGGCAACTGGGTATTCTCGCGCATGCTGAACCGGTATCCGATCGACGAGATGGCCGACCGGCTGCAGCGGTTTGCGGAGGATAACCGCATTCCCTACACCGAGCAGCAGAAAGACAAGAAAAAGTAATGACGGGAGAGAAACCGGATGGCAAAACAAGCGGTACTGTTCGACCTGGATGATACGCTGCTGTGGGACGAACGCAGCGTGAAGGAGGCGTTCGAGGCGGTCTGCCGGTATGCGCAAGAGCGGACCGGCGCGGATCCGGAGAAGCTGGAAGCGTCGGTTCGCCGGGAAGCGCGAGCGCTGTACGAATCCTACGAAACCTATCCGTTCACCCAACGGATCGGCATCAATCCGTTCGAAGGGCTGTGGGCGCGTTTTCGCGAGGGAGAGCAGGAGGAGTTCCGCAAGCTCGAGGCGCTTGCGCCGGCCTATCGCCGTGAATCGTGGATCCGCGGCCTGCGCGGCATCGGCATCGAGGATGAGCGGCTCGGCGAAGAATTGGCCGAACGGTTCCCGGCGGAGCGCCGGGCGCGGCCGCTCGTTTACGACGAGACGTTCGAAGTGCTGGATCGGCTGCGCGGCCGCTACAAGCTGCTGCTCTTGACGAACGGATCGCCCGATCTGCAGCGCGAGAAGCTGGCCGGCGTACCGGAGCTCGCGCCGTACTTCGACCATATCGTCATCTCGGGCGAATTCGGGGAAGGCAAGCCCGCGGCATCAATCTTCCGTCATGCGCTGTCGCTGCTCGGCATCGGGCCGGATGCCGGCGTCATGGTCGGCGACAAGCTGACAACCGACATTCTCGGCGCGAACACCGTCGGCATGGATTCGGTATGGATCAACCGGCACGGTCTCAAGCGGTCCGGCGAGATTGAACCGGCCTGCGAAATCCGTTCGCTGCGCGAACTGCCGGCGCTGCTTGAGCGGCTGTAAGCAGCGAAGAAGCCATCCGCTCCTTGCCGAAAGGGGCTTGGGCGGATGGCTTCCGAACATGTAAGGCCGAATTTATGCTTTTTGGAATTCCGGATCTTCGTACGGATGGGCGACCCAGCCCGCCGGCTCGATGAACAGACGCACGGCGACGATCTGACGGTTTTCCATCAGCGTGAAGTAGTGCGGATTGCCTTCCGGAACGGAGATGACATCGCCTGCTTCCAGCTCGACGTCGAAGTAGCCGACTTCCGGCTTGCCCTTGATGATGAAGATGCCTTTGCCTGCCACGATGGCGCGGACTTCGTCCTCGGTGTGCGTATGCACCTGTTCGAATTTCTTCAGCAGCTCATCCAGGTTCGGCGTCGCGTCGGACAGGGAAATGACGTCCCAGTCTGATAGCCGCGCCGGCCGGCGAGATCGCGGATCTCCGCGTCATACGCCTGGAGGATTTCGTTCTTCTCCTCATCGCTCAGCACGAATTTTTCCCGCAGATGCTCCGGCAGTTTGGACGTATCCCAGTGCTCGTAGAGGACACCTTGTCCATTCAGAAATTCGCGCACATTCTCCTCGCCGGTGATTCTCTCGTTGGTGTTGCGGATGCGAATCTCGGCCATCTTAATCCCTCATTTCCAATAGGATTTATCAATCATTAACCTAAATTATACACGATTTCAGCCCGTTTGTCGATGGGTCCGGGCTTTTCAGGCGTTTTTCATTCTGCTAGAATAAGGCTTAACTTTTTTGGCGGAAGGTGTGCCCATGTCGAAACCGACCCTGCAGGAAGCGATGAAACATCGCATTCTCATATTGGACGGCGCAATGGGGACGATGATCCAGCAGGCGAACCTGACCGCCGCCGATTTCGGCGGCGAAGAGCTGGAAGGCTGCAACGAGATGCTCGTCCTGACGCGTCCGGATGTGATCCGCGGCATCCACGAGGCGTATCTGGACGCCGGCGCGGATATCATTGAAACGAACACGTTCGGCGCGACGAGCGTCGTGCTGGCCGAGTACGGCATCGCGGACAAGGCGCGCGAGATCAACATCGCCGCGGCCCGGCTTGCGGCCGAAGCGGCGGAGAAGTTCTCGACGCCGGAGAAGCCGCGCTACGTGGCCGGCTCGATGGGACCGACGACGAAGACGCTGTCCGTGACGGGCGGCGTCACGTTCGACGAGCTCGCCGAAAGCTATTATGTCCAGGCGCTGGCCTTGATCGAGGGCGGCGTCGACGCGCTGCTCATCGAGACGTGCCAGGATGCGTTAAACGTCAAGGCGGCGGGCATCGGCGTACATCGCGCGTTCGAGGAAGCCGGACGGAAGCTGCCCGTCATGATCTCCGGCACGATTGAACCGATGGGCACGACGCTGGCGGGACAGAACATTGAATCATTCTATATTTCGCTGGAACATCTGGAACCGATCTCGATCGGCCTCAATTGCGCGACCGGTCCGGAATTCATGCGCGATCACATCCGCAGCCTCGCGTCCATCGCCAAGACGGCCGTCAGCTGCTATCCGAACGCCGGGCTGCCCGACGAGAACGGCCATTATCACGAATCGCCCGAATCGCTCGCGCGGAAGATGGAGCAATTCGCGCGCGAAGGGTGGCTCAACATCGCAGGCGGCTGCTGCGGGACGACGCCGGCGCACATCCGGGCGCTCGCCGAAGCGCTGGCGCCTTACAAGCCGCGGACCGAAACCGGCAGCCATCCGCCGGCCGTCTCCGGCATCGAGACCGTGTACATCGAGCCGGAAAACCGGCCGTACCTCGTCGGGGAGCGGACCAACGTGCTCGGCTCGCGCATGTTCAAACGGCTGATTGCGGAAGGCAAGTACGAGGAAGCGGCCGAGATCGCCCGCGCCCAGGTGAAGAACGGGGCGCACGTCATCGACGTCTGCCTGCAGGACCCGGACCGCGACGAGCTGGCCGACATGACCCGTTTCCTCGAGCAAGTCGTAAAGAAAGTGAAGGTGCCGCTCGTCATCGACACGACCGATCCGCGGGTCATCGAAGCGTCGCTCAAGTTCTCGCAGGGCAAGGCGATCATCAACTCGATCAACCTTGAAGACGGCGAAGAGAAGTTCCAGCGGGTCGTGCCGCTCGTCCAAAAATACGGCGCGGCGGTCGTCGTCGGCACCATCGACGAACGGGGCCAGGCGATCGCGCGCGATGCGAAGCTGGAGGTGGCGCGGCGGTCGTATGACCTGCTCGTCAACAAATACGGGCTGCAGCCGGAGGACATCATTTTCGACCCGCTCGTCTTCCCGGTCGGCACCGGCGATGAGCAGTACATCGGCTCGGCGAAGGAGACGATTGAAGGCATTCGGCTCATCAAGCAGGAGATGCCGCGCTGCCAGACGATCCTCGGCATCAGCAACGTCTCGTTCGGCCTGCCGCCGGCAGGACGCGAAGTGCTCAACTCCGTGTTCCTCTACGAATGCACGAAGGCGGGGCTTGACTACGCCATCGTCAACACGGAGCGGCTGGAACGCTACGCCTCGATTCCGGAGCATGAGCGCAAGCTCGCCGAAGCGCTCATTTACGATACGAACGACGAGACGCTCGCCGCGTTCGTCGCCGCTTTCCGCGACAAGACCGTCGAGAAGAAGGCGAAGAATACGGCGGATCTCCCGCTGGAAGAGCGGCTGGCGAACTACGTGGTCGAAGGTTCGAAGGACGGCCTGTTCGCCGATCTCGACGAGGCGCTCAAGAAATATGCGCCGCTCGACATCATCAACGGCCCGCTTATGCGCGGCATGGAGGAAGTCGGCCGGCTGTTCAACAACAACGAGCTGATCGTCGCCGAAGTGCTGCAGAGCGCCGAAGTGATGAAGGCGTCCGTCTCGTACCTCGAGCCGCACATGGAGAAGACCGAGACGAGCGTCAAGGGCAAAATCATGCTCGCGACCGTCAAGGGCGACGTGCATGACATCGGCAAAAATCTCGTCGAGATCATTCTGTCCAACAACGGTTACGAAATCGTGAACCTCGGCATCAAAGTGCCGCCGGAAGCGATCATCGAGGCGCAGCGGCGGGAGAACGCCGACATCATCGGCCTGTCCGGCCTGCTCGTCAAGTCGGCGCAGCAGATGGTGACGACGGCGCAGGATCTGAAGGCGGCCGGCATCGACACGCCGATTCTCGTCGGCGGCGCGGCGCTTACGCGCAAGTTCACGAAGACGCGCATCGCGCCGGAGTACGACGGGCTGGTGCTGTACGCGAAGGACGCGATGAACGGCCTCGAACTGGCGAACAAGCTGATGGACCCCGATGCCCGGCGCGAATTGGAGGAAGAACATCGGGAGTTGAAGGCGTCTTTGGTTGAATCGCGGGAACGGGAACGGGAGGAGGCGGCACCGGCGAACGTACGCTCGAACGTTTCGCAGAACGTCCCCGTATTCATGCCGCCGGATTTCGAGCGGCGCGTGCTGCGCGATATTCCGATCAGCCAGATCGTGCCG
>NICF_comb_assmDRAFT_10003866_pt1 | contig 10652 bp, 7 predicted proteins | sample NewIslPassag4_SG_FD_11279 | JGI IMG/M metagenome (IMG submission 11279) | reverse complement strand
GGGGGGACGGTCAGGTCGGCCCACGGGGACAGGCAGATGCCGGCGGCGGGGAGCGGCATCCCCTCGTCCCGCAGGGCGAGCAGGGTGGCGAGGGTGAGGTGGCCGCCGGCCGAGTCACCGGCGATCACGATGTCCTTCGGGCGGTGCCCGGCGTCGAGCAGCCCCTGGTACGCGGCGAGCGCGTCGGCGAGCGACTCGGTGAGGGTGTGCGACGGGCCCTGCCGGTAGTCGAGCGAGAGCACCGGGCGCCGCGCGGCCGCCGACAGCCGCCAGGTGATCGGGCGGTGGGTGGCCGGGGAGCAGACGAAGTACGCGCCGCCGTGGAAGTAGAGCACCACCTTGTCCTCGTCGAGGTCGGCGGCGCCCCGCACCCACTCGGCCCGGCACCCGCCGATCTCGTCGGGGACGATCGATACGTGACCGGGCAGGAACCGGGAGAGGTGCTCGCTCAGGCCGAGCAGCTCCCGGGCGACCACCATCCCGGGCGTGTTCCGGACGAGGACGGCGGTGACGGGCTTCATCGTCCCCCGGAGGAGCCCGTTGAGCACGGTCGTCTGCCAACTGACGGGATATTTTGGAAAAATATCCACATTCAGCTCATCAGTCACGCAACCCTCCCAAAAGGGACGTTCCCGGGTTGGCAACGGTTCTACCGGCCGGTAGGTTACGAGATATTCACAATAAGGTTTCTTTATCGTAACATCAGCAGGTCAGCGGCTATGGCCCCACAGGAGATCCGGCCGCGTTCCCGGGAGCGCGGCGGCCGGATCCCGGCGCGGCACCGGTGCGGCCCGCCGCCACGGGGCCCGCGAGCAGGGCCACCCCGGCCGAGCCGAACCCTGGAAGAACCGCCGCCTCGGCCCCGTCGCACGGCCGGTCCCTCACGGTCGGGCGATGCGGCGGAGCCGGGCGAGCGGCACCCGCGTGACCGGCTCGCCGCCCTCGGGGACGAAGGGGCCGAGGGCTCGGGCTGAGCCGGGCCGGCCGGACCGCCGCCGCGGGATCCGGGGAGACGGGGGCCGAAGAACGCGGAGAAGGGGCGGATGTCGCCGGCCGCCACGGGCCCGGGAAGGCGGCGAGCACCCCGGCCGCGTCGCACGCCTGGAAGGGCCACCGCCGTGGGCACCGGGGAGGCAGGCCGCCGCGCGCTCCAGGAACGCCGAGAACCGAGCCGTGGGCCCCAGGGAGGTAGGAGGGCGGAAAACCGGGTATGGCTGGTCCCGTTCCAGCACTCCGCCGTGATCATCCGCCGTGCGGGCGGCCGCATCGGGTGCAGGGGGCCTTGCAGCATGACCTCGCAGCGGTACCGGCGCGTCATCGTCGGCTTCGACGGATCCCCGGCGGCCGTGGCGGCGCTCGACTGGGCGTCGGCGGAGGCTCGCCTGCACGGCGCGTCCCTGGTCATCTGCACGGTGGTGCCGGACGGCCAGGAGCCGGCCACCTCGGACGCCCTCGCCACGCTGCGCCGCTCGGTGCAGGAGCTGACCGGCGGCGAGCCCGAGGTCCGCTGCGTGCCGGGCTCGCCCGCGGTCGCGCTCATCACCGCCTGCACCCCGTCGGACCTGCTCGTGCTCGGCGCCCATGGCCGCAGCGCGCTCGCCGGCGTGCTCCTGGGGTCGGTCAGCCGCGCGTGCCTGCACCGCGCCCCCTGCCCCGTGGCGGTGGTCCCGGCCACCGGAGAGCGGCCGCGGCACGACCGGGTGATCGCCGCGGTGGACGGCTCCGGGCCGTCCCGCCGGGCGTTGCGCGCGGCCGCGATCGAGGCCGAGCTCCGCGGGGCCTCGCTGCGGGTGGTGCACGCCGTGCACTGGGACCCGCTCGGGGTGGAGTGGATCACCCCCACCAAGGAGCAGCTCGTGGCCTGGGGGGAGCGCCTGGTCGCCGCCGAGCTGGCCGCGACGGGCGTGCGCGCGATCACCGAGGTCGTGCACGGTCATCCCAAGGAGGTCCTGATCCAGGCCGCCCAGGAGGCCGATCTCCTCGTCTTGGGGCACCGTGGCCGCAACCCGCTCGCCGGGCTGCTGCTCGGCTCCACCAGCGAGCACTGCGCCCGCCACGCCCCGTGCCCGGTCATCGTCGTACGGCCGCCGCAGGACTGAGCCACCGGACGCCATGGACAGGCCTCGCAAGGACGCGGGCCCCGGCACGGTCGCCCGGGCCGACGCCCCGCGCCCCGCGCCCCACGAGCTGGCGCCCCATGAGGTGGTGCTCATCCACGGCAGCGACCTCGACCGCGGCCTGGACGAGCACGAGGCGCGAGACCGGCTGGAGCGGTACGGGCCGAACGTGCTGCCGCGGGCCGATACGGCCGGGTGGCCCGTCCGCTGGCTCCGCCAGTTCCACCACCCGCTGATCTACATCCTGCTCGCCTCCGCGGCGATCACGCTGCTCCTCGGCGACCTGGTGGACTCCGCGGTCATCCTCGCGGTCCTGCTGGTCAACGCGGTGGTCGGCTTCGTCCAGGAGTCCAGGGCGGAGGCCGCGCTGGACGAGCTGCGGGCGATGGCCCGCACCCGGGCGCGGGTGGTCCGCGGCGGGCGCGTGGCCGAGGTGCCCTCCGAGGAGCTCGTCCCGGGCGACCTCGTCCTCCTGGAGGCCGGGGACAAGGTCCCCGCCGACCTGCGGCTGGTGCGGGTCGCCGAGCTGTGCGCCGACGAGTCGGCGCTGACCGGTGAGTCGGTCCCGGTGGCCAAGGACGAGGTCGTGCTGCCGCAGGCGACCCCGGTCACCGACCGGCGCAACATGGTCTACTCCGGCACGGTGATCACCTCGGGCACCGCGACCGGCATCGTGGTCGCCACCGGCGCCGAGACCGAGCTGGGCAGGATCCACCGCTTCGTGACCGAGGCCGAACCCCTCGCCACCCCGCTCACGCGCAAGATCGCCCGGTTCAGCGCGATCCTGACCGCGGCCATCCTCGCCCTCTCGGCGCTCACCTTCGCGGTCGGCATGGTCCGCGGCGAGCCGGTCAAGGAGACGTTCATCGCGGCGGTCGCCCTGGCCGTCGCCGCGATCCCCGAGGGCCTGCCCGCGGTCGTCACCATCACCCTCGCCATCGGCGTCTCCCGCATGGCCGCGCGCCGGGCCGTGATCCGGCGGCTGCCCGCGGTCGAGACCCTCGGCAGCACCACGGTGATCTGCACCGACAAGACCGGCACGCTGACCGAGAACCGGATGACGGTGCGCGTCATCCGGACCCCGGACCGCACGGTGACGGTGACCGGAGCGGGGTACGCCCCCGTGGGCGAGCTGGTCGACGAGGACGGGCGGCGCGCCGACCTCGGCGAGGACGCGGCGCTGCGCTGGTCGCTGCTGGCCGGGGCCTGCTGCAACGACGCGGCGTTCCTCGGGGACCGCGCGTCCGTGGCGGGCGATCCGACCGAGGCCGCCATGCTCGTCGCCGCCGACAAGGCCGGGCTGGGACACGAGCACGCGCGGGCCCGCTTCCCGCGGATCGCCGAGCAGCCGTTCCGCCCCGAGCGCCGGTACATGGCCACCCTGCACGAGACGCCGGACCGTCCCGGTGAGTGGATCGTGTTCGTCAAGGGGGCGACCGAGCGGCTGGTGCGGATGTGCGCCTGGGAGATGACGGCCGGCGGCGAGTGCCGCCCGCTCGACGCCGGAGCCGCGCTGCGCTCCGCCGAGGAGCTGGCCGGGCAGGGGCTGCGCGTGCTGGCCACGGCGATGTGCCGGGTGCCCGCCACGGCCGGGCCGGAGGAGAGCCTGGACGCGGCCCTCCGGGCGGGGACGCTGGTCTTCACCGGCATGCAGGCGATGCTCGACCCGCCCCGGCCCGGGGCGGTCCGCGCGGTGCGCGCCTGCCGGGACGCGGGCATCTCGGTCAAGATGATCACGGGCGACCACGCCACCACCGCGGCGGCGGTCGCCCGCCGGATCGGCATCCTGCCGGGCGGGGACGTGCTCACCGGGGAGGACCTGGCCCGGCTCACCGGCCCGGAGTTCTCCGCCGCGGTCGAGCGGGCCGCGGTGTTCGCCCGGGTCTCCCCGGAGCAGAAGCTCCGCCTGGTCGTGGCGCTGCAGGAGCGGCGTCACGTGGTCGCGATGACCGGCGACGGCGTGAACGACGCGCCGGCGCTGCGGCGGGCCGACATCGGCATCGCGATGGGCCGGAGCGGCACCGAGGTCGCCAAGGACGCGGCCGACATGGTGCTCACCGACGACGACTTCGCGAGCATCGAGGCCGCCGCGGAGGAGGGCCGCGGCGTCTTCGACAACCTCACCAAGTTCATCGTGTGGACCCTGCCCACCAACGCCGGCCAGGGCCTGGTCATCCTGGTGGCCATCCTGTTCGGCCTGACCCTGCCGATGCTGCCGCTGCAGATCCTCTGGATCAACATGATCACGGCGGTGACGCTCGGCCTCACCCTCGCCTTCGAACCGAAGGAGCCCGGCATCATGCGCCGGCCGCCGCGCGACCCCGGGCGGCCCCTCCTCACCGGCGCCCTGGTGGTCCGCATCCTGCTAGTGGCCGGGCTGATGATCGCGGGCGCGCTGTGGCTGTTCGAGTGGGAGCTGCGCCGCGGCGCCGGCCTCGCCGAGGCCCGGACCGCCGCGGTCAACCTGTTCGTCATGGTGGAGCTGTGCTACCTGTTCAACTGCCGCTCCCTCACGCTGCCGGTGTGGCGGTTGGGCCTGTTCAGCAACCGCTGGTCGCTGGCCGGGGTCGCCGCGCAGATCCTCGCCCAGCTCGCGCTCACCTACCTGCCGGTGATGAACCGCCTGTTCCACACCGCGCCGATCGGCCTCGACGCCTGGCTCCGTGTGCTGGCGCTGGCGGGGGCCGCCACGCTGATCGTCGCCGTGGACAAGCGCCTCCGGGGGATGCACCTGTGACCTGCGCGCATCCAAGACCGGTGACGGCGCGCATCCGACACCGGTGAGGGCGGCCATCCCATGACCGGATGACGGAGGCGTGTCACCGTGCGCCCGCGATGGAGGGGCGTCGCCGGCGCCGGGCGCACCCTCAGGGGCGGCGGCATCGCGGCCCCGGCCGGGGGGCTCCCGCGAGCCCGCCCGGCCGGCGGCGGCCGGTACGGCACCGCGGCCGGCGGCCGGCACGCCCAGCCCGCACCGGTGGGCCTCCGCTTGAGCCGCGCACGGCCGCGCGCGGGACGGCACGGGCGCCGGGCACGGCGCGGCCGCCCCGCCGAGCGCGGGTGCGCCGGGCTAGTCGCCGGTGTCCCAGCCGGCGTCCTCCTCGTCGTCCTCGCCGTCCCACCGGCGGGCCCACCGGGACGGCATGATCACCGGGAGGAAGAGGGCGATGCCGAGCATGCCGTACACGCCGGTGGAGAGCAGGGTGAGCATGCCCCGGCTCGCCTCGGCGAGGTCCTGCTGCTGCACTGCGGCACCGGTGGGCACCAGGCTCGCGGCGCGGGAGACGTCGAGCACGTAGACCAGCGTCCAGGCGAGCAGCACGATCGACGGCACGAACGCCGCGAGCGGGGAGACCCTGGTCACCAGGATCAGCCCGATCAGCAGGCCGAGGACGGCCATCACGCCGATCGCGATCAGGATCCGGGTGTCCTGCACCGGGTCGAGCTCCTGCGCCGCGGCGCGCGCGGCCACCTGAGCCGCCCATCCGCCGCCGAGGAGCACCGCGCCCACGACCACGAAGCCCAGCAACAGCCCGAAGAAGTGCCGCATACGCCAACTCCACCTAGCGATGAGTCCGCGCGGCAACAGTAGCCCAAACACGGCAAAGTTCATGGGCTTTCCCGGCAATCCGTCCGGCCACCGGGCCGTACCGCCCGGCGCCGGGCGGCGGTACGGTCGGGAAAGCCGCCCCGGCCGGGGCGGCGCCCCGCGCGCAGAGGAGACCTGTCGGAGGAGATCGGATGCTTCCCGAGCACGGTAAGCCGGTGCCCGAGCTGCTCGCCGAGCTGACGGCCGCCCGATCGGCCGACCTTCCGGTCGGCGGCGGGAAGGTGACCGCGTACGTGTACGACACCGGCCTGCCCGAGGTGCACGAGGCGGCGCGCCGGGCGTACCTGGAGCTCCTCGATGTCAACATGCTCGACCCGACCGTGTTCCCCAGCATGGTCGCGCTCGAGCGCGAGGTCGTCGCCGCCGCGGCCGAGCTGCTCGGCCGGCCGGGGGCGCCCGGGATCTTCACCAGCGGCGGCACGGAGTCGATCATGCTCGCGGTGAAGGCGGCCCGGGACGCCCGGCCGGAGGCGCGGCGGATCGTCCTCCCCGTGACCGCGCACCCCGCCTTCCACAAGGCCGCGCACTACCTGGGGCTGGAGGTGGTGCCGGTCCCGGTGGACCCGGAGACGTTCCGCGCCTCGGTCCCCGACGTCGAGGCGGCGGTGGACGAGCGGACCGCCCTGGTCGTGGCCTCCGCGCCGTCCTACCCGCAGGGGGTCGTCGACCCGGTGACGGAGATCGCGGCGATCGCGGCGGCGAAGGGCGTGCTCTGCCACGTCGACGCCTGCGTGGGCGGCTGGCTGCTCCCCTGGCTCCGCGAGGCGGGCGCGGACATCCCGCCGTTCGACCTCAGCGTCCCCGGGGTCACCTCGATCTCCTGCGACCTGCACAAGTACGGCTACGCGCCCAAGGGCGCTTCCGTGGTGCTGTTCGCCGACCCGGCGCTGCGCCGGAAGGCGTACTTCGCCTCGGCCGCCTGGCCCGGTTACCCGATCGTCAACGCGACCGCGCAGAGCTCCCGGTCGGCCGGGCCGCTCGCCGGGGCGTGGGCCACGCTGCGCGCCCTCGGCCGGGCCGGCTACCTGGAGCTCGCGCACCGCACGCTCGAGGCGACCCGGCGGCTGGTGAAGGGGGTGAGCGAGATCCCCGGCCTGCGGGTGCTCGGCACGCCGGAGGCGTCGCTGGTCGCGATCGCCGGCTCGCCCGAGGTGGACGTGTTCGTGCTCGCCGAGGAGGCCCGGCGCCTGGGCTGGTACCTGCAGCCGCAGCTCTCCTACGCCGGCATCCCGGCGAACGTGCACGTCACGGTCACCGGGGTCACGCTCTCCGGGGTCGACGCCATGCTCGAGGCGATCGCGTCGGCCGCGGAGGCCGCCCGGCGGCGGGGCCCGGCCCCCGTGCCGGAGGGCCTGCCCGAGCTGGTCGCCTCCCTCGACCTGGACGCGATCGGCGACGCCGAGTTCGCCGAGCTCGCCGCGTCGGTGGGCATCGACCTGCGCTCCCTGGGCGAGGGCCGGTCGGCGGCGGTCGACGCGCTGCTCGACGCGCTCGACCCGCGCACGAGGGAGGCCGTGCTCGTCCGGTTCCTCTCCGCGCTCTACTCCTGAGGGCGCGGCCCCCGGCCCTCGGCGGCGGGCCGCCCCGGGCCCCGGGCCGCGGCGGTGAGCCGGGCGACCACGCCGAGGGCCTTCCGCGCGCTCGCCGCGTCGTGGACGCGGAAGACCCGCGCGCCCTGGAGCGCGGAGACGGTGAGCGTGGCGAGGGTGCCGACGTGCCGCCGCTCCACGGGCAGCCCGCCCAGCGCCTCGCCGATGAAGTCCTTGTTCGACACGGCGACGAGGACCGGCCAGCCGGTGGCGACCAGCTCGCCGAGCCGCCGGCTCACCTCGAGCGAGTGCCAGGTGTTCTTGCCGAAGTCGTGGGCGGGGTCGATGAGGATCCGGTCCCGGGCGACCCCGGCGGCGGCCGCCCGCTCGGCGAGCGCGGTGGTGTAGCGGACCACGTCGGCCACGACGTCCTCGTACCCGATGCGGTGCGGGCGGGTGCGCGGCCGGAGCCGCCCCGCGTGGGCGCAGACCAGGCCGAGGCCGTGCTCGGCGGCGACCTCGGGGAGCGCGGGGTCCACCCCGCCCCAGGTGTCGTTGATCAGGTCGGCCCCGGCCTCGGCCACGACCTCGGCGACCTCGGAGCGCCAGGTGTCCACGCTGATGATCACGTCGGGGTGGCGCTCCCGGACCGCGGCCACCAGGCCCGCGACCCGGTCGATCTCCTCGGCGGGCCCGACCGGGTCGCCGGGGCCCGCCTTCACGCCGCCGATGTCGATGATGTCCGCCCCCTGGCCGATCAGCCGGGAGGCCGCGTCCAGGGCCGCCTGGAACGCGAAGGTGGCGCCGCGATCGAAGAACGAGTCGGGGGTGCGGTTCACCACCGCCATGACGGCGAACTCGCCGGGGCCGAAGGAACGGCCGCGGAGACGGAGCACGGACCCTGGTCCGCGAGGCGCATCAGGCATCGAAGCCAAGCCTACCCGCGCGGATCTCCCGCGGGCCGCCGCCCGGCACCCGGCCCGATCCCGCTTCGGCGATGGCGAGGAAGTCCCGGGCCGCGTCGGGCAGCCGGCGCCGGGTGTGCACGACCGCGACGACCTTGCCCACCGGTGGGTCGAGGGACCGGACCACGAGGCCGGCGCAGCCGGACCGGTCGAGCAGGCGGCGGTACCACAGCAGCGACGCCCGGCCTTCCCGCACCACGCTCAGCCGGTCGTGGCCGGGCGGCTCGGCGGCCTCGACCGGGCGGACGCCGTACCGGGCGAACAGGTGCTCCAGGTCCCGGCGGTGCGGGCTGCCCGGGGCGGGCAGCGCGAGCGGCATCCCGTGCAGCCGGCTGACCGGCAGCGGGTCGGGGAGGTCGGCGTCCCGCGGCGCGACCAGCACGATCTCCTGGCGTTCGAACGGATGGCTCACCAGGTCGGCGGGGACCGGCAGCTCGGTGAGGCCGAGCTCCGCCCGCCGCCCGCGCAACGCGCTGACCACCCCGTCCCGGTCGCCGCAGCGCACGATCCGCACGCGCACCCCGGGGTGCTCGGCCGCGTAGGCGGGGAGCAGGCGCCCGGTGAGCCCGGGTTCGAGGAGGGGGGTCGCGGCGATGCGCAGTTCGGTTCCCCCGGCGCCGTCGCTCCGCGCCGCGAGCGCCTCGATCCGGTCGATCGCGTCGAGCGCCTCCTTGGCGAGCTTGACGACGGCGCGGCCCTGCGGGGTGACGGCGATCCCCCGGCCGGAGCGCGCGAACAGCGTGATGCCGAGTTCCCGCTCCAGGTCGCGGATCGCGCGGGACAGCGCAGGCTGCGCGACGTAGAGCGACCTCGCCGCATCCGTCATGGTGCGGTGTTCCGCGGTGGCCACCACATAGCGCAGCTGCTGCAGGTTCATGCGGAAAACGCTAGGGCAGAGCGGGCCGCCGATTCCCCGACATTCAAAAGATCACCCCGGCCGATTACCCACCGTTCTCTTCACGTCCTAGATCCACATGAGATGAAAAATCTGTATTCTTCTCCCGTCAATCTGCAAAGGGGGCAATGTAGGTAAAGGGGGCAATGTCGTGGTCTCGCAGTATCCTCCGCAGCCGCCGATGGGACGGCCTCCCTACGGGGCGGGCGGAGGATGGCAGGGCACCCCGCCGCCCGGTGGGCCGCCGGGCGGGATGTACCCGCCCCCTCCCGGAGCCGGGCAGCCGATGCCCGGGCCGTACCCCCCGCCGTACCCGCAGGGCGGTGCGCCGGCCGGCCCGCCCGGCCAGTACCCGCCGCCGCCACCGCCCGGGTGGGGACCGCACGCGCCCCAGCCGTACCTGCCGCACCCGGGAGCCCGGCAGCGCCGGCGGTCGGGCGCCGGCTCCGTGATCGGCGGCCTCATCGGGCTGATCTCCCTCGTCTTCGTCGGCCTCGCCGTGCTGGGCTCGCTCCTGGAGGAGGAGCCCGGCTCGGTGACCCCGATCAGCATGCCGACGGAGACCTACTCCCCCACCCGGGACGCCTACTCGCCGGAACCCTACTCCCCCACGCCGGAGACCGGGTCGGCCACGCCCACGAGCGCGGTGCGCTCGAGCCCGGCCNCCACCCCGGCGCAGCGGGCGCGCCTCGACCGGTCCCTCACCAACAACACCCTCTACCGGGCCGGTGCGCTGCCGAAGACGAACTGCCGGGCGGGCAACGCGAACATCTACAACCACGCGCAGCTCAAGGCCCTGATCCTCAAGACGAGCCGGTGCATGGACCGGGCGTGGAGCACCGCGCTCAAGCGGGTGGGCATGCCGTGGTACCGGCCCGGCTACGCGATCGTGCAGACCAGGGGGCGGGGCGCCTGCGGCGACTACCCGGCGCGGGGGAGCAACGTGCCGTACTACTGCCCGGCGAACTCCACCATCTACGCCTCGACCTCGGCCGTCGCCCGGGAGTACGGCCCGCTCGGGTCGTGGCACGGGTTCATCATCTCGGTGATGGCCCACGAGTACGGGCACCACGTCCAGAACCTGTCGGGCATCCTGCACGAGCGCTGGCGGCGGCACCTGAGCACCTCGTCGCAGAGCCAGCGGCTGCTGCTCAGCCGGCGGCTCGAGCTCCAGGCGACCTGCATGGCCGGGATGTTCATGCGCTCGGTGGAGGCCAGCTACCCGATCACCCCGGCCCGCCGTTCGGCGTTGCTGAACGCGTACAACTACCTCGGGGACAACCCGAGGGGCCCGCGGGACCACGGCAGCACCCGGAGCAACTACGCGTGGTTCCGGCAGGGATACGTCCGGCAGAAGGCCTACCAATGCAACACCTGGGTCATGCCAGCCTCAACAGTCTCATAACGGACATGACCTGAAGCCATATCCTTCGTCTCGGTTGTCCAGATACGAGGGCTACAATCCATCCCCAAGCTCCACAGACGAAGAAAGCGGTGAAGCATGCGTGGCGGGGGCCCCGCTGACACGAGTGGCGG
>NICF_comb_assmDRAFT_10003864_pt1 | contig 10656 bp, 2 predicted proteins | sample NewIslPassag4_SG_FD_11279 | JGI IMG/M metagenome (IMG submission 11279) | reverse complement strand
AGACCCGCCAGGCTCCGTAGGGGTGCGCCCGCGTGGTGGCGGCACGGGGGGGGGGGGAGCCAGTCCAGCCAATTTTTCGCATCCAGCAAGGTACTGTCGGGCAGCGGCCACCCCGTGTGGGCCGCCGCCGCGGCCCAACGCTTCGCGAGGCGCGCAAGGCCGCGTCCGGAGCCGAGGAGGATCAGGCGTTCGCGGGCCCGGGTCAAGGCCACGTACAGCACCCGCATCTCCTCGGCCATCTCTTCGCGGCGGCGGCGTTCCCTGACGGCCTCATGCACCAGGGACGGCCATGCGATGCGGCGTTCCCCGTCCACCACCGCTGCCCCCAGACCCAACTCGCGCTGGAAGGCAAGGAAGCGGTGGCGGTCCCGGTGCCGGAACTCGCGCCCCATGTCGAGCACCACCACGATGGGAAACTCCAGCCCTTTGCTCTTGTGGATGCTCATCACCCGGACCACGTCGTCGCTTTCGCCCACGGCCGGCGCTGTCCCCAGGTCGCTCGCGCCCTGCTGCAGCCGCTCGATGAAACGCAGAAAGCGCGCCAGCCCATGGCGGGCGAAGCTGTCAAACTGGCGCGCCCGCTCATAGAGCGCCCGCAGGTTGGCTTGGCGCTGGCGGCCTCCGGGCATGGCACCCACGTAGTCAAAGTAGCCGGTTTCAGTGAGCAGCTGCCAGACCAACTCCGACAACGGCGCACGCCGGGCCTGGGTGCGCCACCTGTCCAGCCGCGCCAGGAACTCCGCCAGGCGCCGGCCCAAAGCGCCCAACTCAGGATCGCCCGCGGCGGCCTGCACGGCGTCAAAGAAATCCCCTTGCCGTTGGACGGCCCGGATCCGCGCCAGGTCATGGGTGGTGAACCCCCCGATGGGCGAACGCAACACAGCGGCCAGCGGGATGTCTTGCCGGGGGTTGTCCAGCACGGCCAGCAGCGCCAGCATCGTCTCCACTTCGAGAGCGGCGAAATAACCGGTGCCCAGCTCGGCGTAGGCCGGCACACCCGAGCGGGCAAACACATCCAGCACCGTGTTGGCCTTGTGACGCGTCGCCCTGAGCAGCACCGCGACGTCCCCGTAGCGGGCCGGACGATAGGTGCCCGTGGCCTTGTCCCAAACCTGCGCCTGGCCGTCGCGCACTAGCGCCTGGATGCGTTGCGCCGCCACCAGCGCTTCCCGCTCCAGCGCGCCCAGGTCCTCAAGGCTGTCCTCGTCCGCCGCGTCCCCCGGCTCGTCCGCGTTTTGCCCGGAATGCGGGGCGACGCCTGCCGTTGCCGCCGCCGGCGCTTCCGCCGTCTCCACCCCTGCAGCCGCTTCCAAGGCTGCCGGAAGTTGGGCAGCGGCCCGCAGGGCATCCGTGTCCCGTTCCAGCAGGTGCACCTCGATGGCCGCGTCCTGCCCACCCGGACCGTACGGCGCGCGGCAAACCAGTTCCGCCGCGGCGTCGTAAGCCAACTCCCCCGCCGCCGGCGTCATGATCTGGCGGAAAAGGAAGTTGACCCCGTCCACGACGGGCGCCCGGCTGCGGAAATTGGCCTGGAGATCGATCCGGCGCTCCGGTGAGCTCCCCGCGGCCGCATACGGCGCCGCCCGCTGGTAGCGGTCCATAAAGAGGGTCGGGTCTGCTTGCCGGAAGCGGTAAATACTCTGCTTCACGTCGCCCACCAGAAACAGACGGCCCTCGGGGGCGGCCCCGCAGATGCGCGTGAGGATGGCCTCCTGCACGCCGTTCAAATCCTGGCTTTCATCCACCAGCACCTCATGAAACTGGGTCCTCAGTTCGGCCGCGGCTTCGGGATCGTCCAGCAGGCGCAGGCAGAAATGCTCGAGATCCGCGAAGTCAACCGCGCTGCGCTCTCGCTTGGCCGCGGCGTACTGCTCGTCCAAGGCCAGCACCTGCTCCACGAGGGCGTCCATAAGCGGCGCCAGGGTGCGCACGTCCGCCAACTGCTCAGCCAGCGGCCTGGCCAGCCACCGGCCGAAGACGCTTTCCACCGCCTCTTTGGCCGCGTCCCGCAGCTTCTTGACGGCCTCCCGCACTTCCGGATCGCCTTCGCCTTTCTTCGCGGGTTTTAGGGGCGGAAACGCAGCGTCGGCAGCGACCTCTGCGAGCGCCGGCAGGCCCTGGGCGGCCGCCTGTTGCATGCGCTCAAGGCGCGCGAGATCCGCCTCCAAGGTAGCCGCGTGAGCCGCCACCCCCCCGGGGCCCATGGCCAGTGCCAGTGCCTGCTGCACCAGGGCGGCCGCGCGCGCAAGACGCACCCGCGCCGCCTGTGCGAGCTCCACCCCCCACGGACTTGCGGGAAAGGTCTCGGGATCCAGTTCGTGGTACGCGCGGGTGCACCGGAGCAGCCACCCCGCTGGATCGGGGAGGCTGCGGGCGTAGTCGTGCAGATCGAGGATGACCTTCCGCAGGTCGGCGTCGCCGCCGGTCCCGCCGTAGGCCAGCACCAGCCGGCTAAAAGGCCCCGCCGCCCCCGCGCGGTCGTATGCCCGCTCGAGGACGTCGTCCAGTACCTCGAGGCGCAGCAGTTGGGCCTCGTGCTCGTCCATGATGCGGAACTCGGGGTCGAGATCCAGGCGGAAGAAGTGTTGCCGCAAGACCGTCAGGCAAAAGGCGTGCAAGGTACTGATGTGGGCCTTGGGCAGGAGCATTAGTTGCCGCAGCAGGTGCCCGCTGTGGGGATTGGCTGCGAGCCGCGCCTCCAGGGCCTGCATGATGCGATCCCGCATTTCCCCTGCGGCCGCCTCGGTGAAGGTGACCACCAGGAGGCGATCGATATCCACGCCGTCCTTGGTGATTAGACGGATGATGCGCTCCACGAGGACGGCCGTCTTACCGGAACCCGCCGCGGCCGACACCAGCAGGTGCCCGCCCCGGGTCTCGATGGCCGCCAGCTGTTCTGGGGTCCACTCCCGGCCGCTCACGGTGCCACCCCCCCGGGACGCTCACCGCTCTCCACCGCGCCGGGCCCCGCCAGAGGCTTGGTGCCCCCGGCTGACACCGCAGCGTAGATGCGTTCCCAAGCCGCCGAGCGCGGCAAGGACCGTAGGTCCCGGTAGCCATTGCCTTCCACCAGCGGGTCAAACTGGCAGAGGGCAGGAAACGGGCAGTGGCTGCAAGGGCGCTCCTTGCCCCTCCGATACGGAGCCACCGCCATCTCCCCAGCGAGGATGCGCTCTGCCAGTGTGGCAGCCTGGCCGCGTGCGAACGCCAGCAGGGCGGCAAAATCCGCCGCCGAGGCCGCGTTGCTTTGGCGGCTGACGCTGCCGTCCCGGTTGACGCGAACCATCAGCAGGTCCGAACCCTCGCCGCCGATCCGGGTGTCCATGAGGGCGAGGACGTACGGTTGATCAATGAACAGGCCCCGCATGCGCAGGCGGCGCCGGAGAAGCGCGTCCAACTGCTCGCCGTCCACTGGTTTCTCCTCAGCGATAACCGGGTCCCGGACCGGGAAGTACAAGGCCCCGGCCGGGGCGACGGGCGCCTCCGCCGGCAGTCCCGCGGCCAAAGCCAGCGCCTGCCCGTGCGCCAGCGCCACCGACAGGTAGACGGGCAGCTGCAGGGACAGTCCGTACAGGACGCGGTCCGGCTCCAGCTCCCGGGTGGAGCTCTTGTAATCGATTACCCGCAGCCACACGCGCCCGGCCTCATCCTGCGCCAGGTCGATCCGGTCTATCTGCCCGGATAGGCGCAGCTCCCTTTCGCCCGCCAGGGGAACCACCCAGGGCCCCCAAGCTGCCCCCCGCCGGCCGAACGCGGCCTCTACCGCCACCGGCCGAAAACGGCCCCGGCGGGCGTGCTCGGTCAACACGGCCACGGCCCGGCGCACCGTGCGCCGCAACACCTCGCCGAGGAACGCCTGTCGGGCAGAGGTCAACACCAGTTCGCGGCCCAGTTGAGGCAGTAACTCGTCCACGCACCGGTCAGCCAACGACAGCGCCGCGTCCTCCTCCAACTCGCCCCAGTCGGTGCCGTCCGCCTGTAGGTGCTCGACAAACCGCCGCAGGGCCGCGTGGAGGAAAATTCCCGCCTGCAGCCGGTCCAGGCGCCACAGGGTCCGCTCCCGCAGGCCCAGGCCGTAAGCGGCGAAGTGCTGGAAGGCGCACGCGGCGAAGCTTTCGAGGCGGGTGACGCTCGTGTGGAGCGTTGACCCATACAGCGCCCGGACCACCGGCTCCGGCAGGGGCGGCACCGCGTTGTGGTGGTTGAGGGCCGCGAACGGACCCACGGCGCGCCCGCGCAGGTCGGGGTCGCGCGCTAGCCACTGGTACAGGGACCACCACAGCGGTGAAACCGGTTCCCCGGCGCGGTGGCGCCGCAGGCGCGCCGCCACGTGGGCGACCAGGCGGTCGGCGTCCACGAGGCGCTCGAGCCACGTCCCGTCGTCCAACGGCTCCACCGGCGCCGCTTCCACCCGCAGATCGGGAAACAGCTCCTGCACCCGCCGGACGACGAAGGACGGCGCCTGCTCCCGCCCGCGCTGGTCGGCGGTGGGCCAGCTGATCCACAAATAATCGCTGGCGCGCGTCAGGGAGACATACATGAGGTACTGCTCCCGCAACAAGAGCGCCCGGCTGGTGGGCGACAGCTCCAAGCGGGTTTGGGCCAGCAGCTCCCGCTCGCGATCGCTGAAAATCACGTCCTCTTGCGGCTTCGGCGGAAAGCTGCCGTCGTTGGCGCCAAGGACTAGAGCCGCCTTGATGTCGGGCTGGCGGGACCGCTCCACGGAGCCCACGAGGACCTGGTCCAGTCCCGGCGGGATGAGGCCGATGCGCAATGACTCAAGGCCCGCCTCCACCACCTGCCGGAACTCGGCCAGCGACAACGCCTCATCGCCCAGCGACTCGGCCAGTTCGTCCAAGATCTGGAGAACCCCCTGCCAAGCGCGGGTGTGCTCTTGCGCTTCCAGCGGCCGGCCCTCTTCCCTGGCTGCCTCCATCCACTGCTCCAGCGAAGCGGCCACTTCCAGCTCATCAAGGAAATCCCACAGGGCAGCGGCCATGTCCCGGGCGCACGCCGCGGCCGCCAGGCGCTGCGCCAAGCGGCGCAAAGGGCCAAGGGCCCGGCTGCGGGCCTCGTTCAATTCCGCGAGGGCCCTCTCCGCCTCCTCGTCCGCGCCCCCCTCCTCGTGCAGGGTGTAGCGCCGGATATAGTTCCACGGCTCTTCCCGGATCCACGCGGTGCCCTCGATGCCGTGGGCCAGGGCGTAGTTTTCCAGCCGGTCGGCTTCATCCCGGGAAACCGGCAGCAGGTCCGTCTTGAGGCAGCGCATCACCGCTTCGGTCGCCCAGCCGGTAGCCACGGCCTCCAGCGCCGAACGCACCAGTTCCGTCAAGGGATGATGGGTCAGGGGGCGGCGGGTGTCGATGAAGTGCGGGATGCCGTAGCTGCCAAAGACCGCGGCCACCAGGTCGCCGTAGCGCTCGAGTTCCCGGATGATGACGGCCATATCCCGGAAGCGCCAGCCCCGTTCCCGCGCCAGCCGCAGGATCTCCCGCGCGGCGGCCTCCACCTCGGCGCGGGCGTCAGCCGCCGCCACCAACTTCACCGTGCCCGCGGCCGCCCGCGTACCCCCTCCCGTCCGCCGCGGGGCAAACAGCTCCCGCTCCAGGAGGGCCAGAGCTGGTGCGTGGGCAAACCGCGGCGGCGGTTCCGCTGCCAGCACGTGCGGCTCCGCCACCGTGAGGCCGTCCTCCCGGGCCATATCCAACAGGCGCACGTAGGTTTCGCGGGTGGGGGCAAACAGGTCTTGCGCTCCCGCCGGCGCGGCGGGCGCGGCCGGGTCGAGACAGAGCGCGATCTCCACCCGCTCGGCCACCCTCCACAGGGCGCGCAGGACCTCAAACTCCTGCGGCGTGAAGCCCATAAACCCATCCACCCACACCCAGGCGCCTCGTACCAGGCGGCTGGCGCCGATGTGGATGGCAACCACGCTCAAAAGTTCATCGGGATCGGTGAAACGTTCGCCCACGTAGTCGGTAAATGCGCGGTATACGAGCGCCAGATCGTGGAGCTTGGCCGTGAGGACGCGGTAGGGCGAGCCCGCCAGTTCCTTTAGGCGCGCCTCCAGGTCTTCGGGCCGGCAGCGGTAGGCCCGTAGCTCCGTCAGCGTGTTGGCCAGCTTGTCCACAAAACCGGGCTGGCGGGCCGCTTTGCCGAAGAGCTGAAGCCGGGCCCCGTGGCGGTGAATGAGGGACCGGAGCACCATGCGCTTGCCCAGCTCACCCAGGGGCGGCCGGGCGCCCAAGCCCGTCTCCTGCAGCACCCGGGCCGCCAGCCGCCGGAAGCTGAGCACGTGGGCCCGGTGGGTCGCCCGCACGGCGGCCGTGGACAGCAAGGCCTGCTCCATTTGGAACGTCGCCTGCTCCGGGGTAAGAAGGATTAAGGGCGGGCCTTCCGGTCCTGCCAGCAACTCCCGGCGGATGGCTTGCAGGCAGGCAAAGGTCTTCCCGCTGCCCGCGCGGCCAAGCACAAACCGCAACTGCGCCGCCACCAGCCCGTCCCCCTTCCTGGTTCGCCACTGCTCCTCGCTATCCGTGCGCTGCTCGTCGTCGCCCTGACGTGTCCTGTCCTCACGCGCCTGTCAGAACCGGTGGGCCGCCGCCCGTCACCACCTGCACGCCCCGGCCCCACGCGGCCAAGTCCTGGCGGTGCGTGAAAAGGACGACCTGGCGCTGCCGGGACACCTCGGCCAGCGCCTCCCGGATGCGTTCCAGGCGTGCGGCGTCGCAGTGGACGAAAGGATCGTCCAGCAGCAACGGCAGCGGTACCTCACCACTCACCAACTCGGCGATGGCCAGGCGCAGGGCAAGGTACAGCTGGTCTTGCGCTCCCCGGCTCAACTGGGCCACCGCGCAGGGCCGCCCATCGGGTTCGCGGACCGTCACGGCGAAAACCTCATCCAACTCAACCCGGCGGCCAAGACCCGTGAAACGCCGGAAGTGGCGGCTGGCCGCGTCCGCCAACCGCGTGCGGTGGGCAGCCTGGTACTCTTTGACCGCCGCCTGCAACTCCTGATGGGCGCGCGCCATGGCCTGCGCGTCCAGCGCTACCGACTCCCGCTCCCGCCGCAGGGCCTTAAGCTCTTCCCCGGCCTGGGCGATGTTGATGACCCGGCTACCCGCAAGGCGCGCCTGCTCCTCCAGGAGACGGCGCGCCGCCGCACCGGCCTGCTCGGCCTCAGTGCGCCATCGGTCCCTCTCCGCCTCCAGGCGGCGCAACCGGGTCTCAAGGTCGTCGCTGTCTCCCGCCTCGTCAGGATGAGGCAAGGTGGGATGCGCGGCGCGCAGCGCCTCCATCTCCTGCCACAACGCAGCCGCCTGGTTGGCCGCGTCCAAGAGCCGCTCCCGCAAGGCGGCTACAGTAGAAACGGCGTGCGCGTTGAGCACGCTGTCCCGCTGGACGGCCAGCCGTTCCAGTTCGTCCTGGCCGGCTCGCCATGCCTCCCACCGCTCTCGAGCCTTGGCCGCATCCCCGCCAGCGGCCGCCAGCACTGGCGCCAACCGTTGCCGTAGGTCGGCGGCCTCGGCCAGCCAGCGCGCGAGCGGATCTTGCCGCTCTCCTACGACCCGCGCCTCTTCCCAGAAGACGTCCGGCAGCGCGGACAACTGCTCCGCCAGGTCGCCCATCGTGCGCACCTCGCGTCCGGTCGCCGCCAGGAGCCGGGCCAACTCGCCCCACAATCCGGGCAGCCCGGCCGCGGGCACTTCCTCGGGCCGGGTGGTGGCTCTGCCGGCGTGCCGCTGCGCGAAGGCAACGATGGCGGCCCTGACTGCCTCAGCGTCTTGCTTCAGGGCCAGCCACCGGCGGAAGGCGACATCAATATCTTCGCCAAAGCGCTCGCGCGCGGGTGCGGTCGCGGCCAAGAACTCCGCCAGGGCGTGCTCTGCCTCACGGATGCGGTCCAAAAGCTCCTGCTCTTGATCCGGACTGGGCAAGTTGCGGCGCAGCCCCTCCAGCGCCGCCGCCGCCTCGGCCCGGGCCCACAGCCGCTCCCGCAAGGCACCCAACTCCGCCGGTCCCATGCCAGCGAATCGCTCGTCCTCCGCCAGCGCCCGCTCCAGTTCCTCCAACCTCCGGGCGCCAGCCCGCACCTGCGCGGCCAGGTCTTGCACCGGCCTCGCTAGGCGCCGGGTGACGATCTCCAGACCGATAACCGTGGCCAGCAAGACGGCCAGCGCGCCCACCCAGCCCGCCGTCGCGGAGAGGGCGTAGGCCAGAAACCCGCCCAGGGCGAGACCCAGGAACCACACCAGCCCAAGTCGCCTGCGGTGGCTGCCGCGCACGGTGCGGAAGGTTTCCTCCAGCGCCCGCAGGCTCTGCTCCGCCTGCTCCCGCTGCTCCATCCGCACCAGGCGCTCTTGTACCGCCCCGAGCGCGTTGTCGCCCAGGGCGTCGAGGTCAGCGAAACTTTGCGCAAACCGCGCCTGCTCGGCCGCGTACCGCTCCCGCGGCTCGCGCCAGCGGGCGAGGGCATTGTGCGCATCCTCTACGGCCCGCTCCAGCCGCAGCCGCCAAGCCGTGTAGCCCGCGAGTTTCTCCCGCAGGGCTTCCCCGGCCGCGTCAAAGACGTCTAGGCCGCGCAGCTCCGCCTCCAGCCTGCCCAGGTGCTCGCGCTGCACCCGATACTCCCGCCACGCCTCCGCCAACTCCGCCGTACGCGCTCGCAGGCCCTCCAGTTCCCCCGCCAGCGCCTGCCGGGCGGAGCGAATTCGTTCTTCCAACTGCTCCAGCTGCGCCAGCAGCCTGCCGAGCGCGGGGCTCTCCTCGTGGGCCGCCAACTCCGGGAACTGGGCCACTAGCCGCCGCACCTCTTCCTCCCGGGCGGCCTCCAGCTTTTGCACCGTCGCCACCGCGTGGTCCAACTGCAACTGCCGCTGGAGGAGGAGCCGCCGGCGGTCGAGGAGCGCTCGCCACTGGGTCCAGGCGCGCAGAGCGGTTTCCGCCTCCGCCAGCCGCCGCCGGGCGTCGGCCTCGGCCTGCTGGAACCGGTGGATCTCGGCCTGAAGGACCTCCAGGGAGTCGGCGGCCGACCGGCTGGCCGCGATGGCCTGCTCCAGTGCCGCGATCCGCTGATCTAGCTCCTCCAGGCGGCCGTCCTTAACTGCGTTCCGGTCGGTCACTCCCAGTTCCTTGCTGTACTTGGTCAGCGCCCGCACGCCGGCTACCAGGTAATTCAAGGCATCCTGGTACGCCGCGGTCCCGGCGCCCGACACCAGTTGCTGGACCCTGACGTCCAAGTTGTGAGGGTCGGGCAACGGCTGTCCAAGGCTGAACGTGCTCATGAAAAGTTCGCGGGAAGCAAGCCCGAGGGTCGCCTGCAGGAATTCTTCGTAGCGGACGTTGCGACGCCGCGCGCCGGGGTTGTGCTCGCCGCTCAAAAGCTCCCGCCAGCCCTGGTTCGTAAGTTCCGCGACGCGGACGCGGTGGCTGCCGAAATCCCGCTCGAGCCTATAGCGGGTGCCGCCCGCCTCCAACTCCAGTTCGCCGGCGAAGCGGGCCGGGTTGCTCCAGTTGCGCCAGCGCCCCTGTCCAAACTCCTCCGGCCCGCCGCCCGTGGGCAAGCCGAACAGGACCGCGGCCAGCCCGGCAAAAAGGGTCGACTTGCCCGCTTCGTTGGGCGCCACCAGCACGTTAAGGCCGGGACCGAGCTCCAGAGACACCGAGCCCGCGAAGCGGCCAAAGCCGTACAGGACCAAGCGACGCCAGCAGACCGGCGTCATCCGCCGCGTCCCTCCAGCGCGGCCAAGCCGTAGCGCAACGCCTTGACCAACAGCACCCGCTCTCGGGTGTCTCCGGACTGGGTCAGCGCGGCCTGGATCCGCCGGACGAATTGACCCCGCACGGTGGGCTCCGCCGCCCAGGCCGCCACAACGCTTTCATCCAAGGCGGTGGTGTCATCGACCAGTTCCAAGTGATAGAAACCGGACCGAAAGCGCACTTGCCACGCGTCCACGGGCAAGTGCCCAGGCGCGACACCGATCAGGCGCACCTGCACGATGGCCTCTGGGTCCGCGAGGGCTGTGATGCGCTCCTCCACATCCTTCAGCTCAAGACACGGAGTAACGTCCAACTCCAAGGCCCGCACGGGCCGCGCCCCCGCGTCCACGGTTTCCACGCGGGGCGGGCCCGCCCCCAGCACCGCGACGGTGTAATGGCCCACGCCGGGATCGGCGAAGCCCTTGCCCTCAATCATACCGGGATAGACCGCCAGCCCTCCGGGCAGCCGGTGGACCTGGTGCTGGTGGATGTGCCCGAGAGCCACATAGTCGTAGCGGGCCGCGGCCAGGGCATCCAGCATGAGCGGGAGGCTCCGCTCGCCCGCGTCCCATTCTAGGGAGCCGTGGAAGACCGCCACATGCAGCCCCTCCGCCTCCAGGCGCGGGAACGCGCGCAGGGGCGGCTGCGTCTGCGTCAGGCCGCCGGTGTAAGCTAAACCATAGATATGCACCGGCAGGCCCGCCACCTGCAGAGTCGCCGCATGAGCAGGCATGGGGTCCCGGATCAGCACGCCCGGCCAACGGGCACCCAATTGCCGGTACACCGAATCATGGTACGTGATCTCATCGTGGTTGCCGGGGACGGTGACCACCGCCACCCCGCCCCGCTCAAGCCGCGCCAGGTCCTCCAGAACCTGCTCCGCCAAGGCTGGCGGCGGGC
>NICF_comb_assmDRAFT_10003860_pt1 | contig 10661 bp, 9 predicted proteins | sample NewIslPassag4_SG_FD_11279 | JGI IMG/M metagenome (IMG submission 11279) | reverse complement strand
CCCGCCGCCGGCCGCGGCGGGTTGCCGCGGCGCCCGCTGCGGCGTTCTCCGCGGTGCTTTTCGCGGCAGCACCCTCGGCGCTGCCCTTCGCGGCGGCACCATCCGCACTGGCCTTCGCGCCGGCATCCTCCGCGTTGCCCTTTGCGGTTCGAGCCTGCTGCCGGCCTTGCCAGGGCAGGTCCGGCAACTGGGTCATGTAGTAGCCGGCGATGGCGCCCGTGATGACGGCAAAGGCGTACAAGAGCTGGTAGCCGCCGGGTTCTCCGCCGGCTTCAATCAAAACGCCCGCGAGCATCGTGGCCGCGAGCGCCGCTACGTTGACCAAGATGTTGCGATTGGCAAAGTAAATGCCGCGCACCTGCCGCGGGACCAGGTCCGCCATGAGGGATGTCCACGCGGGCGTTGCCATCCCCGCCACCGCGGACCGCACAGCTACGGCCGCCAGCAGGATGTACACCGCCGCGCGCGGCGAAGGGCTGATCCACGGCAGGACCACCAGGGGCAGCCACAGGAGCCGACCGCCGATGGCGCCGAACAACATGATCTGCTTGCGCCGTCCCAGCCGCTCGGTCAGCACGGCCCACAGCACCTGCAGGGAGTTGGTCAGCAGGTTGGGCACGGCCGCGAGCAGCCCGATCTCGGCCGGCGTGGCCCCTAAAGCCAACCCGTAGAGGGGGAGAAACGTGGTCCCCGCGTTGTCGCTGGCACTGGCGAAGGCGCCTTCCAGCGCGCTGGCCCGCATGGCCGCGCGGGCCGCATCGGGGCTTAACCTGTTCGGCACCTCGTCACCGACCTCGTTCCAGAAACCGTCTGGCCGATCCGTCGGCAAGCCCCCGCACCGCCGCCGCAGGGGCGGACAGCTCATATGCTTCCAGCTCTCCGGTTCTTACACGCCCCCGTAGACTTACACGCCCCCGTAGAGCGGATACGCCGCGCACAGGCGCGCGACCCGCTCGCGAGCCTCCGTCCGGACCGCTTCATCGCCGGGGTTGGACAGGACCCGGTCGATGATGTCCGCGATTTCTTCCATCTGGGCTTCCTTCATGCCGCGCGTCGTCACCGCGGGCGTGCCGATGCGCAGGCCGCTGCCCACCGCCGGTTTCTCCGTGTCGAACGGAATCGTGTTCTTGTTGACGGTGATCATGACCTCGTCCAGGAGCGTCTCGGCTTTCTTGCCCGTCAAGCCCCGCGAGGTTTTGACGTCCACCAGCATCAGGTGGTTGTCGGTGCCGCCCGACACCAGGCGGAAGCCCCGGCTCATGAGCGCCGAGGCCAGCGCCTTGGCGTTGTTGACGATCTGGCGCTGGTAGCTGCGAAACTCGGGTGTAAGCGCTTCTTTGAGGGCCACCGCTTTGGCCGCGATGACGTGCATAAGCGGCCCGCCCTGCACGCCCGGAAACACGGCCTTATCCAGATCCTTGGCGTACTGGGCCTTACAAAAGATGAGACCGCCCCGGGGGCCCCGCAGCGTTTTGTGGGTCGTGGTGGTGACGTAGTCGGCGTACGGGATGGGGCTTGGGTGCAAGCCGGCGGCCACCAGTCCCGCGATGTGCGCCATGTCCACAAAGAGCAGCGCTCCAACGGCGTCGCAGATCTCCCGCAACCGGGCAAAGTCGATGATCCGCGGGTAGGCGCTGGCACCGGCCACGATCATCTTGGGCCTGACCTCGCGAGCCTTCTTCTCGAGATCATCGTAGTCGATTTGCTCCGTCTTGGGATCGACGCCGTACTCGACGAACCGGTACAGGCGGCCCGACAGGTTGATGGGGTGGCCGTGGGTCAGATGGCCCCCGTGCGGCAGCGCCATGCCCATCACGGTGTCGCCGGGCTCGAGGGCGGCGAAGTAGACGGCCTGGTTGGCCTGGGAGCCCGAATGGGGCTGGACGTTGACGTGCTCGGCGCCGAAAAGCTCCTTGGCCCGGTCAATGGCCAGCTGCTCCACCACATCCACGTACTGGCAGCCGCCGTAGTAGCGCCGGCCTGGAAGGCCCTCAGCGTACTTGTTGGTCAGCACCGATCCTTGCGCGGCCAGCACTGCCTCGCTGACAAAGTTCTCCGAAGCGATGAGCTCGATGTGGGTGTTCTGGCGCCGGCGTTCCGCCTCGATGGCGTCGGCGACCTCCGGGTCGACAGCTCGCAAGATATCCAGCATCGCGTGCGGCTCCTTTCCCTCTGCCCTCTTCCCTCGGCCCTCTAACGCCGGCCGTCCCGCTGCTCGCTCCCGCCCCAATCAGTGCGTCCCATGACGGTGCGTGGCGAGAGGCGGCCCTACGACAAAGGGGGTCCGGCCGGACCCCCGTCGTCCTCCGCTGCGACGGGCCCCCGCGGGCGCGCCTCACACCTTTGGCAACTGGGCCAAAGCTTCGGCGATGGCTTCCTCCGGCAGTTCGTAGTCCTCCAGCCGCCCGTCCAAGTAAGCGTCGTATGCCGCCAGGTCAAAGTAGCCGTGCCCGCTCAGGCCAAAGAGGATGGTTCGCTCGCGGCCCTCTTCCTTGGCATGCAGGGCCTCGTCGATGGCGGCCCGCACCGCGTGGGCCGACTCGGGCGCCGGCAGCAGGCCCTCTGTGCGGGCGAACTGCACCGCTGCTTCAAACACGGCCCGCTGCGGGTAGGCCTTGGCCTCGATGAGCCCCAGTTCGTATAGGTGGGTGACCAGCGGCGCGGCGCCGTGGTAGCGCAGGCCGCCCGCGTGAATCCCCGGCGGCATGAAGCGGTGGCCGAGGGTGTTCATGTAAAGCAGCGGCGTCATCTGCGCCGTGTCGCCAAAGTCATAGACGGCCGGCCCGCGTGTAAGGGACGGGCACGCAGTAGGCTCCACCGCCACCGCCCGCACGTTGCGCCCGGCGATGCGGTCGGCCACAAACGGAAACGCCAGCCCGCCGAAGTTGCTGCCGCCTCCGTGGCAGGCGATGACCACGTCGGGGTAGTCGCCCACGAGGGCCAGCTGCTTTTTGGCTTCCAAGCCGATAATGGTCTGGTGCAACAGGACGTGGTTGAGGACGCTGCCCAGGGAGTACTTGGTGTCAGGGTGAGCAGCGGCGTCCTCCACCGCCTCGCTGATGGCGATGCCGAGGCTGCCCATGGAATCCGGATTCTCGGCCAGGATGCGGCGCCCGGCCTCGGTGCGGTCGCTGGGGCTGGCGACGACCTCGGCGCCCCAGACCTGCATGAGCGAACGGCGGTACGGCTTTTGGTGATAGCTGATCTTGACCATGTAGACGGTGCACTCAAGCCCAAACAACCGGCAGGCGAGGCTGAGGGCGCTTCCCCACTGCCCGGCGCCCGTCTCCGTGGCCAGCCGGCGCACGCCTTCCCGCTTGTTGTAGTAGGCCTGCACCACCGCGGTGTTGGGCTTGTGGCTGCCCGCGGGGCTCACGCCTTCGTACTTGAAGTAGATCTTCGCCGGCGTGCCCAGGGCCTGCTCCAGGCGCCGCGCCCGGATGAGCGGCGTCGGCCGCCACAGCCGATAGATATTCAGGACCTCCTCCGGAATATCTACCCAGCGCTGGCCGCTGACCTCCTGTTCGATCAGGGACATCGGGAAAATGGGCGCGAGATCGTCTGGCCCCACGGGCTGCTTGGTGCCCGGGTGCAACGGCGGCCGCGGCGGCGTGGGCAAGTCTGCCATTATGTTGTACCACTGCCGCGGGATCTCGCTTTCGGGGAGGAGGATCTTAACGTCGCTCAACTCATCTCCGCTCCTCTCGTCTATGAAACCGGCGCCGCGTTTGTCCTGGGCCCCGGTGGACGGTCGGCGTGCGGCCGGTGGCCGCCGAATCCGGCGCCCCTCTCGTCCGGTTACAAGTGCGGCTGTGAGTCTCGCCGCATGCGGATGTCATTCGCCAGCGCCGCCGCCTCTCCTGCCCTGCCTAGCTCCCGCCGGGCCGCCCCGCGGGCGGAAAGCTCTGCCTGCCGGACCATGATCCAGCAGGCAGCGGCATACAATTCAACGCCCACTTGAACTGCCAGCGGTCGCGCAACGGCACGCCGAAAGGAGGAGATGGCGTGGGCGACGAGGTGAGCCTCGTGCGGATGATGGCGGCGGTGCGCATCATCTCCTCCGCCATCGAGTTGGGCGCGGCACTGCTCATGCTTCGATTGGCCCGGATCGAGCAGGCGGTACAAATCAACGCCGCCCTGGGCCTGGTCGGCCCGCTGATTTTCGTCACGACGACGCTGCTGGGCATTGCGGGCCTTGCGGGGAGAGTCCCGGCGATGCGGCTCGCGCTCATTGGCGCGGGCGTGCTGTTGGTGGTCTTAGGTGCCCGGCGCGGCGCCGCCGGCTGAGCGGAAGGGCGGGGCGAAGGCTCAGAGCCCGCGCTACGGCTGCCCGGGCACCCAAAGACGGCTCTTGCGAGGCGGCTCCTGTTGCGGAGGGGGTGGGGTCAGATTGGCTCCCGCGCTGACGCCTGGCCCGCCTGGCGCCGCGGCGAGCACGCCCGCCTCATCGACGTCCAGCCCCAGCTCCTGCACGATGGCTTGCTGCACGGCCACCAGAAGCTGCGCCAGTGCGAGATCGGTCTCCAGCACGGCCCGCACGTAGGGGTTGTACGCCACCGTCTCCATAGTGCGCTGGTAGCGCTCCTGCTCGGCTTGGGTGATTTCCTCGCCTGCCTGCGCCTTGCGCAGCAACTCGGCCTCCACGGAGCGCAGGTCGCGCAGCATCACCTGGGCGGCGTGATGTTCGGCCAGGTCTTGCCGGGCCTTCAGCCACGCCTTGTAGACGTCGGTTTCCTTGATGGCTGCCGCAACGGCCGTCACCTTGGCCCTCAATTCCCCTTCCATCGAGCTCCCCTTCCTCACCCAATCTCCTCGCTCACGCAGTCGCCTTCCTCATGCAATTCCCTTTTGCACGCGGTCTCCTTCCCACGCCGTCTGCTTCCCACGCAGTCTGCTTCCCGCGCAGTCTGCCTCCGCACGCAATCTTCTTCCCACGCAGTCTGCCTGCGCACGCGATCTCCTTCCCAGGCAGTCTCCTGCCTCATGCGATTTCCTTCGTCATACAGCGCCGGGTTCGGAACTGTTGTACCACCGGCTTGACGAGGAAATCAAGCGGCACCCAAAGCGGCTCAGAGGCGCCAAGAGCGGCTCAGTCTCCGTCGACATGGCCGGGAGATTGGTCGAGGCCGATGGACGCCAGCCACTCCAGTGCCTCCGCTTCAGTACGGCCGGGGGCGTCGGGCTGCCGCGTCATCTCTTCCCACAGGGCCCAGTCCAAACGCTCCTTCACCCGCCGTAGAACTTGCAGCACGCGGTCGAGCACCTGCCGGTCAACGACCTGCAACATGTGCCCTTCGATCTCGCTCCAGATCTCCCGCACCAAAGGGACAGTTGCCCGACCGACCTCCGCCAGTTCCACGAGCATAACCCGCCTGTCGTTGGGGGAAGGCCGCCGGTCGATGAGCAGTGCCTGCTCCATCGCCTGCAGCGTCCGTGTTACCGTCGCGCGCTCCCGCCCCAGCCATCGGACGATCTCCGCCTGCGGACAGGGGCCGTGTTCCTCCACGTAGAGCAAGATCTCATCTTGCGGCGGCACCAGGCCGATGGCCCGCAGCATGTGGTTTGCCAGGCGAAAGCGAGCGCGGTGCACCTGAAGCAGTGCCGACGTGAGGCGAGCCCGCACCGGTTGCCGTGGGCGCGGCTGGTTTCCAAAAGATGGTCTGCGCGTGGACATACCATCCTCCCAAAGCAAATTGTTAGATCGCTTACAATTGCCCGGGAAACGCGGGGCCTTTGCGATGGCCAAGCACGAAACGCCGAATGTTGCTAGGCTAACAATTCGCCCGGGATATGCGCTACCACTCCGGGTCACTAACATTTTCCAGAGCATACGCTAGAGGCTCGCTTCAGAGCCCCTATTATTTTCCAGAGCATACGCCAGAACCCGCTCCAGAGCCCACAGCGAATTCTAGAGCATGCCGTAGAGTCAATAGCAGAGCACACTTCTCCACAAGCACCGCAAAGCAAATTGTAGAGCACACTTCTCCACAAGCACTGCAAAGCAACTATCAGAGCACACTTCGCCCCGAGCCCCGTGCCATGCATTTTTTCGGAAGCCGCCGACTTGCGTGCTTTAGCAGGGGCCCTCGCAGCCGTCCCAGGACCAGCGGGGCGGCTGCCAGGAAACGCCGGGCCCGCGTCAAAGTACCCGTCAACCCGTCAAACGGAAGGCATGGTGACTCTCTGTGACGACCGCGGCGGCACACCGCTGGGCCCCGGTTTGGGTCTACGGTTGCGTGGCGCTTTATACCGTAATTCACTACATGTCTCTGGTTGCTGTCCCTCTTTACCTCGCCCGGGAGGGCCTCAGCGCGCCGGTGCTCGGGATCATGGCGGCCGTGCCCGGGTTGCTCATGCTGCTTGTGCGAATGCCCGCAGGCGTCCTTATCGACCGGCGGGGCGCCGCCTGGGTGTCGCTGGTGGCGGTGGCGTGTGCAGGCGTGGGCGGGCTTATGCTTTTGACGGTCGCGAGCCGCTGGCTGCCCACGCTGGTGGCCATCACCCTGGCCCAGGTCATGTTCGGCGCCGCCCGGGCGGCTTTCTGGCCGGCCATCCGTACGTACATGAGCTGGTGGGACTATCGCACCAGGGCCGCGCGCTTCGGCACCCTCAACGTCTTTGAGGGCCTCGGCGGTGTGGGCGGGCCCGCCATCACCGGCGTGCTGTTCGCTGCCACGGGGCCGGCGGGCACGGCGATCGTCCTCACGGGCCTGGCGGCGCTAGGTGTGCTGGCCGCGTCGCGCATGCCTGTCGTGAGACCCAAGACCGCGCCGCGGATGAGCCAGAAAGAAGGCAGCCGGCGGGTACCGGGCGGCCAGCAAGGGCCTGCTGCACCGGTTTCCGTATGGCGACTGCGGCCCGTCTATCTGGGCGCGGTGTGCGACCTCAGCGCCTCGTTGACGATGATCAGCCTTGCGTCTTTTCTCCCGGTGTACCTGCTGGTGGCCGGCCTTTCGGAAAGCCTCGTGGGCCTCGTGAGTTCTGCCCGGGGGCTCGCCTTCGCCGCAGCCGGACCGCTCTACGACCGGTGGTTCCGGCAGGGCAACTACCGGGCCGCGTGGATGGCGGGCATGGGCCTGACGGGCCTGGGATTCGCCGGCGTGCCCCTCTTCACCCATCCCTTGGCGTTGACGGTCGCCATCGGCCTCATGGGCCTGGGCAGCGGGATCCTGCAGGTGCTGGGGATGGTGCTGGTGGCCGACTTTACTCCCCAGCAGCAGCTAGGCCTGGCTACGGCCTATGCGGGCATGTTTCGCAGCGCCGGCGTGTTTGCCGTCCCGGCCGTACTGGGCTTCGCGGTCGATTTGCTGGGCCTGGCCAGCGCGTTTTGGCTGCCCGGGGCGCCGCTTTTGGCGGCAGCGGCCGCCAGCGGCCCCATCCTGCGCTGGGGCGTTGGGCCGTTGAGGGAGGGGCCGCTCGCGGCGGGTTCGCCGGCGCAGTCCCGCTGAGAACGTTCTCGTGGAGGTCTGCCGTCTCCAGGCTTCCCCAATGTGCCAGGGGACAGATCCCAGAGGAACCGGGCAGCGGGAGCACGAAAGAGGCGGCGGATTGAAGCTTGGAAAGGTCGGAGGTCCTTTGGTGGAAGTACTGGTGCTGGATGCCGGCTACGGGCTGTGCTTTCTCGAAGGCCGGGTCCACGAAGTCAAGCTGAACCTGGACGAACCGCTGGCAGGGCGGGTGAGGCGCCTGCTCGAGGAGACCCGCGGCCCGGTGTGCCTCGCGCTGGACTTGGACGCGTCCGGCAAGGGACGGGTTGTGGCGGTGGGTTGAGAGGGCGCGGCTGCGAGCGCCTGCCCTCTCTGCCTCGCCTGCATTACCTGTTGGCGCGGCGTTGCCGCGCCTGCGTGCCGCGTGCCCTTGCCGCGCCTACCCGCCCTGCCTGCCGTTGCCTTACCGGGCCAGTTCGGCGTGCCGGGTTTCGCCGTCACGCAAGGGCGGGCCGTTGGACGGAGCTTCGTCTCCGTGCCGTGCCCGCTCGGCCTGCCGGGCCTTTTCGCGGAGGTAGCGGTCGATGCCGGCAGCGGCCCTGCGCCCGGCCGCGATGGCGTGGATGACAGTGTTGGGACCGGTGACGCAGTCCCCGCCCGCGAACACGCCCGGGCGGCTGGTGGCACCGGTTTCCTCATCGATAATGAGACCGCCCCACGGGGTTGTGGCCAGCCGCGCCGTCTCGGCGATGAGGGTCTCCTGCTGGTAGCCGATGGCAGTGATGACCGTGTCCACAGGCAGCACAAACTCGCTGCCGGGAATCGCCACCGGGCGTGCCCGTCCCGAATCGTCGGGCGCCGTCAAGCGCATGCGCACCAGTTCCACGGCTGCCACGCGCCCGTCGTCCCCCGCGACGAACCGCTTGGGGTTGACCAGGTACATGAAGGTCACGCCTTCGTGCTGGGCGTGCTCCACCTCGACGGGCCGCGACGGGCTTGAGGCCGCGTCGCGCCGGTATAGCACGATCACTTCTTCCGCGCCCAGCCGGCGGGCCGTGCGGGCCGCATCCATGGCGGTGTTGCCCGCGCCGATGACCGCCACCCGTCGCCCGACCGCAGGCGGCTCGAGCCATTGCTCGGGCAAGGCGCCCCGGAGCCGCTCCTTGAGGTTGACGGCGGCCTGGGCCCGCATAAGGAAGTCCTTGGCCGTCCACACGCCCGGCAAGTCCTCGCCCTCGATGCCAAGCCGCGCCGGCTCGTTGGCACCGACGCCGACGAAGACCGCCTCGTAGCCTTGGGCGAACAGGTCATCGATCGTCACGTCTTCTCCGACGGTGACGCCGGTGCGGATCTCGACGCCCATCCGCTCCAGGCGGCGTACCTCTGCGTCAATGACTTTCTGGGGCAGGACAAACTCGGGGATCCCGTAGGCCATGACGCCGCCGGGGATGGGCCAGCGCTCAAAGACCGTCACGGAGTACCCTTTGCGGGCGAGAAAGTGGGCAACGGCCAGCCCCGCAGGCCCGGCACCTACGACGGCCACCCGCTGCTGCCTGGGCTCGTAATCGGGGTCCCGCCACGCGATACAATCGGGGTCTTCCTCAACGCGCGCCAGGGCGTAGTCCGCGAAGAACCGCTCGATGGCGCCGATCTTGATGGGGTCTCCCCGGTGGTTCATCACGCAAAAGCCTTCGCACTGCTTCTCCCATGCGCAGACGCGGCCGGTGCAGGCCGGGAGGGCGTTGCGGGACCAGTCCAGTTCCGCGGCGCCCAAGAGGTCTCCTTCCGCCACACGGTACAAGAACTCCCGGATGGGGTTGTTGTTGGGACAGCCTTCCTCGCAGGCCGGACGGGCGCACTGCAGGCAGCGCTCCGCTTCGGCCATGGCCTCTTCGAGGGTGTAGCCCAGGTTTACCTCGGCAAAACCGCACAGGCGCTCCTCCAGCGGCAGCTGGTGCGCCGGTGTCTGCTCCCATCGCACGGTCCTGCTCATACCGACTCCCCCTGTTCGACCAACCGGTTCCTGCCCCCACGTTCCGTGCCCGGCTTGCGCCGCGCATCCACGTGCGCGCTGTATACAATACGCGCCGCCACTTTTCCTTTCTTTGACCTTTACGTCATCTCCCCGTCCCGGACCTGTGCCCGCGGTGTGAGATAGGTCATCTGCCGCCGCGATCGGGGCATTTGTCCTTTCGGGAACACTGTAGGTGTTTGGGCCGGGCGGCGTCCGGCTGGGCGATGCCCCGCCTGGCGGCGTCCGGCTGGACGGCCTCCGGTTGCGGATCCTCGGGAGGAAGCGCTCGGCCCGCGGCTAATCCATGCAGCACGGAGGCCACAATCGGCCGGGAGGCGGTGGGCGTGGTCATCCAACGCGAAATGACGTTCCTTGAATCGGTCGACTACATGTTCTCACGGGCTGCGTCCCTGCTGGACCTGCCGCCTGGGCTGGCCAACTGCATCCGGGAGTGCAACGTCGTCTACCAACTCCGGTTTCCCGTCAAGATCCGGGGCGAATACCGGATGTTCCGCGGCTGGCGCGCCGTGCACAGCCAGCACCGGCTGCCGGCCAAGGGCGGCATTCGCTACGCGCCCGGCGTCAACCAGGAAGAAGTCGAAGCCCTGGCCGCGCTCATGTCCTACAAGTGCGCGGTGGTGGACGTGCCTTACGGGGGCGCGAAAGGGGCGCTGGACCTCGACCCGCGCGAGTACACCGAGGAAGAGCTGGAGCACATCACCCGGCGCTTCGCCACCGAACTCATCCGCAAGGCCGGCATCAGCCCCAGCACCGACGTGCCCGGGCCTGATATGGGCACCGGCCCAAGGGAGATGGCCTGGATCTACGACGTGTACCAGACTATGCGCCCCGACGACCTCAACGCCGTCGCGGTTGTCACGGGCAAGGATCCCTCCATGGGCGGCATCGCCGGACGCCGGGAGGCCACCGGCCGCGGCGTCGTCTACGCCATTCGCGAGTTCTTCCGCCATCCCGAGCACGTACGCATGGCTGGGCTGTCCGGGGACCTGGACGGCAAGCGAGTTATCGTCCAGGGGCTGGGCAACGTGGGCTACCACGCGGCCAAGATCCTGGCTGAGGAGGACGGCGCCAAAATCATCTGCGTCATCGAGCGGGACGGCGCCCTGTACGACGAGCGAGGACTCGACGTGGAAGCCGTCGCCCGCCACATGCGCGAGCACGGCGGGGGGGCCGGGTTTCCAGGGGCCGCCTTTATCCCC
>NICF_comb_assmDRAFT_10003855_pt1 | contig 10677 bp, 10 predicted proteins | sample NewIslPassag4_SG_FD_11279 | JGI IMG/M metagenome (IMG submission 11279) | reverse complement strand
AGGCCGCCCGGTAAACCCCATCCTGACCGCCAACCGTTCGGATTTACGGCATCTTTGGCCTTTTTCCCGGGGGAGCGGTTGACTGTTGCCGCCTATGTCCGAGCATTAGGCATGCCAAATACGTGCAGGAAGGCCAGTCTTGTGCGGTGGGATTGCAAGGATTCATGGATCGGGCTTGGCGGGCCGAACGGCTCCCTTCGCCGCGCCTAATGCGTTCCGCTCGGGGAGGGCGGCCCATCGCCGGCCTTCCCCTTCAGCCCGGGGCAACTAGCGGGCACCAGTTCACACACGAAAGAGGAACCAACAACACTCATGCCATCCGGCGACTTCAACAACCTCCGCACGAGCATCACGGGGCGGGCGATTTCGCGGCGAAGGCTGCTGGCGGCCGTCCCGGCGCTGGGCCTCATCGCGGCCGGCTTCGCTGCGTGCGGCGACGACGATGACGACGACAGGGGCAACGCCAGCACCAGCGGCAGCAACGGCGCGACGCCGGACGCCCCGGCGAGCGCGGGGGCCGAATCGGCGTACCCGGTGACCATCGAGCACGAGTTCGGGAGCACCACGATTGAGTCGGCCCCGAAGCGCATCGTGGCCGCGGGCTTTAACGAAGTTGACTTCCTGCTGGCGTTCGGCGTGGTGCCGGTGGGTGTGCGCGACTTCATCGGGCAGTACCAGGAAGACAGGCGCCCCTGGGCGGTCGATCTCATCGGGGACGCCGAGCTCGTTATCGTCGGCGGGCAGGAGATCGACTTCGAGCAGGTGGCCGCGCTCGACCCGGACCTCATCATGGCCGTCTACGCTTTCCTCGACGAAGGCGCCTACGAGAAGCTGAGCGGCATCGCGCCGACCGTCGCGGGCCCGGCCGGTGGCGCCACGTGGAAGGAGCAGACGCGCATCACGGGCCGCGCGCTTGGCCAGGAAGCCCGCGCCGAGGATCTCATCCGCGAGATCGACGAGCACTTCGAGCGCGCGAAGAACGAGAACCCCGGCTTCAACGGCAAGTCGCTCGCGATTGTCTGGGGCGTCGGCAACGTTGGCGAAGGGTATTACCTGCTGCCCGAAACCGACCTGCGGGCGCAGTTCTTCTACAACCTCGGGTTCGTGCCGCCGGAGCAGACCGGCCGCCTGAGCGTCGAGCAGGCGAGCGCGCTCGACCAGGACGTCATCGTGGTCTTCGGGTGGACACCCGAGCAGCTGGCCGGCGACCCGTTGTTCCAGGGGCTCCCGGCCGTGCAGGCGGGCCGGGTCATCTACTACTCGTGGGATAGCGACTTCGCCGGCGCCCTCGGATTTTCGAGCCCGCTGAGCATTCCCTACGCCATCGACCTTGTTGTGCCCGAACTGGCCGCGGCGGTGAAGCGCGGCTAGCGGGGGACCCAGGAGCGACGACCTTCGATGCCACCACGCGACTTCGTTAACCCGAGCTACTTCACTTCCCGCGGCATCACGCGCCGGCGGCTGCTGACCGCAGTCCCTGCCCTGGGGCTGATGCTCGCGGGCCTTGCCTGTGGCGACGACGATGATGATTCGTCCTCGCGCGACGAGAGCGCATTGCCTTCGGCGAACGCGGGTTGGCCGAGAACCGTGAAGCACGCGCTGGGGGAAACGACCATCCCTTCGCCACCCGTGCGCGTGGCGGCGGTAAATGACGGCGAGGCGCTCGACCACCTCCTGGCGGTCGGCATCGTGCCGGTCATCTACGGCCAGACGCCCGGATACGACGGCGAGGGCAAGACGAAGCCGTGGGTGCTCGAAGCGGGGGTCGATACCTCGGCCGCGTATCCGATGGCGCGCGGCGAACCGGACTTCGAACGCATGGCCGCCGCAGCGCCCGACCTCATCGTGGGGGCGTGGATCCCGGAGGACCAGTACCGGACGCTGAGCAGCATCGCGCCAACGATCATCATCAAGGACCACGACAGCACTGCCTGGCCGGAAATGCAGCGGCTGGCCGGCGAGGCGACGGGCCGGGAGGCCGAAGCCGAGCAGGCGCTCGGCGAAACCGAAGCCGTGCTCGATGAGGGCGCGAAGGCGCTCGAACCGTACCGGGGCCGGCGGGTGATGATCGGCTACAACTTCTTCGACGAGCTCTACATTCACGGCGCCAACACGCCCATCGCGCGGCTCCTCGTGCGCATGGGCCTCACGGTCGAAGGCCCCGACCCGAACGACCTGACCATCCTTTCGCTCGAGCGCATCAACGAGCTCGAGGGCGCCGACATCCTCCTGTCGCCCGTNTTCTTCNCGGAGGACCAGGAGAAATTCGAGGCAAGCCCGCTTCTGCGCTCCCTGCCCGCCGTCCAACAGGGGCGTTACATGCCGCTGCCGCTCGAGATCGCGGAAGCGGGCTACCTCGAGTCAACCCTGAGCGTTCGGTGGGTTGTCCCGAAGCTGGTCGAAGCCGTCATCGAAGCCGCCGAAGGGCGGGGCAAGAGGCTTGCCTGAGCGCCCGCCAACGGAGCGACCGCTGACAGCGAACCTGGCGCAGCCTGGCCGCCGGAGGAACCCATGGCACCACCCCGCACCGTGACACCCGTCCTCGAGCCGATTCCCGAGACGCTCGCTGCGGCAACGGAGCGCCTGCTCGAGCTCGTGTCGTGGACGTCGATTCGCACCGGGGCACCGCCCTCCGACGGCAGCCGCTGGATCACCTGCGCGGACATCACTAACGCGGAATCGGTGCAGCGGATCGTGAAGGACCGCGCGCGCGGCGAGGAGTACGGCCGGCCGGGCGTCCCTGAGCTCGTCATCGGGAACTACCTGTTCCGCGACTTCGTCCACGCGCCGCTACAACTCGCGGGCTACCTCTGGGCGCGGGAGCGGCGGGTGCCGGTGCTTGCCGGGAACGTGGCGGTGCAGGATTCGGGGTGGATCCAGCATTTCCGGTGGCTCGAACCGCGCGCCATCGTCCTGCCCGGAGATCCCCTCGCGGGGGATGATGTCGCCGCGGTGGTCGCCGACGAGCGTTCGCTGGACGATGCGCTCTTCGACGAGGTCCGCCGGTTCGCCGAACCGATCCTCGAGGCGTTCCGGGTGCACAGGTACGTGGCCCCGGCGAACGCGTGGGGTTCGATCCTCGATTCGCTTGGCTACGGCGTGCAGTTAGCGGGCCGGCGGGACGCCGAACTCGGGCTTGATGCCGCCTGGGAGCGGTGGGACGCGGCCATCGAGGGGCGAACGTTCCCTGCCCGGCGGCGCCCGCGGCGGCTGCAGTACGAATGGGCGCCCGGTTGCACCGAGGAGGCGCTCGTTCGCGCCGGGTGCTGCCTCTGGTACATGACCGAAGCCGCGAAGAAGGACGACGGCACCACCGACTACTGCACCACCTGCTACCTCAAGCCGGACGAGGAGCGGCTCGGGATTCTCATCGAGTGGAAGCGAAAGGAGGCAGCCCGTGAAGCCGGGCACTAGCACCCTCGCAGGGGCGGCGCGGCGGTGAGCGTGACGAACGCCGCTGCAGCGGCGGGCGTGCAGCGCCGGTGGCGCCTTGCAGTGGCCGGGCTGCGGGTTGCCGGCCTGGTGGGTGGCCTCGCCGCCGTGGCCGTGATCGGGCTGCTCAGCCTTCGCTACGGTTCAATCGACATAACAACGAACGACGCCTGGAACGCCCTCTTCCACTACGACCCGTCGTCGTACGAGCAGACGGTGGTGCGGCACCTTCGCGTGCCCCGGACGGTGTTCGCGTTGATCGTGGGCTGTGGGCTCGGCGTTTCGGGGGCGGTGATGCAGGGCGTTACCCGGAACCCGCTCGCCGACCCGTTCATTCTCGGCCTGAGCGGCGGTGCGGCGCTCGGTATCACGGTCGCGGTGTATTTCGGCAAGCTGACCGGGCCGGAAGCGTACATCTGGTTCGCGTTCGGCGGCGGCGTGGCGGCCTCGGCGCTCGTGTACCTCATCGGGTCGGCGGGCCGCGGCGGCGGGACGCCCGTTCGGCTGGTGCTGGCGGGTGTGATCACCGGCACGCTGACCTACACGTGGACCTCCGTCCTTATCTATACGGACATCGACACGCGCGAGCAGATGCGCCACCTGATGATCGGGTCGGTAGCAGGCCGCGACCTTGGTGACTACTGGATCACCTTTCCGTTCATCCTTGGTGGCACTGCGGTGTGCCTGCTGATGGGGCACCAGCTCAACGTGCTGAACCTGGGCGAGGACGCGGCGCGTGCGGTCGGCATGAACACGACCCGGGTGCGGCTCATCTGCACGGCGCTGGTGGTGATCATCGCGGGCGGGTGTGTGGCAGCGGCGGGCCCCATCGGGTTCGTTGGGCTGGCCGTCCCGCACATGGTTCGTTCGCTCACCGGGCCCGACTACCGCTGGGTGCTGGTCTACTCGGCGATCTACGGCGCGGTATTGCTCTGCGGCGCCGATATCATTGGGCGGCTCGTCCTGAAGCCGTCGGAGCTGGAGGCGTCGATCGTGATGCAGGCGCTGGGTGCGCCGTTCTTCGTCTACCTCGCGCGGCGCCGGAGCCTGCCCTCATGACGCCGGTGCCGACGGTTCGTGAGCAGCATCGCCCGGGGCATGGCGTCGTTCGCACCCGCTTCTTCGCGCTGCGGTTCAACGTGCGGGTGTTGTCGTTCGTGCTCATGGGGATGGCGGTGCTGCTGTTGTTCGCGGCGTGGGCGATGACGCTCGGCAGCTACCCGATTTCGATCCCGGACGTGTTCCTTGCGGCCATCGGGCAGGGCGCCGACCGCGACGAGTTCATCGTGCAGCAGCTCCGATTGCCGCGGGTGCTGACGGCACTCATGGTGGGCGCTTCGCTCGCGATGTCGGGGGCCATCTTCCAGGGGCTGGTTCGAAACGAGCTCGTTTCGCCCGACATCATCGGCATCAACAGCGGCGCTGCAGGCATCGGGTTCGCGTGGCTGCTGCTGACGCGAAACGTGACGGCGCTGCCGCTCGTGATGTTCGCCGGAGGCATGGGCATGGCGCTGCTCATCTATGCTCTGAGCTGGAGGGGCGGCATCGACCCGAACCGCCTGGTGCTCATCGGCATCGGGATGCAGTCGGTTCTCACGGCGCTGGAGACGTTCCTGGTTCGCCGCTTCCCCATCGACGAGGTCATCTGGGCCGACAACATGCTGCTCGGCTCGGTCGGTACGGCGACGTGGGGCGACATCCGCATCCTTGCGGCGGGGATGGCGGTGTTCGTGCCCATGGCATTGTTCCTCGCGTGGCCGCTGCGCGTGCTGCAACTCGGCGACGACGTGGCGAAGACCGTCGGGCTGCCGGTCGAGGCCGTTCGCCTTGCGCTCATCGTGGTCGGGTGCTGGCTTTCGGCGCTGGCGGTGGCGGTCGCGGGGCTCGTCGCTTTCATCGCGCTGATGGTGCCGCACGCCGCGCGCATGATCGCCGGGCCGATGTCGGCGAGCGTGATGCTGTTTACCGGCGTCCTTGGTGGCGGACTGCTCCTCGCGGCCGACGTCATCAGCCACCACTTCCTGCCCGTCGAACTTCCGGTGAGCGTCGTGATTGGCGCGATCGGAGCGCCCTACTTCCTCTTCCTGTTCTGGCGAACGGGGGTTCGCCTGTAGGCCATGACGACGAACCGGCTTCACGCGAACGATGTTGAACTGGGGTACCACGGCTCCGCGCCGGTGGTTCGCGACCTGAGCATCGAGGTTCGCGACGGGCGTATCACCACCATCATTGGCCCGAACGGCTGCGGGAAGTCGACGCTGCTCCGCGCGCTTGGGCGCCTGCTCAAGCCATCGCGGGGCGCCGTCGTTCTCGATGGCCAGCTCATCCACGAACTCCCGACGAAGGAGGTCGCGCGGCGGCTCGGCCTCCTGCACCAGCAGGCGTTGGCCCCGGAGGGCATCACGGTCGAAGACCTGGTTCGCCGCGGCCGCTACCCGCACCAGGGGTTGCTGCAGCCGCCGGCGAAGCGCGACCTGGAGGCGGTGGAGCGGGCGCTGAAGCAGGCCGGGATGACCGAGCTCCGGTATCGCGCGGTCGACACGCTTTCGGGCGGGCAGCGCCAGCGGGCCTGGATCGCGATGGTGCTCGCGCAGGAGACGGACCTCCTGCTGCTCGACGAACCGACCACCTACCTGGACATCGCGCACCAGGTGGAGGTGATGGACCTGGTGAAGCGGCTCAACGCGGAGGGCCGCACCATCGTTATGGTCCTCCACGACATCAACGAAGCGGCGCGGGTGAGCGACCACCTGGTCGCGATGCGCGATGGCCGGGTGGTGCGCGAAGGGTCGCCCGCCGAGGTCATCGAACCGGAGTTGCTCCGCGAGCTGTACGGCGTGGAGTGGGACGTCATCCGGCATCCGCGGCAGCCGTTCCCGTTCGCGTTCCCCCGCGGCGAGGCGCTGCCGGTGCGTCGCGCCGGTTCGGCGAACGGTGCGGGGATCGAGGTTCGCAACCTCGCGACCGGCTACGCAAAGAAGCTGCGGGTGAGCGAGGACGTTTCCATCGAAATCCCGGCCGGGACCATCACCTCGATCGTGGGGCCGAATGCGTGCGGGAAGTCGACGCTCCTGCGAACGGGCGCGCGGCTGCTGAAGCCGTTCGGCGGCAGCTTCCGCATCGCGGGCGAGGAAGCACACGGCCTTTCGCGACGAAAGCTGGCGCGCCGGCTCGGCATGGTGATGCAGGGCCCGAAGCCGCCGCCGGGATTCCTGGTCGAGGACGTGGTCGCGGCCGGGCGGCTTAGCCACCAGGGCTTCCTGCGCCAGTGGACGCGCCACGATTCGGAGATGATTGCGTCGGCCCTCGAACGATGCGGGCTGGCCGACCTGCGGTACCGCGAACTGGACACGCTTTCGGGCGGCCAGCGGCAGCGCGCGTGGATTGCCATGGCGCTCGCGCAGGACACGCCATTTCTCTTTCTCGACGAACCGACGACGTTCCTCGACATGGGCTACCAGGTCGAAGTCCTGGACCTGGTGTTGCGGCTGAACCGCGAGGAGGGCCGGACGGTGGTGATGGTCCTGCACGACCTGAACTTCGCCGCCCGCTACTCGGACACGATCATTGCGATGAAAGCCGGCCGGGTTGTGGCCAGCGGCCCCCCGGAGGCGGTCATCACCCGCGACATGGTGCGCGACGTCTTTGGCATCGAAAGCGAAGTGGTCACCGACTTCCGCACGGGCCGCCCGCTCGTGCTGCCTGTTGCGACGAGCAGCGGAGACGGCACGGGTCAGGCTTCGGTCTCGTCTCTGGCAGGGGGAATCTCGCCGGAGCGGATGGCGGTGTCGAACTCCCGGTAGCGCCGTTCGAACTCGCGTGCCTGCTCCAGGGTAGTGAGTGGGATGCGCACGCCTCCGCCCCAGTACCTGGCCGGGAGTTCCGACTGGGTTAGCGAGGCGAGAAAAGAGGCGACGGACTCCTCGGAAATGCCGTAGAGCGCTGTGAGGCTCCCCTGGTAGAGGGCGACGTCACAGCTCCCGGGGTTCGTTTCGCTGGTCGGGTAGATCGTTATGCCGGTCCGAGTCTTTCCCTGGCTGTTCGTCGCGGTCATTGCGAAGCTCTGCCAGTACTGGATGGAGCCCGGGCGATCGACGGTGGGCTCCAAAACGGGGGACGCCACTCCCGGGGCGAGGGGAGTGGCGTCCAGAGGAGGAGGTGAATGAGGGGGTGAGGAAAAAGAACTGATGGCGAAGAAGATTAGCTGCGAGGACCGGGGAAGGCGCCGCGGGCGCGGAACCCGACGCCCGACCCGGTGCCGGCCGAACCGTCCTCGGGCTTGTCCGGGCAGTCCTCGTGGTTGCCGCGGGTCTTGCCTTCGGGCCCGGTCTCCCCGTCGTTCGCCGGCGGGGTCTCGCCGGGGGCCTGCTCCTCGATAGCGTTGTTGGGGGTGGCGTCGCTGTCGCTGTCCTGCGCCATTGCGACCGCGGAGAGGCCGATAGCGGCGACCATGGCAGGGATGGCGCCAGCGAGGAGGAGTCGCTTCGGCAGTTTGTTCATCGTGCCTCCGAAGAAGTGAGTCCCTGCAGGGCCTGCCTGAACGCTATCGGGTATCTGGAGAAGAGCAGGTTTAGTCGCAGGGTTCATGAGAGGTTTCTAAGGAAGCGTTGAACTGCGTCTCATAGAGGCTGTTGGCTATTGGCTGTTGGCTGTTGGTGGGCCTCATCCCCCTGCCCCTTCTTACGCGTGGAGCGGGAGAAGGGGTGTGTTGTGCCTGGGTGCGGGAACGGGTTCGGGTGTGACGTGCGTCGGTGCGTGGGGAGGCGCTTCCTCACGGTCGCGGTGCTGGTTCGGAGTCCGAAAGAAGCGGGTGCGGTGGTCGCGAGGAGTGAGGGCTCCCTCTCCCATCTCAGATGGGAGGGGGACGGGGTGAGGGCCGGCGGTCGCGGCACTGGCCCGGCGGGGGTTGAGCGAAGCGGGTATCTGCGGCTCCAGACCGCAAGATCAGGTCAGGCCTCTGAGTCTCAGCCCCGGCAGTGTCCGTATTGGAGAAGGGTTTGAGAAAGATTAGAAGCGCCACATGATCGGCCCCGCGCGGCTGCTCATAGTAAGGGTATGCACCTGTTGCTCGTGGAGGANGAGCGGCGGCTCGCGGTGGCCGTGCGGCGCGTCCTGGAAGAAGAGGGCCACGTCGTCGATCTCGTCGATGATGGCGCGGAGGCCTACGCGCGGGCGATGGCGGAGCCGTATGACCTCGTCATCCTGGACGTGATGCTGCCGTCGATGGATGGCTACGAGGTCACGCGGCAGCTGCGGAAGGCCGGCAACTACACGCCCATCCTCATGCTCACGGCGCGGGACTCGGTGCAGGACCGGGTAACCGGCCTCGATGCGGGGGCCGACGACTACCTGGTGAAGCCGTTCGCGCTGGCGGAGCTGCTGGCCCGCGTCCGGGCGTTCGGGCGGCGGTCGCGGATGGGCGCGGCGGAACCGAACGTCCTGGTTGTTGGCGACCTGCAGCTCGACCTTCGTTCGCGCGAAGCGGTGCGGGGCGGCAAGCGCATCGAGCTCACCACCAAAGAGTTCACGCTGCTCGAGACCCTGATGCGGCACGCCGGGCAGGTGCTCACCCGCTCGCAGCTCCTCGACCTGGTGTGGAGTTACGACCTGCGCACCGAGTCGAATATCGTCGACACCTACATCCACTACCTTCGCAACAAGATCGACCGCGACTTCGAACCCAGGCTCATTCGCACGGTTCGCGGAGCCGGGTACTCGATCCGCGTGCCCTGATGTTCACGCGTGCGCGGCTCCGGCTGACCCTGTGGTACGCGGGCGCCTTCACGGCGATCCTCGTGGTGCTCGCGGTGGCCGCGTACGCCGTGATGGCGCGCGAACTGAACCGGCAGATCGATGATTCGCTGCGGGACTCCATGTCCGCGCTGGTGCATTCGCCGCTCATGGCGCACCTGGGGGACGGTGGACCGCGCCCGCCCGGGCCGCGGGGGCTTTCGACCGACGTGTTCTACTTCGTCATCGGCCCCCGCGGCGAGCTGGTCCAGGACCCGCGCGGGTTCGACGCCAGCGAACTGCCGATCGATTCGCTTATCGAAGCGGCGCCGCGGTCGAAGCCCGGCACGCACGACTTCCGGGCCGACGGCGAACACTACCGCGTCCTGACCCTCGGGTTCGAACTCGCCGACGGCGAGGTGTACACGCTCGCGGTCGGCCGTTCGCTGGAAGCGCGGGATTACCAGCTGCGGCTGCTTGCGGTGGTGCTGGGGTTGGGCGGCATCCCGGGCATCCTGCTGGCGTCGGTTGGCGGGTTCTTCCTCGCCGGGCGGGCGCTCGTGCCCATCCGGCAGTCGCTCGAAACGCAGCGGCGCTTCGTGTCGGATGCGTCGCACGAACTGCGAACGCCGATCGCGGTGGTGAAGGCGAACGCGGAACTGTTGCTCCGGCACCCCGACCAGACCATCGAATCGAACATCGACCAGGTGGCGGCCATCAACGAGGAGTCGGACCACCTTTCGCGGCTGGTCGGCGACCTGCTGACGCTGGCGCGTGCGGACGAAGGGCGGGTCACCATCGCGCGCGAACCGGTCGACCTTGACGAGCTGTTCGCGGCGGTGTTGCGCGACATGGAGGCGCTGGCCGAGGCCCGGGAGATCGACCTGCGGTCGGACCTGCGGGCGGGCACGGTGACGGGCGACCCGCAGCGGCTGCGCCAATTGCTCGCCATCCTGCTCGACAACGCGCTGAAGTTCTCGCCGCCGGGGGGCCGGGTGACGGTGGAGTCGCGGCGCAGCGGGTCGCGCGTGACGCTCACCGTGACGGACACCGGTCCCGGCATCCCGCCGGAGGACCTGTCGCGCGTGTTCGAACGGTTCTACCGGGCCGATAGGGCGCGGGGTCCGCAGGCGGGGACGGGGCTGGGCCTCGCGATCGCGAAGTGGATCGTCGAGGCGCACCACGGCCGCATCAGCGCGGAGTCGCCGGGGCAGGGTGCGCGGTTCGTGGTGCGGCTGCCGGCGGGGTAGGCGCGGGGCGGCCGGTCGGGAGCCCGTGGTATTCTCGCGCTGATTCGCGAACTCGATGCCCTGCCGCCGGGCGTTCGCGCAGGACGGACCGCATGCTCACCAGCCTCCGGATCAGGAACTTCAAGGCGTGGGAAGACACGGGGCAGATTCGGCTTGCGCCGCTCACGGTGCTGTTCGGGGCGAACAGCGCGGGCAAGAGCAGCATCCCGCAGCTCCTCCTGCTCCTGAAGCAGACCGCCGAATCGCCGGACCGGCGAACCGTGCT
>NICF_comb_assmDRAFT_10003852_pt1 | contig 10679 bp, 10 predicted proteins | sample NewIslPassag4_SG_FD_11279 | JGI IMG/M metagenome (IMG submission 11279) | reverse complement strand
AACGACGCCCTGGGGGACCCCTTGATCTGCGAAAACGCCGTCCTCGCCCTGGGGCTTGCGGGGGAAGAGGAGCTTGAGGCGGTGAAGCGCACCGCCCTAAGGGTGGGGGAGCTCCTCAAGGCCTTCTTCGCCGAGCGGGGCCTAGAGCTCGTGGACTTCAAGCTGGAGTTCGGACGGCTTGGGGGAGAAGTCCTCCTCGCCGACGAGATCAGCCCCGACACCATGCGCCTTTGGGACGAGAAGGGGGAGCCTTTGGACAAGGACCGCTTCCGCAAGGACCTAGGCGGCGTGGAGGAGGCCTACCAGGAGGTGCTCCGGCGGGTCCTGGGGTAGACTTGGGCCATATGCCGCGCTACCAGGCCACCCTGCTCATTGAGCTGAAGAAGGGCATCCTGGACCCCCAGGGCCGGGCGGTGGAGGGGGTGCTGAAGGACCTCGGCCACCCGGTGGAGGAGGTGCGGGTGGGGAAGGTGCTGGAGATCGTCTTCCCGGCGGAAAACCTCCTGGAGGCCGAGGAGAAGGCCAAGGCCATGGGCGCCCTCCTCGCCAACCCGGTGATGGAGGTCTACGCCCTGGAAGCCCTAAAGGAACTCCCATGAGGTGGGCCATCGTTCGCTTCCCCGGCGCCAACTGCGACGAGGACGCCCGCTTCGCCCTGGAGAAGGCGGGGGTCCGGGCGGAGTTCGTCTGGCACACGGAAAGGGACCTCCGGGGCTTTGACGGGGTCTTTCTGCCCGGGGGGTTCAGCTACGGGGACTACCTGAGGGCGGGAGCCCTCGCCGCCAAGAGCCCGGTGATGGAAGCGGTGCGGCGCTTCGCCGAGGAAGGGCGGTACGTGGTGGGGGTCTGCAACGGCTTCCAGATCCTCACCGAGGCGGGCCTCCTGCCGGGGGCGCTTCTTGCCAACCTCAACCTCCACTTCACCTGCAAGGAGGTGGGGGTGCGGGTGGAGCGGAACGACCTCCCCTTCACCCGGCTCTACCCAAGGGGACAGGTCCTGAGGCTTCCCATCGCCCACGGCGAGGGCCGCTACTACGCCGATCCCGAAACCCTCGCCCGGCTCGAGGGGGAGGGCCTCGTGGTCTTCCGCTACGCCCCCCTGAAGGACGAGGCGGACTACAACCCCAACGGGAGCCTCCACGACATCGCGGGCATCGTGAGCGAGAAGGGCAACGTCCTCGGCATGATGCCCCACCCCGAAAGGGCCGTGGACGAGGTCTTGGGCAACACCGACGGGCTTCCCTTCTTTCTGGGGCTCGTCAAGGAGGTGGCACGATGAAACCCAAAGCCATCACCTTTGACTTCTGGGGCACCCTCTTCACCGAGGGGGAGGCGTTTTTGGAAAAGGTCATGCCCGCCCGGTACGAGATCCTTCTGGACGCCCTCTCCGAGGCGGGGCATCCCGTGGACGAGGCCGAGGTGCGGGAGGCCTACCGCCAGGCCTCCTTGGCCTTTGAGGAGGCCTGGAAGGCGGGGGAGCACATGCCCGTCTACGAACGGGTGGCCCGGATCTTCGCCCTCCTCGGCGCCCCCCACGACCCCGGGCTCATCGCCCTCACCGCAAGGCGCCTGGAGGAAAGCTCCCTCCTCGCCCCCCTCAAGCCCCTCCCCGGGGTGGAGGTCCTGAAGGACCTCGCCAAGAAGTACCCCCTGGCCATCGTCTCCGACACCGGTATGACCCCGGGCCGCCTCCTCAGGGAGCACCTGAAGCGGCAGGGCCTGGACGTCTTCCAGGCCTTTAGCTTCTCCGACGAGACGGGCTTCGTGAAGCCCAAGCCCGAGGCCTTTCGCGTGGCCCTCGAGGCCCTGGGCGTGGCCCCGGAGGAGGCCCTGCACGTGGGGGACCTGCCCCAGACGGACATCAAGGGGGCCTTCGGGACGGGCTACCCCTGGGCGGTCCAGTACGTGGGCCTGAGGGAGGTGAACGGGGAGGTGAGGCCCACGGCCAAGGTGAAGGACCACCGGGAGCTCCTCTCCCTCCTCACGTGATGGAGGCCCTCGCCAAGGAGATCGGGATCCCGGAAGGGGAGTACCGGGAGATCGTCCAGAGGCTCGGGCGGGAGCCGAACCGGGTGGAGCTCCTCCTCTTCAAGGTGATGTGGAGCGAGCACTGCGCCTACAAGAACTCCCGCCCCCTCCTCAAGGCCCTCCCCAAGGAGGGGGAGGCCGTCCTCCAGGGCCCCGGGGAGAACGCCGGCGTGGTGCGGGTGGGCGAGGGTTGGGCCGTGGCCTTCAAGATAGAGAGCCACAACCACCCCTCGGCGGTGGAGCCCTTCCAGGGGGCGGCCACGGGGGTCGGGGGGATCCTCCGGGACATCATGAGCATGGGAGCCCGCCCCATCGCCCTCCTGGACTCCCTCCGCTTCGGGCCCCCCGAGGAGGCGAGAAGCCGCTACCTCCTCAAGGGGGTGGTCTCGGGCATCGCCTTTTACGGCAACGCCATCGGAGTGCCCACGGTGGGCGGGGACCTCTACTTCCACGAGGGCTACCGGGAAAACCCCCTGGTGAACGCCATGTGCCTCGGCCTCCTGAGGGAGGAGCACCTGAAGCGAAGCCGGGCCTCTTTGGGCCGCCCCATCTACTACGCCGGGGCCAAGACGGGCCGGGACGGGATCGGCGGGGCGGCCTTCGCGAGCCGCGAGCTCAAGGAGGAGAAGGCCGAGGACCGGCCCGCGGTCCAGGTGGGGGACCCTTTCCTGGGCAAGCTCCTCATGGAGGCCACCCTCGAGGCCATAGAGCTGGACCTGGTGGAAGGCGTCCAGGACATGGGGGCGGCGGGGCTCACCAGTAGCCTCTCGGAGCTCGCCCACAAGTCGGGCCTCGGGGTGGAGCTCCACCTGGACCTCGTCCCCACCCGGGAGGAGGGGATGACCCCGGAGGAGCTCCTTCTCTCGGAAAGCCAGGAGCGGATGGTCCTCGTTCCCAAGGAGGGGAAGGAAAAGGCCCTGGAGGAGGTCTTCGGAAGGTGGGGCCTAGACTGCGTACCCGTGGCCAGGACCATCCCGGAAAGGGTCTTCCGGGTCCTCTTTAGGGGCGAGGTGGTGGCGGAGGTGCCCACGGAGGCCTTGGCCGAAGCCCCCACCTACGTGCGGGTGGGGCGGGAGGACCCCGAGGTGCGGAGGCTTAGGGAAACCCCCATCCCCCCCTTAGAGGCCGACCCCCAGGAGGTCCTAAGGAGGCTCCTCGCCTCCCCCAACCTGGCGAGCCGGGAGGCGGTCTACGAGCGGTACGACCACCAGGTGGGGACCCGCACCGCCCTCCTCCCCGGCAAAGGGGACGCCGTGGTCCTCTGGATCAAGGGCACCCGCCTCGGCGTCGCCGCCAAGGTGGACCAAAACCCCCGCTATAGCCGCCTCCACCCCCGCCTTGGGGCCATGCACGCCCTGGCGGAGGCCTGCCGGAACGTCAGCGTGGTGGGGGCGAAGCCCCTCGCCTACACCGACGGCCTCAACCTGGGAAGCCCGGAGACCCCGGAGGGCTACCACGAGCTCGCCGAGACCATCGCCGGGCTCAAGGAGGCGAGCGAGGCCTTGGGCGTCCCCGTGGTCTCGGGGAACGTCTCCCTCTACAACGAAAGCGGGGGCAAGCGCATCCCCCCCACGGCCATGGTGGGGGTGGTGGGGGTCCTGGAGGTGGACAAGCGGGCGGAGATGGGCTTTAGGCGCCCGGGGGAGGTCCTCCTCCTCATCGGGGAGGAACGGGGGGAGCTTGGGGCGAGCGAGGTCCTCTACCTCCTCACGGGAAAGGAGTTCGGCCACCCCCCAAGGCTTGACCTCAGGCGGGAAAAGGCGGTGCAGGAGGCGATCCGGGACCTCATCCAAAGGGGCCTCACCCGAACGGCCCACGACGTGGCGGAAGGGGGGCTTCTTCTGGCCCTCGCCGAGATGACCTTCCCCTACGGGGTGGGGGCCACGGTGGAGGTGCGGGAGGAGGGCCTCGAGGCCCTCTTCGGCGAGGCCCCAAGCCGCGTCCTCTTCACCGTGGAGAAGGCCCGCCTCCAGGAGGCCACCCTCCTCCTGGAGGAGCGGGGCCTCCCCTACCGGGTCCTGGGGGAGACGGGGGGGAAGAGCCTCACGGTCCTCACCCCGGGGGGTGTCCTAGAGTGGAGCCTGGAGGAACTGCTTTCCGCCTGGAAAGCGCCCCTCAGGGAGGTGCTGGATGGATGAGCCCCAAGAGGAGTGCGGCATCCTCGGGCTTTGGAGCGAAGGCCCCGTGGACGTGGCGGGGCTTCTCCACCTCGGCCTCCTCGCCCTGCAGCACAGGGGCCAGGAGGCGGCGGGGATGGCGGTCACGGACGGCAAAGCGTTCCTGGTGGAAAAGGACCTGGGCCTCGTGAACCAGGTCTTCACCGAGGAGCGCCTGGGGAAGCTCCGCCTTCCCGAGGCCCGCCTGGGCCTCGCCCACACCCGCTACTCCACCACGGGCTCCAACCTGCGCATCAACGCCCAGCCCCTCACCGCCCGCACCGCCCACGGGGTCTTGGCCATCGCCCACAACGGCAACTTCACCAACGCCAAGCCCCTCCGCGACCGGCTCCTCCTGGAAGGGGCCACCTTCCAAAGCACCTCGGACACCGAGGTGATGCTCCTCCTCCTCGCCCGCATGGGCCACCTCCCCCTCCCCGAGGCCGCCGCCCAGGCCATGCGGCTCCTTCAGGGGGGGTATTCCATCCTCCTCATGAACCGCAAGACCCTCCTCGCCCTCCGCGACCCCCACGGGGTGAGGCCCCTCGTCCTCGGCAAGGCCCCCTGGGGCTACGCCTTCGCCTCCGAGCCCCCGGCCCTCCTCCTCATGGGGGCGGAGTACGTGCGGGACGTGCGCCCCGGGGAGGTGGTCTGGGTGGAGGAGGGAAGGCTCCAAAGCCTCCAGGCCCTCCCCCCAGAGCCCGCCCCCTGCGCTTTTGAGTGGATCTACTTCGCCCGGCCCGATAGCCTCCTGGACGGCACCGAGGCCTACGAGGCCCGGGTGCGGATGGGGGAGGAGCTTTTCCGGGAAGCCCCGGCGGAGGCGGACCTCGTGGTGCCGGTTCCCGACTCGGGCATCGGGGCTGCGGTGGGCTACGCCCGGGCAAGCGGCCTTCCTCTGGAGTTCGGCCTCTACAAGAACCCCTACGCCGGCCGCACCTTCATCCAGCCCACCCAGGAGCTACGGGACCTGAAGACCCGGCTTAAGCTTTCCCCCACCTCGGCGGTGAAGGGCAAGCGGGTGGTCCTCATAGACGACTCCGTCGTCCGGGGCACCACGAGCCGCCGCATCGTGCGCATCCTTAAGGAGGCGGGGGCCCTGGAGGTCCACTTCCGCGTCTCTAGCCCCCCCATCCGCTTCCCCTGCTACTACGGCATAGACACCGCCGCCCGCAAGGAGCTCATCGCCGCGGAGAAGAGCGTGGAGGAGATCCAGGCCTACATCGGGGCGGACTCTTTGGCCTTCCTCTCGGAGGAGGGGGTCAAGCGGGCCATCGGGCGGCCCGTCTGCCTCGCCTGCTTCAACGGGCGCTACCCGGCGGGGGTGCCCGAGGAGGGGGAAAAACTCGCCCTAGAGCTTCTCTAGGACGAAGACCCGGGGGTAGACGCCCCCCTGCTCCACCACCCGGGCGTGGCGGAGGGCGAAGCCTCGAGGGAGGGCCCGCTTGAGGAGGGCGGGGCGCAGGGTGAGGAGGGCGACCCTTCCCCCAGGAGGGAGGAGGGCCAAGGCCCCGCGGAGGAAGTCCCGGTAGAGGCGGAAAAGCTCTTCCTTCCGGCCCAGGCGGAAGCCGTGGGGCGGGTTGGCGAGGATCCGGTCCACCTCGGGGAAGAAGCGGGGGAGGGGGCGGGCATCGGCCCGAAGGAAGCGGATCCAGGAAAGCCCCGAGGCCAGGGCCGCCTCCCGGGCAAGCCCGAGCCTCTTCTCGTCCAGGTCCCCGGCGTAGACGGGGCTCGTGGGCCCCAGGGTGCTCGCCGCCTCGAGGGCGATGGTCCCCGAGCCCGTGAAGGGGTCCAGGAGGCGCATCCCGGGGCGGGCGTCCGCGAGGCGGAGGAGGGCCTGGGCGAGGACGGGGGTGAGGCTTCCCCGGAGGGCCGCCTTGGGGAAGCGGCGGGAGAGGGGCCTTTCCGTGAGCTGGACCCCGAGGAAGGCCTCCTCCCCGCGGACGTCCACCCGGACCCGCACGGCCGGGCGCTTCAGGTCCACGAGCACGCCGTAGGCCCGGTGGAGGGCCTCCCCTACCCGCCTCTCCACCTCGGGGCTCGTGAAGGGGGGTTCCCCCTCCCTCCGGGCCTCCACGCGGAAGCTTCCCGCCCCCTCAAGCTCGGGCCAGGGAAGGGCCAAGGCGGCCCGCTCCAGGGCCCCCAAGGGGTCCTCCCGGGAAAGAAGAAGCCGGGCGCGGAAGAGGACGAGGTGGTGGGCGAGGCGAAGCCCCAAGGCCTCCTCCCCCACCCGGGCCCTGGGGATGCGGACCCGGCCCTTCCGGGCGTCCACCTCCGCCCCTTCGCCAGGGTAGAGGGCGGAAAGCTCCTCCAGGAGGAGGTCCTCCAGACCCGGGTGGGTGGTGGCCTCAAGCCACAAGGGCCTCCGCCTCCTCCCGAAGCCGCCGCAAGGCCTCCTTGCGGGCCTTAAGCTCGTGGCGCCTCTCCGCCAAGGCCTCGCACCGGTCCCGGTAAAGTCCCCGGAAGCGCTCCTCCTGCCGGGCAAGGCCCTCCTCCAAGGCCTCCTCCAGGGCCCGGCGCACGGCGGCGTAGGCCTCCTCGAGGCCCTGGGAGAGGAGGCGCTTCGCCCGTTCCTTGCGCCTCGGCAGGACGGAGAGGGCGAGGAAGGCCACGAAGAACCCCGCCAAAAGCCCAGTGAGGTCCGCGACCAGCCCCTTGAGCACCAGGGTCAAGGCCGCCCCCAGGCCAAGCCCCCCCACGCCCCCCGCCAGGGTGCGCACCACCGCCTCCTGGGCCAGGCCGGAAAGCCGCGCCGCCTCCTCCTCGGGGCGGAAGCGGGCTAGGGCCTCCTCCAAGGGCGCGAGAAGGGGCTCCTCCCCCTTGGGAAGGGGCCGGGCCTCCTTGAGGAGGGTGAGGGCGTCCAGAAGGAGCTCCTCCTCCCGCCGGGCGAGCCAGCGCAAGGCCTCCCCCACCGCCCGCTCCAGCCTCGCCCCGGCGTCCTGGACCACCTCCTTGAGGAAGCTCTCCCGGAAGGCCTTGGCGTTCAGGAGGTCGGGAAGGCGGCCCAGGCGCACCGTCTCGTCCAAGAAGCGGTGGCCCCGTTCCTCCACCTCGCGGAAGACCCGCTCCACCAAGGCCACTTGCCCAGCGAAGTCGCGCCGCACCCGGGCCACGTGCCGCCTGAGGAGGTCCTCCAGGGCCTCGCAGGTGGCGAGGGCCTGGCCCACCTCCTCGGCCTCCGCCTCCAGGGCCCGCTCCCCCTCCACGAGGAGGCGCCGCAGGACCCCGAGGGCGGCGGAGAGCTTGAGGGGGAGGGCCTTCAGAGCGATGACCCGCGCCACGTGGTCCCGGAGGCGCAGAAGCCCTCGTCCCTCCCCTCCTTCCCCCGCCGGGCGGAGACCAGGAAAAGGGGCACCTCCTCCCCCAAGACCGCCCTCGCCCCCTCGGCCACGTAGCGGGCCACGGCCTCCCGGTCCTCCTCGGAGAGGAGGTCCGCCTTGTTCACCACCAGGACCACCTTCTTCCCCCAGTCGCGGATGAGGCGGAGGAACTCGGCCTCGGAGCGGGTGAGGGGGCGGTCGGCGCTGGTGACGAAGAGGATGAGGTCCGCCCGGGGGAGGAAGGTCCGGGTCAGGACCTCGTGGTGCTCCAGAAGGGCGTTGGTGCCCGGGGTGTCCACCAGGGCCAGGGTCCGGAGGAGGGGGTGGGGCTTGCGGAGCCTAAGGAAGCCTTCCCCTTCCTCCCTCCCCTCCTCCCCGTACTCCAGAAGCTGGATCCGGTCCGTGGTGGGGGTGGGGCCCTCGGGGAGGAGGTCCTCGCCCAAAAGGGCGTTCACCAGGCTGGACTTGCCGCTGTTGAACTCCCCCACCACCACGAGGAGGAAGGGCCCCTCCAGGTCCAGAAGGGCCTGGCGCAGGGGGGCGGGGTCAACGGGGGTGCGGGCGAGGGCCTCGAGGCCTTCGGCGAGGAGGGCCCGGACCCGCGCCCGCTTGCCCTCAAGCCCTTCTAGGCGCATTGCGCTTCAGGTAAAGCCCGAGCCCCAAGCCCAGGAGGAAGCCGAGCAGGAGGACCACGAGGAAAAAGGTCCCCGTGCCCACCCCCCGCCAGCCGAAGAACCAGTAGCTGCACCGCCCCGGGGCCAAGGCCCCGGCCGGGGCGGCCGGGACGAAGAGGAAGTTGAAAAGCAGCACCAAGAGGACGAGGGCCCCGAATAGAGCCAGGGCCCAGCGCAGCCCGGTTTGCGCCTTCTCCCTCATGCCGCGATTTTACCCGGCTATAATCGCCCTATGGTGAGCACCCTCAAGCGGGACGAGGCCCTCTTTGAGCTCATCGCCTTAGAGGAGAAAAGGCAGCGGGAAGGCCTGGAGCTCATCGCCAGCGAAAACTTCGTCTCCAAGCAGGTGCGGGAGGCGGTGGGGAGCGTCCTCACCAACAAGTACGCCGAGGGCTACCCCAACGCCCGGTACTACGGGGGGGCGAGGTCATTGACCGGGTGGAGTCCCTGGCCATAGAGCGGGCCAAGGCCCTCTTCGGGGCGGCCTGGGCCAACGTCCAGCCCCACTCCGGCTCCCAGGCCAACATGGCGGTCTACATGGCCCTGATGGAGCCGGGGGACACCCTCATGGGCATGGACCTCGCGGCCGGCGGCCACCTCACCCACGGCTCCCGCGTGAACTTCTCCGGGAAGCTTTACAAGGTGGTCTCCTACGGGGTCCGTCCCGACACGGAGCTCATAGACCTGGAGGAGGTCCGCCGCCTCGCCCTCGAGCACCGCCCCAAGGTGATCGTGGCCGGGGCCAGCGCCTACCCCCGCTTCTGGGACTTTAAGGCCTTTCGGGAGATCGCCGACGAGGTGGGGGCCTACCTCGTGGTGGACATGGCCCACTTCGCCGGGCTCGTGGCCGCGGGCCTCCACCCGAACCCCCTGCCCTACGCCCACGTGGTGACGAGCACCACCCACAAAACCCTCCGGGGTCCGAGGGGCGGGCTCATCCTCTCCAACGACCCCGAGCTCGGCAAGAGGATTGACAAGCTCATCTTCCCCGGGATCCAGGGAGGGCCTTTGGAGCACGTGATCGCCGGGAAGGCCGTGGCCTTCTTTGAGGCCCTACAGCCCGAGTTCAAGGAGTACAGCCGCCTGGTGGTGGAAAACGCCAAGCGCCTGGCGGAGGAGCTTGCCCGCCGGGGCTACCGCATCGTCACCGGGGGGACGGACAACCACCTCTTCCTCGTGGACCTGCGCCCCAAGGGCCTCACCGGGAAGGAGGCGGAGGAGAGGCTGGACGCCGTGGGGATCACGGTGAACAAGAACGCCATCCCCTTTGACCCGAAGCCCCCCCGGGTCACCTCGGGGATCCGCATCGGCACCCCGGCCATCACCACCCGGGGCTTCACCCCCGAGGAGATGCCCCTCGTCGCCGAGCTCATAGACCGGGCCCTTCTGGAGGGCCCCTCGGAGGCCCTGCGGGAAGAGGTGCGCAGGCTCGCCCTGGCCCACCCCATGCCCTGAAGGCCCCCGCGGGGCCCCCTTAAAATGGGGGGGATGCTCCGCCGCCTCGAGGTCCAGAACCTCGCCGTCATCCGCGAGGCCGCCTTGGACTTCGCCCCCGGCCTCAACGTCCTCACCGGGGAGACGGGCGCGGGGAAAAGCCTCCTCGTGGACGCCCTCGCCCTCCTCCTCGGGGGGCGGGCGGAGGGGCTTATCGGGCCCTACGGGGAAAGCCTCCTCGTGACCGCCTTCTTTGAGGGCCCCCCCGGGGAGGCGGTCCTCTCCCGCCGCGTGGGGGCCCGCTCCACCCCCAGGGTGGACGGGGAGGTGGTCACCCTAAAAGAACTCCAGGCGGAAGCGGAAAGGCGCCTCTCCCTCCACGCCCAGCACACCGCCTTGGCCCTCCTCTCCCCCAGGCGCCAGCGGGAGGCCCTGGACGCCCTCCTCCCCGAGGGCCTCCTCGCCGCCTACCAGGAGGCCTACGCCCGGCGCGAGGCCCTCCTGAAGGAGAAGGCGGCCCTGGAGGAAAGCCTAAAGGCCCGGGCGGAGCGGGAGGACCTCCTCCGCTACCAGATCCGGGAGATTGAGGAGGCCCGGGTGCGGCCCGGGGAGGAGGAGGAGCTTTTGGCCCTGGCGGAGCGCCTCCGCCACCTGGAGACCATCCGGGAAAGGCTCGCCCGGGCCCTCGCCCTCCTCACGGAACGGGAAACCCAGGACCTCCTGGCCCTGGCGGCGAAGGAGGTGCGGGCGGCGGCCCGGCACGACCCGGCCCTCGAGGCCCTGGCCGAGGAGCTTTCGGGGGCGGCCGAGGCGGTCCGGGCCGTGGCCCGGGAGCTGGAGGACCACCTGGAGGGCCTGGACCTGGACCCCGAGGAGCTGGACCGGGTGGAGGCCCGCCTCAGCCTCCTGGAGCGCCTGAAGCGGAAGTACGGCCCCACCTTAGCGGACGTCCTGGCCCACGCCCAAAAGGCCCGGGAGGAGCTCGCCCGGATGGAAGGGGGGGAGGAGCGGCTTTCGGAGGTGGAGCGCCTCCTCAAGGCTCTCCACGAGGAGGTAGAGGCCCGGGG
>NICF_comb_assmDRAFT_10003851_pt1 | contig 10681 bp, 10 predicted proteins | sample NewIslPassag4_SG_FD_11279 | JGI IMG/M metagenome (IMG submission 11279) | reverse complement strand
TCCGCGTCACAATGCCGACCAGCGCTCATCTGCGGGATTGGCTTTGCTGCGTCAAGGCTGGATGATGGGAACCATGCAACAGCGGCGGCCCAATCAGATGAAGATGTCAGAACGCCAGATCGAGGCTCAGAGCACCGCTACGTACACAATTCTACCCGGACGTGCTGACCGCGGTCTGCTTCTCCTTTGCGATCACGCTGGAAACGCATTCCCTCCGGAGTACGGAACGCTTGGGCTGCCGGACAGTCAGCTCAAGCGCCACATTGCTTACGATATCGGAGCTGCCGAGGTGACGCGGCGACTTTCTGAGGCCTTGGACGCGCCCGCCGTTATGACGCGTTACTCTCGGTTGCTGATCGACCCCAACCGCGGGGAGGACGACCCAACGCTGATCATGCGGCTGTCGGACGGCGCTATCGTTCCGGGCAATCGCGTGATTACACCCGAGGAACGGGAAAAGCGCCTACGCCTCTACTACTGGCCTTATCACAATGCGATCGACGACGTGCTCGACTGCTGCTTGGCGACAGGAACGACGCCTGCGATCCTGTCCATTCACAGCTTTACGGAGAGTTGGAAGGGTATCTCGCGCCCGTGGCACGTCGGTGTCCTGTACGGGGAGGATAACCGGCTCGCTGAGCCATTTCTCGAAGCATTGTGCGCTGAGAACGATTTGATTGTCGGAGCCAACGAGCCCTACATCGGGCAGCTCGTTGGCGATACCCTGTGGCGGCACGGGACACAGCGAGGACTGGCGCACGCCATCATCGAGATCCGGCAGGATCTCATCCGCGATGAGAGAGGACAGGCGGCCTGGGCCGAGCGGCTCGCGCGCATCACGCGGGAGGTGCTGCCGAAGATTGATCTGCGGCCTCGGGCCGTAAGCAAGGCTGCATGCGCCTGATGACAGACCGAGGGGCGGCGTTTATCTCGGGTTTCAGGGGATAGCTCGATCGGGAGAACGGTTATGGCGATCGACGAGAAGACCAGGGTTGAGCTTGAAGCTTCGGCCTTCCGCAAGCTTGTCGCGCACCTGCGCGAGCGTACGGATGTCCAGAATATCGACCTGATGAACCTTGCCGGGTTCTGCCGCAACTGCCTCGCCAACTGGTATCAGGAGGCGGCTAATGCTGCCGGCATCCCCATGACCAAGGAGGAGGCGCGCGAAATCATCTACGGCATGCCTTACGAGGAGTGGCGCGCCAAGTATCAGAAGGAAGCAACGCCCGAGCAGAAGGCGGCGTTCGAGAAAGCGCACAGGCACTCTTGAGGGGCGAGGGGTGAGTTGCGTGGATAAGTTCCGCGTTTGCAGCCCCTTCGCCTTGCTGTGATCTCTTCCCCGCGATAGCGATGGGCGCACGTATGCGGTCGGGAAATGAGAGCCACTAGCCCGGCGCGCTCCAAGACGGGGGATGTCAAATGAATGGGCTCCAAGCCTCGGCGCAACAACAGCTGCGCCAGCTCGTCGAGCAGCTCGAGCGGCTCGAGGAGGAGAAGAAGGCCATTGCGGAAGACATTCGTGAAAAGTTCGCCGAGGCAAAAGCGCTCGGTTTTGACGTCAAGGTGCTACGTCAGGTGCTCCGCCTGCGTAAGAAGAGCAAGGCGGACCGGATGGAGGAAGAAGCTATTCTGGCGACCTATCTCCACGCTCTCGGCATGCTTGATCCAGAGCCCGAGACCGAAAGCGCGAAGATGATGGCCGCTGAATAATGAATTGCGCGTTGCGGATTGTTCCGATCGCCCGTTGAGCAACGCGCATTCGACTGAGCTTAACCCCCACCTCCGAGATTACCCGTCCGCTTCATTCGCTGGATGACAGCGTCACGACCTAAGCTACCACGCACAGTGCACTCTGTGCGAATCGCCTGCGTGCGTCGTCGCGGCTCAGCTCACCAATACGTCTTGCCTACTTAACCGCTGGTCAGCTTGGGCAGCTTGAAGTTCCGCCACGCGCGGCTGATCCACGAGCCGGTGTCCTCCCGCGGCGCGAGGCCGTCGGACTGCAGAAGCGCATACGCGTCCTTGTACCAAGGCGAGTTCGGGAAGTTGTGGCCCAACACAGCTGCGGCCGTCTGCGCCTCCTGCTTGATGCCGAGGGCCATATAGGCTTCCACGAGGCGCATGAGCGCTTCTTCCACGTGCGCGGTCGTCTGATAATCGGTGACGACGGTCTTAAAGCGATTGATCGCGGCGAGATAGTTCTTCCGCTTCAAGTAATAGCGCCCAACCTCCATTTCGTGGGCTGCGATCATGTCCTGGGCGATGCGAATACGATTGTCGGCATCCTTCGCGTATGGGCTGTCGGGATAACGAGCTTTCAGCGTTTGCAGCTCGGCCAGCGCTTTGCGCGCGTTCGTTTGGTCCCGGTTCGGACCGACCATCTCGTCGAAGTAGGACGAGATGATGATGTGGTGCGCAAGCGCGGCTTCCTTTGTGCCGGGGTGCATGGTCGTGTAGCGCCGGGCAGTCGCAATGGCTTCTTGTGTCTTACCGGCGCGATAATAGGCGTAGGCCGCCATGACCATGGCTTTGCGCGCCTCGGGGGAGTAGGGATGGTCCCGGTCAAGATCCTCGAATTTTTTGGCCGCAGCTTCGAACTTGCCGCGGGACAGCAACTGATCCGCCTCGGCGTACATTTTCTCCGGCGGATCGGGATTGAGCATCTTTGCGGCGTCGTTGGACGATGCGCAGGCGCTTACGATGAGGCAAAGCGCCAAGACCATCACCGCAGATCCGACCCGCCGAATTTCGATTATTCGTTTCAGCACCACCTAGCCCCCAGCTCTGCGCTGTCGCAGCCGCCTCCCGATGCGTAGGCTGCCGCGCAGGTCAACATCGGTTCGACCAGCGTCTCACCGGTTGCGCATAGTATGCGATTCGATTCGCCCGTGACGGCAAGCCGCTGAGCGAAAGATCGTTATCCCCCTACTTTAAAGCGGCCATTTGTGGTCGGGATGGGGCAAGTTCCGACCCGTCTCAGCCTGTCCGATCAGGCCGCTGGAGGCCTAGCGTGCGGTTACCACTGAGAGTCGGAGGTGCAGCTCACTCCGCTGCTGCGACCGCCGCCACTGGAGTGGGAAAGCGAACGAAGGGCTCGCGCACCCTCGGCGCCTCGACCAGCGTCCAGGCCGAGCCATCAGCGAACAGAGCCTTCAGCACGCTCGCATTCAAGCGATGACCACCGCGCACCGAGCGGTAGGCACCCAACAGCGGATAGCCTGCCAGAGCGAGGTCACCGACGGCATCCAACATCTTATGACGGACGAACTCCATCGGGCAGCGCAGGCCTTCCCGATTGAGGATGTGGTCGTCACCGATGGCAATCGTGTTGTCCAACGATGCGCCGAGCGCCAGGCCGGCCTTCCAGAGCTTCTCTACGTCGCGCATGAAACCAAATGTCCGCGCGATGGCCAGCTCGTGGCGAAAAACGCCGGGATTAATGTCGAAGGCAAGTCTCTGGCGGCCAATGACGGGAGTGTCGAACTCGATCTCGACGTCCAAGTGGAATCCGGAATGCGGGCTCAACTCTCCGATGCATTCGCCTTCTTGGACGCGGATCGGCTTCAGAACCTTGATGTACTTGCGGGGCTGCGCCAGCTCACGGATGCCGACCTGATCGATCGCCTCAACGAACGGCGCGGCGCTGCCGTCCATGATCGGCACTTCCTTGCTGTCGATCTCGATGTAGCAGTTGTCGATAGAAAGACCACGGAGGGCAGCAAGAAGGTGCTCGACCGTCCCGACAGTTACTCCGCTGTCGTCGCCGATCACCGTGCAGAGTGTGAGATTTTTGACGTGTTCAACTTTTGCGGGTATTTCCGCAATAATTCGGCCACGTTTATTTACTAGGAACTTTATACCGGTATCCGGTCCGGCGGGATGGAGCGTGACGGAGACGGGGGCTCCACTGTGTACCCCCTTGCCTTGTAGTTTGATTTCACGGGCAATCGTCGTCTGTCGCGCGCCAATAAATCGCTTCGACATGTCTGCGCCGTCCCTCATCCTCTAAGCAGTCGCAGCGGCTTGAGCCGTTACGTCTGCCTACCCCCGTCGTTCACAGACCTGCCGGTGCTACGCGGTCATTTATTGACTGAGACCTGGGACCAGCAGTGGGCGAACGATTTGATGTCGCGACGATAACGTGGTGTCCCGCTTGGGGACAAATCACGCTTTCTTACATACTGTTACCGCAAAGCTGCAGGCACGGCTTGTGACGCGCGGCAACTTCCCGACAGGGTCAGCGGCGGTTGCGTCCCCTGTCGAAAAACATAGGTATATCAACGTGTTGTGGTCCGCTGCACTCATCCCGTGAATGCTCCGACGACATCCCTTGTCGAGACGAAGCAGCGTACCTCGATTGGCCGTGGTCTGTAACAGAGCGGTCGTTTTGTGAATCTTCGTGATTGCGCTGAGCGCGTTGCTCCGTGCGCCAACCAGTGATTCGCCTGAACAGGCTCGGCTTCTTTTGCTCCGGCGGCGGAGCGTAGCCATGTTGCGGTTGGGCCGTGCTCGGATTTTGTCGGCCGGTCTTGGCCCAATACTCCTGTTGCGCCACGATAGGAAAATCTTCCAGGCGCGGCATCTGTGGCGGCCGTCGCGCCACTTCGACCGGCGGGCCGGGCGTGAACGGCTCGGCAGGGCGTGAGGCCGCGCCAGCAGCTGATTGCGGCGGCAACGGCGGTGGCACCGTGCTTGTGCCCAGCTGTGGCGGCCCTTCCTCGATCACGACGTCGCCCGGGCCGCGCCAGACCTCGCGAGGCTTCCGCGTAGCGGGCTCCTGAGGAGCGTCCTCCTTGATGACTCGCGAGAGGACGTCCGTGAAATGCTCCGATGCAGGGTGCTCGAAGTCTGCATTAGGACGACCACGGTCGTTGGACGTCGCAGCTTCAGGCGCTGGCGGAGGAACTGTAGATTGTGGGCGGCTTGGTGTTTTATAGGAAGCCGGCTCGCTCGAAGTCGATGGTTGGGCGGGCTCCATACCGGAAGCGACGATGGACACCCGGACACGGTCGCCGAGGCTCTCATCAAACGTCGCGCCGACAATAATGTTCGCGTCGGGATCAACCTCCTGACGAACGCGGCTTGCAGCTTCGTCGACCTCGTAGAGCGTCAGATCGCGGCCGCCGATAATTGAGACCAGAAGGCCTTTCGCACCGCGCAGCGAAATATCGTCGAGCAGCGGATTGGAAATTGCTTCCTCGGCCGCTTGGATCGCGCGATTAGGGCCTGAGGCCTCCCCCGTGCCCATCATCGCGGTCCCCATACCGCTCATGATCGTGCGTACGTCGGCGAAATCGAGGTTGATGAGGCCTTCCTTGACGATCAGGTCCACAATGCAGGCGATGCCTGAGTAGAGCACCTGGTCCGCCAGCACGAACGCTTCCGCGAAGGTCGTCTTTTCGTTGGCGATCCGGAACAGGTTCTGGTTTGGAATGACGATCAGTGTATCGACGTATTTGCGCAACTCGGCGATGCCCGCCTCGGCAATGCGCATCCGCCGCGAGCCCTCGAAGTGGAAGGGCTTCGTAACCACCGCAACGGTCAGAATTTCGAGCTCTTTCGCAACACGAGCAATGACCGATGCGGCTCCTGTCCCTGTGCCGCCGCCCATGCCCGCTGCGATGAAAACCATATGAGATCCGGAAATCTGTGCCCGGATCTCGTCCACCGCTTCTTCCGCAGCGGCCTCACCGATTTCAGGCTTGGAGCCTGCTCCCAGCCCTTCCGTGAGATTGACGCCGAGCTGGATCCGGTGCTCGGCGCTCGACGCCGACAGCGCCTGCGCGTCTGTGTTCGCGACAATGAAGGTTACGCCGGTAAGCCCGGCAGCGATCATGTTGTTGACCGCGTTTCCGCCAGCGCCACCGACACCGATGACGGCAATCCGTGGTTTGAGATCGGTGACCTTCGGTAGCTGCAGTCGGATGCTCATGATGCTCCCACGTGGACCGAGGTCGCTCTACAACAGAGCTGCTTCCGCACACCGACGTGCTCTGTGTCGTTCATAACTGCGGCCTCGTCTCTCCCAATTCGCCCTTCAAAAGCTGTGTCGCAGCCACTGCCCCATTCGGCCGAGATAGCTCTCCTGCACGTCGGAGTATTGGGGAAATGCCGACCAGCTGTTGCGGATGTGCTGAGCAGCCGCGGCCAATCCAATCACGGTGGAGAATGCGGGGCCGCACGAGCTGGCTGGGAGACCGCCAAAAGGCTGGGGACGGGAAACACGCACTGGCCTTCCGAGTGAGTTGGCAGCAAATTCCGCGATCCCAATGAGCTGGCTCGTCCCCCCCGTCAGCACGACACGCTCCCCTGCGTAACTCGTGATGTTGCTGCGCTGCAGCCGTTCGCGCACAAGTCCCAGCAACCCCTCCATCCGCGGCTGCAGGATCGAGCGCAGCCGCGCTTTTGTTGTATGATGAAGCGTCGGCTCATCCTCGCCCGCCAGAGGATACGAGATCACCTCATGCTCATCTGAGCGAGCCGCTACAAGTGTGCCATAAAGCGCCTTGATTCGCTCGGCTTCTGCAAGAGGTGTCCTCAACTCTCGCGCAATATCGAACGTCATGTGGTTCCCGCCCACGGGCACCGTGTCCGCGTAGAGGAACCGTCCGTCGGCAAACACCGAGATGGTCGTCATGCCTCCGCCGATATCGAGGCAGGTGATGCCGAGCCGCCGTTCTTCCTCGGTGGTCACTGCAAGGGCGCTGGCGAGCGGCGAGGGAATGGTCTGGCTGAGCGTGAGGTAGCAGCGTTCGATCAGCAACACGAGGTTGCGGATTGGGGCGTCGTCTGCGGTTATCGCGTGCAGGTCTGCCGAGAGGCGGTGGCCGGCCATACCTTTTGGATCGGTGATGCCTGGAACGCCGTCGATCCGCCATCCGAGCCGGTCGAGGTAGAGAAGCAGCCGCCCGTCGCGCTCTGCGTAGGCGCGGCCGGCAGCGGCAACCCGGCGTATCTCGCTGTCGCGCACATAGCCGCTTTCGATATCCGCGTGAGCCACGAAATGGCTTGAGCGCATGCGCCCGCAGGCAGCGCTTACGATGACCTCCTCGAGCTGCACGCCCGCCATGCGTTCAGCCTGCGCAACGGCGGCGCGCACGGACTGCTCGGCCTCATCGAGGTCGACGACCACGCCGGCCTTCACGCCGCGGGAGCGTTGATATCCGATGCCGATGACACGGTAGCCCAACCCGAGGCCACCCCGCCGATAGGCAGCATCTCGCACGGCGATGAGGCAGCAGATCTTGCTGGTGCCTACATCGATGAGTCCAAGAACCTCGCCGCCGGATGTGTTGATTGGCATCGGATCATCTCCTGCTCAGGGTCATCCCGAGGGCTGAGCTCCGTAGCGGGAGGCGGTCTTCTGCTCGTCACTGTGCCGCGGGCGGACAACAATGCGGTCGGGCGACCGGAGATCGATGGCGGCATAGACGCGGCCATCCAGGAGATGACGCGCGGCAAGGTTCGACGTGAACGTTTTCAACGCCTCGATTTCGCGACCGGCCGGCAGGTGGATCTCGGGGCCGTTTGCGAGACGCAAGGTCCACCGGCGCTTGGCTACCCGGACAACTTCCTCGACGCGGGCCTGCAGCTCCGGAAAGCCCGCGAGAATGCTGACGATCACGGAAGGTTCACGTGCTGCACCTTCCCCAACCAGCCGCGGCAGGTTGGCTCGCATGCTGGGCGGTGCGGGTCCAAGAACGCGTCCAGTGACGTCGATCAGGAACTCTCCGTCCGACGTGCGCCAGACGGCGAACGCCTCGCGCTCCGTAACCTCGACGCTGATGCTGTCCGGAAAAATGCGGGTGATCGCGGCCTGCTTGATCCAGGGCAGCTGTTCGATGCGCGCGCGAGCGGCAAGGCTGTCGAAGCGCAGGAGAGAGCGCGCGTTCGACAAGTCGAGCGCGTCGAATATGTCCCGGTCGGAAGTCATCCGGTGACCAGTAAGGAACACCTGGCGCACGCCGAGCCCGGCAAGCTCGGCAAGGCGGTCCGCCTCGTCGAGCACCGGCCGCACTTGTCGCGCATTCGCGCCCCAATGCGTGAGGGCAGCGAAGGCGACTGCTCCTGCGATGGCAGTGGTGAAGGCGGTGAGCCTAAAGCCGCGTCGCCGCGAACGAGGCCGAGCCCCGGTGCTGCCAAGCACGCCGGCGGAGGCAGGCGCGCTCCCGCGCCGCTGATGCGCGGACGCCCCCCGACGGCTCGGAGCTCGTGCGGAATTGAGCACCTCGGACTCTCCGTTCGCGACGCATGAAATGCCGTGAAGTCGAGCCGGCCTCCCGCTACCGGCACTCCATAGGCGAGCGTCGACGAAAGAGGTTAATTTTTGGTTGAGCGCTGAAGGCTAGATCCTTGAGCCGTCAACGGTTGCACGAGGCATCCTCGATCAGCCAGGTGACGAGCTGCTGAAAGCTCATACCCGCGTACTCGGCCATCTCGGGCACCAGCGACGTGCCCGTCATGCCAGGCTGGGTGTTGATTTCGAGGAAGGCGAGCTGGCCGGTCGCCGGGTCGTAACGGAAATCGGAACGCGTGACTCCCCGGCATCCGAGCGCATTGTGCACGGTCAGCGCGTGCTGCCTCACGGCTTCATAGACGTCGCGCGGAATGTCGGCGGGCAGGATATGCTTGGAGCCGCCGGGCGCGTACTTGGCTTCGTAGTCGTAGAAAGCCAGCCGTTCGGCAGGGACTATATCGATGATGTCAGTAGCCTGATCACCGATGACGGCACAGGTCAGCTCGCGGCCGGGCACGAAGCGTTCGACCATGATCTCATCGTTGATCGCGGGCACGCTGGCGATGGCCTCCGGCGGCTTGTTTGCGCCCTCGCGCACGAGGACCACGCCGACGCTCGAGCCCTCACAGATCGGCTTTGCGACGTAAGGCGGCTCCATCGCGTGCTCGCGGGCAGCCTCTGCGCGGTTCACGATGCGATGCTCGGAAACGGGCACGCCAAGCTGAGCAACAATGCTCTTCGTCTGCGCTTTGTTCATGGCGAGGGCGGATGCTCGCACGCCGGAGTGGGTGTAGGGGATGCCCAAAATCTCCAGCAGACCCTGTATGCATCCGTCCTCGCCCCAACGGCCATGGAGTGCGTTGAAGCAGGCATCAGGGGCGATTTCCTTCAATCTCTGGGCGATGTCCCGGTCCACGTCGATCTTCGTGACGCGATAGCCGGCCGCCTCGAGCGCGGCCGCGCAGGCATTGCCGGAGCTGAGGCTCACTTCTCGTTCGGAGGACCACCCGCCCATCAGGACGGCGACGTGCTCATACTTGCGGCCTGCACTACCTGCGCTCATAGCTCATGTGCCCCAGCACTCATACTTTCCACTCGCTTGCATACGTACATGCATGCCGGGCTTTGTGCCCGGGATCCACCTGACCGCAAATGCCGGAGCAAGCGGAAAATTGGAATCCGGTGACAAGCACCGGGATGACGTTTCTCTTCGAGACAGCGCAGTTCACNAAACCAAGGCCTCGCCTACCGGCCGCCCATCCAGAGGCAGACCCAACCGCACGATCTCCCATTCAAGAGTCACGCCAGAATTCGCCTTCACTCTGGCCCGCACCGTCTCACCGAGGCGTTCGATGTCCTCCGCCGTCGCATCGCCTTCGTTGATCAGGAAGTTGCAGTGCATCTCTGAAACCTTCGCGCCACCTATGCGCATGCCGCGGCAACCAGCAGCGTCGATGAGCTTCCAGGCGCTTTGCCCCGGCGGGTTCTTGAAGGTCGAGCCGCCGGTTCGCTCGCGGGTCGGTTGGTTCTCCTCCCGGTACTGAGCAACCTCTTCCATCTGCTTGAGGATTTCCGCGGTCTCGCCGGGTCGGCCTTGGTATGTGGCCTCGGTGAAGATCCAGTCCGAGGGCACGCTGCAGTGCCGGTAGCTGTAGCCCATCTCGGCAACCGAAAGCACATGGATGGTGCCTTGGCGGTCGACAGCGCGGGCCTCGACGAGCACATCCTTGGTTTCCGTTCCATGGGCGCCGCCATTCATCCGTAGGGCACCTCCGATCGAGCCCGGGATGCCGCGGTAGAACGCAAGACCGGCTATTCCAGCATCAGCGGCTGCACGCGCAACTTTCACATCCGGCACGGCCGCTCCGACGCGCAGGCGGTGACCTGGCTCAGGTTTGATGTGCGAGAAACCACGTCCCAGCCGGATGACGACGCCCGGAATGCCGCCGTCTCTGACCAGCAAGTTTGAGCAAAGCCCAATGACNGTTACAGGCAGNTCAGCAGGGGCCTGCGAGAGAAAGTAGGCGAGATCCGCCTCATCGGCAGGCGTGAAAAGGACTTGTGCCGGACCTCCAACCCGAAACCAGGTGATGCTCGACAGGTCGAAATTGGCTACCAGCCGGCCTCTGAGGTCTGGCATTTGGGCAGCCAGCTCCCGGCTCAAATCAGGAAAGCTCATCACGCAACTCCCGCCCGTTTGGGCTCGCCGCCGAGAAGCTCGGGAAGAGCGTGAGCCAAGTCGGTCGAGTTGCCAGCCCCGAGGCAGATCACGATGTCGCCTGGCTCGGCGATCTGCTGAATGACGGAGACGACCTGCTGTTCATTTCCGACGGGGAACACGGAGGCTGTGCCCCGCGCACCGGATGCCTTCTGCAAGCGATTCATGATCGACGCCATCGATCGGCGTCTCGCCCGCAGAGTAGAGCGGCGTGACGATGACAGCGT
>NICF_comb_assmDRAFT_10003848_pt1 | contig 10682 bp, 10 predicted proteins | sample NewIslPassag4_SG_FD_11279 | JGI IMG/M metagenome (IMG submission 11279) | reverse complement strand
CCACGGCTCGCCGCCGTGACCGTGCTCGCCGCCGTCGCCCTGCTCGCCGGACCGGCCCTGCTCGCCGGATGCGCCCGGGCCGACGACGCCTCGCCCTCCGCCACGCCGTCGCGCACCTCGCTCCCGCGTACGCCGAGCGTTGGCGCGACGCCCACGTCGCCGAGTCCCACGGCCGCACCGACCCGGTTTACGAACCCGACACCCTCGCCCGCCGGCACGGTCTTCGATGAACGGACCGCGGTGCCGTGCGGTGGCCGCCCGAGCGGCGAGCAGATCATCGCGCTGCTGCGCCGCACCGGCGGGTTCATCCCCTCGGGCGCGAACGCGACCGTGACGACCGGGCCGATGTGCGCGGGGACGTGGCAGTACACGGTCGTCGCGGTGCCCGGCCGTGACCCGCTGCAGGTGGTGACGAAGGGCGCGCCCACGGCGCTGGAACTCGTCACCGCCGGGACCGACGTGTGCACCGTCGACGTGCGCGCGCTGGCCCCGGCCGGCATTCGAGCGATCACCCGCTGCTCAAGCCCGTGATCAAGCCGGCCCGAATCAGGAGGAACTAGACTCGGCTGGCGTGCGGTTCGTCTATCTGGGTCCGGAGGGCACGTTCGCCGAGCAGGCGCTCACCCAGGTGCCCGAGGCGGCGCGGGCGGTCCGGGTGCCCGCCCGCAGCGTCCCCGAGGCCCTCGACGCCGTACGCGCCGGAGCCGCCGACGCCGCGCTGGTGCCCGTCGAGAACTCGGTCGGCGGCCAGGTCGGCGTCACTCTCGACGAACTCGCCACCGGCCAGCCGCTGATCATCATCCGCGAGGTCGTCCTGCCGGTCGAGTTCGTGCTCGCGGCCCGTGCCCCGGTCCCCCTGGAGGCTGTGCGTACCGTCGCGGCGCACCCACAGGCGTCCGCGCAGTGCCGCGGCTGGCTGCGCGACCACCTCCCGGACGCCACCGTCGTCGACGTGCTCTCCAACGGCGCGGCCGCGGTCGGTGCCGCCGAGGGCGAGTACGACGCGGCGATCTGCGCGCCGATCGGGGCGCAGCGGCACCGGCTGGCCGTGCTCGCCGACAAGATCGCCGACCGTCCGGACGCGATGACCCGCTTCGCGGTCGTCTCCAGGCCCACCCCGCCCCCACCGCCCACCGGCGACGACCTGACGTCACTGGCGGTCTCCATCGCGCACGACCGGGTGGGCGCCCTGCTCGCCGTGCTCACCGAACTCGCGGTCCGCGGGGTGAACCTGACCCGCATCGAGTCCCGGCCGACCGGCGAGCGGCTGGGCCGGTACGTGTTCTTCCTCGACTGCACCGGGCATGTGGCCGAGGCCCGGATGGGCGAGGCGCTGCAAGGGCTGCGGCGGGTGTGCGCGGACGTCCGCTTCCTCGGGTCGTACCCGCGCTCCCGCCCGCCGGGTGCCGAAGCCGAGCGTCCGGTACCACCGCCGCCCGGACTGTCCGATGAGGACTACGCTGAAGCCGCCGCGTGGTTGGCGCGGCTGCGCACCGGTGAACTGTAGCGGTCAGTCAAACCTCCAGCGGGCGTCTGCCGTTGTCCACAGGCCTGTCGGCGACGGGATCGGATCGATAGTCTTACCTCGTTTATCCGAGCGTGTCGGGGGAGGCCAGATGCCAGGCGACCGTTCGGCACACAGCCGACCGCACCCGGAGCCGGCATGATTGCGTACGAGTCGTGGTGCACCAACTGGGCGGCCTACGACGTGCCACGGCTGTGGGAGATGGTGGCCGGAGAGGGCTCGCGCACGGCGTGGCAGCAGGTGTCGGTGTGGTGGCGGCTGAGTCAGGCGCTGCATGCCCAGTGCGAGCGGTTGGCCGCAGTGCGCGACGCGGTGGTGCGGGCGTGGCCGCCGGAGCGCAGTGAGGCGGCCCGGCGGTTTGTTGAGGTGCTCGACGGGTTGGTGACGTCGCTGCGGCAGGCGGGGTATGCGGCGGGGTCGACGTCGCTGGGTTTGGCGGGGATCGTGCGGGTGTTGGCGGAGGCGAAGGCGCAGATCGAGCCGCTGTATGAGCGGTGGCGGGCGGTGAGTGGTGACGTGGTGCCGGCTTGGTGGGATGGCGCCGAGGAGGACCTGAACGAGCAGGCGCGCGAGGTGATGGCTCGCGCCGAGGTCGAAGTCGCCGAGTACGCCGAACTACTCAAGCCCTTCCCGATGTATGACATCAGAAGCGGAGCGCCTCCTTCTGAGATCATCGATATACATCAAGTGCATACGGCGAGAGCCTCCGCCGCCCCACCTGCGAGCGACCGTCCTTTCCTCCCGCAAGTGCCGCATGATCCGCCTGCGCCGCTGCCCGGCATGGACCCGCTACTGCCACGCGGTCCGATCTTGGCTGGCGGGTCGGCCGCCCCGGCATCGCCTGGGCTGGTGGATCCTGGTCATGCAGGTGTGCCGCTGGCGCCGGGTGGAGCGGGTGTTGGTGGTTCCTGGCTGGTTACCACACCGCGAGGACCGGTGCTGGTGCCGGGTGGGGTGATCGGTCCACCGGCGGCCCTATCCACGCGCGCGTCGGGAGCGACCTCGCCACCGCCGGCGGCCGGGGCACCAGCGCGGGGTGCCGCGGCGGCCTCGGGTGTGGCGCGCGCTGTTCCTGGGGTGGTAACGCCAAGCGGGATCGCGCCGACGGGGATGTCTGGTCGTCACGGGAGCGGCCACGGTAGCGCGAGCCGGGTGCGCAGATCGGTGCCGACGCCGATAAGCGGCGGCTACCGGACGGCGGACGGGCACCTGGTGACGATCTCGGGACTCAATACCCGCCATGCCGGCGTGCCTGGCCGGTCGGTGGCTGCCCCGAACGATCCGTGGGTGGTCGACACCGGGGTTCCGGCGGTGGTGACACCCGACCCGCCCCGCCAGCACGACCCCGGCCCCGGCGTCATCGGCATAGACCGGTGACATCGGGGAGCGGTCCGGTGTGGGCTTGCCTGGGCTGGGCGGCTCGGGTATGCACCACCCTGCTACTGGCGGCCGTCACGATCGCCCCGGCTAAACCAGCCGTCGCCGATGACATCCGCAACAGGCAGTGGCACCTGCGTTTTCTGAACATTGCCGAAGCGCACCGCCACAGCCAAGGCGAGGGGGTGGTGGTGGGGGTCATCGACACCGGAGTGGATGCCACCCACCCCGATCTGGCCAACGCGGTGCTACCCGGTATCGATCTGACCACTACGGGTCGCGTTGGCGACGGGCGCACCGACATACACGGCCACGGCACGGTCATGGCCGGGCTGATCGCCGCCCGCGGCCACGACCGAAACGCCGGAGTCCTCGGCATCGCACCCAAGGCCACCATCCTGCCCGTACGCGTAAAGAGGTACTTAGAGCCAGGCGGACGCGTAAGCGAGGGCATCGAGTGGGCGGTGCGCAACGGGGCACGCGTCATCTGCATCGCGGGCAGCAATGACTCCACAGGGACGGAAATGCAACAAGCAATCGAGGCCGCGATACGCGCGGACGTGGTTGTGGTCGCCGCCGCCGGGAACCGGCCAGACGATCGGACAGTCTCCTTCCCGGCTGCCTATCCGGGAGTGATCGCAGCCGCTGGGGTCGACCAGCACGGCAACCACGCGAGCGTATCGGTGACCGGACCGGAGGTAGTGCTGGCTGCACCCGCGGTCGACATCGTCTCTACCTACTTAGGTAGTCGCTACAGCCACGGTACCGGCACCTCGAACGCGACCGCGATCATCGCCGGGGCTGCGGCGCTGGTGCGTGCCAAGTACCCCAACCTGACCGCAACCCAGGTCATCCACCGACTCACCGCCACCGCCACTGACAAAGGACCACCCGGCCGCGACGAGCAGTACGGCTACGGAGTCATCGACATCGTCAAAGCGCTCACCGCTGACGTGCCCCCCACCCCCGAACCCACAGCCGGCACCCCAGCACGCCCATCGGTGGCTGGCCCACCCCACGACCCCGTACCACCAGCACCCCCACCCCGTCGCGGCATCCCGATCGGTTTGCTGGCCGCAAGCACCCTCACCCTCGGCCTGCTGGCCGTCGCGATCGCCTGGTACCGCCGCCGCTGACCGTCATCCACAGCTGGACACCGTGATCGACACCAGATACCGGCAAACCGCGGTATCGACCGACCGCGACATGCAGAAAACCGGGGTGACCGAGGCCGTTTGGGCGCACGAGATCCTGCAAATCGCGGCATCAACCGGGCGCGGACACCCCCGGATCCCGGTAACCGGAGTCGATCAACCCGCCCGGACACCGCGACATCCTGAAAACCGCGGCCTCAGGGCCGACCGGGACACCCCGACAGCCTGCAAACGGAGTCGATCAACCCGCCCCGACCCCGACGCCCCGAGGAGAACCGGGGCCACGCACCAGCGGCGCCGGCACGGGAACCGCGAGATTCTGAATATCGCGGTGATCATGACCAGCCCGCGGGGCGTGACCGTCCGCGGGTGGCGTGACCGCCCATGGCCGGACGTGAACGCCTGCGAGTGGCCCTGAGCCACGCGGCTTGGCCAGCCCGTGCGGTGGCCTGGCCCGCAACGTCGCCCGCCCGCGACGCAACGTCGCCCGTCCACAACGCAACATGGCCCACCCACAACGCAACGTGGCACGCCCGCAACGCAACGTGGCACGCCACGTCGCGTCGTCAGCCGCCGATCAGGCTGCCCAGCAGGCCCCCGCCACCGGACTGCTGCTGCGGCACCACCAGCCCTTCGCTCGGCTGCACGATCACGAAGCCCTGGCCGGAGAGCGCGAGCTGGAACACCTCTCCGGAACCGCCGCGCAGCATCGACCCGAGACTCTGCGACTTCTGGATCCCGGTCTGCAGGTTGCTCGACCAGCCGACCACCGCGTCGGTGTCCACAAAGACCGGTACCTGTGGCGTGACCGGAATGACGACCGGGTGGCCGTCGCAGCTGATCGCCAGCCGGCCGGTACCGGTGAAGACCGAGTTGAACAGACCTCCGCCGAACATCCCCGCCCCGCTGACGAGCTGGATGTCGTAACGCAGGGTCGGGTCGAAGCAGAGGACGTTGCGGCCGTTGATGGACAGCGAGTCGCCCGCCTCGAGTTCGAGGATGAAGCACTCCTGTGCGCCGGAAGCGAACCAGGCCTCACCCTGCCCGCGCACGGACATCAGCGCGATGCCCTCCCCGGTGACCGCGCGCTTGAGCAGGTTGCCGATGCCCTGACGCTTGACCTCGAACTGAAGATTGCCCCGGTACGCCACCATCGAGCCCTGCCGGGCCAGGCACTCGCCGTTGACCACATACTTGACGCACCTGCTGTTCTGCAGGCTCAGGCCGACCTCGGTGGGCGGCTGGGCCATGTTCTCCGGCTTGAAGATGTCGCTGCGCATTGGGCTCCTCCGGTATGGACTCGCCCCGACCCTAGCCGCTGGCTCAACCCCAGCCGAGGTCGTGCAGGCGTGCATCGTCGATGCCGAAGTGATGGGCGATCTCGTGCACCACCGTGATCGCGATCTCCTCGACGACGTCGTCCTCGGTCTCGCAGATGCGCAGGATCGGGTTGCGGTAGATGATGATCCGGTCCGGCAGCACGCCCCCGTAGTCCCACCCGCGCTCGGTCAGCGCGTAGCCCTCGTAGACGCCGAGCAGGTCCGGGTCGTCGGCCGGCGGATCGTCCTCGACGAGAACGACCACATTGTCCATGAGGTCAAGCAGCTCGGGGGGCACCTCGTCGAGCGCTTCGCTCACCAGTTCCTCGAAGCGCTCGCGGCTCATCTCGACCGGCACCCGGCCATTCTGCCGCTCGGCGGCCACGGCGCAGACGCCCGCCGGTGGACGAGCCCGGGCGGTGTGAGCCCGGGCGACAGACGGGCCCCTGACGGTGGGCGGGCCCTGACGGTCAGCGAGCCTCGGCGGTCAAGCCAGCCGGGCGTCTAGCACGACCTCGGCGGCCGCGACGAGCCGCGAGATCGGACACGTCGCCTTGGCGACCTCGGCCTGCTTGGCGAACTCCTCCGCGTCGATGCCGGGCACGCTGGCCGTGGTGTGCAGGGTGATCCGGGTGATCGTCATCTGACCGTCCACCCGCTCCAGCTGCACCTCGGCCGTGGTGTCAATCGACTGCGGCGGATGACCGGCATCGGCGAGCAGCTTCGCCAGTGCCATGGAGAAGCATCCGGCGTGGGCCGCCCCGACCAGCTCCTCGGGGTTGGTGCCCTCGCCCTCCTCGAACCTGGACTTGTACGAGTAGTTCCCGGTCAGGCCGCCCTTCCCGGTGCGGACAGTGCCGGAGCCATCGGTCAGCGTGCCCTGCCAGTGGGCAGATCCGGTACGTACGGGCATAACTCGCACGCTAGCCCAAGACCTCGGTCCCGCGGGACCATCCGCGCAAGCCCGACCCGGCACCCGGTTCACCGCGGCGCTCGAACCGCGCCGACGGATAGGGCAGGATCACGGATGTGCAGGGCGAGTACGACGTGATCATCGTGGGTGGCGGGCACAACGGCCTGGTGGCGGCCGGCTACCTCGCCAAGGCGGGCCGGCGCGTGCTGGTCCTCGAGCGCCGGCACACGGTGGGCGGGGCCGCGGTCTCCGAGCACCCGTTCGGCCCGGAGTTCACGGTCACCAGCCTGTCCTACGTGGTGAGCCTGCTGCCCACCGAGATGGTGCGTGACCTGCGGCTCGTCGAGCACGGCTACCACGTCTACCCGCAGGGGCCGTACTTCGCTCCGCGGCGGGACGGGGGCTACCTGTACCTGAGCGACGACCCGGCGCGTCGCCGCACCGAGATCGCCAAGTTCGCGCCGCGGGACGCCGACGCGTACGAGTCCTGGCAGGAGTGGCTGGCCGGCCTCGGGCGTCTGGTCGGCCCGCTGCTGGAGACGATCCCGCCGAAACTCGGCTCCAAGCGCCCGGCGGACCTCGCCGGTCAGGCGGCCCTGCTGACGATGCTGCGCAAGGTCGACGTCCGGGCCGCCTTCGACCTCACCAGGCTCTTCACCGCGAGCATCGCCGACCTGGTGGAGGAGCGGTTCACCTCGGACGCGATGCGCGGCGTGCTCTCCGTCTCCGGCGTCATCGGCACCTGGGCCGGCCCGCGCAGCGCCGGTACGGCGTACGTGATGCTGCACCACCACATCGGCGAGACGGTCTGGGGTTTTCCCCGCGGCGGCATGGGCGGGGTGACCCAGGCGATGGCGAAGGCGGCGCGGGCGTTCGGCGCGGAGATCCGCACCGGCGCGCCGGTGGCGCGCATCGACGTGCGGGGCGGACGGGTGCGGGGCGTGACTCTGGAGGACGGCGAGGAGATCCGCGCGGACACGGTCATCACCACCGCGCACCCGAAGATCTCATTCCTGAAGCTGGTCGACCGAGGCGAGCTGCCCGACGACTTCGTCGCCGACATCGAACGCTGGCAGACCCGCTCCGGCACCGTGAAGATCAATTTCGCGGTGGACCGGCTGCCCACGTTCGCCGCGCATCCCGAGTTCGATCCCCAGGTGTACGGCGGGACGATCGTGCTCGCCGAGTCGCTCGACGACGTGGAGGGTGCCTACCAGGAGGCGGTGGCCGGCCGGCCGGCGACGCTGCCGTTCGCGGACATCTGCATCCCGAGCGTCTTCGACCGCACGCTCGCGCCGGAGGGCAAGCACGTGGTCAGCGCGTTCACCCAGTGGGTGCCGCACACCTACGCCGCCGAGCCGCGCCAGGCCGAACTCGAGGCGTACGCGGACCGGCTGGTCGCCCGCCTGGAGGCGGTGGCGCCAGGCTTCACCGACTCGATCATCGGCCGACAGGTGATCGGCCCGCACACGATGGAGACCGAGTACGGACTGGTCGGCGGCAACATCTTCCACGGCGAGCTCACGCCCGGGCAGATGTTCCACTGCCGCCCCGCGGCCGGGTACGCGGATCTGCGTACCCCGATCAAGGGGCTCTACCAGGCGGGGTCGGCGACCCATGGCGGCGGCGGCGTGACCGGCATCCCGGGGCGCAACGTGGTACGGCAGGTGCTGCGGGATCAGCGCCGACTGTTCCGCCGGTAGCGCGACGAGCAGCCGGCCGGCGGACGGCCGGTGACGCGGCATCGGAAGCCCGTCAAACGGCCCGTGGTCAAGCGGCCCGAGGTGGGAGACAATCTCCACGAACCCCCGGAGGCATCGATGGCGACCGACACGGTGGAGTGGGGCCGCGAGGACGGACCTGCGGGCGGCAGGCGCCGCCTCACGCTGAGCACCCCGCCGCGCAACCCGAGGGCGGTCACGGGCGGTCTGGCCGCGCTCGGCTTCGTCCTCGTCCTCGCCGGCGAAGTGCTGCCCTGGCTCGAGGTGAGACCGACCGGCGACGCCCGGGAACAGGACGTGCTACCCCCGGGTTTGGACACCTCGCTCGGGCTCGCCAGCGTGGCCGTCTGGCAGACACCCGCGTACTACATCGGACTGACCGCACTGTTCGCGCTCGCCGCGCTGGCACTGGTTGGCCGCCCGCGGACGAGACTCGGCGCGGCGACTGCGGCGGTGGGTGTGGCGGCCGGCCAGACGGTGCTGCTGGCCGGGCTCCACGCCTCGATCCAGGACGGCGGTCAGCTCACCGCCCTGTACGGGCGTATTCCCGAGGGAATCGCGGAGTTCAGCGTCGGCGAGGGCCTGTACAGCGCGACGGTCGGGATCCTGCTGGTCGCCGGCGCCGCCGCGCTCGCGGCGCGGTGGAGCGCGACGGCGACGAGGCCGACGGCCGCGGATGCCGGCAACGGAGCGCGGGACCCGGCCGAGGTCGAGCCGGCCGAGTGGGCCGACCAGCCGGCCGACCTGACCGTCGCACCGGCGGCGCCGTTCCAGGTGCCTCCGCCGGCCCGGTCGCGGTAGCGGACCAGCGCCACATCTCAGGTCGTCGGCGGGCGCAGCACGGCGAACGGGTCGGTCACCTCCAGCGAGCGCGACCGGAAGCGGTAGACGGTGGCCGGACGGCCACCGGCGCGACCGGACGGCACCGTCTCCCCCGTGGGCTCGAGCGCGCCGCGGCGCAACAGCACCCGCTGCAGGTTGGTCGGCGACACGTCGTAGCCGAGCGCCGCCGCATAGATCTCGCGCAGGGTGGAGATCGTGAAGGTCGGCGCGGCGAGCGCGAAGCCGATGTTGGTGTACGACAGCTTCGCGCGCAGCCGGGCGACCCCGGAGGCGACGATCGACCCGTGGTCGTACGCCGTCTCCGGCAGCGCGTCGACCGGATGCCAGGCGGTGTCCGGGGGCAGGGCCGGGTCGGCGCCCGACGGCACCAGGCCGAGATACGCGGTGGCCACCACTCGGCCGGTCGGGTCGCGCTGCGGGTCGCTGCGGGTCTCGAGTTGCTCCAGGTGCGCGAGTTCGCGCACATCGACCTTTGCCGCGAGCTGGCGGGCGACCGACGTGCCGAGGCGTTCGTCCGGCCCCAGCGGGCCGCCCGGGAGCGCCCACTTCCCCCGGTACGGGTCGCGGGCCCGTTGCCAAAGCAGCACCCGGAGTCGTCGGTCCCGGACCTGGAGCACAACGGCCAGCGCCTCGTGCCGGTAGGCCGAGACGACGCCGGGGCCGGTTGCGGAGGCGGTCACGTGGGCATGGTAATCTCGTGCCTGCTAGTTTTCGACTCATAGGCAAAAACCTCCGGCCAGCGGCCCCGGCGCGAACCGCGCAAACGCCACCGGAGGTCACAGGAGGCGACGATGGCCCAGACGATGGTGGACTGGCGCGCGGAGGTACGACACCTGGCCCGACAGCGGGACGCGGTGATCCTCGCGCACAACTACCAGGAACCCGAGATCCAGGACGTCGCCGACCACGTGGGTGACTCCCTGGCGCTCTCGCGGATCGCCGCCACCAGCGACGCGAGCACAATCGTCTTCGCCGGCGTGCACTTCATGGCGGAGACCGCCAAGATCCTGGCCCCCGACAAGACCGTGCTCATCCCGGACGCCGCCGCCGGCTGCTCGCTGGCCGACACCATCGACGCCGAGCAGTTGCGCGCCTGGAAGGCCGAGCACCCGGGGGCCATCGTCGTCGCGTACGTGAACACCAGCGCGGAGGTCAAGGCCGAGTCGGACATCTGCTGCACCTCCTCCAACGCGGTCGAGGTCGTCGAGTCGCTGCCCGCCGACCGCGAGGTGCTGTTCCTGCCCGACATGTTCCTCGGCGCGCACGTGCGGCGGGTGACCGGCCGGGAGAACATCCACGTCTGGTCGGGCGAGTGCCACGTCCACGCCGGCATCACCCCGGCCGATCTCCGCGAGCGCGTGGCCGCCGAGCCGGAGGCCGAGGTGATGGTGCACCCGGAGTGCGGCTGCACGACGTCGGCGTTGTGGCTCGTCGCGAACGGCGACCTCCCCGCCGAGCGCACCCACGTGCTGTCCACCGGCGGGATGCTGGAGCAGGCCCGGCGCACCACCGCGCGGAAGGTCCTCGTCGCCACCGAGACCGGCATGCTCCACCAGCTGCGCAAGGCCAACCCGCGCACGGAGTTCGAGGCGGTGAACTCCCGGGCGGTCTGCCCCTACATGAAGATGACCACGCCGGAGAAGCTGCTGCGCTGCCTGCGCGACGGTGTGGACGAGGTCACCGTCGACCCGGAGATCGCCACCCGCGCCCGGCGCGCCGTCGAGCGCATGATCGCGATCGGCAACCCCTCCCCGGTCGGCGAGTGATGACCGTCGACACCGACGTGCTCGTCCTCGGCGCCGGCGCAGCCGGCGCGGCGACCGCGGTGAC
>NICF_comb_assmDRAFT_10003846_pt1 | contig 10685 bp, 10 predicted proteins | sample NewIslPassag4_SG_FD_11279 | JGI IMG/M metagenome (IMG submission 11279) | reverse complement strand
CCTCGCCCCGCGGGAACGCCTCCGCCTGCGGCTCGCTCACCATCCGGGTCAAGATGTCGTCCACGGTGGCGATCCCTAGCGCATCTCCCGACTCGTCGACGACAACCGCCATGTGGGCCCGGTGGCGCCGCATCGCGGCGAGCGCTTCGGAGAGGGGGAGGTCGGCATCGAGGCTCAAGGCGGGCCGCATTACGTCCGTCACCGGCCGGCGACCGCCCGCGTCGGCGGCCTCGATCAGATCCCGGAAGTGGACGACCCCGATCACCCGGTCCTTGCCGCCTTCGCAGACGGGATACCGGGTGAAGCCAAGGTGCCTTACGACGTCGAGCGCTTCCCGGACCCGCATCGTCGAGGAGACGCAGGCCACGTCGGACCTCGGCGTCATCGCATCGCGGAGCGTATCTTCGGCAAACCCGAACACGCGCCCGATCAGCTCACGCTGCGCCGCGCCGGCTTCGCCCATGCGGTAACTAGAAAGAAGGAGGAGGTTGGCCTCGTCTTCCTTGAGCTCACCGTCTTGCCGGCCGCGCCTTCGGAAGATCCGGAGCAACGCTTCCGTGATCCAGCCCGCCGCGGCGGCGACCGGCCACACGACTGCGGCGAGCGCCCGGGCCGCGGCGTTGCTGAACGGTCCCTGCTCTTTGACGAGGTTGCGGGGGAGGAGTTGGCCGAAGACGGCCATGAACAGCCCGGCGGCGAGGAAGGCGGTCACGGCGAAGGCCGCACGAGCGCCCGGCGAGCCGCCACCTCCGCCCGCGAGGACGGCGCCGGCGGCCGCCCAGCCTCCCAAAAGATGCGCCAGGGCGGTGCCCACCCGGGCGGCGAGGAGCCCGGACCGGATCTCCCGGTCGGTCTCCAGGACCGCCTTCACCCGGTCTTTTCCGCTCGAAAGGCGCTTTTCGAGGCGCTTGCGGCGGGTGCCTGCGAGGGCCCCCTCGAGCGAGGCGAATAGAGCGCTCATCGCCGTCGCGAGCGCGAGCAGGGCGGCCCCAAGAACGATCTGGGTCGATTGCATGTGTGCGTCACCGATTCCTTAACATCCGGCGGCCGGCCCGGATCACCGGGCCGGCGCTATATCCTTCGTCCGGAAAATGGCGAGTCGTTCGCTTTCTTCCGTGCAAGATGCAACATCCAGTCAATAGAATCCTTTTTGCGCTGATAGTCAAAGTCGCTGACGTAGCGGATCGAGACCGCGACACGGTATCCCCCGGGCAGCTTTTCCGCCCGAGCCTTCAGTCCAGTGTCCCGCCGTCCGGCGTCGAGGAGCAGTTTGCGGAAGAGTTCGTACGCAGGTGCCTCGCCTTCGCCGAAAAGGAATTCGAGCGAGATCTCACCCTTCTCGTCGCCGTCCGCGGCGACGAGCCTGTCGTGGGGGAACTCCAGGCCGCTCTCGGACAATAGGTCGCAGGCCGTGCACGCCGCGTCGACCAAGAGATCGTCGCCGTCGGCGGTGTCGCCGTCGAGAATGAACTCAAAGCGCCCGGACTGGGGGTCCTTGGCGAACAGCGGCCGGGTGAAACCGGCGCTCGCGCCGCTCAGCCGCTCGTACATGTGCGGGGGAAGCCGGTCCTTCAAAAAGCGGGCGACGGTCGATCGACGGGCTTTCACGCACGAATCACGCTCCGATCCAAGGTTATCAAATGCGCGCTCCTTTCACAATCAGCCGGGTCGCCTTCCGGGGGCGAGGCGGGCGGAATATGGCACAGGGCCGATATCGTGTGGTATGATGGCAGCGACGGTCGCCGGTTATGTCCCGATTGGCGTGAACCGGCGAAAGCGAGTGGGCGAGGGGGCGGCCCGGGTGCAACTTTTGATTGATCAGCCGATACTAAACGCCGCTCTCCAGGCGATCGGGCGGATCGTTCCCAGGCGTCCGGTGGTCCAGGGCCTCGGCGCGGTGCTGCTCAAGGCGGAGGGCGAGCGCCTTGAGCTTGCGGTGACGGACCTCGAGGGATACGCCAAGGTAGCGCTGGCGGCGGGCGTTCACGCGCCGGGCGCCGCTTCGGTCGAATGGCAGCATTTCGCCCGGGTGGTCGCCGCGCTCCCGAGCGGGCAGGTCGCTCTCTCCGTGAGCGGTTCGAACCGGTCGCTCAGGATTACGTGCGGCCCCTCGGCCTTCCGGCTCCGCACGATGAGCGTCGAAGATTTCCCCTTGCTCGAGCCCCCGCAGACGTGGGGCTTTTCCATATCGGCGGAGGAGCTCGCCGACATGATCGCCCGCGCGACCTTTTGTGCGGTCGACTCGGACGAGGGCTCACCGTTCTTCGGCGTCTCCGTCTCGGTCGAAGCGTCGAGCCTGAAGTTGGCCGCAACGGACAATTTACAGCTCGCGTACTACGTGCGCCCCGTCGAGTCCCTTTGGGGAGCGGCCGCCCCGGGGGGCTTCGCCACCGTCGTTCCCACCCGGGGGTTGAACGCGTTCGTCAGGGCGCTCGGACCCCTCGGTGATAGCCGCGTCGATTTTGCGCTCACGGAACGGCGGCTTTGGTTCCGCTCGGGCGAACTCGTCTGGTCGGTGCGAGCGCTCGACACGAGGTATCCGGACCTCACTCGCTATACGGGCCGGCTCGGCGGCGTCCGGGTCGTCACCTCCCGGTCTTTGCTGTTGGAAGCGGTGCGCCAGGTTTCCAGCCTGTCCGATGAGGGGAAGTCGACGGTCGTCCGCCTCGAGGGAACCCGGTTGCACCTCGCCTCGTCCCACCCCGAAGTGGGCGAGGCCCAGACCGTCGTTCCGCTCGGGGCCGAGTATCCGAAGCGCATCGTGTGGCTCAACGCGAATCGCTTTCAAAACGCCTTGCGGGCGCAGCCGGCGGACGAGATCGCGCTGTACCTGTCGGAGCCCCTCGCGCCGGTCGCCGTGGTTCCGGCCGACGAGAGCATCGGCTTTAGGAGCTTTTTGACGCCCCTCCGGTATCCCGCCGAGGAGAGCGAAGCCATCTAGCGCCGAGGAGGAACGATATGTCTGTAAACCCCTCCTGGAGCCGCTTTCTTGCCCTATTGGAGGAGAGCCAGGAGTGCGAGGCCGTCCTCCAGTTCGAGTGCAAGGGAGCGTTCTTGAAGTTCAGATCGAAGCTCATCCGCGTCGAGCGCCCTGCTTGGTGCTCCGCCGAAGCGACACGGCGATTCGGCGTCGTGCCGCATCACGTCGCTTTGGCCTTCGCCAACGGCGTCCGCGTGAATCTGTACATGCGGCACGTGGAATGCGTGGCGCACCGGGACGAGGGGGTCGTGATCTCGTTCCGGGGCGAAGAGAACGGGAAGAACAGCATCGCTTTTTATCCGATGCGCCTTAGGAAAGACTTCGCGGGATAAGCACTTGCGCGGCGCAGGCACAATCGTGTAGGATTACTTGCGATCCTGCTTGGATCGGCCTGTGCGATCCTCGTCTCAAGCGTAGACGCGGGTCGCTTTTTTGCTAAAAGAGGAGCGATTCGGAGTGCGGAACATCCTTACGTCCAAATTGGCGGCGGTCATCGAGGGCGCCCTGGAAGCCGCGGGCGCCTCCGGGATCGACGTGGGTGCGCTCATCGAGGTGCCGCCCACGAAAGAGCTGGGGGATTACGCGTTCCCCTGCTTCCAGCTCGCAAAAAGGCTGAGGAAGGCGCCTAACCTGATCGCGTCGGATATCGCGGCCTGGGTGGACGAGCGGATCGCCAAGGAGCCGTGGCTGGCGAAAGTCGAGACCGTGGGCGGCTACGTCAACTTCTTCCTCGATCCCGGGGAGGCGGGGCGCACCGTCGTGCAGGCGATCCTCTCGCCGAAGGAAGCGTGGGGGCGTCCCGGCGAGGGTAAGACCGTCGTCATCGACTACTCGTCGCCCAATATTGCAAAGCCGTTCCACATCGGGCACATGCGGTCGACGATCATCGGACACTCCCTCGCGAGGATCTTCGAGCTGCTCGGCTACCGCGTCGTGCGCCTCAACTACCTGGGCGACTGGGGCACGCAGTTCGGGAAACTGATCGTCGCCTTCAGGCGCTGGGGCGAAGGCCTCGACCTCGACACCGCGACGATCCCCGACCTGCTGCGGCTGTACGTGAAATTCCATGAAGAGGCGGAAAACGACCCGTCCCTCGAGGACGAGGCGAGGGCGGCATTCCGGGCGCTTGAGGAGGGGGCCGACGAGGAGCGCAGGCTTTGGCGCGCGTTCCGGGAGCTGTCGCTGAAGGAGTTCGAGCAGACGTACAAGCGGCTCGGCGTCGGCTTTGACGAGTACCGGGGCGAGAGCGCCTACAACGACAAGATGGAGGAGGCGGTCGCAAGACTTGCCGAGCTCGGCCTGCTCGAAGAGAGCGAGGGCGCGCTCGTCGTGCATCTGGGCGATCTACCTCCCTGTCTCATCAAAAAGAAGGACGGTGCGACGCTGTACGCCACGCGCGACATCGCCGCGGCGCTCGACCGGTTCGAGACGTACGGGTTCGACCACCTGCTCTACGTCGTTGGAGCCCCGCAGCAGCTTCACTTCAAACAAGTGTTCGCCGTACTCGAAAAGATGGGCTGCGAGTGGGTCGACCGGCTTGAGCACATCGCGTTCGGCCACATCCGGTTCGGGGACGAGCAGATGTCGACCCGCAAGGGGAACGTCCTGTTCTTGAACGATTTGCTCGACGAGGCAGCGCGGCGCGCCCGGGCGATCATCGACGAGCGCAACCCCGGCCTCGAAAACAAGGATCGGGTCGCCGAGCAAGTGGGGATCGGCGCCGTCGTCTTCAACGACCTTGCGCACAACCGCATCAAGGACATCGTGTTCGATTGGGACGCAGCTTTGAACTTCGAAGGGGACACCGGCCCGTACGTGCAGTACACGCACGCCCGGACGGCGAGCCTGCTAAAGAAGGCGGGATGGGAGCGGGCGGATGTCGACGGCGCGGTCGGCCCGGACGATTTGGTCGAGCCCGAGGCGTACGAACTCGTCAAACGGCTTGCGGCGTTCCCCGAGGCGATCGCGAAAGCCGCGGAGCAGCGCGAGCCCTCGGAGGTCGCACGGCAGTTGATTGCCATCTGCCAGGGGTTCAACTCGTTTTATCACGTGCACCGCATCCTCGGCAGCGAGAAGGAAAAGGCGCGCGCAGCGCTGGCATGGGCGGTGAAGGAGAGCGTCGCATTGGGTCTGTATCTGCTCGGAATCGAAGCGCCGGAGGAGATGTGAAAATCCTGTTTCTGGAGGATGCGCCGTCACCTGGGGAGAAATAGGTAAGCCGCGGGGCCGCAGCATTGCGGCCTCGGCGGCGCGGCACGCGCTCCTGGTCCGGGGCGACCGGCGGCAGGGAGGCAAGCGGACGCATGCCTTTTGGCATCCTCTTCATCGTTCTGTTGATGGTCGTCGGCGGGGTCGCCGCCTACTGGGGCGACCGGGTGGGAATGCTCGTCGGCCGCCGGCGGCTCTCGGTCTTCGGCCTGCGCCCGAAGCACACCTCTCAGGTGATCGCGGTCGGCACCGGTGTCCTGATCGTCCTCTTTACGCTCTCCACCCTCCTTGCTATATCGAATAGCGTCCGGCAAGCGCTTTTCGGCATGGACGAGCTGCAGGCAAAGGTGGCGTTGCTTTCGGCCGAAGTGACGGCGTTCGAACGAGAGCGGGCGGACCTGGAGGAACGGAACGAATTGTTGCGCAGGCGTGCCGAGCAGCTCGAATTGGAGACTCGCGGGCTTGAACAAGAGGCTGCCGGCCTTCGGCGCGAGCGGGAGAGCCTCGTAAGGGAGGTCGACGAGCTGCGCGCCCAGGTAGCGGCGGCGCAAAGCGAAATCGAGGCGGCCCGGGACCAACTCGACGTGCTCCAAGCCAACCTGGACATCTTTCGAGCCGTGGGTGAAGAGGTGTTCAACGTCGCCCTCGACCTGTACGAAGCGGATTTCGCCGTCCGGGCCGGAACCGTCCTCGATCGGTTTTTGATCGATGTCACCAAGAGCCGGGAAGATATCCTGAACGAGTTGCGCGCCGCCCTCGATGACACCGAGCAGAACCTCATCGAGCTCGGGCTCGGCGACCCGAGGACGGGCGTCGCCCTCAGGCTCGACCGGGTCCTGCAGTTCGAGGGCGAGGCGATCCAGGTCTCGGAAGAGCAGGTGCTCGAGCAGGTGCTCATCGCGCTGATGGGGGCCGCGCCGCTCGGATTCGAGGCGGTCATCGTGCAGGTGTCCGCCGTGACCAACGCGCGTCCCTCGGAGTTCGTCTACGCGGACTTCACGGCGCTGGTGCCGAACCAGATCGTCTTCCGGGAAGGGGAAGTGATCCGGGAGCGGCTCTTCGACCCGAAGCAGCCGAAGGCGCAGATCTTCGACGAGTTCATGCGGTTCGCCCGGGTTGAACTGAGCGAGGTGGCGCGATCCGCGCTCTTCCCGACGAGCGGCTTTTACGGGGAGATCACGTACGCCCAAGCGTACGACGCCGTCGACCAAATCGCCCGCCACGACCGGACCGTGCTCGTGCGGGCGGTCGCGGCGCGGGACATCTGGGTCGACGACTCCCTCGACCTGCGCTTCGAATTTGAACCGGCGGAATGAGCGGGGGCTTAGTAGGAGGGGTCGGGATGCCGGCTGGATGGAGTGAGGAGTCCACGACGATCGCCGAGGTGAAAGAGAGGATACGCGCTTTCCTCGCAGAGCGGGGATGGGAGAGCAGGCATTCGCCCAAGAACCTCGCCATGTCGATCGCGATCGAGTCGGCCGAATTGATGGAGATTTTCCAATGGGTCGATTCGAACCAAGCGCACGCGTTCGCCGTGGCCGACCCCGATCGCTTCCTCCACGTGCGGCAGGAGGTGGCCGACGTGGTCATCTATTGCATCAGCTTGGCGAACGCGCTCGGCTTCGACCTCGCCAAGGCGATCGACGAGAAGATCGAAAACAACGAGCGCCGCTACCCGGCAGGCGGAGAGCGGAGACGGGTCACGGAACGAGGGGGCGGCGGTCACGAACGGTCATAGTCAAGGAAGCCGGGCGGCCCGCCCGAGTTGGGATCAGTATTTCCTGCAGATGGCGCGCCTCGTCGCGACGAGGGCCACGTGCCCGAGGCGGCGCGTCGGGGCGATCTTGGTCCGCGACCACAGGGTGCTCGCGACGGGATACAACGGCTCGATCGCGGGCGCTCCGCACTGCGACGACGTCGGGTGCCTGATCGTGATCCGCAACGGCCGTGAAAGCTGCGAACGGACGGTGCACGCCGAGCTCAACGCGATCCTCCAGTGCGCGCTCAACGGCGTCGCAAGCGCAGGGGCGACGATGTACTGCACCGATTTTCCGTGTGTCAACTGCGCCAAGGCGATGGTCCAGGCGGGCGTGCGGCGCGTCGTGTACCTCGCGGACTATCCGGACCCCAACTCGTATGAGATTTTGAGCAGCGGGAAGGTCCAGCTTGAAAAGGCGGAGTTGCCGGAGAATCAAACGGGATCGATGTGAATAAAGGCGTCTTGGACCGCATCGAGCGATTTGAGCCTTCGCTTTACTGCGACGCCGATGTCGTGCGCGTTCTGGAGCGTGGTGTTCCGGTCGATTTCGACGTGGAGCTCCACGTGAATCCGGTCGCCGACGTAGTGCGCACGCAGGTCGTGCAGGCCGGCGACGCCGGGAACGGCCATCGCCTCGCTGCGGATGGCGTCGAGGACGGCGCCGGGCGGCGCTTCGCCCATCAGGTAGCCGACATTCTCGAGGCCGACCCGGAACCCTGAGTAAATGATCCAGGCGCCGATGGCAAGTGCCGCGAGGTTGTCGACGGCGCCGCCGTACGCGTAGCCGAGCAGGGCGGCGCCGGAGGAGGCCACATCGTTCCGCGAGTCGACGTACGCAGCCTTCAGCGCGGGACTAGCCGATGCGTTCGATTCCCGGTAATACCAAACGGCCATGCCGCTCTTCAGGGCGATGCTGGTGCCGATCAACCAATACGAAAGGAGGCTGGACCGGACTGTGCCGGGCTCGAACAGCCCGATAACGGAGTCGCGGATGACCGTGGCGCCGAGCACGGAAGCGAAGATGGCGATCAACAGGCCGCCGAGGGGCTCCGCCCTCCGGTGGCCGAACGGGTGATTCTCGTCGGCCGCCCGGTCCTGGACGCGCAACGTGAAGTACAGCGTCGCGTAGGCCAGGGCGTCGAGGAAGGCGCCGAGCGCGTCCGAGAGCACCGCCGCGCTGCCGGAAAGGATCCCCGCCCACAGCTTCACGACGAAGAGAACGAGGCTGACCGCGATGCCGGTGCGGCCGATTCGCCTTTTTTGCTCGTCCATGCGGCGCGCGTCGCTCCCTGTGCGCTTCTTATGAGCCGATCGGCCGATCGGCTGCACGGTTCCTCCAAGTTATATGGCATCCGAGGAGATTCGTCAACTGGTCCTTGCGCTTCCCGTTTTCTTGCTCGCAATCTCGTTCCACGAGTACGCCCACGCGTGGACCGCAGTGCGGCTCGGAGATCCGACGCCGCTGTACGACGGCCGGCTCACGCTCAACTTCATGGCGCACCTGTCGCTATGGGGTACGTTGATGTTCCTCATCGCCCGGGTGGGTTGGGCCAAGCCCGTGCGCATCACGATGCGCAACCTCAAGAATCCGCAGCGCGACATGCTCTTGATCAGTATCGCGGGCCCGCTCGCGAACTTCGCGCTCGCCGTCGCCTTCGCGCTGCTCCTCAAGGGGTACAGGCTGTTCGAGGTGGACGGTCCGATGGGGCGCAGTATCACGGAACTCCTCCTTTTGGGCGTGTGGCTCAACCTGTTCCTCGGCCTTTTCAACCTGATTCCGATCCCCCCGCTCGACGGCTCGAAGGTCGTCGGGCCGTTCCTGCCGGTCGCCGTGAGGCACCGGCTGTATTCGCTCGAGCCGTGGGGCTTTTTGGTGATTTACTTGCTTATCGTGTGGGGCGGGCTCGGGCGCATCTTGCAGCAAGTCACCTTCGCCGCGTTCCGCCTCCTCGTGTAAGTCACTTTGAGCCCCGCGCTCTGATGAAGGAGAAGAAAGCGCGAAATGAATGCTGAAATCGTCGCGGTCGGAACCGAACTGCTCCTGGGACAAATCGTCGACACGAACAGCGCCGAGATCTCCCAGGCCCTCGCCGAACTCGGGATCAACGTGTACTATCACAGCTCCGTCGGAGACAACTCGATTCGTCTCGCCGCCGTCCTGGCGCAGGCGCTGACGCGATCGGACGTGGTGATCGTCACGGGGGGCCTTGGACCGACGGAAGACGACATCACCAAAGAGGCGCTCGCCGGGGTGACGGGGCGCGCACTCAAAATGCATCCCGCGGCGAAGCGGCACGTCGAGTCGTTCTTCGCCGCCTCCGGGCGGACCATGACGGAGAACAACCTCCGCCAGGCCATGGTGCCCGAAGGTGGAGAGATCCTCGACAACCCGAGGGGGACCGCACCCGGCATCTACCTCAAGGTTGGCGGGAAGCACGTTTTCTGCGTCCCCGGCGTGCCGACCGAGATGCGGACGATGCTGCGGGAGTCCGTGATGCCGCGCCTTGCGGCCTTGCGCGGCAGCGGCGAGATCGTCTCGAAGACGCTGCGCTTTTACGGTATCGGCGAATCGGCGCTCGAGACGGAGGTGAAGGATCTCCTGAAGGGAGACAACCCCACCGTCGCACCGTACGCCGGTTTGGGCGAGGCGAGGCTGCGCGTCACGGCCCGCGCGGAGAGCGCCGAAGCGGCGAGGCGAATGATGGAGCCCGTAGTCGAAGAGATCGTCCGCCGCGTGGGCGCGTACATCTACGGGTACGACGATGACTCGCTCGAGAGCGTCACAGGCCGGAAGCTGGCGGAGCGGGGAATGACGCTCGCCGTCGCGGAATCGTGCACGGGCGGCCTGGTCGCGCACCGGATCACCAATGTTCCCGGCAGTTCGGCATACTTTACCCGGGGCTGGGTGGTCTACTCGAACGAGGCGAAGGTGAGCGAACTCGGGATCGATCCGAAGCTCATCGAGGCCCACGGCGCCGTGAGCGAAGAGGTGGCGAAGGCGATGGCGCTCGGCGCGCTGGAGCGGTCGGGCGCTTCGGTGGCCGTAGCGACGACGGGGATCGCGGGCCCCGGCGGGGGTACGCCCGAAAAGCCCGTCGGTCTCGTCTGGTTCGCGGTGGCGGTCGCGGGCGGCGAGGTGCGCGCCCACTCCCGGCGCTTCAGGGGGAGCCGGGAGGACATCAAGTGGCGGAGCGCGAGCGAAGCGATCAATCTCGTTCGCACCGTGCTGTAACGGCGAGGAATCCGAACGCTTGGTCGGTCCTCGGAAAGGAGTTGCCCGCCGGGGGCGAGAATTGCATGCCCATGCCGTCCGTCATGCGCACGTTTGTCGCTGTGCCCATCTCGCGCCATACCGCCGAGGCGCTTTCGGAGATACGCAAGTCGTTTCGAGCGCACGATGAGCAAATCCGCTGGGCGCCGCCGCACCAGTACCATATCACACTGAAATTCCTGGGCGACGTCGAGCGGAGCAAGGCGCCGGAGATCGTCGAGGCCGTCCGCTCCGCGGCGACCCGGGGCGCGCTTGCGCTCGCATTTCAAGGAGTGGGCGCCTTTCCCGACTGGAGAAGGCCGAGAGTGATCGGGAGCCGGGTGACCGACGGCGCCGGCGAGCTCACCGAGCTCGCTCGGGCGGTGCAATCGGCGATCGCTGCGGTGGTCCCGCCGGTGGGCGGGGAGGCGCCGTTCTTCCCCCACGTGACGCTCGGCAGGATCAAATCCCGGCAGGCGCCGGAGGGG
>NICF_comb_assmDRAFT_10003843_pt1 | contig 10687 bp, 7 predicted proteins | sample NewIslPassag4_SG_FD_11279 | JGI IMG/M metagenome (IMG submission 11279) | reverse complement strand
CAATACCCGGAAACCGTGCAGAAATTGGGAAAATGCCCGCCCTCAAGGGCTTCAGAAGATGCCCTTCGGCGCACCAAATGCGCCAATTGACCAGCTATGCGAACGGGTTTGACAAGCTTTAGAGGGGCTGGAGGCGAAGAGCCTAAAAGAGATCTCGCCGGAGACTAGCGCTGAAAGTACGCGTTTGCATTGACCGGCATGGAAAAAGGGAACCTTCAGGCGGGTTTCCATCCCGGTATTGATGGACCCATTCCCTCAGCGTATGGCACCAAACGCAACTTTATCATCCGCTGATACATCTTTAATTTTATAGATTTTTGTTTTTGTTCTTTTAGGGTATTTGTTTGAGAAAGTCGCTTTTGTGTCAAAGATTTATTCTCATGATCGCTAAAATTTTTAGTCTGCCTACCTCAACCCATTTTTATTAAAAACTAAGTGAGACCTGGGAAGTTTCCCAATTGTCCAATTAATGGGGACGGCGACCTCATATTCTTTCAGTTTTAATCACTTGCAATGACGATTGATGTTGCTCAATTCCTGTTTGTTGATACCCACAAGAGGCAATGGATGCGGACGGGTTTGACGAGCCTTGGCAAGGTTGCCGCCGCAAGGAAAAAGCCGCAAGGCGTTGCCTGCGCCTTGCGGCCCGATGCGCTCCCGGACGAGCCCCGTCCGATGCGTCCGTTATTCGTAATCTTTCGCGATCGCCACCAGCTCTTCCCATGCCTTTTCGGGCGTCACTTCGCCGAATATGATTTTCTCGGCAAGCGTCGAATAATCTTTCTCGCGGAAGATTTGCCATCCTTTCGGGTCGGGCTGGAACGGCTGCGCGATCGGGGCGGTGCTTTCGATGAGCTGGATGCCCATCTTGTCGGCTTCCGTGAAATTCGGGGACAGATGCTCCAGCACGGGCTTGGAGACCGGAACGCCCCGGGTCGTGCCGAGAATTTCGCCCGCCTCTTTGTCGTTGATGAACCAGTCGATAAACTTCTTCGCTTCTTCAATGTAAGGCGAATCGGCCGAAACGCTCCAGTACATGGACGGCTTCAGCCAGCCGGCGCCCTCCTGGCCGCGCGGCATCGTCACCATGCCGTAGACGCCGGGGTTCATGCTGTCCAGCGCACCGGCTTGCGCCGCGTGGTAGTTGCGGAACAGCACGTTTCCGTTGACCAGGAGGTCCAGCGCCGGATCCAGTTCCTTGTCGGTGACGTTGATATCGCCCGGCGGGACGACGCCTTCCTTCCGAAATTCGGCGAATGTATTCGCCCATTCAAGCCACGTGTCCTTGTCCATGTTGAACTTGCCGTCCTGTGTGACGTAATAGCCCAGACCGCGGCTCATTTGGAAGATGCCGTAAATATCGAGCCGTGCCGTAAGATCGGCGCTGATATATTGATCGCCCGCTTTCGCTTTCGCGTCGCGGAGGTATTGGAAAAATTCTTCCCAGGTCCAACCGTCCTTCGGCAGCGGCATGCCCAGTTTCTCAAGCACCTGCTTGTTGTATCCCAGTCCGATGGCGTTGTTGCCGAGCGCAACCGCGTACAGCTTGCCGTCGGACATCCCGGAGTTCACCAGCGCTTCGTCCATATTGGACGTGTCGATGCCCTCCGACAAATCAGCGAGCAGGTTCCGCTGCACATAATCCGCGAAATAGGCGGGGTCCATCTGGATGATATCGGGCGCGTTCTTCGCCGCCACTTGCGTGGACAGTTTGTCCCAATAACCGTCCCATCCCGAATATTCGGGCTCGAACGTGATGTGGGGGTTAAGTTCGGAATACTTCTCCAGCGCTTTCAGTGTGGCGTCGTGCCGTTCCTGGGCTCCCCACCACATGATGCGCAATTTGATCGGTTGGTTCGATGATGCGCTCTGGCCTCCGCCTTCGCTTTGGGTTCCGCCGGAGTTCGCCGTGTTGCCGCTCTTCTGCCCGCCGCCGCAGGCCGCCAGGGTGAGCGTCAACGCAGCTGCCAGCAAGATGATGCCGGTTTTCTTGAACAAACGCATGCGCAATCCCCTTTCTTCTCTGTCGCCGAAATGTTATTTGTTTGCGCTTTCAACTGTATCATGACCGATGCGCCATCGATATACGAAGAATGCACAATAATTTTCAATTATCGACAAAGAAAGCGAAACCCGGAATAAATTCCGTTATTCGCCTCGGCCTTCCGGTTATTTCATGAAATCGCTCGGGTTGAGACCGGTCGTTTTCTTGAACAGCGTGCTGAAATACGGGATGTTCTTGTAGCCCACCATATCGGCCACTTCGTAGATCAAATATTTGCCTTCCGCCAGCAGACGTTTCGCCTTCTCCATCCGTACCTTCGTCACGTATTGGTTGAACGATTCGCCGACGTATTCCCGGAACAGCTGGCTCAAATAATTGCGCGACAAATACACTTTGCCCGCCAGCTCCGACAAGGTCAGGTCCTCGGCGTAATGTTCCTGGATATATTGAAGGACGTATTCCACCGCCTGCTTGTGCCGCAGGTTCTCCTGACCCGTTTCCTCCCGGCACACCTGTTCGACGACGTCCATCAGCCACCGCTCCAGGGCTTCGGGCGTGTCCACCGTCTCCAGACGCTTCTCCAGCCCGGAGGTGGATAACCGGTGCTCCATGTTTTTGCCCGTATCGAACAGCGTGAAGCGGATGATTGTCAGACATTCCCGGCCGTGCATGCGCAGGGAAGCCGGCTTCGTCTCGCCGATGTCCTCCAGCGTGCGGATGAATCGCCCGATGACGTCGGCCGCCCGCTGTTCCTGGAAAAGCCGGATCGCTTCGGCCAGTTCGTGATAGAAGCGGATCGGTTTCAATTTCTGGATGGACAAATCCGGAATTCCATCCTCGGGCTTTCTGTATATATAGAGTTCCACGTCCCCGCAGGCCGCGTTTCCTTCGTTGGCCAGGGCCAGGAACGCTTCTTCCGTGGACAGCGAGATGCGGCGCCAGTCGTGCTGCAGGGTGCCGACGCCGATGCGCAGACGGATCCTGAGCACTTCGTACACCGTGCGAATGAGCCGTTTGCCCAGACGGATCGCATCATCCACGGCGGCTTCCTGCGGACGGCGGGGATCAACGTGCAGCAGAACGGCCACATGATGGGTATGCAGATCCACCATTTCGAAGGCGCCCCAGAACGTTTGCAGGAGCTCGCCCAGCACGTTGCGGATGGCGAAGCGGAACAGCTGCCGGTCGGCCGGCGCCGCTTCCGATATGCGCGACGAGGCGGCGATTTCCACCCCGAGCACCAGATGCGCGTCGGTTTCCAGACGCGGATGCTTCCGCAAAAACAGCGCTTCGTCTTCCCCGCCGTGCGAAAGGCAAACGGAGCGGGCGCCGGTCATAACGTTTTTCAGCCATTCCTGCTCCAGGAACGTCTCGTAATGCGAAATTTTCTGCTCGAGCTGCTCCAGCGTTTCCTTCTCCCGCCGTTCTTCCTGCAGCTGCCGCACGGCTTGCCCGATGACTTCGCGGATCGTCGCCAACGACGCCGGTTTGGACAAATAATCGTCCACCTGCAGTTTCAGCGCCTGCCGCGCGTACTCGAATTCGGAATAGCCGCTCAGGATGACGATTTTGCCCGGGTACCCCTGCCTGCGCAGCTCCCGGATCATTTCCAGACCGTCCATGACGGGCATGTAAATATCGGTAATCACGATGTCCGGCGAAAGTTCCCCGATCAGCCGGAGCCCTTCCCTGCCGTCACCGGCCACCCCCAGGCACACGGTGCCCATTTCCGTCCACGGGATCGATTTTTCCATGCTCCGCAAAACTTGCCGGTCGTCGTCAATGACCACCACTCCGTACACGCCTCGTTCCCCCTTGATGCGTCAAGCTGTTCATAAATTCTCCGGAATTTCCGCGAGGGCGGGCATCGCGATGATGACCTCGGTTCCCCCGGCTTCCAGCGGTTGAACCGTTACGGAGGCGCGCTGTCCGAAATAGACGTAAAGCCGTTCCTCCACGTTGCGAATGCCGTAACCGCCCTTTTTGCTGCCGCGCATGCGGCGCCAGTCGGGCGTCACGCCGACGCCGTCGTCGACGATCCGGATCACGAGCCGTTCGCCTTCTCTTCTCGCTTCGACGCGGATCAACCCGCTGTCCCTGTCGTGAAAACCGTGAATGATGCTGTTTTCGACGAACGGCTGCAGCGTCAGTTTGGGGACATACAAGGGTTCGGCATCCGGACCTGCGTCCAGATTGTAGTCCAGCCCGTCTCCCAGACGAATGCGCTGAATGTCCAGGTAACATTGCAAATATTCCATTTCATCCTTCAGCGGGATGAACCGCTCGCCGTTGGACAGCCCCAGCCGCAGCATGCGGCCGAGCAGTTCCAGCGCGTGGCTGATCTTCTCCTGGCCGGCGTCGATCGCCATCCAGTTGAGCTGATTGAGCGTATTGTACAGAAAATGCGGATTGATGTTGGCCTGCAAGGCGCTGATTTCCGCTTCTTTCTTCCGCCGGTATTCTTCCTTCAGCGACCCGTACAGTTCGGTGATCCGGTCCGTCAGCTTGCGGAAGCCGGCGAACAGGACGCCGAATTCGTTGCGGTAATCATTCGGCAAATCGTACTGCCGCATGCCGATCGAGAAACTGCCCATCGCGTTCAGCAGCAGACTGATCGGCCGGGTGTAAAATTTGGAGAACACGAGGGTGAACAGCAGGAGCAGGGCCGATCCCGCCACGCTGATGAGGGTGAGCAGCCGCGCCACCTGCACGCTGCCGGCGACAATCTCCGACCAGGGCGTCACTTCCAGCAGCACCCATCCCGTGTTCAGCATCTGGACCCAGACGACGAACTGGTCGTCCCGCTTGCCGTCGGAAGACAGCCTGATGCGCTTGCCACCGCCCGTTCCGTCCATATGTTGCAGGATCAAAACGATATGGTCGGCGGACAGACGATTGCCGACGCCGACCATCTGATTCCCGCGGCCGTCCAGCAGCACGCGTCCGGATCCTTCCCCGTTCGATTCGCCTCCCAGCATGATCGATTCCAGATGCGCGGGCTTCACGTGAATGAGCAGCCAGCCGAGGGGGTTGCCGCTTTTGGAGACGGCTTTGCGGGCGAAACTGACCACTTCCACATCGCCGCGGGGCGTCCCGATGCGGTGCGGCGCGATCCACGCCGCATCCGCGCTTTGCAGCTCGTCGGACCACGGCGCCCGCGTGATCGCTTCCGCGTCGAAGAAGCGGACGGCAAACGGGTTGTCGATCGGGTACGCCTTGCCTTCCACCAGATAATATTCAATGGAATCGATGGCCGGAGAACTGTAGGTCAGCTGCGCCAGATAGGTGCCGAGCGACTGGAAGAACGTGAACCGCTCGTACTCCGACACACGCACCTGCACATTTTCCGAACTTTCGATATGGCGGACCGCCGTCAGGGACAGCTGCTCGATATAGTCGATTTGCTGCATCAGCTGCCGGTTGATTTGATTCAGCACCGTTTGCTGATAGCGGGTCGCGTTTTCCGCCAATTTCTTCGCCGACAGCGTATAGCCGACATACACGACCACCGCCAGCACGGCGATCGAAATCGTCGCCACCGTCCCGAACAACAAGCGGTCGATTCGCTGAGACTTGAACAGGTTCACCCGACCTCATCCCTTGATGCCCGTGGTCGCAATTCCCTCCACGAAATATCGCTGCGCGGACAGAAAGACAACGACGGCCGGCACGATGGAAACCAGGGACATCGCCAGCAATTGCCCCCAGGCCGACGCGCTTTGCGTATCGATAAACATGCGCAGCGCCAACTGCACGGTATATTTATCGACAGAATTAATGTAAATCATTTGCCCGAAGAAATCGTCCCAATTCCACAGGAAACAGTAAATGAAGACGGTCACGAGCGCGGGCTTGGTCAGCGGCAGCACGATGCGCCAATAGATGCCGAACTGCGTGCAGCCGTCCATCTTCGCCGACTCGTCCAGCTCCCGCGGAATCCCCCGGATAAACTGCACGAGCAAATAAATGAAGAACGATCCGCCGATGCCGCCGGCCAGCGCGTGCGGCATATAGAACGGCCAATACGTGTTGACCCATCCGAACGTATGGAACAGGACGTATTGCGGCACGAGCGTGACCTGGCTCGGCAGCATCAGCGTGACCAGCACGATCGCAAACCAGAAGTTGCGGAGCGGAAAGTCGAGCCGGGCGAAGGCGTAGGCCACCAGGCTGGTGGACACCAGCGTCGTAAGCAGCACGCCGAGAATCAATTTGAACGTATTCAGATAGAAATGCGTAAAGCTGAACTTTGGAATCGCGAACCAGCCTTCGGTAAAGTTGGACCATTGGGGCACGGCCGGGAACAGGCTTGGCGAACCGAGCTCCGCCGTCGTTTTCAACGAAGCGCCGATCCACCAGACGACCGGATACAGCATCAACGCGCTGAAGGCGATCAACAGCAGATGGCTGCCGATATGGCGTCTCCTCCTGGCGGTCATTTCGCCTTCCTCCCTTCGTTTTCATAGAACACCCAGAATTTAGACGAAAGGAAGATGAGCGCGGTGGCGGCGGCAATGACGACCAGCATGATCCAGGCCAGTGCGGAAGCGTATCCCATTTGCAGCCGGCCGAACGCGCGGTCATACAAATAAAGCGTATACATATAGGTCGATTGCATCGGACCGCCTTCCGTAATGATGAACGCCTGGGTGAACATCTGGAACGAATTGATTGTCTGCAGCACGAGGTTAAACAGAATGATCGGCGACAGTAGCGGCAGCGTGATCATGAAAAATTGCCGCACCTTCCCCGCGCCGTCAACGGAAGAGGCCTCGTAGTAATCCCGCGGAATCTGCTTCAGTCCCGCCAGGAAAATGACCATCGACGAGCCGAATTGCCAGACGACGAGAATGACGAGCGTCCCGAGCGCCGTGCGCGGTTCGTTGACCCAGTTGAGCCCCTGGATCCCGAGCATGCCCAGGATTTCATTGATGAAGCCGTCCCTGCTCCAGATGCGCTGCCACAGCACGGCCACGGCCAGACTGGCGCCGATCAGCGACGGGAAATAAATGAACAGACGGTACAGACTCATGCCGCGCAATTCCTTGTTCAGGAGCATCGCGACGGCGAGCGCGAACATCAGTTTCAGCGGAACGGAGAATGCGACGAATAGAAGCGTGACCTGGAGCGACTTCTTGAATGTGCTGTCGTTGAAGAGGATGCGGGAAAAGTTGGATGAGCCGACCCAGTTGGCCTTCTCCAGCAGGGAGTAATCGGTAAACGCGTAATAGACCGACATGATCATCGGTCCCAGCGTCAATGCGAAGAAACCGATCAGCCACGGTGACAGAAACGCGTAACCGACAAACGGATGCTCCCAGCGTCTGAAATATTGCCTGATTGCACGATGTTTCACGGGGGCTTCAACGGCCGGTGTGCTCAATAAAATGCCTCCTTCCTCGATTCAATCCGATTCGATCTGATTCGAATTCTAGCATCCGGACCGGAGGCGAAAGAATGCGAACGATGAACAATCTCTTTCAAAAATTCACCGACATTCGGCGATTCCTTGACGCCCGAAGGCTGAAGGTGTACACATCTGTACCTAATGGGTAAAGAGAAGAAGGCATTCTCAAGAATGCCTTCTTCTCTTTATGTGCGGCGTGACCAGCTTTTCAGACGGTATCGCCAAGAGAGTTTGAGGATTTCGGGAATGCGAGCAGTTCTCTGTCCGGCCCCTTTTTTGATCCGATCAACAGTTGCACGAGAATCATCGCTGTACAGATAACGGCAAGTCCGACGAAAGCGAAAACAAAGCTGTCGGTCATGTCTTGTATCCATCCGACCAAAATCGGCCCGAGTGCCCCAATTGCGTATCCCACTGATTGTGTCATGGCGGACCATGAGCTGGCATCTTGTGCGTTCGAGGTTTCTTCAATCGGCAGCATCAACGCTATAGGGAAGAGACCGCCATTGCCAATGCCGAGCAGGATCGCAGCAATCCATGGTGAACCGGAGAAGATGATCAGCAGTATCCCGGCTAAATTGAACAAAGCGCACGCAATCATCCATAGAAGTCGATTGGAAAAACGGTTAACCAGCATCGGAATCAAGAACGTTGCCGGAATTTGAACCAATGTGCAAAGTGTAAGCATATTGCCGGCGTAAAGCTTGCTGTACCCCATGTTTGAGACGGCTGGCGGAAGCCATGCTGTAATGGAGTAGAACATGATGGCCATCATTCCGAAAAATAATGTCAAAAGCCATGCCCTGCTATTTCTCCAGGGCAGCCGCCCCGTGTCATTCAGAGAAGAGATTTGAACATGCTTCGGCTCCGAACGTCTGAGTACAAACCACCACCAGGCCGGCAAAGCGATAACGGCAAATATTGCCCAAAGCCCCAATGCTGATCGCCAGGAGCCGTTAAAAGCGTTCTGGAAGGGAACGGATAGTCCTGCGCTTAGGGCTGCTCCAATCACCATTGCGACGGAATAGACGCCGATCATTGAAGCGACCTGGCCGGGAAAATAACGTTTGACGAATCCGGACAAAAGCGGGCCGGCAGCTGCAATACCGATGCCAGCGATAAGTGATGTAATCAGCAGGAATGCATAAGAAGGCGTAAACCATCGGATCAAAGTGGCTCCTCCCACGAGCACTAGAGCGAACGCCAAGATCCGTTCGATGCCATGACGAATTCCCAACTTGACAGCTATCGGGGAGAAGAGTCCCATACAAAGAACCGGTATAGAGGTGAGGAGACTGGCAGAGGACGCGCTCATACCGAGATCGTTCCGTATCGTCTCCAAAAGCGGCGCAATTGAGGAAATCACCGGCCTCAAGTTTAAAGACGCCAAAAATAGGGCTATGGCCAAAAGTGTTGAACGTTTCATTACTCTCTCTCCTTAGAGCCTGATTCGCTTGGTTCCTTCTTAGAGCATAAGATTTTCATGGTTGCCAAGTTTAAAGCATAAAGTTCTATTGATCAATATAATCATTTCTATTAAAATAATAGAAATAATAAATGATTAAACAGAGCTGGGGCAATTATGGATCTGAGGCAATTGGAATACTTCGCCGCTGTTTGCGAGGAACTGCATTTTACCAAAGCGGCGGAGAAATTGGGGATGTCGCAACCGACGCTCAGTCACCAGATACGTTTGTTGGAAAATGAACTTGGGACGCCGTTGTTTGATCGGATTGGCAAACGGATCGCCCTGACCGAAGCAGGCAGACTGCTGCTGGAATACAGTATCCAGATGTTCAGGACCCGCAAAAATGCAGTTGACGCGATTAATGAACTGCGCAATCAACAGCGCGGAACACTGGTCATTGGCGCGATCCCATCTGATCTCGATTACAGGATTTCACAACTCATAATTGATTTTCACAACGAATTCCCTCATATACGACTTACCGTATTGACATCAGTCGAAATCTTGAAGCAAGTGTTGGAGATGGAGGTAGACATCGGCATTTCGATTCTGCCTCTCCCGGATGAGCGGATCGTGAGAATTCCCTTATCCAGCGAAGAGTATGTGATGGTCGTACCGGCAAACCACGAATTGGCGGGTCGAAGCTCGGTCGAACTGGAGGAACTTCGCCATATCCGCACTGTCATGTATCCGAAAGGCACTCTCGGACGCGAGATAGTCGATGATTGTTGCAGAAAGATTGGCTTCAGTTTAAATCCGATTATAGAAACGACGACACCTTTTTCGCTTGTTCGTTTAGTTAAAGCGAATATCGGTGCGACAATTCTGCCTTTACCACTTGTTCTGTCCATGAATGATCCCGGCTTGCGTGCCATCAAGATCAAGGGAGGCCCGACTCGCAATCTCGGTATTATTTATCGCGTTGACAGGTTTCTCAGCCATGCGGCGAAAACATTTATCAAGCGATTGCAGGATGATTTACAAGGGGCAAACCTGGAAGGCGCGTAGGCATACCTAAAGCCCCGATCCGCGAACGGACCGGGGTCGAAGGATCTTACTTATTTCATTACATGACGTCGTCAACCAATTCCTGCACGAACTGCTCGCTGCCGTTCGGATTGCGCTGCGCTTCATGGGAGAAAGACGCTTTCCATCTTCCTTTTTGTCAAAGGAATAAACCAATTCAGCGAAAAAAAGAAGAGCAGCCGGAAGCTCCGCCGTCGCCCTCTCCGGAAGAAGTTTTGCTTGCCGAAATCCGGGATTTGTTGAAGCAATCAAGGTAATGCGGAACAAACCTTGCTAAACACCTCCCTGATCATGCCGATAGGGAGGTGTTTTGCACCTTAGGCCTGTCCAAAGGCTCAACCGGTTGCTGTGGGGTTCCCTTTCAGAGTGTCATGCTCGGACCATGTCCCGGGAATACCTTCTTTTCAATCGTGCTTCTCAGTCTCGACCAACTCGTTTCAACGCGTCGATCAGAAGGGGCGTCGGCTGGCAGAAATTGCAGCCCGCGGTTTCCATCGGCAATGCGGCCTGTCATCTCATTGAAAATGTCGAAACATTCGAATACGCCGCGTGAGTGTCAACAGGTGGTTGACAAATCCGACGGTTCGCCGGCTGACGCCGGATCATTGGAGCAAGCAACGGACGCAATCCTCCAATGAAGCAAGCGTTTCGGCTTGCGCTTGCAGCAAATCGGACGGCTCCCAGACATCCCGTTGCAGATCGTCTTGAATCAGCAGCAGCATCCAGACGGAGTGGACGGCGGCATATTCGTAATAGGATCGGATAAAGCCGGGCGGTTCTT
>NICF_comb_assmDRAFT_10003842_pt1 | contig 10687 bp, 10 predicted proteins | sample NewIslPassag4_SG_FD_11279 | JGI IMG/M metagenome (IMG submission 11279) | reverse complement strand
CCTCTGCTGGGGCGTGTTCGACTGCTGACGGGGCGACGCGCCTGCCCATGCGACAATCCGTTGAATCCAACCCGGGCGCATGACCCGTTGTTATGGTCGCGGGACTCGGTCCGCGCCAACGGATCTAGCGGGTGGGGCGGCCGCTCCAGCGTGAGATCCTTCGCTTCGCTCAGGATGACGGGTGTCGTGAAGCGGTCTCCGGGGAGGTAGACGAGGTTCGTTCCTTACGGGTCACCTCGGCCCACCGCCGAGGCGCACGTCGCGCAATGGACGGAGCGCCGTCCTGCGAATCCCTTGGCGTTGACGCCCGTAACAGCCTTTGCTACAGTGGAGAGAGCGATATCCATGCAGCGTCTGACAACGTTGGACGGGAATGACCACGCCTGATCGTGCGGCAAATCGGGGGCCGGTCGAGGGTGCTGACCGACCCAGTCTTCGGCGCAGTTGTGCGAATCCACAGCGGTGGCAGAGCAGCATCCGGTATCGTCCGCCGCATCGGGAATTGCGCGCAGGTGCCAGCCCGGACGGATAGCGCGGTGCTCCGGTGCGCTTCCATACCTGCACGGCCGGTGGCAGTACGCGTGTGCATGGGACGGTCCGGCAATGGCCGCGCGACGGTGCCACACATGATCTTGTCCGAGGGCGGTTAGCGCGACACAAGTCCTGGCGGGTGCCGTTTCGCCCGGTCAACTGCCGGGCGGAGATGGGAGGCCCCGCGCTTACTGGTGGAATCGGACGGCCGGGTGCGTCCGGCGGGACGGCGGGGGCCGGTCGGTCCCTGGCCAATGCGCCCGAAGAGGACGCATCCCGGCCGAAGGATGGCTGTGCACGGTTTATGGTGAGGAGGGGCAGTACGAGATGCAGCACGAGTCGCAGCCACTCATGAACCACAGGCTCAGTCGCCGGTCGATGTTGCTCGGTCTCGGGACGACCGTGCTGGGTGGTCTGCTTGCCGCCTGCGGTGGCGGCGAGTCGGAGGAGACGCCCGCCGCAGCCGCTGAGACGCCGACCCAGGCTGCCGCTGCGCAGACGCCCACGACGGCCGCGGCCAGCCCGACCGCCGCTGCCAGCCCGACTGCCGGCACCCCGTCGGCGTCCTCGTCCTCCGGAGAACCTGTCCGGGTCGGGGTCATTGGCACCATCTCGGGCGTCTACTCCACCCTCGGGCAGAACATGGTCGACGGGATGAAGCTCTACCTCTCGGAGATCCAGAACCAGGCCGGGGGGCGCCCGATCGAGCTCATCGTCGAGGACTCGGCGGGTGATCCGGATCAGGCACTCGCCAAAGCGCGGCAGCTCGTCGAGCGCGACCAGGTGCACCTCATCGCCGGGGTGACGCTGAGCAATGAGGCGGCCGCCGTCCGCGACTACATTGTCGAGGCGCAGGTTCCGTGGATCATCGGCAACGCCGGGTTGCCGGGGCTGACGCGTGACCCCAACATGCGGAGCCCATACATCTTCCGCGTCTCCTTCGCCAACGGGCAGTACGAGGCGCCCTTCGGTGACTATGCCTACAACACCCTTGGTTACAAGCGAGTCGTCGTCACGGCGCTCGACTACTCGGCCGGCCACGACAAGGCGGGTGCCTTCAGCCAGCGGTTCCAGCAGGCAGGCGGTGAGATCGTCGGCGAGGTCTACGCGCCGATGGACACGCAGGACTACGGCCCGTACCTGCAGCGCATCCAGCAGATGGACGCCGACGCCGTCTGGGCTTTCTATTCCGGCGGCGATGCGGTACGCTTTGTGTTGCAGTACACGGAGTTCGGGCTCAAGGACCAGTTCCCGCTCATCGGCGCCGGTGACACCGTGGATGAGAATATTCTCAACCAGCAGGGCGACGCTGCCCTCGACGTTGTCAGCACCCTGCACTACAGCCCACTGTACGATTCGCCGGAGAACAAGGCCTTCGTCGAGGCGTTCCAGTCGACCTACAACGCCCAGGCGAACCAGTTTGCCTACCAGGGCTACCTGGCTGCCCGGGTCATCGCCGAGGCCTTGAACGCCACGGATGGGAATGTGGAGGATAAGCAGGCGTTCCTCGAGGCGCTGAAGGGGGTTCACTTCACCGGGCCGACCGGCGAGTTCCGGTTCCACCCCGAGTCCCAAGGACCGGTGATCACGGTGCTGGTGCGGCGCGTCGAGAAGCTTCCTGACGGCAGCTACGGGAACGTCGTGATCGATGCGATTGGGAATGTCGATGACCTGTCGTTCTAGTGGCAGGCTGCAGGGGAGGGTAGCATGCCGATCAACGCGGCAAGCGTAGTCATCGGCCTGTCATACGCGAGCCTGCTCTTTCTGATCTCGGTCGGGCTGTCGGTGGTGTTCGGGTTGATGCGGTTCGTCAACCTGGCCACCGGCGCCCTCTACCTCGTCGGTGGCTACGTCGCCTGGAGCGTGGCGAACCGGACCGACAACTTCTGGCTGGCGCTCCCGGCCGGGGCGCTCGTGGCCCTGGTGATCGGGGTCGTGATCGAGCGTGGCTTCCTGGACCGGCTGCTCGGCAAGGAGTTGATGCAGGTCTCCCTGACGCTGGGGGTCGCGTACATCGTGGCCGATGTCACGCGCTGGATCTGGGGCGGCGACCCGTTGCGGGTGCGTGCTCCGGAGGCGCTGCGCGGCTCGACCCGCATTTTCGGCTCCGTCGTCCCCACCTATCGTCTCGCGTTGATCGTGATCGGCGCGATCTTGGCGATCGTCGTCTGGTACCTGCTGGAGCGCACGCGCTGGGGCGCCTACGTCCGCGCGGGCGTGGACGACATGGAGATGCTCGAGTGCCTCGGCGTGAACGGGCGCCGCATCTTCTCGGTGGTCTTCGCGTTGGGCGCGCTCCTGTGCGGCCTGGGCGGGGCGCTGGGCACGCCGGTGACCGGCGTCTCGCCGGGCATCGACTCGCAGATGCTGCTGATGGCGCTGATCGTGGTCGTGCTCGGAGGACTGGGATCGGTGCTCGGCGCGATCGTGGCGAGCGGCGTAGTCGGCATGGTCGACAACATGGTGCGCACCTTCTGGCCTGAGGCGTCGTTCTTCGTCGTCTGGGTGCTCGTCGCCCTGGTGCTGATCGTACGGCCGCAGGGCCTGTTCGGCCGCGCGGTCTAGGGAGAGGCAGGGCGAACCGGCATGCATCGCAAGGGTCTGGACGTACGCAGCGCGCGCTCGAGCCGCCTGCTGCTGCTCGCGGTCGCCGTGATCGCGCTCCTGGTCGCCCCGGCTGTGCTACCCGACTATCCCCTGAGCGTCCTCACCGAGATCGTGATCTTCTCGCTCTTCGTCATGTCCCTCAACTTGCTGGTCGGGTACACCGGACTGCCCTCACTGGGCCACTCGGCCTTCTTCGGCACGGGCGGGTACGCGGTGGCCTTGCTGGCGATCCGCGCGCACCTCTCGGCGATCCCGGCGCTCATCGTCGCGGTACTCGCGGGAATCGCGCTCGCGCTCATCACCGGCCCGTTCGTGCTCCGGACGAGCGGCGCCTACTTCCTCATCCTCACGCTCTCGCTGACGCAGGTGCTCTTCGGGATCGTCTGGCTCTGGCGTGGGATGACGGGCGGCGATGACGGACTTCCCGGCGTCCCCAGGCCGCAGCTCCCGTTCCTGTCCGGCGTCGTGGGGAGTTGGACGAACTTCTACTACGTGGTGCTCCTCGTCGTGGCCATCGCCGTGGCCACCCTGTGGTGGGTCGTGCGATCCAGCTTCGGACTGACGCTCGTCGGAATCCGGGAGAACGAGCGGATCGTCGAGGGGCTGGGGTACCCGACCTGGTGGACCAAGTACATCGTCTACATCCTTGCCGGGGGCTACGGCGCCCTGGCCGGTGGGCTCTTCGCCTACTTCAAGGGGTACGTCGGCCCCGGCCAGCTTAGCTGGCTCACGGCGGGCGAGGCGCTGGTGATGGTCATCCTCGGCGGGGCCGGAACCTTTTGGGGGCCGGTCCTGGGAGCTACGGTGGTCCTGCTGCTTCGGTACGAGGTGAGCAGCTTCACGCAGCGCTGGGAGACCATCCTGGGTCTGGTCTTCATCCTGGCTGTGCTCTTCCTCCCTGAGGGGCTCGCGCGCCTGCCTGACCGGATCAGGGACATCCGGGCGAAGGGCCGACCCGCGGCCGCGCCTGCGGAGCAACCCGCCGCGGAGGCTGTCGGGTCCACAGCGATTGCGGAGAGGTCGGAGCAATGACGGCGCCGGCGTTACAGCTTGAGGACATCACCAAGACCATCGGTGGCCTCACCATCCTGGATGGGATCCCGCTGAAGGTCGAGCCGGGGGAGCGGCGCGCGATCATCGGGCCGAACGGCGCCGGAAAGACGACGCTCTTGAACGTCATCGCCGGGTTCCTCCCGCCGACCCGCGGGCGAGTGCTGATCTTCGGCCACGACGTTACCCGGCTGCCGGCCCATCGCCGCGTCGACGTCGGGCTGATGAAGACGAACCAGCAGCCGGCTGTGCTGCGGGAGCTGACGGCGCTGGAGAACGTGATGCTCGCGCTGCTGCGGGGGCGGCACCGCTTCTTCGGTCTCGCCGGATCGGTGGACCGCGACCACGAGGCGCGGCGCCAGGCGATGTCGGTGCTGGAGGAGTGGGATCTGCTGGATGTCGCGCACGAGCGCGTCCAGCACCTGTCGCACGGCTACCAGCGCCGCCTGGAGCTGGCAGCGCGCTTCGCCATGCGGCCTCGCCTGCTGCTCCTCGATGAGCCGGCGGCAGGCCTCGCCGCCGACGAGATTCCGGCGTTCCTTGAGCGGCTTCAGCGGCTGCCGCGCGACATGACCGTCATCCTCGTCGAGCACAGTATGCGCGTGGTCTTCGCCTTCGCCGATCGCATCACCGTGCTCCACCACGGCGCGGTGCTCACCGAAGGCACTCCGGACGAGGTACGACAGGACCGGTACGCACAGGAGGCATACCTGAGTGGCGGGACGCGGAGGAAAGATGCTTGAGCTCCGTGATCTCTCGGGCGGGTACGGCGACGGCTCGGTGCTCAACGGGCTCTCGCTCACGGTGGAGGAGGGGCAGGTCGTCGCCCTGCTCGGCCGCAACGGTGCGGGCAAGACGACGACGATGCGGGCCATCTTCAACCTGTTGCCCCAGCTCACCGGCAGCGTGACGCTGCGCGGCGAGTCGCTGCGTGGCCTGGCGCCCTACGAGGTGTCCGCGCGCGGCGTGGCCCTCGTGCCCCAGGGGCGCCGGATCTTTCCCTCGCTCACGGTCGAGGAGAACCTGCTCATCGGCGCCCGGCCTCCGCGGTCCGACTCGAAACTCCGCTGGACCGTCGATGAGATCTATTCCCTCTTCCCGGTGCTGCGCGAGCGCGGCCGGGTACGCGGGACGCTGCTCAGCGGTGGTGAGCAGCAGATGCTGACCCTCGCGCGCTCGCTCATGACGCAGCCGCTTCTGCTCCTGTGCGATGAGCCGTCGGAGGGGCTCGCGCCGGTGATGGTCGACCGGGTGGGCGAGGTGCTGCAACGCCTCCGCGCCGCCGGGCTGTCGATCCTGCTGGCCGAGCAGAACCTCGATCTGGCGCTCTCCGTCGCTGACGTGGCCTACATCATCGAAGAGGGCCGGGTGATCTGGCACGGCACGAGCGCCGACCTGCTGGCCAACGAGGACGTACAGGCCACCTACCTCGGCATCCGCATCCAGGGGGACTGAGGCGCGTCCGCGACCCGCTCCTCCGTCCCCCGCTTCGTTTTCCCCAGCTCCGTAGACCCTTCCGCAGCGTTCTCCACCGTCGAACTGCCCCGGGTGTGTATCGTGCCGCCCCGGCTCATTCCTGTGTCTCCTGCTCCGCCGAAATCCGCGCCGGTAAGCTGCTAACGATACCTGGGGGTTGCCGAATCTTGATCTCCCCGGTTAGACTGCTGATTGTTACGCCGGCAGATAAAGCGAACTCATTCGTCAACAGCCAGATCCTCGCTGGATAGGCGTTTGAGTCCAGACTGGGACGGAGGTGAGGCGTTGGCCGGTACAGGAGGGATGACCTCGACCGGCGCCACCGGTACTCAGTTCGCGTTGCGCGTGGACGCCGTGTCCAAGCGCTTCCGCCAGGGGCAGCGTGAACTGCTGGCGCTCGACAATGTGAGTTTCAACCTCGAGGTCGGGCGCTTCCTCGTCATCGTTGGCCCGAGCGGCTGCGGCAAGACGACGCTCCTGCGCATCCTCGCCGGGTTGGAGCGCCAGGACGAGGGACAGATCTGGATCCGTCCCAACGCCGACGGACACCCGGCAGCCGCCATGGTCTTTCAGGAGCAGTCGGTCTTCCCCTGGATGACGGTGCGGGACAACGTCGCCTACGGGCTGGCGCTCCGCGGTGTGGGACGACGGGAGCGCTTCCGCGAGGCCGAGCGCTGGATCCGGAGCGTCGGGCTGGAGGGATTCGAGCGTGCGTACCCGCACCAGCTCTCCGGTGGAATGAAACAGCGCGTCAGTATCGCGCGGGCGTTCGCGGTCGATCCCGACGTGCTGCTCATGGACGAGCCCTTCTCCGCGCTCGACGAGCAGACCCGCACGATCCTGCAGCAGGAAGTGTCATCGCTCTCCGAGCAGCAGCACAAGACGGTGATCTTTGTCACCCACAGCATCGACGAGGCGATCACGCTGGGCGATGAGGTGCTGGTCATGACCCACCGGCCGGGTCGCGTGAAGCGCCTGATCTCCATTCCCTTCGCGCGCCCGCGCGACGTGGTCGGCGTGCGCGCGAACCCGCGCTACGGCGAACTCTACGAGGAGATCTGGCAGCTCATCGCGGAGGAAGTCCAGCAGGGGCCGAGGGAGGAATGACGTGTCTGAGCAAGGTGTGAGCGTACCGAGCGAAGCCCTTCCCGCCGGGCGGGCGTTGCGCCGCCCGCGCGCAGGGGCCAAAACCGAGGTCGCCGTCCAGCTCCTGTCGCCTCTGGCGCTCCTCGCTGTCTGGGAGATCACCGCGCGAGCCGGCTACATCGACCAGCGGTTCTATCCGGCTCCCAGTTCGATCGTCCAGGCGTTCTGGGACGCAGTGACGACCGGCGTCTTGCTGCACCATCTCAAGATCACGCTCGGGCGGCTCGCGCTCGGCACCCTGATCGGTGGGGTACCGGCCGTGCTGCTCGGGCTGGCGATGGGACTCTCGCGCTGGCTGCGGCTGGCGCTCGACCCCATCATCGCCGCGACCTATCCCCTGCCCAAGAGCGCCCTCTTCCCATTGCTGCTGCTCATCTTCGGCCTCGGTGAGGGGTCGAAAGTGGCCATGGTTGCCATCGGGGTCTTCTACCTCGCGGTCACCAACTCCATGGAGGGCGTGCTGGCCATCAACCCCGTCTATCTCGACGTCGCCAAGACCTTCGGCGCGCGGCGACTCGACGTCGTCCGCACCGTGGCGCTCCCCGGGGCGCTGCCGCTGGTGCTTGCGGGTCTTCGGCTCGGCGTTGGGACCGGGCTCATCCTGGGGGTGCTGGCCGAGATGCTCGGGGCGCGCGACGGCCTGGGGTACCTCTTGTGGAGCGCCTGGCAGACCTTCTCGGTGTCGTCGCTCTACGCGGTGCTCTTCGTGACCGCGGTGCTCGGGTTCGTGAGCGTCAAAGTGGTGGACATCCTGCGCCGGTGGCTCGTGCCCTGGCAGTCCGGCTCGCGGAACTGATCGCCGCCGGCGGGAGCTTTCGTCCCACGCCACGGCTACCGGTGCCGGAGTGTGGTGTCGGATGCGGCTGGAACCGGCCAGCCGCATGGTGCCCGGCAGGGTTAGTGAGGAGGGGAGCATGACCCAAGACTCGAAGTTGACGCGGCGCTCGTTCGTCCGGGGTGCGGCGCTCCTCGCGGCCGCCCCGCTGACGACGCTCCTGGCGGCGTGCGGCGGTGGGGAAGCCGAGCCAACCGAGCAGTCGGCCCAGGCACCGACGACCGCCCCCTCGTCGACGAGCGCGAGCGGCGGGACTGCAGCGAGCCCGGCCGCGTCCCCGGCGGCGTCTCCGGCAGCCGAGGCGCCGACCCCGACGGTCGTGACCGGCCAGGGCGCCAAGACGCCGTTTAAGTTCGCCACGGCACGACAGATCGCCTCCCTCACCCCGTACATCGCCCTGGAGAAGGGGTACTTTGACGAGGAGGGGCTCGAGGTCGAGCTCGCCGAGATCCAGACGCTCGGCCAGATGGTGCCGTTCCTGGGGACCGGTGAGATCCTGGCGGCCGGCGGCGCGCTCTCCGCCGCACTGTTTAACGCCATCCGCCAGGGCATCGAGATGAAGGTGGTGGCGTCACGCACGGCCCTGACCCGCGGCTTCACCTTCCACGGCGTCTACGCCGCAAAGTCGCGCTACGACAGCGGCGAGATCCGCTCGATCGCCGACCTGCGGGGGCGGACCATCGCCAATACCAACGTTGAGGGCCTGGTTGCCTGGGAGAATGCCCGGATCCTCCAGAGCGCGGGATTGACGCTCAACGACGTCGAGCTGGTCGGCATGACCCCGCCCGATATGCCGACCGCCCTCGCCAACGGGGCCGTCGATGCCGCGCTCTTGATCGAGCCGTACGTGGTGATGACGAAGCGGCTGGGAGCCGGGGAGCCCCTGGTCGAGGGAGATGGAATCCACGACCTGCTCGGCCAGGATGTCCCGATCGGTGTGGTGCTGGCGTCGCCGGCGCTCCTGGAGGACCGCGACCTCGCCATTCGCTTCCTCCGCGCGCACCTCAAGGCCGCGCGCTTCTACAACGAGGCGCTGGTAGATCCGGCCACCAAGAGCGAGGTGATCGACATCGCGCTCAAGTACCTGCCCGGCCAGGATCGCTCGCTGTACGAAGAGATGATCTGGCCAGGCATTCCCGAGGACGGCGGCTTCAACCCTGAGTTCGTCGATGAACTCCAGCAGTTCATGATCGAGCGAGGGGAGATTGAATCCGCGCTGCCGGTCGAGGACGTAGTAGATCTGAGCCTGCTCGAGGACGCGCGGAACTCGCTGTGATGTGACGGAGCCGCTGTCTGCCCCGCACGCCGGCGGCGTCCGGCGCGCCTCGATGCGGCGCGGCATTGCTGGTGGGTAGACCATTGGGGAGGAGCGAGATATGCCCAGACGACTCACTCGACGTTCGTTTCTCGCCCTGTGGGGTGGCGCGCTTGCCGGGGGCCTGCTCGCGGCGTGCGGCGGTGAGGATTCGACCCAGGAGGCCGCGGCATCGACTCCGACGCCGGCGTCGACGCCGACCCAGGCGGCCTCGAGTAGCGACGCAAGCCCGGCCCCGGCGACCACTCCGACGCCGGTTGCGACTCCGACGGTCCAGCAGGCGACGCGCACGCTCCGCGTCACGACGATCGGCGCGGTGTCGGACGCCGGCATCTTCATCGCCATGGAGCAGGGCTACTTCCAGGAGGTCGGCATCGAGATCGAGCTCGACACGGCTGCGCGCACGGCGGGGGAGACGATCCCGCTGCTGAGCACGCAGCAGTTGGACATCTCCGGCGGCTCCTTCTCCGCCGCGCTGCTCAACGCGGTGGCACAGGGGGTCCGCGTTCCCGCGGTCGCCACCAAGGGGTCTCTGAGCCGCGGGTTCGGCTTCCACGCCATCGGCGTGCCCAAGCACCGCTACGACGACGGGACCATCACCACCGTGGCCGATCTCCGGGGCAAGAAGTTCGCCGTCACCAACGACTCGGGCATCGACATCCTGGAGGCGAAACGGGTGCTGGAGAGTGGCGGCCTGACCCTTGACGACGTCGAGATCGTGGTCATGCGCGTCCCGGACATGCCGGCTGCGCTCCAGAACGAGGCGATCCATGCCGCGGAGCTGGTCGAGCCGACGGCCGCGATCGCCATCGATCAGCTCGGCGTCGCCGCGCCACTCCTCCGGGGCGACTCCCTGGTCGACGTGATCGGGGACGACTTCCCCATCGCCGGGATCTTCTTCGGGCCGCACATCGCGGAGGATCGCGACCTGGCGGTGCGCTGGATGGTCGCCTACCTCCGGGGGTTGCAGTTCTACAACGACGGCTTGCAGGACCCGGAGCAGCGGAAGCGAGTCATCGAGATCCTCAAGCTGTACACGCCCGTCCAGGATGATGCGCTGTTCGACCGGATGGTCTGGCCCGGCCTGCGAGCGGACGGACGGTTCGACACGGCGCCCTTGGAGCAGGTGCAGGAGATTTGGCTTGCGCGCGGGGCGATCCAGCAGACGGTACCGGTGGACCAACTGGTGGACTTCAGCTACATCGAGGAGGCAATGCAGCAGCTCTAAGCACGGACGCGGCCCAATGGGCTCGTCACGGGGTTCCCGTCGCCCGTGGCGCGGTGGTCACAGATCGCGTGCATGCGCGGAGGAGGGATGGTGTGCGGATGCCCAGCCATGAGGATCAGCCCGCTTCGGCGCTTGAGCGCCGCCTGACGCGCCGTGGCACCGTGAAGCTCGTCACGCTCGGACTGAGCTCGGTTGTCATCGGACCACTGCTCGCCGCCTGCGGCGAGGCGGGCGAGACGGCGTCAGGCGGGGACACGTCGCCCACAGCCACAACGGCACTCGCTTCGGCCGATCCCACGCCCACCTCAGCGCCCACGACCGAGACGGCCGGGACGGGTGAGTCGACGCCCCAGGCTGAGGGCGAGCCGATCCGGCTCGGTATCCTGCTTCCGTTCACCGGCGTCTACGCCCAGCCCGCAGCGGATGTCGAGCGCGGGGTCATGGTCTACCTGAAGGGCATCGGCAACGAGATCGCCGGTCGACCGGTGACCGTCATCCG
>NICF_comb_assmDRAFT_10003841_pt1 | contig 10687 bp, 9 predicted proteins | sample NewIslPassag4_SG_FD_11279 | JGI IMG/M metagenome (IMG submission 11279) | reverse complement strand
GGAACCCGCCACGCGTCGAGTGGCGGCAGGTCGGCGGCGGGGTGCTCGTGCAGACGTCCGACCGGGTGGACGCCCCGGGCGACGATCCGGCGACGTGGCGGCTGGTCGCCGGTCCGGCCGCCGCCGAGGAGGTCCTGCGCGACCTCGCCTTCGCGTGGCGGGCGGTGCGTGCGGTGAAGTCCAACGCCATCCTGCTCGCCTCCGACGGCGCGACGGTCGGGGTCGGCATGGGCCAGGTCAACCGGGTGGACGCTGCGCGGCNCGCGGTGGCGCGGGCGGGCGCGGAGCGGGCGTCCGGCGCGGTGGCCGCCTCCGACGCGTTCTTCCCGTTCCCCGACGGGCTGCTGGTGCTCGCCGAGGCGGGCGTGCGGGCGGTGGTGCAGCCCGGCGGATCGGTGCGCGACGAGGAGGTCATCGCCGCCGCCGACGCCGCCGGCGTCACCATGTACCTCACCGGCACCCGCCACTTCTTCCACTGATCGGATGCCTTGGGCCGAGGGTGTGCCCGAGTTCGCCGAGACCCGGTTCGCCTACGAGGACTGGGCTCTCGCCGAAGTGTCCAAAGTAGAGTACAGCCGCTGCGAGCTGCGCGAGATCGACGCGGCCGAAGCCGTTTTCACCGGGTGTGTCTTCACCAACTGCGAGATCGTCGGGGTGCGCTTCAACGCGGCCACGTTCACCCGGTGCGCGTTCCTGCACTGCCTGTTCCGCCGCTGCGTGTTCTTCGACGCGAGGTTCGACGACTGCAAGCTCACCGGCACCCAGTTCGTCGAGTGCGAGCTGCGCCCCGTGCACATCACCGGTGGGGACTGGGCGTACGTGTCGCTGCGTGGCCAGGACCTGACCGGCGCCACGCTCGCCGGTCTGCGGCTGCGGGAGGCGGATCTGACCGAGGCCGACCTGCGCCGGGCCGACCTGTCCGGCGCGGACCTCGGGTACGCCCGCCTGCACAACGCCAAGCTGCGCGGCGCGGACCTGCGCGGGGCGAACCTGGAGGGCGTGCCGCTGCGTGGGCTCGACCTGACCGAGGTGCGTATCGACCTGGCCCAGGCCGCCCTGGTCGCCGCCGCGCACGGCGCCCGGGTCGAGCCCTGACCGCCGCTTGCAGGATCTCGCGCGGTCCTGGCGGGCCTGACGCCACCGTTTGCAGGATGTCGCGGTGTCCCGGTCGGGCGTGAGGCCGCGCTTTGCAGGATGTCGGGGTGTCCGGGCGGGCTGATCCACTCGGTTTACCGGAATCTCGCGCTGTCCGCGCTCGGTCAAGGGCGCGACATGCAGGATCTCGCGCGCCCGGCTGCCCGAATCAGCGCGATTTCCTGCATCTCGCGCCGCGCCGACACCGCGCTATGCCGGTATCTGGTGTCGATCACGGTCTCCGGCTGGATGCCGGGGAGCCCGGGAGCCCGAGGAGCCCGCGAGGGGCGGTTAGGCGACGACGCGTTCGCGGCGCTCGGCGAAGTGACAGGCGGACGGGTGCGGGTCGGCGTCCCGGTGCACCAGCGCCGGCTCCTCGGTCGCGCACCGCTCCTGCGCCTTCCAGCAGCGGGTACGGAACCGGCAGCCGGACGGCGGGTCAGCCGGTGACGGCACGTCGCCCTCCAGCCGGATGATCTCCCGATGGGCGCGGGCCGTCGGGTCGGGCACCGGCACCGCGGACAGCAGCGCCTGGGTGTACGGGTGCGTCGGCCGCGTGTAGATCTGCTCCTCGGTGCCGATCTCGACGATCTTCCCGAGGTACATGACCGCGACCCGGTCCGAGATGTGCCGCACCACGGACAGGTCGTGGGCGATGAAGATGTACGACAGGCCGAGTTCGTCCTGCAGCCGCTCGAGCAGGTTGATCACCTGCGCCTGGATGGAGACGTCCAGGGCCGAGACCGGCTCGTCGCAGATGATCACCTCGGGGCGCAGGGCGAGCGCCCGGGCGATGCCGATGCGCTGGCGCTGGCCGCCGGAGAACTGGTGCGGATAGCGGTTGATGTGCTCGGGGTTGAGCCCGACGAGGTCCAGCAGCTCCTGCACGCGCCGCCGCCGGTCACCCTTCGGCGCCACCTCCGGGTGGATCTCGAACGGCTCGCCGACGATGTCGCCCACGGTCATGCGGGGGTTCAGCGACGTGTACGGGTCCTGCATGACCATCTGGATGTTGCGGCGCAGCCGGCGCAGTTCGGCGCCGGAGAGCGCGAAGATGTCCTGGCCCCGGTAGTACGCCCGTCCGCTGGTCGGCGTCTCCAGGCGCATCAGCAGCTTGGCCAGCGTGGACTTTCCGCAGCCGGATTCGCCCACGATGCCCAGCGTCTCGCCGCGCCGCAGGTCGAAGCTCACCCCGTCGACGGCCCGCACCGCGCCGATCCGCCTGGTGAACAGGATGCCTTCGGTGATCGGGAAGTGCTTGACCAGGTTCTCCACGCGCAGGATGGGCTCGGCGTCCGCCGAGCCGCCGGAGCGGTGGAACTCAGCCTCGGGAGCCATCGAGGACCTCCTTCGCGGCGTGGCAGGCGCTGGTCCGGCCCTCGCCGACGACCTGCTGCGGGGGCACGGTGACCCGGCAGATGTCCCGGGCGTACGGGCAGCGCGGGTGGAACGCGCACCCGGACGGGATGCGCATGAGGTTGGGCGGCAGGCCCCTGATCGTCGCCAGTTGGCCGCCCTTCGCGTCGAGGCGGGGGACCGACTCGAGCAGGCCCTTGGTGTACGGGTGGGCCGGCGCGGCGTACAGCGAGTGCACGTCGGCGTGCTCGACGATCCGCCCGGCGTACATGACGGCGATCCGGTCGGCGACGTCGGCGACCACGCCGAGGTCGTGCGTGATCAGGATCATCGCCATGTCGAGTTCCCGGCGCAGCTCGCCGAGCAGGTCCATGATCTGGGCCTGCACGGTGACGTCGAGGGCGGTGGTCGGCTCGTCGGCGATGAGGATGGCCGGGTTCATCGCCAGCGCCATCGCGATCATCACGCGCTGCCGCATACCGCCGGAGAACTGGTGCGGGTAGTCCCTGACCCGGGTGCGGGCGGCGGGGATCTTCACCATCTCCATCAGCTCGATCGCCCGCTTGCGCGCATCCTGTTTGGACATGCCCTCGCGGTGCCGCAGGGTCTCGGCGATCTGCCAGCCGACGGGGAAGACCGGATTCAGCGCAGACAGGGCGTCCTGGAAGATCATCGCGATCTCCTTGCCCCGGACGGCCCGCCGCTCCTCCTCGCGCATGGTGAGCAGGTCCCTGCCCCGGTACAGGATCTGCCCGCCGGTGATCCGCGCCGGCGGCATGTCCAGGATCCCCATGATCGCCTGCGCGGTGACGGACTTGCCGGAACCGGACTCGCCGAGCACCGCGAGGGTCTCGCCCGGGTCGAGGTGGTAGGAGACGCCGTTGATCACCTTGGCGACGCCGTCGCGGGTGCGGAACTCCACGCGCAGGTCCCGGACCTCGAGCAGGTGCCCGCCGGGCACCGGTCCACGTTGGATGGTCAGGTCACTCATCGCAGCCTCGGATCGAATGCCTCACGCACGGCGTCGCCGAGCATGATGAACGCGAGTACGGTCACCGCGAGGAAGCCGGCCGGGAACAGCAGCGGCCACGGCGCGTCCTGGAACCTCGTGGTGGCGGCGGAGATGTCGATTCCCCACGACAGCGTCGGCTCGCGCAGCCCCGCCCCCAGGAACGACAGCGTGGCCTCGGTCGCGATGAACGTGCCGAGCGCGATGGTGAGCACCACGATCATCGGGGCGAGGGCGTTCGGCAGGATGTGTCGGAACATGATCCGCAGGTTGCCCGCGCCCAGCATCCGCGCGGCCTGCACGTAGTCCTGCTGCTTGGCGGCGAGGACCGAGGACCGGACGACCCGCGCGGCGGTGGTCCAGCCGAGCACGCCGAGAATGATGACGACCGGCCAGATGCCCATGTTCTCGCCGGGCTGGTACGACGAGCCGAACACGATCGCGGCGAGCAGCAGCGGGATGCCGAGCACGATGTCGAGCACGCGGGACAGCACGGCGTCGATCCAGCCGCCGAAGAAGCCGCCCAGCATGCCGAACAGCAGCGCGAGCATCCCGGCCAGCAGCGTCGAGAAGATGCCGACCGCGATCGAGGCCCGGGCGCCGTAGATCGTGCGGGCGTACACGTCGCAGCCCTGGACGTTCGTGCCGAACCAGTGCTCCGCGCTGGGCGGCAGGTTGGAGCGATCCAGGTCGCAGGCGCGCGGGTCGATCGAGGTGAACAGGCTGGGCGCCGCGGCCATCGTGACGAGGACCGCGACGAGGCCGAGGGCGATCCAGAAGATCGGGTTGCGGCGCAGGTCCCGCCACGCGTCGGCGGCCAGGCTGCGCGGTCGATCGGCCGCCACGGTCTCCGGGACCTCGGCCGCCGCCACGCTCTGCAGCTCACTCATAGCGGATCCTCGGGTCGAGTACGGCGTACAGGACGTCCACCACCAGGTTGGTGAGCAGATAGATGATCACCAAGATGCTCACGATCGCGACGACCGTCGGCCCGTCCTCCAGGCGGATGGCGTTGCGCAGCTGGAAGCCGACGCCGGGCACGTTGAAGATCGTCTCGGTGACGATCGCCCCGCCCATCAGGTTGCCGAGTTCGACGCCCAGGAACGTGACGACCGGGATCAGCGAGTTGCGCAGCACGTGGACGCCGACGATCCGGCGCCCCGCCAGGCCCTTCGCCCGGGCGGTGCGCACGTAGTCGGCGCGCAGGTTCTCCGCGACCGAGGTGCGGGTCAGCCGGATCGCGGTGGCCAGCGACAGGGCGCCGAGGATGATCGCGGGCAGCAGCAGCGAGTGCAGGGTGCCGTCGGTCGAGGTGACCGGGAAAATCTTGATCTTCACGCCGAGCACGTACTGGGCGAAGAAGCCGGTGACGAACGTCGGTACACCGATGACGATCAGCGTGATCATCAGCGTGACGTTGTCGAAGACGCCGCCACGCCGGATACCGGCCACCACGCCGGCGGTGATCCCGAAGACGGCGACGATGGCGAGCGCGAGAAGTCCGAGCTTGATGGTGTACGGCCAGGCCTGCGCGAGGATCTCGGAGACCTCCCGGCCGGTGATCTGCTTGCCCAGGTCGCCGCGCAGCAGATTCGCCATGTAGTTGGCGTACCGGACCAGGAACGGGTCATCGAGGTGGTAGCGCTCGGTGAGCTCGCGGCGGACCGCGTCGCTGATCGGGCGTTCCCCGGCGAGCGCCTGGATCGGGTCGGTGGACCCGGCGAACATCAGCCAGTACACGATGAACGTGGTCCCGAAGAAGACCAGGATCATCTGGAGCAGGCGGCGGACGACGAATCGGAGCATGGGGGGTCTCTCCACGGGTGACCGTGGTGGCCGTCAGCCCGTGTCCGGGCGTGACGGCCACCACGGTCGGAGGGGATCACGTAGCCGGCGTGCGGCTCAGGCCGCTTCCACCTTCAGCAGGTCGACGTGCGTGAACAGGTCGAGTTCGACGTTCTTCACGTTCGCCGAGTGGCCGTAGATGTTCTGCTTGAACCACAGCGGGATCAGCGGCAGATCCTTGGCGATGAGGTCCTCGGCGGCCTGGTACTTCTTGATCGCCTCTTCCGGCGTCGGCGCGGTGTCACCCTCCTCGAGCAGCCGGTCGAACTCCGGGTTGCTGTACTGGGAGTCGTTCGACGAGCCGCCCGTGCGCATCAGCGGGGTGAGGTAGTTCTCCATGGACGGGTAGTCGAACGACCAGGCACCGCGCAGCAGACCCTCCAGCGTGTGGGCACGCGCCTGCTGGCGCAGCTCAGCGAACTTGGCGACCGGCTGGCCGGTGGCGTCGATGCCGAGGTTGTTGCGCAGCTGGTTGGCGACCGCGTCGACCCACTCCTTGTGGCCGCCGTCGGCGTTGTAGTAGATCGCCAGCTTGTTGCCGGGCAGGCCGCCGGACCGCTCGTAGAGCTCCTTGGCCTTGGCCGGGTTGAACTCGCAGGCCTCGCCGCAGGTGTCCGGCCGGGCACCGTCGACGATCGGCGACACCCAGCTGTGCGCCGGGGTGTACGCGCCCGCGAAGATCTTCTCGACGATCGCGTCGCGGTCGATCGCCATGGACAGCGCCTTGCGCAGGTCAGGGTTCTTGAACTGCGCGCTGTAGGACGGCACGGTCAGCCAGGCGAAGTACGACGACGGGGTGGTCTTCATCCGGTCGCCGAGCTCCGTCTTGGCGCTGGCCAGCCGCGTCGACGGCAGCTGGGTCATGATGTCCAGGTTGCCGGCGAGCAGGTCGTTGTACTCGGTCTCGTAGTCGGCGTAGATCTTGAACAGGACGCCCTTGACCTTCGGCTTGGCCAGCGGGTACGCGTCGTACCGCTCGGTCTCGATCTGCTTGTCGCGCTCCCACTCGCCCTTCATCTTGAAGGGGCCCTGGCCGATCGGGGCCTTCTCGTACGCCTCCATGTCGGCGAACGCGGCCTTCGGCATCGGCAGGAAGACCTGGTAGCCCATGACCTTCTGCCACTCCGCGAACGGCTTGGAGAGCGTGACGGTGAAGGTGAGGTCGTCGACCTTCTTCAGGCCCGACATCTCCTTCGCCTTCGGCTGGCCGCCGTCGGTCGCCTGCAGGTCCTCGTAGCCCTCGATTCGGCTGAAGAAGTCCGTGCCGATCTGGGCGTTCGGGCCGTAGGCGCCGTAGTTCCACGCGTCGATGTAGTTCTGCGCGGTCACCTTCTCACCGTTGTGGAAGGTGAAGCCGTCCTTGAGCTTGACGGTCCAGACCTTGTTGTCGGTCGTCGTGATCGACTCGGCCGCCGCCCCCTCGAAGGTGACCTTGCCGTTGGCGTCGAACTTGACGAGGGGGGTGAACAGAGCGTTGAGCACGTCCGAGCCGTTCGACTCGACCACGTTGGTGGGCACCAGGTGCTCGGGGTCACCGATGCCCTGGCGCACGATAACGTCGCTGGAGCCGCCCGTCTCCGAGCCCCCTCCGCTGCCACAGGCCGCGAGGCCGAGCGCGAGGGTGAGCGGGAGGGCGGTCCAGGTCGCTAGCCTGCGAACCTTCATTGAGCCTCCTCAGTTTCTTGCGCCGCGACAGCACCATTGCGTGGGTACGAGACAGCGAGTGATGGTTACGCAGCGCAATCGGACGAACCGTAATCGGTCCGCGCCGCCCGGCCAAACCCGAAAATCACATCTTTATAACGAATCGCTGCATTTCGACTTGTCAGATGTTCGAGTGTTTGGTAAAGGACTGGCCCCTCCAAATAGGGCAAGGATTCGGGCGTACAAGTGCAATCAGGAGCACTCTGGGCGCTTGCTGGGTGCGATCCACCCGGGCCGGGGCATGGTGGACCGCGCCCCTTTTTGTCCCTGCCGTGCCCGTCCCTGCCCGGGTATCCGGTCTCAGTATTCGGGAAGTGATGTTCTCCACGGTTACTCTGCGTTGCCGATGCACCGGGGCCATGCGCGGCGTGCGAGGATCGGCGCAGGCGAGCATGGAAGGATCAGCGGCGTGACGGCGACGATTCTCGACGGCAAGGCAACCGCAGCGGCGATCAAGGAGGACCTGGCGCGGCGGGTGAAGGCGCTCGCCGAGCGCGGCGTCGTACCCGGCCTGGGCACGCTGCTCGTCGGCGATGACCCCGCCTCCGCCGTCTACGTCGCCGGCAAGCACCGCGACTCCGGCGAGGTGGGCATCGCCTCCATCCAGCGGACGCTGCCGGCGACCGCGACCCAGGAGGAGGTCGAGGCGGTCGTGGACGAGCTCAACGCCGACCCGACCTGCCACGGGTACATCGTGCAGTTGCCGTTGCCGTCGCACCTGGACACCGGGCGCGTGCTCGAGCGGATCGACCCGGACAAGGACGCCGACGGGCTGCACCCGGTCAACCTCGGTCGGCTCGTCCTGAACCAACAGGCCCCGCTGCCGTGCACGCCGCGCGGCATCGTGGCGCTGCTGCGCCGCTACGACGTGCCGATCGCCGGTGCCGAGGTCGTGGTGATCGGCCGCGGCACCACAGTGGGTCGCCCGCTCGGCCTGCTGTTGACCCGACGCTCGGAGAACGCCACCGTGACGCTGTGCCACACCGGCACCCGCGACCTGGCCGCGCACACCCGGCGCGCGGACATCGTCGTGGTGGCTGCCGGCATGCCCGGGTTGCTGACCGCGGACATGGTCCGGCCGGGCGCGGTCGTGGTCGACGTGGGCAGCACGCGGGTCGTGGGCGAGGACGGCAAGGGGCGTTACGTCGGGGACGTGGCGCCGGAGGTGGCCGAGGTGGCGGGCTGGCTGGCGCCGATGCCGGGCGGGGTGGGCCCGATGACCCGGGCGATGCTGCTCGCGAACGTGGTCGAGCGCGCCGAGCGGGCCGGCTGACCGGCAGGTCACCGGGCATCGGGAGCATCCCGACCAGGTCCCCGCCCCGAGCCGTTCGCGCCCCGGCCTGCGCGTTATGGTGCGGACGTCTAACCCGTACACCAAAGGGGTTTCGTACAGATGGGCAAGAAGGTCACCGTCGTCGGCGCCGGCTTCTACGGTTCGACGACCGCGCAGCGGCTGGCGGAGTACAACATCTTCGACACGGTCGTGCTGACCGACATCGTCGAGGGCAAGCCCGAAGGCCTGGCGCTGGACATCAACCAGTCCCGGCCGATCGAGGGCTTCGAGACCAAGGTCATCGGCAAGACGACCGGGCCGGCCGGCGAGGGGTACGAGGTCATCGAGGGCTCGGATATCGTGGTGATCACGGCCGGGCTGCCGCGCAAGCCGGGCATGAGCCGCATGGACCTGCTCGAGGTCAACGCGCGCATCGTGCGCGGCGTCTCCGAGAACGTGGCGAAGTACGCCCCGAACGCCGTGGTGATCGTGGTCTCCAACCCGCTCGACGAGATGACCGCGCTCGCCCAGATCGCGACGCAGTTCCCGAAGGAGCGGGTCATGGGCCAGGCGGGGATGCTGGACACCGCCCGGTTCACGCACTTCGTCGCCGAGCGGCTGGCGGTGCCGGTGTCGTCGGTGCGCACGCTCACCCTCGGGTCGCACGGCGACACCATGGTGCCGGTGCCGTCCCGCTGCACGGTCGACGGGAAGCGGCTGACCGACCTGCTGCCGCCCGAGGAGATCGAGGATCTGGTGACCCGCACCCGCAACGGCGGTGCCGAGATCGTGTCCCTGCTGAAGACGGGCTCGGCGTACTACGCCCCGTCCGCCGCCGCGGCCCGCATGGCGCGCGCCGTCGCCGAGGACTCCGGCGCGATCATGCCGGTCTGCGCCTGGGTGGACGGCCAGTACGGCATCTCCGGCGTCTACCTGGGCGTCGAGGCCGAGATCGGGGCCGGTGGCGTCAAGCGGGTCGTGGAGACCGAGCTGACCGACTCGGAGCTGGCCGGCCTGCGCGAGGCGGCCGAGGCGGTACGCGCCAAGCAGGCGGACGTCGCGAACCTCTGACCAGGTCACACGGCACGAAAGGCGTCGGTCAGGTGGGCGGTGGCGATCGCCCCGCCCACCCTGGCCAGCTCGCCGAGCAGGCGGAGCCGTGACTCGCGGGCCTGGTCCGGATCGGCCTCGTACGCGTACGGCTGGCCGGGGTCCGCGAGTTGCAGCGCGTGCACGAGCAGGTCACCGGTGACGGCGAGGGTCTCGTCGCCCGACCCACCAGCACGCACTGGTGGCCCGGCGTGTGCCCCGGCGTATGCACGGCCAGGACGCCGGGGCCGAGGCGGGTGGTGCCGTCGACCAGGTGCAACTGGTCGGTGGCGCGCAGCGGGTCGAGCAGGCGCTCGGCCAGCGTGGGCGACTCGAGGGCCGCCACCTCCGCCCGCTGGAGCACGTAGCGGGCGTTCGGGAAGTACGGCCGGGCGGCTTCGCCGTCGCCGACCACGGCCCAGCCGATGTGGTCGGTGTGCAGGTGGGTCAGCACCACCGCGGAAACCGCCTCCCGGTCGATGGCGGCCGCGGCCAGCTCCTCGGGCAGCCGGCCCGGCACCGGCGCCCACGCGGCGGCCGGAGAGCCGGCCGGCCCGATGCCGGCGTCCACCAGCACCGTCTCGCCCGAGTCGAGGCAGATCGCGAAGCAGCGGAAGCGCAGCAGCCACTGCCCGTCCGGGGTGACCGCGCCCGGGTCGAGCGCGTCCGCCCGCGCCCAGTCCGCCGCGGACGCCTTCGGGAAGACCTCCTGACGGGGCCGGAAGAACGTGCCGACGCCGTCCTCGAGGGCGATCACGGTGGCGCTTCCGGCGCGACGGATCAGCGGCATGCCGCTCATCCTGCCACCGGATCGGCGTGCCGTCGTGATGGCCGTTCGGCCGGACCCCGTGCGGTGGCCGCACGTGCCCCAGTACGCTCGTACTGTTATTGCTGTACCGAGAGGAGCGCCGGACCCCATGGCGAAGATCAAGGTGGAGAACCCCGTCGTCGAACTCGACGGCGACGAGATGACCCGGATCATCTGGAAGCAGATCCGCGAGCAGTTGATCCTGCCGTACCTGGACGTGGACCTGGAGTACTACGACCTGTCCATCCAGAACCGGGACGCGACCGACGACCAGGTGACGGTCGACGCGGCCAACGCGATCAAGCGGCACGGGGTGGGCGTCAAGTGCGCGACGATCACGCCCGACGAGGCCCGGGTCGCCGAGTTCGGGCTGAAGAAGATGTGGAAGTCGCCGAACGGGACGATCCGCAACATCCTCGGCGGCGTGGTGTTCCGCGAGCCGATCATCATGCGGAACGTGCCGCGGCTC
>NICF_comb_assmDRAFT_10003834_pt1 | contig 10701 bp, 8 predicted proteins | sample NewIslPassag4_SG_FD_11279 | JGI IMG/M metagenome (IMG submission 11279) | reverse complement strand
GACAATTATCAACAAACATTGGGGGATTACTTCTATGAATCAGGGCAATTTGATCTGAATGGGAATAGACTAGTTAAAAATGTAGAGACAAATGGTCGTTTTCATAGCGATTGGTTAACGATGATGTATCCCCGTTTGAAAATCGCCCGAAGCTTGTTAAGAGATGACGGATTTCTGTTCGTGAGCATTGATGATCATGAACTTGATAATTTAAAAAAAATGTGTGACGAGATTTTCGGTTCTGAAAATTTCATCGCAAATGTCATTTGGCAACACAGCATACAACCAAAAGGTTATTTAGGAAAGTTTTCTGTACACCATAATTATGTTCTCATTTACGCAAAATCTTTAGAATCAGATTTAGGCTCATTACAAAGAACGGCAGAACACAATAAGGCTTATTCCAATCCCGATAACGATCCGAGAGGGCCTTGGAGGCCGGGCGATGTAAGGAATGCATTGTATAGGCCAAATTTAATTTTTGATATCGTTACACCGTCCGGAAAAATTATAAAACCCCCTGCAAATGGTTGGAGATGGAGCAAAGAAACGATCGAGCAAAAAATAAAAATGGGTGAAATTATTTTTAGCGATGATGAATCTAAAATCATACGAAAGATCTATTTAAATGATCTTAAGGGGAGAGCACCGGAAACTATTTGGTTTGGGAAAGAAGTAGGAACAACCAGAGATGCAAAAAAATGTATGAAAGAACTTTTTGATAACACGGTTCCTTTTGACACTCCTAAACCAGTTGGTTTGATAAAAAGAATCCTTGAGATCTCTACTGATCAAGAATCCGAAGATATTGTTCTTGATTTCTTTTCCGGTTCCGCGACAACTGCCCACGCCGTGATGCAGCTAAATGCTGAAGATGGAGGAATGCGGAGGTATATAATGGTTCAGCTTCCCGAACCGACGCCTGATGATTCCGAAGCCTATAAAGCTGGATATAAAAACATTTGCGAAATCGGCAAGGAGCGTATTCGTCGTGCTGCCAAAAAAATAAAAGAAGAAACCGGAGCGGATATCGATTATGGCTTCCGCGTCTTTTGCGTGGATTCCTCGAATATGAAGGATGTCTATTATACACCGGACAAACTGAAACAAGGCGAACTGTTTGGTCAAACCTCCAACATCAAAGAGGACCGAACCAGTGAAGATTTGCTCATTCAGGTTATGCTGGAACTCGGGCTTGAGCTTTCCTTGCCTATGGAGACGAAAAATATTGAAGGGAAGACGGTGCACTACGTTGACGGCAATGCGTTGGTGGCTTGTTTCGATGAAAACGTGCCGGAATCCGTAATCCGAAAGATCGCCAAGGACCAGCCTCTAAAAGCGGTTTTCCGCGACAGTTCCTTCGCGGACGATTCGGCGCGGATCAATGTGGAAGAATTGTTCAAGATGATTTCGCCCATCACGGACGTCCGGGTGCTGTGAGGTGGAAGACGATGAAGATTAAATTCAAACACCAGCAATTCCAACTGGACGCCGTCAAGAGTGTGGTGGATTGTTTTGAAGGCCAGCCCAATGAAATGTCCAGGTTTACCCTGGATCGCGGCATCCGGCAAAAGCCCGAGCAAATCACCATAGAGGAATCGGAAAATCCTGAAATCATGACTGTCGGGTTTCGAAACAAGCCCATTATGCTCACGGATGAAGAACTATTGGAGAACATTTGGAAGGTGCAAAAGCGAAATGGGTTGAATTTGTCTGAACGGCTTGCCGTCACGCCAAAGGTCAGATGCAACCTGACCGTGGAAATGGAGACGGGGACCGGCAAGACATACACCTACATCCGCACCATGTTCGAGCTGTACAAAAAGTACGGCTGGAGCAAATACATCGTCGTGGTACCGTCCATTGCCATCCGGGAAGGCGTGCTCAAAACGTTCCAAATCACGGAAGACCATTTCATGGCTGAATACGGCTGCAAGGCACGTTATTTTGTATACAACTCCAAGCAATTGCATCAGATCGAGACGTTTGCCAGAGATGCGGGAATCAATGTCATGATCATCAACATGCAGGCGTTCAACGCAAGGGGGAAAGACGCCAGAAGAATCCGGATGGAATTGGACGACTTCAACAGCCGCGTGCCCTTGGAAGTATTGGCCGGGACCAATCCCATCCTGATCATCGACGAACCGCAGTCCGTGGAGGGCAAAGAGACGAAAGAAGCCCTTAAAGAGTTCAATCCGCTTTTTGTGTTGCGGTATTCGGCCACGCACAAACAAGAGTTCAACAAGGTTTACCGTCTCGATGCGCTGGACGCCTACAACAAGAAGCTCGTCAAAAAGATCACCGTGAAGGGAATTTCCGCCAAAGTCACGAGCGGGACGAACAGCTATCTGTATCTCGAACGGATTGAAATCAGCGCGAAACACCCGCCCGTTGCCGTTCTCGAGATTGAAGTGAAAACCAGATCGGGAATCGTCCGCAAAACGTTTCGGATCAAACACAACGATGACCTGTATCAGCTGTCCGGGGAACTCGAGCAATATCGGGGGTACAAGGTGTCCGAGATCAACGGGCGCAACAACAGCATCAGCTTCGCTAACGGCGTCACGCTTTACGCCGGCGACTTGCAGGGCGACGTGGGGGAACTGCATTTCCGCCGCATCCAGATCCGGGAAACGATCAAATCACATTTCGAGAAGGAGAGGGAGCTTTTCGCAAAAGGAATCAAGGTGTTGTCGCTGTTCTTCATCGATGAAGTGGCGAAATATCGCCAATATGATGAGGATGGTTCCCCACGGAACGGGATTTACGCGGACATTTTCGAAGAGGAATATACAGCTCTTCTCAACGAGCAGCTTTCCCTGTTCTCCGATGACCCTTATATCAAGTATTTGAACGGGATTCGGGTGCAGGACACGCATAAGGGGTATTTTTCGATCGACAAGAAAAGCAACCGCCTGGTCGATCCCAAAGTATCGGGACGGGAAGGCAATTCCGACGATGTGGACGCGTATGATCTGATCATGCGCGACAAAGAACGGCTGCTCAGCTTTTCGGAGCCGACGCGGTTCATTTTCTCCCACTCGGCACTCAAGGAAGGCTGGGACAATCCAAACGTGTTTCAAATTTGTACACTCAAGCACAGCGATTCGACCATCAAGAAACGGCAGGAAGTCGGACGCGGTCTGCGGCTTTGCGTGAATCAGGACGGGGAGCGGATGGATGACAGTGTGCTGGGGGACGATGTTCATAAAGTAAATGTGTTGACCGTTGTTGCCAGTGAATCGTACGAGGAGTTTGCCAGACAGCTGCAAAGCGAAATCGCCGAGACCCTGTCCGACCGTCCGCGCAGGGCGGATTACGCGTTTTTCCTGGACAAAGTGCTCACCAACGATCGCGGCGAAAAGCTCAAGCTGGATGATGTGTTGGCCGGCAGACTGGTGCATGCTTTCATCAGGAACGGGTATCTGGATGAAGATTATCAGTTGACGGACACCTATTTCGAGGCGGTGGAAAGCCGCAGCCTCAATCTGCCCGAAGAATTGAGAGGGTTTCAGGCACCGCTCGCGGAGTTGCTCCTGGCCGTCTACGCGGAAGGCAAAACGTCTCTTTCAGAGAACGCGCGCCACAATGTTTCCAGCGGAATCAACCAGAACTTTCACAGGCAGGAGTTCCAGAAACTTTGGAACCAAATCAACCGAAAATCGGTGTACACCGTTAAATTCGATTCAAACGAACTGGTGCGAAAATGCATCTGGGCTTTGGATACCCAACTGCAGGTGCCCGGGATCCGCTTTACCGTCCGTCACGGCGAGCTCGGACGCATCCAGTCCAAGGAACAGCTTGAGGCCGGGGAAGCTTTTGAGACGCGGGAAAGCAGAACGGAATTTGCCGAAGGGCAGCCGGAATTCAAGGTGAAGTACGATCTGATCGGCAAGCTCATGGACGAGACGAAGCTGACGCGTAAGACGATCGTGGCCATTTTGACGGGGATCAAGGAAAGCACGTTCCTGCAGTTTCGCAAAAACCCGGAAGAATTCATGCTTCGCGCCGCCGGGCTGATCAATGAGCAAAAGGCTGCAATGATCATTGAGTCCATCACGTATGATCTTCTCAATGATCGGTTTGACGCGGCCATCTTTACGCAAAACACCTTGTCGGGAAAATTGGGCGAAAATGCGATTCAGGTGAAAAAACATATCTACGATATCGTCGTGACGGATTCCAAGGTGGAGCGCGAATTTGCCCGGGAATTGGACGCCAACGAAGAGGTCTTGGTGTATGCCAAGCTTCCCAGAGGATTCTACATTCCGACGCCGCTGGGCAAATACAACCCGGACTGGGCGATCGTGTTCCGGGAGGGCGACGTGAAATACATCTATTTCATCGCGGAAACGAAAGGTACCATGGAATCCCTGGAACTGAGGGAAGTGGAAAAGGCGAAAATCGAATGCGCCCGGAAGCATTTTGCCAAGCTCAATACCGCCCGGCTCAAATATGACGTTGTGGACAGTTATGAAAAATTGCTGGAAATTGTAAAATCCTGAGTGGTTTCCGATAAAATGAATGGAAGAACCAAAAGGCGGTGATCGGGAAGTGGCAAGGGTGGCTGTCAATCCTGAACTGATCCGATGGGCGATCCGGCGGGCTGCTGCCGACGATTGGATCGAAAAGCGATTTCCCATGGTCACGAAATGGCTGGGAAACGAAACCCGGCCGACGCTGAAACAGCTGGAACAGTTTGCCAAAGCCACTTCCACGCCCATTGGATATTTCTTTCTACCGGCACCGCCGGAGATCAAGCTTCCCATTCCGCATTACAGAACCATTGGCGATACCCGGGCGGCCAAGCCAAGCGTCAACTTGCTGGATACCATTTTTACGATGCAGCGGCGGCAGGCCTGGATGCGGGAGTATTTGATGGATTTGGGGCATGAGCCTCTGCCTTTTGTCGGTTCCTGTGAATTGTCGTCCCATCCTCGGGATGTTGCCCAAAACATCCGGAATACCTTGGGATTGCAAAACGGTTGGGCGTCCGTTTGCAGAAGCTGGACGGAGGCCTTGCAATTTTTGCTGGGCAAAATTGAAGAGATCGGCATCCTGGTCGTCAGAAACGGCATTGTCGGGAACAACACGCACCGAAAACTGGACGTGAATGAATTTCGGGGTTTTGTGCTGGTGGATGCGTACGCGCCTCTCCTTTTCATCAATGGAGCTGACGGCAAGGCTGCCCAGATGTTTACGGTGGCGCATGAACTCGCCCACATTTGGTACGGGCAAAGTGCCGCTTTCGATCTTTCCGGTTTGCAGCCTTCCGTCCAGCGGATCGAGCAGGCCTGCAACCAGACGGCAGCGGAATTTCTTGTTCCGGAAGATGAAATGAGAGCCGCATGGCATGGTGTGAAAGATTCCAGAGACCGGTTCGACCAGCTGGCCCGGCGATTCAAGGTGAGCAGCATTGTAACGGCTCGCAGGGCGCTGGATTTGCAGCTCATCACCAAGAGTGAATTTTTTGATTTTTACCATGAATGGTTGAAAAACGATCGTGACCGGGAAGATGAAGCCGGAGGGAATTTCTATCGCAATCAGAATTTTCGCGTTGGCAGGCGGTTTGCGGAGGCTGTATACACAAGCGTGAAGGAAGGGCGTCTGCTTTATACGGAGGCTTACAGGCTTACCGGGCTGAGCGGGGACGCCTTTGTGAAATATGGGAAATACCTTGGCTTTGAGGTGTAGTCATGGACCAGTCCATCCAACCCGCCCAATCCCCCCAAACCATTCGTTTCGTACTGGATGCCAATGTTTTTATCCACGCACACAGGATTTATTATGCTTTTGATCTTGTGCCTTGTTTCTGGCGCGTGCTTGTCGAGCTGGCAAAAAAGGGACTTGTCGCAAGCATCGATCGGGTGAAAGATGAATTGCTCAAAGGCAAAGATGCGTTGGAAGAATGGGCGATATCCGAGTTTGATCAGTGGTTTTTGACTACAACTACTCCTGAAGTTGTAGATTCCTTTGGGCAATTGATGGAATGGGCTTTTGGCAATCCTCACTATGAAGATGTTGCAAAAAATCAATTTGCCGATGTGGCGGACAGTTGGCTGGTTGCTTTTGCAAAAGCACACCATTATGTCGTTGTAACACTTGAAACACCCAAAAATTCACCCAAAAAAATTGATATCCCAAACGCTTGCAATGCTATGGGAGTTCAATATATGAACACATTTGAAATGTTGCGAAAGTTGAATGTAAAGTTATGTGCCTAATGTACTTGATAAAGCAGAAGGGGTTGCCGCAATGCGTTTTTCGAGGAGCCTTGCGATCCTTGCCGTCGTTTTCCTGACGGCTTGTTCCAAAAGCGGTCCCGATTCTTCGGGCATCGGGGAACCCGCGGCGTCGGCCGGACAACCGGACGCGTCGTCCGATACGGCGCCGGCCTCTCCGACTTCTTCTTCCGGTCCCTCGGCGCCTTCGGATTCGCAGCCGACGGTTGAACCCGGCGCTCCCGCGAATCCCGGCTTTCCCATCAAAGCGTACGTAGAACTTCCTTCTCACCATTATGTTGAAGAAATGAAGCCGTTGAACGATCGGGAAGTGCTGGTCACCGTGCGGGAAGGCAACACCGGCGAGCGGCTTGAATACCGGGTGGACATGGAGGCGCGAACCGTCACCGTGTTGGGCGAAGTTTCCGACAAAACCGGCTTTGAGAGGGCCAGCCCGACCGGGGAGTGGACGGCGGTCTGGGACCGGGAAACGCCCGGGATCTGGGGAGTATCCGCCCGTACCGGCGAGAAGGTCCAATGGACGCGGGGAGAAGATGACTGGAGCCCGATCTGGCGCAGCGACGGCAGCGGCTTCTACTATTTGCACGACACGGGCGAGGACTTGGGAGACGGGGCCGGGCCCGTCCATGCCCTCGCCTATTACGACATCCGCACGGGGGACGAAAAGATTTTGCCGTTTGAGCGGGGGTACTGGGGCCGCATCTCCTGGCTGGATCCGGACCGAAGCATCTTGGCCTATAACGGGTTCGACGATGCCATCGCGGTGAAAGTGGTGAACCTGCAGGACCAAACGGAGAAACAGATCCTGAGCGTCTATATCGGAGAAATGGTGGATATCGCGGAACATCGGGCGAAGTCGCGATTGCTGGTCAGCTGGAACGGTTGGTTCGTCTGGTACGACGGGAAAGGAAACGAGATCGAACGGGTGACGTGGCCGGACGGACTGGACGAATACACGAAAAAAAGTCCCCGTTATACAAAAGAAGAGGACGCTGACAGGCCCTATTACGAACTCACCGGCGGACTCGTCCGGATCATGCCGCATCTGTTCCGGTTTTCCCCGGACGGAAACCGCCTCGCCTATCTGCTTGGCGTGGACGGCGAAAGCATCGACGATCCGATGCCGGGAACCCGGATCGTGGTGAGCCGCGACGACGGCCGGGAACCGGCTTTCGTCACGCCGAATTACGCCCGCATCGGCCGTCTGGAATGGGCGCCTTCCGGCGGCCGGCTGTTCGTCGCTTTCAACGTGGACGACGCGCGAGACCGGCATTATGTGGGGTGGGTGGAAGCCGATCCGGAATGAATTCGGAGGATTCCGCTCTCCAGGGCGATCGGTTTCATCTTGTCCATGGCGATCCGCTTTCGCCGATAGGCGGCAGGGCCGGGATCGCTTTTTTTTTCACATATTTCGGCAGCGATTTGAGCAATCGGATGCCGTCGGTGTCAGGAACGCGGATCATGCCGTCGGCGTATGGCGGAGTCAGGTTTTGGATCGCCTACGCGATTCGGGACGGGAAGATCGTGAGGCGCCGGGAACGTTTCTTGAGCATGATTCCCCCTGGGAAGGTCCAAGTATGGGAAAGCCCGGGCTTTTTTCCGGGGGATTCCCGGGACAGGCCGTTTCCGGATGACGAAAATGGGTTTTTGGCCATGGCGGGGTCATGAACGGGATGCGGTTGGCCGTTTTGGAAAGCCGCGCCTGAAACCAGGCACCCTTGGCCCCCCGGGCGAGTATCCTGTAGGCGACAGCACATTCGGAGCGCGGAGGTGTCGCCATGGGATTCTTTGTCCGGGTGGAGGAGGGTGTTCGCTGGTACGTGGAGGATGTCAATCCCCAGGGTTCCAGAACCATTTTGTTTTTGCACGGCTGGCCGCTCAGCCACCGGCAGTTCGAATACCAGTTCGACGCGCTTCCCGCCCGGGGGTTCCGGTGCATCGGCGTGGACTGGAGGGGGTTCGGGCAGGCGGACAAACCGTTTCACGGCTATCATTTCGACCGGCTGGCGGACGATTTGCGCGCGGTGGTGGAGGCGTTGGATCTGCGGGACTTCACCCTTGCGGGCCATTCCACGGGCGGATCCATCGCGATCCGCTACATGACCCGCCACCGGGGGCACGGCGTTGCGCGGCTGGCGCTCATCGCCGCCGCCGCGCCCGTCGGGCTGGCGAAAGAAACCGCGGACCGGCTGCTCATGGAAACCCTGACCGACCGTCCCAAAATGATGCGCGGCGTCACGGAGTCCTTTTTCTTTCAATACGCCACTTGCGAGTTTGCAGGCTGGTTTTCGCAGATCGGGCTGCAAGCGGCCGGCTGGTCGACCGCGGCGGTCTTGCGCACGCTGGGAAATGAACGGCTTGATGCGGACTTGCCGCAAATATCCGTTCCCACGCTCATCCTGCACGGCGTGCACGACCGGGTGGTTCCGTTCGCCCAGGCCCTCGTGCAGCACCGGAACATCCGGCATTCGCGGCTGGTCCCGTTCATGTACAGCGGCCACGGCCTGTTCTGGGAGGAACGGGACCGGTTCAATGCGGTGCTGGCGCAATTTGCGGGACGTTGAGGGCGGTGGATCCGGCGGACGGCTTCCGGAAACGGAAGCCGTCCATTTTGTTGCGGGAAGGTGCTGTTTGCGAGGGGCGACGGAAAAAATGATACCGTGTGGGATTCAGAAGCTGGGGAGGGACCCCGAATGCAGCACCGGTGCAAAATCGCCGTCATCACGGCGAGGGGCCGCGATTCGTTCACGGAAGAACAGGCCCGTAGGCTGGAGGCGGTGGCGGACGTTACGTTCAGCGCGGCGGAAGGGCCGTTGCCCATGGACGAGCTCGTCTCAAGATTGGACGGAATGGACTATGCGGGCCTTACTCCCCGTTCGGTCCCGGTCATCGACGGAAGCTGGCTTTCGCGCCTGCCGCGCCTGAAGGGCATCGCCGTGTTCGCCACGGGGGTGGACCATGTCGATCTGGAATGGCTGGAGCGGCACGGCGTGGCGGTGAGCCGCCTGCCGGATTATTCGACGGAATCGGTGGCGGAACACGCCATCGGACTCATGCTGGCGATGTCGCGCCGCATCCATCTCAGCCAGGACCGGGTGCGCGGGCGCGTTCCGTCCGGAACTTCGGTGCTCGGCTGGGAACTGCGCGGCCGCACCCTGGGCCTGGTCGGGCTTGGACGGATCGGCAGCCGGGTGGCGGAACTCGCCCGCGCCTTCGGCATGCGGGTGATCGGGTGCGACCCCCGCCGGTGTCCGGAAGGCGTCATCCGGGTGGAGATGGATGAACTGCTTGCGTCCGGCGACATCGTCAGCCTGCATCTTCCCGCCGCCTGGCGGGGCGGCACCCTGATCGGGCGGAAGGAGCTGGCCGCCATGCAGCGGGGTGCGACGCTGATCAACGTCTCCCGGGTCACGCTGGTGGACCCGGAGGCGGTCGTCGAGGCGATCGACGCGGGGCGGCTGCGCGGCTACGCGGTGGACGACGTTTTTCCGCTGATGGGCAAGGATGAAAGGGCCGACCGGCAGATCGCCGAAGGACGGATCCTGCAGACCGGCCACACCGCCTGGTATTCGGAAGAAGCCATCCGGCGGGGCCACGATATGTGGATCGACAACCTGTGCGGATTTGCCACCGGCAATCCGCGCAATCTCGTGCAACGGGAAGAAAGGATGGAACCGCGCCGATGAAAACGGGGGAACGGAGAAACCCGTCACGGCCCGAAACGCCGCTGCTCGCGGTTATTTGGGGAGCGACGTCGGGTTTCTGCCTGCTGCTCGTCACCGTCGCCTGGCCGGAATATTGGCGGTATGTGGCCCCCGAAACATCCCCGCTGGCCTGGTGGGAAAGCGTGTTGCTCGCGCTTTCCGCGTTCTCGTGTCTTTTGCTCGCCTGGGACGCGCGGGTACGGGAGGAGCGGCGGACGATCCGGATCGGGTGGCTCATGGTGGCCGCGGGATTCGCCCTGCTGGCGCTGGACGAACGATTCGCCGTGCATGAGCGGATCCGCGACCGGTTCCTGAAGCCGACGGGAATCCGGCTGTTTCCCTGGATGGAAGAAGGGGACTGGCTCATTCCGCTGTACGCCCTGACAGGCCTTGCGGTGGCGTGGGGCATCTGGCGGCTGCTGGACGTCCGTCCGCAGGCGCGGCGGATTTTCGCGGCGGCCCTCGTCCTCGCGTTTTGCGCCGCGGCCATGGACACGGTGAACGTCCGTAGCCTGGACCTGGCGATGGAGCGCCTCCTGCAATCCGTCGAAGAGATCGTGGAAGCGCTGGCGATGACCGCGTTTCTTTCGGCTTTTTTGCTGGTCCTCGCCACCCGGCTGAACGACATGCGAACGGATGTTCACTGACAACCTGTCGTCATTTTCTCCCGATAGAATGGGACTTGCGGACACCAATCTGTCGGGAGGGTGCAAACCGTGAAGGAAGACGTCCTGATCGCGGTAGCGGGTACG
>NICF_comb_assmDRAFT_10003828_pt1 | contig 10707 bp, 9 predicted proteins | sample NewIslPassag4_SG_FD_11279 | JGI IMG/M metagenome (IMG submission 11279) | reverse complement strand
GGCCGAGCCGCGGTAGTCGATGTCCAGCACGGTGAAGCCGCGGGCCGCGAGCAGGTGGTGGAACATGTACTCGCGGTAGTACGTGGACCACCCCTTGTGGACGTTGTGCAGGTAGCCCGCGCCGTGGACGAAGATGACGGCGCCGCCGTGCGGCTCCGCGCCGAGGTCGCGCGGCCGGTAGATGCGCGCCGGCACCTTCACGCCGTCCCGGGCCTCGAACCAGACGATCTCCGGGTCGATCCAGCCGAAGGAGCTCCACTCCTCCGTAGGTGAGACGGTGACGCGGCGCATCTCCGCGCCCGGCCGGTTTTCCGCGACGAACAGCTCGGGCGGCCGGTTCGAGTAGGAGTGGACGATGGCGAGCCGGCGGCCGTCGGGCGAGACGGTCACGTCGTGGAACCCTGGGCGCGTGGTGATGCGGGTGCGGCGGCTGCCGTCCAGCTCCGCGCGCCAGAAGTGCTCCTCGAACGGAGAACCCTCGGAGGTGGTGAGATAGAAGTACCGGCGGTCCGGTGAGATGGAGACGGACTTCACCTCCCACTGGCCGCGCGTGAGCTGGCGCGCCTCGCCGCCCGTGGCGGCGACGGTGTAGAGGTGCGAGTAGCCGTCGCGCTCGCTCAGGAAGTAGATGCTCTTGCCGTCCGGCATCCAGCCTGCGCACCCGAAGTCGGTCCAGTCCGCGCACGGCCCGCCGATCCATGCGTCATCGTGGTCGTGCGCCACGATGCGCACTTCGCCCGTCGCCGCATCCAGCACGTGCAGCCACTGGTCCTTGAAGTCGTAGCTGACGGCGCCGATCAGGCCGAGAGTGCCATCGCGGTTCCAGCCGAGGAAGCGGGCGGCCGCGAGCCGGGGCTTCGCGCTGCGGGCGCGGGTCGTGCTGTCCGCGGGCTGTGAGGCGGCCGTCGCGGTTCCCAGCTCCAGCCAGCGGACGTCGCCGGTCGAGAGGTCCACGAGGCCGAGCCGGGCCTCGGACTGGGCGTCGCCGACCTTGGCGCGCGCGTCGACGTTCTCCGTGTAGCCGGACGCGGTGACGTAGTCCGGGACGATGGTGCGGCGCGCATCGCGTGCCGGCTTGTAGACGTGCAGGACCGCGTAGCGGCCGCCGGGCTCCGGCGCGATCGCCTGGACGCGCTCCTCGGGCGAGATGTAGACGGTCTTCACGTTGCGCGCCTCGCGGGCCTCGCGGCGGCGGCGCATCTCGTCGCGGCGCTCGACCTCGCGCCGGATGTGCTCGAAGAGCTCTTTCTGCTGCTCCTCGAGGAACCGACGCTGGCCTGCGGCCTGGCGTTCTTCCGGCGGCGAGCCGGCGCGGATGTCGGTGAGCTGGCGGACCGACCCGCCGTCCAGGGACATGGAGAAGACGTTGTTCTCCTGAACGAAGTAGATGGTCCGGCCGTCGTGGCCGAAGACGGGGTTGGACTCGGCCGTGCGCGTGTGGGTGAGGCGGCGCACGGCGAGGGAGCGCCGGTCGATGAGCCAGAGGTCGCCCTCGTAGGCGACGACGCGCCAGCGTTCATCCGGCGAGATGTCGCCGGTGGCGAGGAGAACGCCGAGGGAGTCCGCGGCCTCGTCCGAGAGGCGCTCGGGGGTGCCGCCGGAGGCGGGGACGCGGTAGAGCGCGGGTTCCTCGTGCCACGGCCGGCCGCCCGGCTTCCAGCGGAAGTAGATCCAGCGGCTGTCGTCGGTCCACCGGATGGCGGTGGGCGGCGAGCCGACGTGCTCCGGCCCGCGCATGATGTTGGCGACGCTCAGCTCGAACGTGCTGGCGGCCGCGCGCGCCGCCGGCTGGGCGTGACCGGGACTCGCGGCCGTCAGGGCGAAGAAGGCCAGGACGAACGCCGTGCGGAGGCGGTGCATGGCTGACGAACCTCCAGGGAGATGTCGGTCCGGGGAACGTGCCCAGTCTACGGCGCGGCCGCGACCTGCGGCAAGGGTCAGTCGCCGAAGGAGATGCCGAGGTCGCGGGCCGTCTCGATGATGTCCGAGTCGAGCGGCACGCGCTTCAACCCGCGGACCGCGTCCTCCAGCGGGACGGCGCGGACCGTGGGCGGGTCGAGGGCGACCATGGTGCCGAAGCGGTGCTCGGCGACCAGGCGCACGGCCGCGGCGCCGAAGCGGAGGGCGATGAGCCGGTCGTAAGCGGTGGGCGAGCCGCCGCGCTGGAGATGGCCGAGGACGAGGGAGCGGGTCTCGTGGCCGGTGCGTTCCTGGATCTGGGCGGCAAGGCGCTCTGCAATGCCGCCGAGGCGGGCGGGGCGGCCCGGTCGCGCCGGTTCGATGTAGACCGCCTCGCCGTCCCGCGGGACGGCGCCCTCGGCGGCGACGATGATGGCGAACCGTTTCCCGTCCGTGTAGCGCTCCTCGATCTTCTCGCAGACCTTCTCGATGTCGTAGGGGATCTCCGGGATCAGGATGACATCCGCGGAGCCGGCGACGCCGGAGTGCAGCGCGATCCAGCCGGTGTGGCGGCCCATGACCTCGACGACGAAGACGCGCTCGTGGCTCTGGGCGGTGGAGTGGAGCTTGTCGATGGCGTCCGTCGCGGTCTGGACGGCGGTGTGGAAGCCGAAGGTGACCTGGGTGCAGGCGAGGTCGTTGTCGATGGTCTTGGGCACGCCGACGACGGGCAGCCCCTTGGCGGCGAGGCGGTTGGCGATGTGCAGCGACCCGTCGCCGCCGATGGCGATGAGGGCGTCGAAGCCGTGGGCGTTGAACGCGGCGATGACCTCGTCGGAGCGGTCCTGGACGGTGATGCCGTCCGGCGTGTCGAGCGGCCACTCGAACGGGTTGCCGCGGTTGGTGGTGCCCAGGATCGTGCCGCCCAGGTGCGTGATGCCGCGGACGGACTCGCGGTCGAGCCGGACGATGCCGTCTTCGCCGAGGAGGCCGCCGTAGCCCTTGCGGATGCCGTAGACCTCCCAGCCGCGGTGGATCGCGGACAGGACGGCGGCGCGGATGACTGCGTTCAGGCCGGGCGCGTCGCCGCCGCCGGTGTTGAGCGCAATGCGTCGGATCGGACGAGGCATGACTCCGCTGCCGGAATCTCGGAACGGGTGTCGGACAGTGCACCGCACCGTGGATCCGTGGGTCCGGCCGCGTGGTGGCCGGTGCGTTTCTCCGGGGACCGGCCGTCTCGCCATCCCGGGCCGGGCGCTGCGCCGCGCTTGCGCGTGCGGTGCGTGGCGCTAAGCTGGTGTGTTGCCGGGCGCGGTGTCAACGGAGGGGGTGGGGCAGACCGCATCGGCGCGGCGAGGGTATACGCAGGTGCAGTGCGAGGGTGTCGGGCGGGGCGACACGGGAGGCGATCCGCAGCGACGAGGAGGCGTGATGGTCACGGAGCAGGACGTGAAGAAGGCGCTCCGCGCGGTCAAGGATCCGGAGCTGGATCTGGATGTCGTGGTCCTCGGCCTGGTGTACGGCGTGGACATTACGGATGGTCACGTCCACGTCACCATGTCCCTGACCACGCCGATGTGTCCTGCGGCGCCGCAGATCGTAGAGCAGGCGAGGGCGGCGGTGGAGGCGCTGGAGGGTGTGGAGAGCGCGGAGGTCGAGCTGACGTTCGAGCCGCGCTGGACGCCGGATCGGATCGATCCGATCATCCGTTCGGCCCTCGGGCTGTGAGGGAAGGGCCGGGCGGGCGGGGGCGACGGCGACGGACCCCGGTCCGGCGGTGATTCAGCGGTCGCCCGGCGGTCGTGGGACAGGGATCTTCGGGCCGGGCGGCTGAGCCGGCCGCGGTGGCTCGTGAGGCCGGCGGCCGGCGCGGCCGATGCAGGTGCGGGGGCGGAGCGGGGCGGGAGCTGCGTACCATCCCGACGAGTCCCGTTCTGGAGAGGCGGTGCGCCGGCGGTGCTGCGCCGGCGGGGGGCTGACATGCAGGCGTTGGTCGGCGGCATCCGCATGCATTGGCGGGAGGCGGGGCACGGCCCGCGGACGGTGGTGTTCATCCACGGTTTCCCGTTCGACGGCTCGCTGTGGGATGACCAGCTCGATCGGATGCCGCGGCGCTGGCGACTCCTCGCGCCTGACCTGCGGGGCTTTGGCCGGAGCCAGATGGGGCCGGTCGAGGGGCCGCTCACCATGGAGCGCTTCGCGGACGACCTCGCCCTCTGGCTGGACCATCTCGGCATCGAGCGCACGACGCTGTGCGGTCTGTCGATGGGCGGCTACGTGGCGTTCGCGTTCTGGCGCCGGCACCGGCACCGGGTGGGCGCGCTGGTGCTCTGCGCCACCCGGGCGGGCGCGGACAGCGGCGAGGCGCGGGAGGGGAGGAAGGCGATGGCCGAGCTGGTCCGGAAGAAGGGTGCGGGCGCCGTGGCGGAGACCATGATCCCCAAGCTCCTCGCGCCCGGCACGCCGCAGGCCCGGCCGGAGGTGGTGGAGCGGCTGCGCCGCATGATCGAGGCGCAGCCGGCGGAGAGCATTGCGCGCGCGGCCGAGGGCATGGCGCTGCGCGAAGACTCGACGGAGCTGCTCCCGACCATTGACGTCCCCGTGCTGGTGATCGCCGGTACCGAGGACGGGGTCGCGCCGCTGGAGGAGGCGGAGCGGATCCGGGACGGGATCCCGGATGCGCGCCTGGTCCAGATCTCCGGCGCGGGGCACCTGCCGAACATGGAGCAGCCCGGCGCCTTCGACACCGCCCTCACGCACTTCCTGGAGGCCATCGAGTAGGGCCCGGGCGGGGCGCGACCGGCGGCATCGGAGATCCATCTCACATGAACCCGCCGGCCTTGCCCGCCCCTGACCCCCTCATTCGACGCCGATCAGCGAGAGCTGCTCGGGCTGCCCGGACCGGGCACGGGAGGCGCGCTTGCGCGCGCCCTTCGCCTCGCCGCCCTCCTCCTGCGCGACGATGCGCGCGACCTCGACCACGCGGTCGCCGGGCTCCGGCTCGAGGACGCGCTTGCCCTTGCTGGTGCGCCGCTGCTCGGGCAGGTCGTCGGCCGCGACGCGGACACCGGCGCCCTTGGCCGTGAGGACCATGAGTTCGTCGCCAGGGAGCAGCTCCTCGACCGCCACCAGCGGGCCGGTCCGCTTGTCCACCGCGAGCGCCGCGGCGCCGACGCCGCCGCGGCGCTGGACCGCGTACTCGCCGATGGGCGTGCGCTTGGCGTAGCCGTTCTCCGTGATGGTGCAGAGACTGGCGTCGCGGCGCACGACCACCATGCCGATGGCGCGGTCGCCCTCCCGCAGGTTGATGCCGCGCACGCCCTGCGCGGCCCGACCGACGGCGGGGATCTCCGCCTCCGGGAAACGGATCGCGCGGCCCTGGCGCGTCACGATCACCACGTCGTTCGTGCCATCCGAGAGCTGCACGTCGAGCAGGCGGTCTCCCTTGCGGATGCCCATGGCGGTGATGCCGCCGGCGCGGATCCCGGCGAACTGGTCGAGCGTGGTGCGCTTGACCACACCGCCGGCGGTGAGGAACACGAGGTGCCGGTCCGCGGAGAAATCGGCCACGGGGATCATCGCCGCGACGGCGGCGCGCTTGCCGAGACCGAGCGCACGGACGAGGGGCGTGCCTCGGCCGGTGCTGGCCTCGGGCACCTTGTGCACGGGTAGCGCGTGGGCCAGCCCGTCCTGGGTGAAGACGAGCAGCGTGTCGCGGGTGCCGGCGATGAACGCGCGCTCGAGGAAGTCGCCGCCCTTCTTCGTGCGGAGCACGGACGTGCCGCGGCGCACGCGGCGGCGGTAGAGGTCGAGCGGCACGCGGTTGATGTAGCCCTCGTGCGTGAGGGTGACGACGACGTTCTCCTGCGCGATGAGGTCCTCGACCGGCAGCTCCGCGGTGCCCTTCACGATCCGGGTGCGCCGCGCGTCGCCGTAGCGCTCGACCAGCTCATCGAGCTCGGCGACGAGCAGCGCGAGCTGGCGCTTCCGGCTGCCGAGTAGCTTCTCGAGGTCCGCAATGCGACGCTCGAGGGCCTTGAGCTGCTGCTTCAGCGCCTTGTGCTCCAGCGCCGTGAGCCGGGCGAGGCGCATGTCGAGGATCGCGCCGGCCTGTGCCTCGGAGAGGCGGAACCGCTTGCGCAACTGCGCCGCCGCGACCTCGCGGTCCTGCGCCCGCCGGATGATGCGGATGACGGCGTCGATGTTGTCCAGCGCGACCAGCAGTCCTTCCGTGATGTGCGCCTCCGCCTGCGCACGCTCGAGTTCGAACCGGGCGCGGCGCTGGATCACCTCCAGCCGGTGGTCCCGGTAGCGCTCCAGGATCTCCTTCAGGTTCATCTCCCGCGGCACGCCGTTGTCCAGCGCCAGCAGGATCGCGCCGAAGGTCGCCTGGAGGGCGGTGTTCTTGAACAGGGTCGTGAGCACGCGGGGGACCTGGGCGCCGCGCCGGAGCTCGATGACGACGCGCATCCCCTCGCGGTCCGACTCGTCCCGCAGGTCGGCGATGTCCTCGAGCTTGCGCTCACGGACGAGCTGCGCGATCTGCTCGACGACGCGGGCCTTGGAGATGCCGTACGGCAGCTCGGTGACGACGAGCTGCTCCTTGCCGTTGCGGAGCGACTCGCGCTGGATCCGCGCGCGCATGATGATCCGGCCGCGGCCGGTGCGATACGCCTCCTTGATCCCGTCCAGGCCCACGATGAAGCCGCCGGTGGGGAAATCCGGACCCTTGATGTGGCGCATGAGCTCGTCCACCGAGCAGTCCGGATGGGCGACCAGGTGTTTGATGGCGGCCGCGACCTCGCGCAGGTTGTGGGGCGGGATGTTGGTGGCCATGCCGACGGCGATACCGCTCGAGCCGTTGACCAGCAGGTTGGGCAGCTTGGCCGGCAGCACCGTCGGCTCCTGGAGCCGATCATCGAAGTTGGGCACGAAGTCCACCGTGCCCTTCTCCAGATCCTCCAAGAGCTCCATCGCGATCGGCGTCAGCCGCGCCTCCGTGTAGCGGTACGCCGCCGCGTTGTCCCCATCAATGGAGCCGAAGTTGCCCTGCCCGTCCACCAGCGGATAGCGCAGGCTGAAGTCCTGCACCATCCTGACCAGCGAGTCGTAGACCGCCGCATCCCCGTGCGGGTGGTACTTGCCCAGCACCTCCCCCACCACACTCGCGCTCTTCTTGTACGGCCGCCCCGGCAAGAGCCCCAGCTCGTACATGGCGTAGAGGATCCGCCGGTGCACCGGCTTGAGGCCGTCCCTCACGTCCGGCAGCGCCCGCTGCACGATGACGCTCATCGAATAGTCGATGAACGACTCGCGCATCTCGTCTTCGATCAGCCGCGGCAAGACCCGCTCGCGCCTCTTCGGCATGACCATCGTCGGTTGGCCTCCAGTGCCCCGATCGCGTGATCCGGGCGGTTCGGTTTCTCCGTCAGGAACGCGTGATGTTCGGCTTCTCGGGAACGCGTGATGATGGAGGATACCCGGCGCGGGGAGGAGGGTTCGGGTGGTGTTCGGGGTTGCCGGCGTTCACGCGATGGGCCGGCCCGGCGGCGCGGCGGCGTGGCGCCGGGCGGGGGCGGCGTCGTGCTGCCTCGGCACCTAGCCCTGCCCGGACCGCGCCTGCTCCTCGCGCAGCAGCGCGGCGACGCGGGCGCGCAGCTCCTCGGGCGCGCAGCGCTGGCCCCGAGCGACGCGGGCGAGCATCTCCTGGAACGCGGTGGCGTAGCGCAGGCGGGGGTAGCAGCGCTGGCAGCGCTCGAAGTGGGCGCGGATCTCCTCGGCGCTCCCTTCTGCGAGCTCGCCGTCCAGGTACTCGAAGATGCGGGCGAGCGCCTCGCGGCAGCGGACCTCACTCATGGCTTGCCGGGGCGGACGTATCCTTCTTCGACGGCATACCTGTACAGCTCCCTTTGGAGCAGGCGCCGGCCGCGGAACAGCCGGCTCTTCACCGTGCCGGTCGGGATCCCGAGCACGGCGGCGATCTCGGCGTAGGACAGCCCCTCGAGGTCGCTCAGCACGACGGCGTCCCGGAAGTCGGGGGGCAGACGCTCGATCGCCTCGAGGATGGACGCGTCGATCATGTTGCGGAACAGCTCGCCCTCCGGGTCGTTCTGCGCGGCCGGCATGAAGAGGGGCAGCTCGCCAGCAGGGGAGGACGGTGCCTCCGACTCGCGGGCGACCTGCTCGACGATCTCGTCGTGCCTGCGCTCGCGCTCGCGCTGCCGGAGGTAGATGTTCCGGCAAATGGTAAAGAGCCAGCTCTTCGCGGAGGTTCCGGGGGTGTACTGGTCCCAGGCGCGGAAGGCGCGGAGGAACGTTTCCTGGACGAGGTCCTCGGCGTCCGCCGCGACGCCGCCGGTCAGACGGAGCGCGAAGCGGTAGACGGCGTCGAGCTGCGGTAGGGCTTCGGCCTCGAAGGACTGGAGCCGGTCCATGGTCACCCGTCGGCACGGTCGAGCGCGGAGCGGGCGGGCGCTGTACCCATCGGCGGGTGCCACGTCAACGGCGCCGCCTCAGTCGTCCCACGTCTCGAGTATCTCTTCGTACTCCGCTGCCATTCCCGGGTGCCCGTGGCGGAGTGCGGCCTCGATGCCGCGGCGGTAGGCCTCCCTGGCCTCGGCGTCGCGGCCGAGCTGACGCAGCGCGTTGCCGAGCCGGCCCCACGCGTTGCCCTCGTCGTCGGTCAGGGCGAGGTACTCGCGTAGCTCGTCCACGACGAGCTCCCAGCGGCCCAGCCGCTCGTACTCCGCGGCGAGGCCGAAGCGCAGTCGCGGGTCGTTGGGGCTCAGCTCGAGCATCTTGCGGAGCGCGTCGATCCTGGTGTTTTCCATCGTTCGATCCAAACGCGGACGGCGGATCGGAAACCTAAGCGGCGCGGCGCCGGCCGCCAGGGCCGCGCCGGGGCTGGCCGCGTCCCGCCGCGTCTCGCCGTTGCGCCCGGGCGCGTCTCGGGGGTGCGGCCCGCCAGCGTCCGCCCACTGGCCCCCTGATGCCCAGCCGTTCCGCGAGCCGGAGTGCGTCGAAGGGCGCGTGGCCGTGGGCGTCGTTGTCGAAGTACACGTAGACATCGCGTCTCCCGCGAGGGGCGGGCGGCGCGCCGGGAATGCGCCGCGCATCGCGCGGCTCACGGCCCGCCTGCCAGGCCCGGATGCGGTTGGCCCACCAGTCGAGCTGCGCGTCCGTGTAGCGGCTCGCGTAGATCGCCTCGGCGCCGTGCAACCGGATGTAGACGAAGTCCGCGGTGACCTGCTCCGCGTAGGGGTGCAGCCCTGCGCTGTCCGCGAAGACGAGCGCGGCGCCGTGTTCGCGCAGCAGCTCCGCGAACTGGGCGCAGAGAAAGCTCGGGTGACGCACCTCGAAGGCGTAGCGGAGCGGGCGGTCGCGGTCGGCGCGGGTCCAGGCGCGGCCGGTCAGGCGGTGGTCGTGGCGGCGGGCGAGCTGCGCTGCGGCGGTGGTGGAGCGGGGCAGCAGCGTGAGGAAGCGCGCGAGGCGGTCGCGGTCGAAGGCGAGGTTGGGCGGGAGCTGCCAGAGGATGGGGCCGAGCTTGTCGCGGAGGAGCAGCACGCCGGAGGCGAAGAAGTTGGCGAGCGGCGTCTCGACGTCGCGCAGCTTCTTCATGTGGGTGATGAAGCGGCTGCCCTTGACGGCGAAGAGGAAGCCGGGCGGCGTCGCGTCGTACCAGCGGCGGAAGCTGGAAGGGCGCTGGAGCGAGTAGAACGTGCCGTTGATCTCGACGCTGTTGAGCCGACGGCTCGCGTACTCGAGTTCGCGGCGGCGCGCCAGTCCGGGCGGATAGAAGCCGTCGTGCCAGCTCCCGTACGCCCAGCCGGAGATGCCGATGCACAGGTCCATGCGGTCCACCCGAACTCTGGCGTGGGCACACGCGTGCGCCGGTGCAGTGCTTGCATGGAGCGTTCCCTGCGGCCCCGTGGCGGGGCGTCCGCGACCGTGACGTGCGGCCGTGGTCGCCGTCCGGGGCCGCTCGGCAGGAACGACGGCGGCAGTCTAGCCGCCGGCAACATGGAGCAAGATCCCGCGGCTGCGCTCGCGGGTGCAGGACGGAGGGGAGGCAGACGTGGGGCGGCAGATCGCGGTGCTCGCGATGTTCGGGCTGATGGCATGCGCGTCGGCGGGCGGCGCGCAGGCGCCGAAGCAGCGGGGTTCGGATGCAGCGCGGTCGAACAGCGCGGCGGTGCGCGCCGCCGAAGCAGTGGTCGTCGCGCCGGAAGTGCTCGAGGGCTGGAGGTTCCTCTACCAGTTCATCACCGAGGTCGAGTTCGTGCTGTGCCTCGAGGGCGAGCAGCGTGAGGACGGCGTGCTCTACATCGACGGCTTCCGGCTGGCGCGCATGGAGGAGGCGAGCATCAGCAGCGTCCGTTACCAGCCGTGCCAGGGCCCGCGCTACGTCGGCACCGCCCACAACCACCCGCCGGTCGAGGGCGCGGGCAACCTGTGCTACCGGTCGGTGCCGGACCGGCAGAGCTTCGAGATGGACCCGCGCGCCATCGTGGACGTGGTGCTGTGCGGCGAGGACAAGCACCTGTGGGTGCTGAAGGACGGCCGCACGGGCGGGAGAGGGCTGGAACCCGAATAGGGCCAGGGCAAGGGCGAGGGCAAGGGCGGGGGAGCGGCAACGGAAGTGCGCGCGGCGGTGTCCAAGGACGTGAGCACCTTTGACCCGCTCACCTCCCGAGGAGACCCGACGATGCGTCAGCACGCCGCGCCGTTCGCGCTCGCCCTCGCCGTCCTTATTGCCGCCTGCGGCGCGTCCGACAGCCGCCCTGCCGCGCGGTGGACAGGGACCGTCGA
>NICF_comb_assmDRAFT_10003827_pt1 | contig 10708 bp, 8 predicted proteins | sample NewIslPassag4_SG_FD_11279 | JGI IMG/M metagenome (IMG submission 11279) | reverse complement strand
ATGCCGGCCATGCAGGCGCTCTTTGAGCGGCGGGGGCACGAGGTGGCCATCCTCGCGGTCAACTACCGGGAAACCCGGGAACAGGTGCAGGCGTTTATGGCAGACCTGGATCTGCACTTCCCGGCGCTCATGGACGTGCAGGGCGAGGTGGCCCATCGTTACAACGTTTGGTCGTACCCCACCAGCGTCTTCATCGACCGGCACGGCGTCGTGCGGGGCCGGTTCGTGGGCGAGCTGAGCCCCGAGTTGATGGAACAGTTCGTGGACGCCATCACCGGCGATCCCGGCCCGCTGCCCATTATCGAACGGGAAGCGCCTGCTGGTTCTTAAACCTCCCGGCCCGGTCCCGCGTCCCCAAAGGGCCCAAGTCCAGTCCGGCTCTCCAAGCGCGTGCCTCCGTTCGGGCGTACGACGGGCGCTCTCGCCAACAGGGGACAACCAAGCACGAAGCGAACACTCTACCGTTCGGGGATGTGGGCCAGGCACCTACGGGTGTCTGGCCCCATACCCTGCATCGGCACAAGGAGGGAAGCCTGTGGGTTGGCTGTTTGGCACCGACGGCGTGCGGGGTGTGGCCAACGACGGCCTCACGCCTGAACTGGCCTTTCGCCTGGGCCGCTGCGGCGCGGCGGTGCTGGCGGGTGAGGGCGAAGCGGAACGCCGTCGTCTGCCCGTCATCGTGGGCCGGGACACGCGCCGGTCCGGCGACCTATTGGAGGCGGCCCTGGCCGCGGGCGTGGCGTCCGCGGGCCTGGACGTGCTGCGGGTGGGCGTCCTGCCCACACCCGGGGTGGCTTACCTGACGCGCACCCTGGGGGCCGCCTTTGGGGTCATGATCTCCGCGTCCCACAACCCTGCAGAGGACAACGGCATCAAGTTTTTCTCCGCCGACGGCTACAAGCTCCCCGACGAGACGGAGGCCCGCATCGAAGCCCTGGTGGGCAGCGCACCGGGACAGATCCGGTTTGACCCGGCGGACGGCCTGCCACGCCCGGTAGCTGCCGGCGTCGGGCGCATCCTGCCGGGGGAAGACCGGGCAGAAGCCTACGCCCGCTTCCTGGCGGAGACGGCCGGCGTTTCCCTGGAGGGCCTGCGGCTCGTAGTGGATTGCGCACATGGGGCGGCCTACCGGCTTGCGCCGCAGGTGCTGCGTAGCCTGGGCGCCGACGTGATCGTCCTGTCGGACGCGCCTGACGGCATGAACATCAACGTCGGCTGCGGATCCACCCATCCGGAGCTTATGCTGGCCGCCGTGCGCGAGCACGGAGCCGACGCTGGGCTCGCCCACGACGGGGATGCGGACCGGGTGATCATGGCCGACGCGCAAGGCAACCTCGTGGACGGCGACGCGATCCTGGCCATCTGCGCTCGCCACCTGGCCGCCCAGGGCCGCCTGCGCAACCGCGCGGTGGCCGCCACGGTCTACAGCAACCTGGGACTCAAGTGGGCGCTGCGGGAGGCCGGCGTGGACGTGGTCGAAACCTCGCCGGGCGACCGCTACGTCCTTGAGGCCATGCGGGAACGGGACTTGGTGCTGGGCGGCGAGCAGTCGGGCCACGTGATTTTCCTTGAGCACAATACCACCGGCGACGGGCTGCTGACGGCCTTGCAGGTTCTCAAGGTCATGCGGGAAACCGGCCAGCCTTTGGCTGCCCTGGCCGCGCAGATGCCCCGGGTGCCGCAGATCCTGACCAAGGTGCCCGTTCGCGACAAGCAGGCCTTCGCCGGCAACCAGCGCATCCAGGAGGTGATACGAGCCGTACAAGCGGAGCTTGGGGCTGAAGGCCGGTTGCTGGTCCGCCCCTCCGGAACGGAACCGGTCATCCGGGTCATGGGCGAAGGCATGGACAGCGCCCGGATCCGGGCAGCCGTCGACCGCATCGCCTCGGTCATCGAGGCGGAGCTGGGATGAAGCGCCTGGCCTCAGGCGGGAGCCTCTGCCGCCGCCTGAGGTGACGAGGTTGGGGATCTCGGATTCATCGGCGGGTGACCCACGGCCACGGTCGCGGTCGAGAGGACGTTGACAAAGCCCGTGAGCGATCACGGAGGGAAAACAGCGTCCGAGCGGCCCAGCAGGAAACAAGGGGGTGATGCCCGGGCCCCGCAAGCGGAGCGGGAGGGGGCTCCCGGGGGCTGGGCGAGTTTCCGTATGTGTGGAATCGTTGGATACGCCGGGCGCGAGCAGGCCGCGCCCGTTCTCCTCGAAGGCCTGCGCCGGCTGGAGTACCGGGGCTACGACTCGGCAGGCGCCGCCATCTGCAACGGGCGCCAACTCCAGGTGCGCAAGAAGGCGGGCCGCCTGGACCAGTTGGCTGACCTTTTGGCAGCCCAGCCGGCCACGGGTTTCACAGGCATCGGCCATACACGGTGGGCCACCCATGGGCGCCCCGCGGACGAAAACGCGCACCCGCACCTGGACTGCACGGGCCGGGTGGCCGTGGTCCACAACGGCATCATTGAGAACTACCTGGCCCTGCGGGAGGAGCTCATCCGGCGGGGCCACCGCTTCGCTTCCGAAACCGACACCGAAGTGCTGCCCCACCTGATCGAGGAATACTACCGGGGTGATCTGGTCGCGGCCGTGCGGGCCGCGATCGGGCGTCTGCATGGGTCGTGGGCCATCGCGGTGGTGCATGCGGATGAGCCCGACCGGGTCGTCGTCGCCCGCAAAGACAGCCCGCTGGTGGTGGGCGTCGGGACCGGCGCCAACTTCGCCGCGTCCGACATCCCGGCGCTCTTGCCGTACACCCGCACCGTCTACGTGTTGGAGGACGGCGAGCTGGCTGTCGTCTCTGCCGCTGGCGTCCGGTTTCTGGATGCGGACGGGCGCCCTGTGGTCAAGGAGCCGTTGCACGTAGACTGGGAAGCGGCTGCGGCCGAAAAGGGCGGCTACGAGCACTTCATGCAAAAGGAGATCCACGAGCAGCCCCGGGCGGTACGCGACACGCTGGCCGGCCGTCTGGACCGGGATCGGGGGCGCGTGGTGCTTTCCGACCTGGGGCTCGACCCGGCCTACGCGCGCACCATCCGCAAAATGGACGTCTTGGCCATGGGCACGGCCCGGCATGCGGGCCTGGTGGGCAAGCCCGTCTTGGAGCGCTTCACGGGTATTCCGGTGGAGGTGGACCTGGCGGCCGAGTACCGCTACCGCGACCCGCTGGTGGGTGAGCACACGCTGGCCCTGTTGATCAGCCAGTCAGGCGAAACCGCCGATACCCTTGCGGCTATGCGGGAGGCTCGCGCCCGGGGTGCGCGGGCGCTGGCCGTCACCAACGTCGTGGGCAGCTCGCTGGCCCGCGAGGCGGACCACGTCCTGTACACGCTGGCGGGTCCCGAAGTGGCGGTGGCCTCCACCAAGGCCTACGTCACGCAGTTGGTGGCCCTGTACTTGCTGGCGGGGTATTTGGGGCTCGAGCGGGACGCCGCGGACCCGGCGGCCGTGGCGGATTTGGTGGACCAACTGGCGGCCCTGCCTGGGCGGCTGGAGACGGTGCTGGGCATGGAGGAGGCGGTGGCCGGCTGGGCCGAAACCCTGGTCGACGCGGAGCACGTCTTCTTCATCGGGCGGGGCCTCGACAGCGCCACGGCGATGGAAGGGGCGCTCAAACTTAAAGAGATCTCCTACATCCACGCGGAAGCCTACGCTGCCGGGGAGCTCAAGCACGGCACGCTGGCGCTGATCACGGACGGCATCCCCGTGATCGCGCTGGCCACCCAGAGGACTCTGTTGGACAAGATGCTCAGCAACATCAAAGAGGTCAAGGCGCGGGGGGCATTTGTGCTGGCGGTGACCGTACCCGAGGGCGAGGACATCGTGCGGGCGTCGGACGCCGCCCTAGTGCTGCCGCCGGCGGCGGACATGGTGATGCCGGTGCTGGCGGTGGTGCCCCTGCAGATGCTGGCTTACCACGTGGCCCGGATGCGGGGCTGCGACGTCGACAAGCCTCGCAACCTAGCCAAGAGCGTTACGGTCGAATGAGCCGCCGGGCGCCGGCGCTGGGGTCGCTTTGGACGCTGCAGCAAGCGCGGGTGGCCGGCGCCCGGGCGAAATACACTGGAAACTGGAGCGGTTGGCGGCTATGGTCGTCGGTGTGGGCGTTGACGTGGTGCAGGTGGACCGGCTGGAGCGGGCCCTGGCGCGAGCGGGGGATCGCTTGCTGGCGCGCCTTTTCACGCCGGCGGAAGCCGCGCGCTGCGCCGCGCGCCGGGACCAGGCGCGGTGTCTTGCCGCGCGGTTTGCCGCCAAGGAGGCGGTGATGAAGGCCTTGGGCTCAGGCTGGGGGCCCGTAGGCTGGCAGGACATCGAGATCGGCCGGGCGCCCGGCGGACAACCGATTGTCCGCCTGCAGGGCGCAGCGGCGCGCCTGGCGAAGGAGAAGGGCATCACAGCGATTCACCTTAGCCTGGCCCACGACGGGCCGGTGGCCGTCGCCTGCGCGGTGGCCGAGGCCCGCTTTCCCGATGGCGGCCAGGACGACCGGGGAGGACACGCGTGAAGGTCGTCACCGCGGCCGAGATGCGGGCCATCGACCGCCGTGCCATCGAAGGGTACGGGATCCCGTCCCTGATCCTCATGGAACATGCGGGGTTGGCCGTGGCGCGCCGCTGCTGGCGGGAGCTGCAGCCGTCCCGCAGCCGCCGGGTGACCATCTTTGCCGGTACCGGCAACAACGGCGGCGACGGGTTGGTGGCCGCGCGCCTTTTGACCAACTGGGGCGCGCGCGTGCGCGTGTTCTTAGCTGGCGAACCCGAGCGGGCCAGCGCCGAGACCAAAACGCAACTGGCCGTCGCGCGCGAGTTGGGCATCGACGTGGTGCCGCTGGGGGAAGGCAGCCTTCAGAAAGCCAAGCTCAACGCGGGCGCGGCGGATCTGCTGGTGGACGCCCTGCTGGGCACCGGAAGCCGCGGCGCGCCCCGGGGTCCCGTGGCCGCGGCCATCGAGATCCTCAACGGCGCGGGCCGGCCTGTGCTGGCGGTGGACATCCCGTCCGGCGTGGACGCAGACACGGGGGCCGTCCCGGGCGCCGCGGTGCGCGCCCAGTGGACGGTGACGCTGGGACTGCCCAAGGTCGGGCTCCTCCTGCCGCCCGGGCGGGAGCTGGCGGGACACCTGGTGGTGGCCGACATCGGGCTGCCGCGGGCCCTCGTGGGTGAGGGCGTGGTTGAGGAGGCGAGCGGCGCCGACCGGGCCGCCAGCGACAAAGCGGCATCGACCAAAGGTGCGGGGGAGGCGGCGGAGCCGCCCACCGTTTTGGTGGAACCAGACCTGGTTCGGCGGCTGTTGCCGCCGCGCCCGGCCACCGGCCACAAGGGCACTTTTGGCCATGTGTTCGTGGCCGCCGGCGCCCGCGGGATGAGCGGCGCCGCGATGCTGGCCGCCCGCGGCGCCCAGCGGGTCGGCGCAGGGCTGGTGACGCTGGCGGGCCCAGCCAGCCTCTTGCCGGTGTTCGCCGGGTCCCTGTGGGAAGCGCTGACCCGGCCGCTGCCGGAGACCCCTGAGGGCAGCCTGGCGCCTGAGGCCGCGGCGGAGATCATCCAGGGTCTGGCCCGCACCGACGTACTGGTCATCGGGCCGGGGCTTTCCCGCACCGAAGGTGCGGGCCAGGTGGTGCGGCTGGTGCTGGAAGCGGCACAACGCCCCGTAGTGGCCGACGCGGACGCCCTTTTTGCCCTGGGGGAGGGGGCGCAGTTCCTGGTGCGCACCCGGGCGCGACCGTACCCGTTGGTGCTCACGCCGCACCCGGGCGAGATGGCGCGCCTGTGCGCGCTGAGCGTGCGGGACGTGCTGGCGGACCCCTTGGGGCTCGCGCGCGACCGCGCCCGGGCATGGCAGGCGATCGTGGTGCTTAAAGGCGCGCCGACGGTGGTGGCGGCGCCGGATGGGAGAGCTTTTATTAACAGCACCGGCAGTGCAGCCCTGGCCACGGGCGGCACCGGCGACGTGCTGGCCGGCGCCATTGGCGGTTTGTTGGCGCAGGGCGCGCCGCCCCTGTGGGCCGCCGTGGCCGCGGTCTACGTGCACGGCTTGGCGGGCGACCTGGCGGCGGCCGCACGGGGGCCCGCGGGGGTCGTGGCCGGCGACGTGGCCGACCAGCTGCCCGCAGCCCTGGCGCAAGCCCGCGCGGGCCAAGGCCCGCTGCTGGACAGGGAGGGGTACTGATGCGGGCTGGCGATATCATGCGCCGGGAAGTGCGCACCGTCGGCCCCGACGCGACGGTGGAGGAAGTGGCGGCCATCCTGGCGGAGGCCGAGTACAGCGGCTTGCCGGTGGTGGACGAGGAGGACCGCGTCATCGGCATTGTCACTGAGGCCGATCTCCTGGCCCGGGCCAAGCGGCTCAACCTGCCCAAGTTTTTCCCGTTCCTGGGCGGGGTCATTTACCTGGAAGACCCCCGGCGCTTTGAAGAGGAACTGCGCAAGGCCACGGCCGCACGGGTGCGGGACGTGATGACCGCCGAGGTGGTAACCGTCACCGAAGACACGCCGCTTGAGGATGTGGCGACGCTATTGGTCGAGCGGGGCATCAACAGGGTGCCGGTGGTGCGGGACGGGCGCTTGGTAGGGATCATCACCCGGGACGACATCCTGCGCGCGGTGTACCTCAACGCCCGCCTGGAGGACGTTCCGCCGGGCGCGGACGTGTGAAGCCATGGCCGGCGCGCTGCACTGGGTCGAGGTCGATCACGAGGCGCTGGCCCATAACGTCCGCGTCGTGCGCCAGGCTCTGGGCGGCGTCCAGCTGTGGGCTGTGGTCAAGGCCCAAGCCTACGGCCATGGCGCGGTGGAAACCGCCCGGACCGCGCTGGCCGCCGGGGCGGCGGGCCTGATTGTGGCCGTAGTGGACGAAGCTGTGGAGTTGCGCGCTGCCGGGCTGGACGCCCCCATCCTCGTGCTGACCCCGCCGCTCGTGGACCAGGCGCCCGCCTACGCGACCTACGACCTCATCGCGGCCGTGGCCGATTTGGAAACCGCGCGCGCCCTGGCTCAAGCCGGGCAGGTCCGGGGGCGGCCGATCCCCGTCCACATCAAGGTGGACACGGGCATGGGCCGCCTAGGGGTGCGGCCCGAGGAGACACCGGCGTTGGTGCGGGCGGTGCACGGCCTGCCGGGGGTGCGCGTGGCGGGGCTTTTCACGCACATGGCCGCGGCGGACGAGGAGGACCTCACTTCGGCCCGGACCCAACTGGCTCGTTTTGATCAGGTCCAGGTGGTCCTTGACCGGGACGGGCTGCGGCCCGAGGTGGTGCACGCGGCCAACAGCGCGGCGGCCCTGGTGCTCCCTGAGAGCCGCTACTCGCTGGCCCGGATCGGCATCGCCCTGTACGGCATTGCACCGTCCCCGGCGGTGGCCCGCACGCTTGCCGCCGCGGGCATGCGGCTTGTGCCTGCGCTCGCCTTTCGGGCCCGGGTGGTTGCCGCCCGGCGTGTCCCGGCGGGCTGGCCCATCAGCTACGGCAGCACTTACGTGACGGCTGCCGAAACCACCATCGCCACCTTGCCGGTCGGCTACTCCGACGGCGTCAGCCACGGCCTTTCCCACAAGCTGCACGTGCTGATGCACGGCCAGCGGCGACCGGTGGTGGGCCGCATCTGTATGAACCACTGCATGGTGGATGCAGGCGACCTGCCCGTGCGCCCAGGCGATGTGGTGACGCTTTTGGGGCGCGACGGGGATGAGGAGATCACCGCCGAAGAGTGGGCAGCCCATTTGGGTACCATCCCGTATGAGATCGTCTGCATGGTCGGCTCCCGTAATCCCCGGCGCCACTTGGCTGCATCCGCAGGTTTCTCCGCACCGTGACAGTCTCCTGATGGGTTTGGGTCGTCCTCCGGATTTTCTGGAGGGTGCCTGCCTGGACCCCTAAAGAAGCCCTGCCAGATGCTGTGACGTCCTTGGAGGAAGTCCCCACACGTGTGGCTCGCCCCCCAAAGATGGACAAAAGTCTCTTGACGGGCCGGCCTGCCTGCGCGTACTGTTTTCGAAAGGACACGGATGGACGACGACTAACGATCGCCGGCGGGGCACCTGGGCGACCGGCGCGTGTCCAACGGACAAAGGGGGTGCGGCGATGGCCGCAGCGGGTCTGGAAGCAGTCGTCAACAGTTTGGTGGATTGGCTCAAGAAGCAGGTGGAGGACGCGGGCGCGGAGGGTGCGGTAGTAGGCTTGAGCGGCGGTATTGATTCGGCCGTCACCGCGGCCCTGTGCCGCCGGGCGTTTCCCGGACGGTGCCTGGGCGTCATCATGCCGTGCCACAGCGATCCGCAAGACGAAGCCGACGCGCGGCTTTTGGCGGAGCATGAGGGCATCCCTGTGGTCCGCGTCGATTTGACGCCCGTCTACGATACCATGGTGACGGCCCTGCGGCTAGGAGCCGGCGTGCAAAACTCTTCGGTGCCCTCGGACCGCGAGCGCATCGCCATGGCCAACCTCAAGCCCCGCCTGCGCATGCAGACCCTGTACTTCCTCGCGAATTTGCACAATTACTTGGTGGTCGCCACCGGCAATCGATCCGAGCTTTACGTGGGATACTGCACCAAGTACGGCGACACGGGCGACATTTTGCCCATCGGCGGCTTGGTGAAGCGGCAAGTGTACGAGTTGGCCCGGTTTCTGGGGCTGCCGGAGCGCCTCCTGCAGCGTCCGCCCAGCGCCGGGCTGTGGGCAGGCCAGACGGACGAGGACGAAATGGGCCTGACCTACGCGGACCTGGACACTTATCTTTTGGAAGGGCGCGCCGCGCCGGAGGTGCGGGATCGGATCGAGCGCATGCACGCCCGCAGCCGGCATAAGCGCGCGGTGCCGCCCGTCGCGCCCGTGGAATGGCCAAGCCAGTAACGACGTGGTAGAATAGCTGTTGGACATGCACATCGTGTTGGTCGGCCTCAACCACAAGTCCGCCCCCGTGGCGGTGCGCGAGCGGCTGGCGTTCGGAGTCGACCAGGTGCCGCTGCATCTGCGGCGCTTGGCTCGTGCCGCCGCGCTTTCCGAAGCAGCCATCCTCTCTACCTGCAACCGCACGGAAGTGTACGTCGCGGCCGACGACGATGCGCAGGCGCGAGAGGCTGTGGTGGGATTCCTGTGCGCCTTTGCGGGCCAGCCCCGGGAGGCCGTCCTGCCCTACCTCTACCACTACAGCGGCGCCGCCGCCGCCCGCCACTTGGCCAGGGTCGCGGCCGGCTTGGACTCCATGCTGATCGGCGAGGCCCAGATCCTGGGCCAAGTCCGCACCGCCTTGCGCTTGGCCCAAGAGGCGGGCACAGCCGGCACCCACGTGACGCGGCTGTTTGAGGCGGCGCTGCGGGCCGGCAAGCGGGCCCGGGCCGAAACGGCCATCGGGGAAGGGGCGGCGTCCATAAGCCACGCGGCCGTTAAGCTGGCGGCGCGGATCATCCCTTCCTTGGCCGACAAAGAGGTGCTGCTGGTGGGGGCCGGTAAGGTGGCCGAACTAGTGGCCCGTCACTTGGCCCGGAAGGGTTCGGCGCGCGTGCGGGTCGCCAACCGCACCCTGGAGCGGGCGTCTCAGTTGGCGCAAAGCTACGGGTGGTCGGAGTTGCCGCTGGCCGCACTGGCCGATGGGCTGGCCGCGGCCGACCTCGTCATCAGTTCCACAGGCGCTCCCGAACCGATCATCGACGCGGCCCTGGTGCGCGACGTGTTGGAGCGGCGCCGCGGCCGCCCGCTGTACTTCATCGACCTTGCCGTTCCCCGGGACGTGGACCCGTCGGTCCAGGAACTGCCGGGCGTGTTTGTGTACAACGTGGACGACTTGTACGCCGTGGTGGACTCGACGCTGGCGGAGCGCCGGGAGCAGGTGGCCCATGCCGAGGCCATCGTTGACGAGGAAGTGCGGGAGTTTTGGAACTGGTACGGCCAGCGGGCGGTGGCGCCCGTCATCGCGATGCTGCGCCGGCGCGCCGAGGAGATCCGGACCCAGGAACTGGACAAGGCGCTGCGCCGCCTGGATCACTTGCCCGAGGCGGACAAGGAGCGCATCCGGGCGCTGAGCGCGGCCATCGTCAACAAGCTGCTGCACGAGCCGATGGTGCGTCTTAAGGAGCATGCCCGCTCTCCCGAGGGCTGGCGGTTCGCCGACGCGGCGGCGCGGCTGTTTGGCGTGGAGCGGGAACTCGAGGCCACCGCCCGGCGGCGGTTTGGCTAGCGATGGACGTTTGGACAGCGGTGGACGGAGAGGGTGGCGGTCCGGTGCAGCCGCGGGAACTGGTGGTGGGCACTCGCCCCAGCCCCTTGGCCCTTTGGCAGGCGCGGTGGGTGATGGAACAGCTGGAGGCGGCGGCCCGCCGGCACGCCCTGCCGTTGCGGATGACCTTGCGGGAAATCCGCACCGAGGGCGACCTTGATCGGGAGACCCCGCTGGCCCGTTTCGGCCAGCGGGGCGTCTTTGTGCGCGCCGTGGAGCAGGCCCTGCGCCGCGGTGAGGTAGACGTGGCCGTCCACAGCCTAAAGGACCTGCCCGGCGAGCAGCCGCCCGATTTGGTGCTGGCCGCCTATCCCATCCGCGACGACGCACGTGACGTGGCGGTCGTAAACCGCCCAGGCGGCGGCCCGGACACACCTGATCCCGGCCGCAGTCCGGCAGCCGGCGCCGTTGCGCGGCCGCTGCCCTTCCTGCCGCCCGGGGCACGGGTAGGCACCGGATCGCCCCGCCGCATCGCCCACCTGCGACACTGGCGGCCCGATCTCGTTTT
>NICF_comb_assmDRAFT_10003824_pt1 | contig 10711 bp, 11 predicted proteins | sample NewIslPassag4_SG_FD_11279 | JGI IMG/M metagenome (IMG submission 11279) | reverse complement strand
GGCGGGAGCCATCGTGAACGGCCGCATCGGCAGCCGGCTGCCGCATCTGACGAACATCAGCTTCATCGGCGCGGATACGGAGACGATGCTCATGGCGCTCGATCTCGAGGGCATCGCGGCGGCGAGCGGCTCCGCCTGCTCATCGGGATCGCTCGAGCGTTCGCACGTGCTGAAGGCGATGGGGCTGCCGGAAGAGCGGCTGAAGTCGGCCGTCCGTTTCAGTTTCGGCCCCTCGAACACCATGGAAGAAATCGAGACAGCAGCAGAAAAAATTGCAACCATTGCGGATCGCCTGCGTAGTAAATGAAAGGGGGACAGCCCCCGTGTACAGCGCGCAGCGCTTGATCGGCCTGCCGGTCATCATCGAATCGACGGGCCATCGGGCGGGCAAAGTGCTCGATCTGTGGTTCGACGAGCATTGGTTGCTCCGCGGATTGCTGTTGAAAGCCAGACGGTGGTGGTTCAAGCGATATTATGACGCCGCGCTCTGGGAGAGCGTAACGGCTTGCGGCAACGACGCGATCTTCATCATCGACAAAGGCGCCGTCAAGCGATTCGAAGCGGCCGACATCGGCCGCACGTTCCACTCCGGCGGGATCCGGCTGAAGGATCTTCCGGTCATCACCGACGAAGGCCGTCAGCTCGGCCGCGTATCGGATGTTTATTTTCGGGGATTTCAGGGTACACCAATTACAGGATTTGAATTGACGGACGGCTTTGTCTCGGATCTGATCGAAGGGCGCAAGCGGCTCAAGACTCCCGCGGACCCGGGTTTGATGAAACTCGGCGACAACGCGATACTCGTCCCCGCCCGATGCGAGCAAGACCTGGAGGCCAACGTCACCGAATCGGGATAGCAGGGAGCAATGCAAGTATGATGAGATGTCCAAATTGCAATTCCAAAGACATCGGCAAGATCGGTTCGCACCAGTATTATTGCTGGGGATGCTTCATCGAGCTGACGGTGAACGGCGACAAGATGTCGGTGTTCCAAGTGGAAGAAGACGGCACGCTCAGCTCGCTCGACGATCTGTTCTTCGACGAACCGACGGTCGAGCAGCAAATGCACGCCAACTGAAGACGATGCGCCGGCTTGCCATGCCGGCGGCAGGACGAAGCGGTCCGCATGCGAGATGCGGACCGCTTCGCTGTTGTTTTGGCGCGGCTCGCCCGCACACGCATGCGGATGCGCGTCGGCCATGAAACGGACGCGCGTGCCGGAGCTGTGGCCGCAAGCGGGAGCGGGCGCCGGCGGAGAACGCGGGCGGGATCGCCCCGGGGCGGCGACACGGGGTCAAGCCGGCAAGCGGGCAAGGACAAGGATGAATGTCCAAGCCGCTACATATAATGTACTGTGTCCTGCGGCGGACGCGCCCCGGCGGGAAGGAGGTGGCCGGAATGAATCCCTGGGCGGGCAGCCGGCTGTTCAGAGTACTTGTCTATACGATTCTCATCCTCGCCGCCCTGCTGCTGCTCCAACAGCTCAAGCCCGTGCTGCTCGCGGTATACGGATTCCTGAAGGCGGTTCTCGCGCCGTTCATCATCGCGATGATCATCTCCTATGTGCTCAATCCGCTCGTCACGCTGCTCGCCGAGCGGCGGGTGCCGCGTTCGATCGCGGTGCTGCTCATTTACGCGGTGTTCGCCGCGGCCGTGACGGTCATTCTGCTCAACGCGATTCCGATGGTCGTCGAGCAGATCGAGCAGCTCAACCGGCACGCGCCCGAGCTGACCATGCGGGCCCAGAACCTGCTGAACCGGCTGAACAATCATTCGCTGCTGCCCGAGAGCTTGCGCGGCGCCATCGACAAGTCGCTGGTCGAATTCGAGAAACGGATCGCCGAATCGGCGCTGTCGTTCATGAACAACATCGGCTCGATGCTGAACGCCGTCTTCGCCGCGTTCATCATCCCGTTCCTCGCGTTCTATATCCTGAAGGATTTCAACGCGTTCGAGCGCGCGATCATCAATTTCGTGCCGCGTTCCAGGCGGCAGAACGTCATCCGGCTGTTCAAGGACATCGACGAGGCGCTCGGCAACTACATCCGCGGCCAGTTCATCGTCTGCGGGATCGTCGGGCTGCTCGCCTACACCGGCTACTGGCTGATCGGGCTGCCTTATCCGCTGCTGCTCGCCTCCTTCGTCGCGATCACGAACATCATCCCGTACCTCGGCCCGTTCATCGGGGCGGCGCCGGCGCTTCTCGTCGCCTCGACCGTCTCGCTGAAAATGGCGCTCCTCACCGTGCTCGTCAACACGCTCTGCCAGATCGTCGAAGGCAACGTCATCTCGCCCCAGGTCGTCGGCCGCTCGCTGCGCATGCATCCGCTCACGATCATCTTCGCGCTGCTCGCCGGCGGCGAGATCGCGGGGCTCGTCGGCATGATTCTGGCCGTGCCGGCCTTCGCCGCCGCGAAGGTCGTCCTGCAGCATCTGTTCGCCTATTACATCCGCAGGAAAACGATTTGACACGGCCCGCGCGGCAATACTATAATACGTTGGGAATATTCGAATAAAGCGCAAAGCCAGGATGAAACAGGAGTAAGCCGTGTCCGGCCGGACAGAGAGGGAGCCCCGCGCCACGGGATGCAAGGCGCGGCTGGAAGGGATCCCGGGCGTCAGGGCGGCCGAAGCTCGTTTCGGAGCGCGGAGGGAAAATCCGCCGGCGTCGGACCCGTTATCGTCCGCGCGAGGAGACCGGTATGCCCGATCGGGGCTGGCCGGTAACCAGGGTGGTACCGCGAATGATTCATTCGTCCCTGCATGATGCAAGGGCGTTTTTTATTATCCCGACAAAAAATCGTTTGACGGAGGAGCTAGGGCAGCTATGAAAGCAAGTGAAATCCGCGAGAAATGGCTGGCGTTCTTCGCAAGCAAAGGCCACAAGATCGAACCGAGCGCGTCGCTCGTGCCGCACAACGATCCTTCCCTGCTCTGGATCAACGCGGGCATGGCGCCGCTCAAGCCGTATTTCGACGGCCGCGTGAAGCCGGACAACCCGCGCATCGCGAACGCGCAGAAATGCATCCGCACGAACGACATCGAGAACGTGGGCAAGACGCGCCGGCACCACACCTTTTTCGAAATGCTGGGCAACTTCTCGATCGGCGATTATTTCAAAGAAGAAGCGATCACCTGGGCCTGGGAATTCCTGACGAGCCCCGAATGGATCGGCTTCGAGCCGGACAGGCTGTCGGTCACCGTCCACCCGGATGACACCGAAGCGTTCGAGCTGTGGAACAGGAAGATCGGCATCCCGGCCGAGCGCATTTACAAGACGGAAGACAACTTCTGGGACATCGGCGAGGGGCCGTGCGGGCCGTGCACGGAAATTTTCTACGACCGCGGGGAAAAATACGGCGACCTGAGCGATCCCGAGTGCCGTCCCGGCGGCGAGAACGAGCGGTTCCTCGAGGTGTGGAACCTCGTGTTCTCGCAGTACAACCACAACCCCGACGGAAGCTACACGCCGCTGCCGAACAAGAACATCGACACCGGCGCGGGTCTCGAGCGGTTCGCGTCGATCCTGCAGGACGTCGACTCGAACTTCGACACAGACCTGTTCAAGCCGATCATCGACCGGACGTGCGAAATCGCCGGCGTACGCTACAAGGAGCGGGAGGAGACCGACATCGCGCTGAAGGTGATCGCCGACCATATCCGGACGGTCGTCTTCTCCGTCGGCGACGGCGTCCTGCCGTCCAACGAAGGGCGGGGCTACGTCATCCGCCGTCTGCTCCGGCGGGCCGTCCGCTACGGCCGGAAGCTCGGCGTCGAGCGGCCGTTCCTGTATGAGCTGACGCCGGTCGTCGGCGACATCATGGGATCTTATTATCCCGAGGTCGTCGAGAAGCGGGCGTTCATCGAGCGCGTCATCCGGACCGAGGAGGAGCGGTTCCACGAGACGCTCGAAGCGGGCCTCGCGAAGCTCGCCGAAGTCGCGGAAGCGGCGCGCGGGAAGGGCGGCGTCATTTCGGGCGAAGACGCTTTCCGGTTGTATGACACGTTCGGCTTCCCGCTGGACCTGACGGAGGACTACGCGGCCGAGAACGGCCTCGCCGTCGACCGCGAAGGATTCGAAGCGGCGATGGAGCGCCAGCGGGAGCGGGCGCGCGCGGCGCGCCAGGAAACCGGCGGCATGCAGGTGCAGGGCGGTCCGCTCGACGATTACGCGGAGCCCAGCGAGTTCGTCGGCTATGACGCGGTCGCCGTCGAAGCGAAGGTGGCCGCGATCGTCGCGGAAGGTCAGCTCGTCGATCTGGTCGGCGAAGGCAACGAGTGCCTTGTCATCCTCGACCGGACGCCGTTCTACGCGGAGAGCGGCGGCCAGGTGAGCGACCGGGGCGAATTGACGGGCAAGCAGGTCCGCGCCGCGGTGACGGACGTGTCCAAAGCGCCGCGCGGCCAGCACGTCCATCATGTGAAGGTGCTGAGCGGCGTGCTGCGCGTCGGCGACGTCGTCGAGGCGGCCGTCGCGAAGGCCGAGCGCGAGGCGATCACGAAGAACCATACGGCGACGCATCTCTTGCACAAGGCGTTGAAGGAAGTGCTGGGCGGGCACGCGAATCAGGCCGGTTCGCTCGTCGAGGCGGAGCGGCTGCGGTTCGACTTCACCCATTTCAGCGCGGTGACGCAGGAGGAGCTGGACGAGATCGAGCGCCGCGTCAACGAGCAGATCTGGCTCGGCACGGACGTGGAGATCTCGTACCATGCGCTGGCCGAAGCGAAGGCGATGGGCGCGATGGCGCTGTTCGGCGAGAAATACGGCGAGATCGTGCGCGTCGTGAAGATCGGCGATTACAGCCTCGAGCTGTGCGGTGGCATCCACGTGCGGAACACGGCCCAGATCGGCTTGTTCAAGATCGTCTCGGAAGGCGGCATCGGCTCCGGCGTCCGGCGGATTGAAGCCGTGACGGGCAGACGCGCGTATGAATACATGGACGAGCAGATCGCGCTGCTGCGCCAGGCGGCCGGGCTGCTCAAGGCGGGCGTGCAGGACGTGCCGAAACGGATCGAGGCCTTGCAGGCGCAGAACAAGGAGCTGTCGCGCGAGATCGAATCGCTGCAGGGGAAGCTGGGCCGGATCGAAGCCGGCTCGCTCGCGGACAAGGCGCGCGACGTCGGCGGCGTGAAGCTGATCGCGGCGCGGGTGAGCGCGGGCGGCATGGACGCGCTGCGCGGCATCGCCGACGAACTGAAGGCGAAGCTCCGCTCCGGCGTCATCGTGCTCGGCGCGGAGCAGGACGGCAAGGTGAACCTCGTCGCCGCCGTCTCGCCGGACCTGGTCGGCCGGGGATTCCACGCCGGCAAGCTGATCAAGGAGGCGGCCGCCGTCTGCGGCGGCGGAGGCGGCGGCCGTCCGGACATGGCGCAGGCCGGGGGCAAAGATCCGTCGAAGCTGGACGAAGCGCTGAAGCGGGCGGAGGAACTGGTTCTGGCGCAAGTAAATGTGATATGATGGAAACATGAATCTGGTCTCACCCGTACTGGGAGGTGCCGGCGATGAGTTCATCCATGGACAAGACGATGAAATTCAACGTCAAGGCCGATGAGGTCGAGACGAGTGCCGAGGATATCCTGCTCGCGGTGTACGACGCGCTGGTCGAGAAGGAATACAACCCGATCAACCAGATCGTGGGCTACCTGCTCTCCGGCGATCCGGCGTACATTCCCCGGCACAACAACGCCCGGAGCCTGATTCGAAAGAAGGAACGGGATGAATTGATCGAAGAGCTTGTCCGTTATTATCTGAGCCGGCGCAGGCCATGATCTCCGGAAGGGGCTCATGGCTGCATCCCGCGGCGGATAGAAGGAGTACCTCGATTTGCGGATTATGGCATTGGACCTGGGCGACCGGAGAATCGGCGTCGCCGTGAGCGACGAGCTCGGCTGGACGGCGCAGGGCATCGGCGTCGTGGAGAGGCACAGGGACGGCCGGGAACTTGAGGAGATCGAACGGCTTGTCCGCGAACGGGAGGTCAGCGAGATCGTCGTCGGCCTGCCGCGCAACATGGACGGCTCGATCGGGCCTCGTGGCGAAATCTGCATCGCATTCGCGGAAATGCTGCGCGGAAAACTACAATTGCCCGTTCATCTGTGGGATGAGAGGCTGACGACAGTCGCCGCCGAGCGGACGCTGCTCGAAGCGGACGTCAGCCGCAGGAAACGAAGACAGGTTGTGGACAAATTGGCGGCAACGCTGATTTTGCAGCATTATCTTGATTCCAAAGCGGGCAGGTGAAATGTGATGGCCGATGACGACAAGCTGGCGGAAGAGCCGGAAATCATCTACATTCCCGATGATGACGGCAACGAGGAAGAATTCGAAGTCATCATGAAGTTCGAAGTCGACGACTCCGGCAAGAAGTACATGATGCTCGTGCCGGTCGACGGGCCGGAGGGCGAGGAAGAGGAAGTGTACGCGTTCCGGTACGAGGAAGACGGAGACGACCTGAAGCTGTACACGATCGAAGACGAGGAAGAATGGAACATGGTGGAGGAGACGTTCAACACGCTGCTGGCCGAAATGAATGACGGCGAGGATGAAGCATGAAGCGGCCCGAGCGTTTGAACCGGCTCAGGCAGGCATACGGCCGGGAGATCGAATTGATCGACGGGGACGGCGCGGCGGAGACGTTCGAGCTGCTCGCCGAATTCCGGCTCGGGGATGCGGTGTACGCCGCGCTGCAGACGCCGGAGATGCGCCGGGAAGACGAGATCGCCTTCTTCCGCGTCACGGAGTCGGGTGACGGAGAATTCGAATTGTCGGATATCGAAGACGAGGACGAATGGGAAGCGGCCGCGGAAGGCTACGACGAGCTGATGTTCGAGGAAAGCGCGGATGACCGCGGCGCGCTCGAATAGGTGAAGCCGAGGGACGGGGAAGCTCGTCCCTTGATGCTGTTGAACGGGAGGAACGGGTCACGGACATGTCGGATCACATGCGGGCTGAACCGAATGGCGCGGAGCGGCGCGCCAGGATGGAGCCGATACCGAAGCTGAAGATCACGATGTGGGTCATCCTGTCGCTGCTGCTGCTGATGGCGGCCGCGGCCGGGAGCGTCCTGCTCTATATCTGGAACGGCTTGAAGCCGATGCCTCCGGGCGCGCCGATGCAGATCGAAATTCCGAAGGGCACTTCCGCCAACCGGACCGCCGACCTGCTCGAGCGGCACGGCATCATCCGCAACGCGTTCCTGTTCAAATACTATCTGCAGATCAAGGACGAGGGCGACCATTTCCAGGCCGGCACGTACGAGATGGCGCCGGGCATGACGAACGACGAGATCATCGCGATGCTGAACGAAGGGCGCACGGTGAAGCCCCCGACGTTCCGCTTCACGATACCGGAAGGCTATACGCTGGAGCGCATCGCGGACAAGCTCGCGTCGGAGGGGCTCGTCGACAAGGCGAAATTCCTCGAGCTGGCCGATTCGGCCGAAGCGCGGAAATGGTCGGACGCGGCGGCGTCGGTGCCGGACGACGAGCGGCTGATCCACCCGCTGGAGGGCTATCTGTTCCCCGAAACTTACGAGATGGAGACGGGAAGCGCCGAAGCCGACATTCTGAAGCGGATGATGGCCGAGCTCGACCGGAAGCTGGATCAGCTTCCCGAAGACTGGCGGGATATTCTGGAAGAGCGGAACATGACGCTGCACGAACTCCTGACCGTCGCCTCGATGATCGAGCGCGAAGTCGCCGTCGCGGAGGAGCGGCCGATCGTCGCGAGCGTCATTTACAACCGGCTGGCGAAAGGCATGCCGCTGCAGGTCGACGCCACCGTGCAATACGCGCTCGGCGAGACGAAGGACCGCCTGCTCGAGGCGGACCTCGAGATTGACAGCCCGTACAACACGTACAAGATTCCGGCCCTGCCGCCGGGACCGATCGCGAGCCCGAGCCTGGCTTCGATTCAGGCGGCGCTCGAGCCGGCGGACACGGATTATCTCTATTACGTGCTCATGAAGGACGGATCGCGGAAGCATCTGTTCGCGAAGACGCTGGCGGAACACCAGCGGAACATCCGCAAGAGCGAAGAGGCCGCGGCCCAGGGAGGCGCCGGCGGATGACGGCCGAACGGAAGCCTGAGACGGCGAAGGCGGAGGATCGGGAACCGAAGGCGGAGGATCGGGAACCGCCGGCGCGGGAGAGGAGCAGGAAGCCTGAGCCGCCGGCGCAGGCGCATCACGGGCCGAATCCGCCGGGCGCGGCGGCCGGACGGAAGCCGGAGCTGCTGGCGACGGCGGCGTCCCTCGGCGAGCTGGAGCGGCTGGCGGAAGCAGGCGCGGACGCGCTGCTCGTCGGCGGTCCGCCGTTCGCCGCCCGTGCCGCCGGCCCGTTCAGCCTCGACATGATCCGCGAAGCGGCGCGGTTTCTCAAATCGCGCGGCAAGCGGCTCTATGTGCTCGTAAACAATCTGCTGGACAACGCGGCGCTCGAGGCGCTCCCGGGGTATGTCCGGGGCGTGGCGGAAGCGGGCGCGGACGCGGTCGAGTGCGGCGATCCCGCCGTGCTGTTGACGGTCCGCGAGGAAGCGCCGGACCTTCGCATTCACTGGAACGCCGAGATGACCGCGACGAACGCCCGCGCGGCGAATTTCTGGGGCAGGCGGGGCGCCGCGCGTGCCGTGCTCGCCCGGGAATTGAACGGCGAAGAAATTCTGGCCTTCAAGGCGAAGACGTCGCTCGAAGTTCAGGTCCAGGTGCACGGCATGACGAACATCTATCATTCGAAGCGGCGTCTCGTGGAAAGCTATCTGGAGCATGCGGCGCGCACCGGCCGCGCGTACGCGCTTGAAGGCCGGGTTGAAGCCGGCGGGCCGGCCGGCCCTTCGCGCGGCCTCTATCTGATCGAGACGGAGCGGCCGGACATCCGGCTGCCGATCTTCGAGGACGAGGCCGGCACGCATATCATGAGCCCCGACGACATTTGCCTGCTTGAAGTGATGCAGGAGCTGCTCGCGGGCGGCATCGACGCGTTCAAGATCGAGGGTCTGCTGAAATCGCCCGACTACAACGAGGCGGCCGTCCGGGCGTACCGCGCGGCGATCGACGAATGGCTGCGCGATCCGGACGGGTACCGGTTCCGCGAGGAATGGCTCGAACCGATCCGGGCCTTGCAGGATCCCCGCCGCGAGCTGACGTTCGGATTCTATTACAAAGAGCAGGTGTATTGAAATCCAGATGCAAGGGGGCGGCGCGGATGGCCGCGATGACGATGCCGGCGGCCAAGGGCCGGCGGGTCCGGCTGGAGCGTCCGGAATTGCTGGCGCCGGCCGGCAGCCTGGAGAAACTGAAATTCGCCGTCCATTACGGAGCGGACGCGGTCTATATCGGCGGGCAGAAATACGGGCTGCGCTCGAACGCCGACAACTTCACGCTCGAAGAGATGAAGGAAGGCGTCGAATTCGCGCGGCGCTACGGCGCCAAGGTGTTCTGCGCGGTCAACATCTACGCGCACGACGAGGACCTGGACGGCCTTGAAGACTATCTGCGCGGGCTCGAGGAAGCGGGCATCGCCGCGATCATCGCCGCCGATCCCGTCGTCATCGAGACCGCGCGGCGCGTTGCGCCCGGCCTTGAGGTGCATCTCAGCACGCAGCAGTCGACACTGAACTGGCGCACCGTTCAGTTCTGGAAGGAAGAAGGCCTGCCGCGCGTCGTGCTGGCCCGCGAGACGAGCCTGAAGGACATTCTGGAGATCAAGAGCCGCGTCGACATCGAGCTGGAAGTGTTCGTGCACGGCGCGATGTGCTCGTCGTACAGCGGCCGCTGCGTGTTGTCGAACCATTTTACCGACCGGGATTCGAACAGGGGCGGCTGCTGCCAGTCCTGCCGCTGGCAGTACGATCTCTATTTCGGCGACGACGCTCCGGCGGTCGAAGGCGAAGGGGACCGGTTCACGATGGGCTCCAAGGATCTGTGCATGATCGCGCATTTGCCGGAGCTGATCGAGGCCGGCGTCGACAGCTTCAAGATCGAAGGGCGGATGAAGACGCTGCATTATGTCGCGACGGTCACCAGCGTCTATCGCCAGGCCATCGACGCCTGGTTCGCCGATCCCGCCGGCTACAAGCTGAAGCCGGAGTGGATCGAGGAGATCCGCAAGGCGGCGAACCGGCCGCTCACCACCGGCTTCTTCTTCGGCGAGCCCGGCGCGGACGATCACATTTACGGTCCGGAGCCGAAGGGCGCGCCGTACGATTTCGCGGGCGTCGTCCTGGAGTATGACGAGCGGAGCGGCGTCGCGGTCGTCGAACAGCGCAGCCCGTTCCGCACGGGGCAGGAGGTCGAGTTCTTCGGACCGGGCGGCAGGCGGTTCCGCCAGACGATCGCGGACCTCAAGGACGAGTCCGGCGCCGATATCGCCGCGGCCCGCCATCCGTTGCAGCGCGTCCGGATCCGCACGGAAAGGCCGGTCAGGCCGATGGATCTGATGCGCAAACGGTCCGCCGGATCATAGCGCGCGATGCGAATTTGACCAATCGTTATTCAACAATTTGACACAAAACGGCATCCGGGCCCCGATGGCCCGGATTTTTGCCGCTTGGGACTAACGAAGCACGTTAGAGTAAAATTTGCGTGGGGGTAAAGTCTGGAAAAACGAACATGGAAAAAGAGCTTCTCCCTTGGTAAAGTGAATTTACCACAAAACACATACCAAGAGGAGGAAGCTCCTGTGCAGCACTTTACCACAATCATTCCCACAATGA
>NICF_comb_assmDRAFT_10003820_pt1 | contig 10717 bp, 7 predicted proteins | sample NewIslPassag4_SG_FD_11279 | JGI IMG/M metagenome (IMG submission 11279) | reverse complement strand
CGGTAGATCTCGTACCACTCTTCGCGGGACAGATGCACTTCGCTCGCCTTGCAGCAGTCGCGCAGGCGGTCGATGTTCATCGTGCCGGTCACGGGCTGCATCTTCGCCGGATGGCGGAGCAGCCACGCGATCGCGATCGTCGTGTTCGAGACGCCGTGATTCGCCGCGATCTCGTCGATCTTCTTGTTCAGCTCCGGGAACTTCGGGTTGTCGAGGAAGACGCCCTCGAAGAACCCGTACTGGAACGGCGACCACGGCTGAATCGTGATATCGTGCAGGCGGCAGTAGTCGAGCACGCTGCCGTCGCGGTCGATCGCGGAGTCGTTCTCCATGTTGACGTTGATGCCGCTTGCGATCATCGTCGCGTTCGTGATGCTGAGCTGCAGCTGGTTCGCGACGATCGGCTGGCGCACATAGCGCTTCAAGAGCTCGATCTGCATCGGCTTCTGGTTCGAGACGCCGAACCAGCGCACTTTGCCGGAGCTGTGCAGCTGATCGAACGCCTCCGCCACTTCCTCCGGCTCGACGAGCGCGTCCGGACGGTGGAGCAGCAGCACGTCCAGGTAGTCCGTCCGCAGCCGCTTCAGGATGCCGTCGACGGACGACAGGATATGTTCCTTCGAGAAGTCGAACATCCCCTTGCGGATGCCGACCTTCGACTGCAGGATCATGGACGAGCGGATTTCGGCGTTCATGCCGATGGCGTCCGCGAAAATCTCCTCGCAGGCGCCGCCTCCGTAGATGTCCGCATGGTCGAAGAAATTCGCGCCTTCTTCGAGCGCCGTGCGGATGAATTTCTCCGCTTCCGGCTTGCTCAGCCGGTTGATGCGCATGCAGCCGACGGCGACGACGGGCACTTGAAGCGTGCTGGTGCCGAGTTGAATGGTACGCATGATGGATGGATAGCCTCCTTGTGATCGGCGATAAGGTGTTGAATCGAACGCGCTGCAGGGCGGGCTGCGCCGCTGTGAATACGTGTTCACGATGATTGTGGCATATCAAGGGCGCGCAATCAAGCCAAAGATTGGCTCGTCACTCCGCATCCCCCGCGCGTCCCGTCCCGCGCGCCAGCTCCTTCCGCACGATCGGCGCCACGCGTGTGCCGAGCAGCTCGATCGCGCGCAGCACGTCCTTGTGCGGCATCGTGCCGACGTTGACGTGGAGGAAGAACCGGGTGACGCCGAGGTTCCGGTGAAGCAGGACGATTTTCTCCGCGACATATTCGGGGTCGCCGACGTAGAGCGCGCCCCGCAGGCTGCGCGCCGCGTCGTAGGTCTCGCGGGTGTACGGCGGCCATCCCCGTTCCCGGCCGATCTGGTTCATCTGCGCCTGCGTCGGCAGATAGAATTTCTCGGCCGCTTCCTCGGCCGTGTCCGCGACGAAGCCGTGCGAATGCGTCGCGATCTGCAGCTTCGACACATCGTGGCCGGCCTGCACGGCCGCGCGCTTGTACAGCTCGACGAGCGGCGCGAACCGCTCCGGCATGCCGCCGATGATCGCGAAGCAGACGGGCAGGCCGAGCATGCCGGCCCGGACGGCCGATTCCGGATTGCCTCCGGTCGCGATCCAGACGGGCAGCGGGTTCTGCACGGCGCGCGGATAGACGCCGCGGCCGTCGATCGCGGGCCGGTGTCCGCCGCGCCACGTCACGATTTCGTTCCGGCACACTTCAAGCAAAAGTTCCAGCTTCTCGTTGAACAGCTCGTCGTAGTCTTCCAGCTTGCAGCCGAAGAGCGGGAACGATTCGATGAACGAGCCGCGGCCCGCCATGATTTCCGCCCGGCCGTTCGAAATGCCGTCCAGCGTGGCAAATTGCTGATAGACGCGGACCGGGTCGTCCGAGGACAGGACGGTGACCGCGCTCGTGAGCCGGATCCGCTTCGTCAGCGGCGCGGCGGCCGCCAGCACGACGGCCGGCGCGGAGCAGGCGTAGTCGGGCCGGTGGTGCTCGCCGACGCCATAGACGTCAAGGCCGGCCTGATCGGCAACGACGATTTCTTCCACCGCGCGGCGCAGCCGTTCCGCATGGCTGATCCGCTCGCCCGTCTCCGGGTCGGGCGTCGCTTCGAGGAAGGTGCTGATGCCGATCTCGATGCCGGCGGCAGGTTCGTTATCTTGATTCGGGGTGCTGCTGTGTTCGGACATGTAGTTCGCCTCCTTCGATACCATCAGTGTACGCCAATCGGCAGCGTTCCACAAACAAGAACACCCGGCATCGTTCAAGATGCTGGGTGTTCTGTCTTCCGGTTATCTCGGCGCGCCGAGCTGCGTCCAGGCGTTTTCGATGTCTTTGACGGCCTGTTCGCGCGTCGTGTTGCCCGCGATGTAGGCTTGCATGATCTCGCCGAAGCGCTGATGGAAGCTGTCCAGCGAATAGATAATCGCCAGTTCGCCCGTCTTCTCGGTCTGCATGATTTGCTGCATTTGCTGCGGCATCTGCAGCTGCGGGAACGGGACGTCCTTGATCGGCGGAATGACTTTCGCCACTTCCGAGAACCACGATTTGCCGTAATCCGACGTGTACAGCCAGTTGAAGAACTCCAGCACTTCGTCGACCACCGGGGAATCCTTGTTGATCCGAAGCGCCTGGTCGGCGCCGGTAATGATCATGGCATCCTCCGGATTCTCGCTGACCGGATAGCCGGCCACGCCGATGTTCAGGTTCGGATCGATCTTCAGAATCTGCTCTTCCGTCCAGGCGCCTTGACCGGTCATGATGGCCGCCTTGCCCGTCGCGAAGTCGCTGATTTGCGCGGACAGGTCACGTTCCAGCGGCTTCGGCATGCCATGCTCAACGGTCAGGTCGATGAAGTCGAAGAAGGCCATCAATTCCGGATGATCCGCGAACGTCGTCTTGCCGGCGATGAAGTCCTGAACGAGCGCTTTCGTGTTGCCCGGNGCCGCCGCATTGATGAAGTGCTGGAAGATATGCTTCTGCACCCACCACTCTTTGTAACCGTTGGCGAAAGGCGTTACGCCGATCGCTTCCAGCTTCGCGATGGCATCCTTCAGTTCCGTCATCGTTTTCGGGAACGATTCGATGCCCGCCTTCTCAAACAGGTCTTTGTTGTAGATGATGGCGAACAGGTTGTCCTTCACCGGCAGGCCGAGCACCTTGCCGTCGCTGGACGTCATGTTCGCTCTCACCGCGTCGTTCATTGCTTGCGCAAGTGGTTCGTTGGTCAGGTCGGCGCTATACTCCGCGTACTGATCGATTTCCCCGCCGGCCGTCGATGCGAACACGTCGGACAGGTTGCCCGACGCGATTTTCGATTTCAGGATGGTCGGGTAGTCGGCCTGCATGATTTCCAGTTCAATCGAGACGTTCGGCTTTACTTTTTTGTACTCTTCAACGAAAGCATTGAAGGCGTCGGTGTATTCCGGCATGTTGATGAACATGCGCATGTTGACGGGCTGTTCGTTCGCTCCGCCGCCTTCTCCCGTGTTCGCGCCCTGTTCCGCGTTATTCTTGGAACCGCATGCCGCGGCCATGCCGGCCAGCAGGACGGCGCACAACACGAGTGCCGTTTTTTTCAACATTTCAACCCCTCCGTCTTTTGGATGTTTGCCTTTTCATTGTAAAGAACGCGGAGAGTCCGAAAGAAGGCGATATCGTAGAGATTTCAGGGTAAAAAAGTGGCGTTCTGTTCCTTGCTGCGGTACTCTGTGGGGGACAGCCCGAAATGATTTTTGAACGCCTTGCTGAAATAATTTTTGTCCTTGAAGCCGACCAGATCGGAGACGTCCTGAATTTTCAGCTCGGGGTCCCTGAGCAGTTCCGCCGCCTTTTCCATGCGCACTTTTTGCACATATTCGTAGATGCCCATGCCGTATGCCTGCTTGAACTGTTTCATCAAGTATTCGCGGCTCAGGTAGTATTTTTCCGTAAACGTATGAATGCGGATCGATTCGTTGTAATGTTGATCGATGTACGCCTTGATGTCGCTTACGTGGAAGCGGGCGGCCGATTTGACCGTTCTCCGCACATAATCGGCGAAGTCCGCCAGCAGATCCTGCATCGCGCTTTCAAATTGCTTGAGCGACGTAAGGTCGTACGGCATGTCCGGATCATGGCCGGCAGAGCGCATGTCGGGCTGCCAACCGTTCGGCACGCCGAGGTCGAGGGCCAGCTCATGCAGCAGCGTCGCGAAATCGTCCAGCAGCCGGTCGGCGGCGGCCAGGCTCAGGCGGCCGGCCTTGCGGATCTCCGCGACATAATCGCTGACGACGGCGGCGGCATAGGCCGCATTTCCTTCTTCCAGGCCGTGCCGGATGAGCGGCATCCTTCCGATGAGCGGCGGCGGCGACCCTTGTTCCGCGGCGGAAGCTGCCCATATCGGCCGATGGGCCGTCTCCGCCAGGTTGGCGGACCATGCCAAATCCCGGGCGGCGAGGTAGGAATCGCGTATTTGGGTATGGGATTGGACCGGGCGGCCGACCCCGCCGGAGGCGACGAGATGGAGCCATTTCTCCAGCCGGTCGAGCCCCTCCTTCAGCAATCCTTCGATATCGGGACGAAGGCCGTGAGGGCGGGCAGGGTCCAACGTCAGCACGAGAATGAACTCCCGTGCCGATTTCGGATTGGCGAAGCTGAAGCAGTTCACCCCGTCCAGCTCCAACTCGTTCAGCAGGTTGGCGACGGCAAATCGGAACAGTTCCGTATCCCCTTTGAATTTTTCCCGCCGCACCTGCGTCATGTTCAGCAGGCAGAAGACGGCCACCTGATACTCCGCGGGTTTGTCGGCACCGATAACGGACAGGTGGGTCGGCGTGACGCCGCCCGCGTCTTCCACCAGGCGAAGGAAAACCGTCTCCTTCAGTTTCGGCAGCGAAAGGTTGAGGGCTATGCCCTGATCAATCCGCTCGCCGGCTTCCCGTTTCCGCCGCCCGATCAGCGCCGCGGCTTTCGCCAGCGCCTCGTTCAGATCGTGCCGGTTGATCGGTTTCAGCAAATAATCGATGGCCCCCGAAAGGATGGCCGTGCGTGCGTATTCGAAATCGTCGTAACCGCTGATGACGATGCATACGCATTCGGGATGTTCCGCGGACACCCGGCGCAGAAACTCGACGCCGTCCATTTCCGGCATCTTCATGTCCACCAGCAGCAGGTCCGGCCGCCGGGCGGCCACAAGCCGAAGCCCCTCCCGGCCGTTCTCCGCTTCGTCGATCTCCGCAATGCCGTATTTCTCCCAATTGCCCAGAAGTTTGATCGCTTCCCGGGACGGTTGTTCATCCTCGATGATCAGCGCCCGAATCATTGCCATCATTTCCTCCCCGAGGGATCAAAATGCGGACTTCCGTCCCCAATTCATCGGAATCAATCATGAGCCGCGCCGCATCGCCGTAAAGCAGCTTCAGGCGGGCGGCCAGGTTGGAGAGACCGATGGAAGCATTCCCCTGCTGCTCCCGGTCGTCCCAATCGCGCGCCAGCCGCTCCCGCAGCAGCTCCAGTTGTTCTCCGTCCATGCCCGGACCGCTGTCGTGCACGGCGATGACCGTGCCCAGCTTGTCCGGCCAGGCTCGGATCCGGATCAAGACCGGGACGGACGTCTTCTCCACGCCGTGTTTGACGGCATTCTCCACCAGCGTCTGGACGGACAGTTTTGGAATCTCCACGTCGGGCAACCGGTCGTCCAGCTCGAAGCGGACTTGCAGCCTGCCGCCGAATCGGGCCTTCTGGATGGCCAGATAGCGTTCAATGTGTTGGATTTCTTCTCTGAGCAGCACCCGGTCTCGCCGGCTGATGCTGTAGCGCAGCGTCCCGGCCAGGGCGTCCACCATGTCGACCACTTCCGGCACGCCTTTCTTCAGCGCGTTGGTGGAGATCGTCTGCAGCGCATTGTACATGAAATGCGGATTGAGCTCCGCCTCCAGCGCCTTGAGCACGGCGTTCTTCTCCGCGAGCTGCATGCGGTACCGCTCATTGATCAGCTCTTCAATCTGCCGGACCATCCGGTTGAACTGGCGGGACAGCAGGGCAATTTCATCCTGTCCCCGGACCTCGACCATCACGTTGAAATTGCCGCGGCTGAACGCTTCCATCTTGCGGGTGAGCGCCTTGAGCGGGCGGGTGATCGCGTTGGACATCAGCGAGACGGCCAGAAGCGCGAACAGCACAAAGACCGACCCGAGCAATATGCTGACGTTGCGCGTCTTCTGCGCTGAAGCGTAGATCAGCCGGTACGGCGTCCATTTGACGAGTGTCCAACCGGTAGTCTGATCCATATCACCGATCACCATGTAGCGCTCGCCGCCCAGCACCCGGTCCAGGACGCCGTCTTCGTCCGCCCGGATGTCGGCCAGCCATTCCGTCAGAGGCGCCTGTTCGAAGAAAGCCGGGTCGCTCCAATAGAAAGGCCGTCCTTCGGCATCCGCCAATAGCAGTTGTTCCCCTTGAGCGAGGGCGACATCGCGTAAAATCTCATCGCGGCCTCCGGGGGAAAACAAAATCGTGAGCACCGCCATCGGTTCCCGCTCGAGCAGTGTCCGAATGACCCGGTGATAGGCGATGTAGCTGTCCTTCGTCCGGGCGTATCCGACGGACTCATCCAGCAGCAGCGTCTGAATCAGGCGGTTCGTGTCCCGATCCAGAACCATCTCCATCCATTTCTGTCTCGCGATCCGCCCCTCTTCATCCGACACAATGCGCACCGTCCGTCCCGGCTCGCCTTTGCTGATGGCGTAGTATTGGTTATGGGACGGTAGGTAAAAAAACAGGCTCTCGATGTCATTTCGGGAATGAAACATGCTACGCACGTAATTCTCCAGAAAGATCTGGGCCGTGTAATCGCAGGTCCCGCACTCGGCCGCCTGGATCAGTGCGTCGTACTGCAGCCCGGGCGTCGACATCTGGTCGATTTCCGCGAAGTAGCGGACGATGTTTTTGTTGACCAGCATCAGGTTGCTCTTGCTGCCGGCAACGAAGGATTCTACCGACTGCCGTTCAATCATTTTGTAGGCAATGAAGGTAAGCAGCAGTACGATCAGCATCGCCAGGCCGGCGAACAGCAAGATCAGTTTGCGGACAAGCCGTTCCGACGGTTTGCCGGCAAGCCGGCGGATGCGGTTCATCCAGTCGGGCATGGGAATCCCCTCCGGGAGCAGTTGCAGTACACGTTATTCCCCTTATTTGATTACAGAAATGCATTCTTTTGCGGCTTACGGCCCGCCTATAATGTGTATTATCCGTCAGTTTGCACGCAACGACAAGAAAGCAGGTGAAATCATGTTCAGCATGGGCCGCAAATCGCGCTCCGGATGGGAGTTCTCGCTGTTCGTCATCCCCGCTGTGATCGGCGTGCTGTTCGCCTTCTATATCCCGTTCGTCATGAGCATGGCGTATTCCCTTACCGAGTGGAACGGCATCAACAGCAATCCCGACTTCATCGGATTCGACAACTTCCGGGCGCTGCTTCAAGACCGGAACTTTTTGAACGCGTCCCTGTTCACGCTCAAATATTCGATTCTGTACATCATCCTCGTCAACGTGCTGGCGGTGTTGATCGCCCTCGCGCTGGACCGGCCGCTGAAGACGCGGACGGCGCTCAGGGCCGCTTTTTTTGTCCCGTACATTCTCAGTCTGGTCATTGTCGGTTTCATTTGGCGGTTCATTTTCATGCAGGGATTCGAATCGCTCTATGAACAGACCGGCTGGGGCATTTTCCAATGGAGCTGGCTGGGCGAAAATACGCTGGCGTTCATCTCCGTGCTTCTGGTGTCCATCTGGCAGTCCGTCGGGTTCTATATCGTCATTTACATCGCCGGTCTGCAATCGGTGCCCGCCGACGTCATGGAAGCGGCCGTTGTGGACGGGGCGGGGCCGGTTCGCCGCTTCTTCAGCGTAACGCTGCCGCTGCTTGCGCCGTCGGTGACCATCGCCGTGTTCATGGCGCTCACCAACTCGATCAAAATTTTCGATGTCATCCTGTCCCTTACCGCCGGCGGTCCGGGTGGGTCCACGGTCAGCGTGTCGTATGACATCTACCGGGATACGTTCCAGAACAACATGTACGGGTACGGCACCGCGAAGGCGCTCGTGCTGTTCTTCGCCGTCATGATCATCACCGTCGTTCAGCTGGCCTACTTCAAACGGAGAGAGGTGGAGAGCTGATGAAGCGCGGAAAAATCGGACTTGCGCTGCTCGAATTGTTCATGATCGTTTCCGCCCTCGTGTTCCTGTATCCGATGTTTCTCGTGCTGATCAACTCGTTCAAGACCTTCGGCGAAGTGATGCGGAACGTGGTGGCGCTGCCGGAGAAGCTGACCCTGGAAAATTACATCTATGTGTGGAAGTTCATCGATTACCCGCAGTTGTTTCTCAACAACGTCATCATCACGGTAGTCGGGGTGGCCGGCATCATTGCCCTTTCATCCCTCGCCGCTTACAAGTTGTCCCGCACCGGAAGCAGGCTGAGCAACATCTTGTATCTGGTTTGCATTCTGCCGATGCTCGTCCCGTTCCAGAGCATCATGATCACCGTGCTCAAGCTGGCGAAGGACATGGGGTGTCTGACAGCACCTGGGGGCTCGGCGTCATTTACTGGGGATTCGGCGTGCCGCTGGCGGTGTTTATCTATCACGGATTCGTCAAGGGCATCCCGCGGGAGTTGGACGAAAGCGCCATGATCGACGGCGCCTCTTCCTTCCGGACGTTCGGCACCATCATTCTGCCGCTTCTGAAACCGGTGACCACCACCGTCATTATCATCGACGTCATGTGGATATGGAACGACTTCCTGCTGCCGCTGCTCATGGTCAACAGCTCGCAATCGACGAAGACGCTGACCTTGGCGGCGTACACCTTCGTCGGACAGTACAATACCGATTGGCAGTATGCGATGACGGCCATGGTGATGGCGGTGCTGCCGTCCATCATCGTGTTCATGCTGCTGCAGAAACATATCGTGAAAGGCGTCGTGGCGGGCGCGGTCAAAGGTTGAATCGTCCGCTTGCAATCGGCAGTCTGCTTCGGGGATTAGCGGCCCGGGGCAGACTGCTTGTCTTTTTTGGGGCAAAGCCGTGCCGCAAGTCCCGAAAGCGATGGGTCTGCCGGCCCCGCGCAGTGTCGAATCGTTCTCATAAATAAGAAATAATTATCAAAAATCTTAAATGAAATTGAATGTTCCGAATTATTGATGTATGTTTGATTCACATGAGAACGATTTCATCATTTTGCGCATCATTGAAACACATCCAGATCCAACACCACATTGGAGGGATGCTTTCATGCGTCGACGTCGTCCGCTGTTCATGATGCTGGTGTGCCTTCTCTTGACAGCGCTTGCCGCGCCGGTACATGCCGCGGGAGCGAATGCCGATCGCGGCGGCAAGCCGGGGCAGCCGACCCGCGATCCGCAGCCGCCGGCATTTACGGAAGTGTCGGTGCACGACCCGTCCATCGTCCGGCACGGCGGCACGTATTATGTGTTCGGCTCGCACATCGAAGCCGCGAAATCGACCGATCTGATGAACTGGACGCGGTTCACGAACGGCTACACGACGCCGGGCAACACGCTGTACGGCGATCTGTCCGCGAACCTGGCCGGCTCCTTCGCCTGGGCGGGCGAGAACGACGCCGACAGTCTCGGCGGCTTCGCCGTCTGGGCGCCCGACGTCTTCTGGAACGAACATTTCGTGAACGAAGACGGCACGAAGGGGGCGTGGCTGATCTACTACAGCGCGTCGTCGACCTATATCCGCTCGGCGATCGGCTTCGCCGCGTCGAAGCATATTGAAGGTCCCTACACCTACGTCGATACGATCGTCTATTCCGGCTTCACCCGCGACGAGGCGTACGACGCGAACAGCAGGGTGAACAAGAAGTGGACGAACACGAACCTGTCCGCGCTCGTCGAGAGGGGCGTCCTGGACGGGCCGAATCCGAACTGGTTCAACGCGAACGGTTCGTACAACAACACCCAGTATCCGAACGCCATCGACGCGAACGTGTTCTATGACAAGGACGGCCGGCTCTGGATGACATACGGCTCGTGGTCGGGCGGCATTTTCATTCTGGAACTGGACAAGCAGACCGGGCGGCCGATCTATCCGGGCGAGGACGGCACGACGCCCGACGGCCGGATGATCGACCGCTACTTCGGCACGAAGATCGCCGGCGGCTACACGAAATCGGGTGAAGGCCCGTACATCGTCTACGACCGGGAGACGGATTATTATTATCTGTACATGTCCTACGGCTGGCTCGGCTCGGACGGCGGCTACAACATCCGGGTGTTCCGTTCGAGACGGCCGGACGGGCCGTATGTGGACACGCTGGGGCAAAATGCCGTGCTGCCCGGCAACGTCGACCATACCCCCTACGGCATCAAGCTGATGGGCAACTTCCTGTTCGAGCGTCGCATCGGCGAACCCGGCGAAGGAATCGGCTACGGCTACGTCTCGCCCGGCCACAACTCCGTCTATTACGATAAGGAGACGGGCAAAAGGTTCCTCGTGTTCCATGCGCGCTTCCCCGGCAAGGGCGAAATCCATGAGGTCCGGGTTCATCAGCTCTTCCTGAACAAGAAGGGCTGGCCGGTCGCTGCGCCGTACCGTTATGCCGGCGAGAAGCTCGAGAAGGTGAACCGGCAGGATCTGATCGGAGAATACCGGTTCATCAACCACGGCAAGGCGTATTCGGAAGCCATCGAGCGGTCGGGCTACATCCGGCTGAACCCGAACAACACGATCAGCGGCGACGTCCAGGGCAGTTGGAAAA
>NICF_comb_assmDRAFT_10003818_pt1 | contig 10722 bp, 10 predicted proteins | sample NewIslPassag4_SG_FD_11279 | JGI IMG/M metagenome (IMG submission 11279) | reverse complement strand
ACGCCAACGCCACGTACCTCCAGCTCCCGATGCTCCACCACGTCGACCACCCGGGCGAGGAGCTGCCGGCGTTCGTGCTGGCGTTCGAGGTGAGGTCGGGGACGTTTCCGGCGGCCTCCGCCCGGCCATAGGGCGGAAGCCTGAACGATAGGATTTAGTCACTGCACGCGATACGCGATAGCTGTCATGTCGACAGGCTCGCCGCCTGGTCCCGGGGGGAGCGCCGCTGCGAAGCCAGACCCCGCGTTATGAGGACACAGATGTATTACCCCTCCCTCGGAAGTCACCGCCTCGACAATTTGGGTGGGTACAAGTTTGTGCCTTGGTGCGGACCACTAGTCTGTGCTTGCGCCGGTCACGTCATGCTTCAATCAGGATCTTCCTGGGCGTTCAGGCTCCCGTGGCAGCACTACGTGATACTCATAAAGATCGCTCCGCAGGAAAGCCTGAACGTACTCCACCGGCCGGTTACGGTCTACGTAGACGGTGCGCCTGAGTCGTAGGACAGCGCTGCCCACTGATACCTCCAAGGCAGCCGCGACCTCCGGCGTAGCTTCCGTCGCCCCGAGAACATCGTGCCCGTAGGCGATGTGCACCTTGGCTGTCGCCTCAATAAGCTGATAGAGCGGCCGAGCGAAGTCGTCGCTGAGCTTGAGGCCTACCCATATAGGAACGTATGAATTGAGTAGTACGAACGGCACACCAGCGAGCTTCCTAACCCGCACCAGCCGTAAGAGCTCCTCACTTTGGGGAACCTGTAGTTCCTCGGCGATCGCGGGCGCCGGGACAACCATCTCCACCTTGAGCACTTCCACCGTCGAGCTTATGCCCCGTCTCCGCAGGTCTTCGGTTATCCCACGGAAGTACGAGCGGTCGTCGACCTTGCGCGACCTGATTACCTCAGTACCTACACGCGGCCGCCGCTTCAGCAAGCCATCATTGACTAGCTCGAGTATCGCTCTCCGGATGGTGGCCCTGCTTACGCCGAAGGTCTTGGCGAGCTCAACCTCGGGAGCCAGTGTGGACCCAACCGGAAAGTGACCGGACTCGATACGGCTCCTCAGGAGCTCCATCACCTCTCGGTAGCGAGGACGGTACCCGCCCATGTTACGCCGTGCGGCCAGGCTCCGCGCCGTTCGTGAAGAACTCCGGTGTCACGGTCACACCTAGCCCTGGCTGATCCGGCAGTGCGATGGTGCCCTGCACGAGTTGCAAACGGCTAATGCCCTCCAACTTCACTGCCGTGACTCCGGCGCCTACTTCGCAGGCGTAAGAGAACGCCTGGCTAGACGATGCGAGGTGCAAGTTCGCGCTGCTGCCGAGGTCTGTCTCATACGGGCTCACCACAACACAGGTCACGCCAGCGGCCTCCGCGATGGAAGCGACCTTGCGGGCGTTATGTAGCCCACCAAGCTTGATGAGCTTTATCACGAAGACGTCGGCAGCGCCCGCACGGATTGCCGCTATGGCGTCGCTCGGGCTGAAGAGACCCTCGTCTATAGCTATTGGCGTGGTCGAGACCCTCCGGAGTTCCGCGAGCCCGCTAAGGTCCCGGGGATTGAGTGGCTGCTCCACGTACTGCAGGTCGAATTCCTCGGTCTTCTCCAGGAAGCGGCGCGCCTCGGCCCTCGTGAAACCGCCATTAGCGTCAGCCCGAATCTCCACCCCCGATCCGAACTCCTCGCGGATTAACCTCACCGCATTACTGTCGCGCTCAAGATCCGTTCCGACCTTCAGCTTGAACGTCCTGACCCCGAGAGCATAGAACTCCCGTGCTCTGTCGAGCACGTCCTTGAGTGGTACGATGCCAATTGCGCCCGCGACGTCGACTTTAGACCGCAAACGACCACCCAGGAGATCGCATACGGGCCTCGAAAGGGTCTTCCCTAGCGCGTCGTAGACCGCGTTGACGATGGCAGACTTGGTCGCGTGATGGCCTGCGATGGCCCTCTCAAGTCGAACGTGCAACGCCTCAAGGTCGAAAACCGTCTGCCCGATCACGGAGGGCGCGAGCGTCTCATCAAGGACGAGCTTCATCGTCGCCGCCTGCTCGCCGCTGAAGTGCGGTAATGGCGAGCCCTCCGCGAAGCCGACGACCCCGTCATCCGTCTCAAGCCTCACGAATAGGTGGTCCCTAACCGTCTTCCCAGCCCCGTAGGACGTGGCCAACGTCGCATTTTGCACGCGGACGACACGCGAGGCAATCGCGGCGATCTTACTCATGCGACCCCACCCGCGCCATCTTCGGTGGATACGGGAAGGTGGCCTTACTATGCCTCAGGCCTGCCCCGACCAGCATCTCCGCCGCCTTCAGGGACAATTTGACTGCGTTCACCACTGGGACGCTAATTGCTTCCTCAACTTCGTCGCCAAGGAGTGCCATGCTCGCGCACCCGAGAACGATGAGTTCCGCACCGTCTCGTTCTATGCACCGGTTGCAGAGTTCTACCAATCTCGCCTTAAGTGAACCGCTGCGGGATCGGATTTCCTCGATCGCAGCCTCAAGTGAGACTATTGAGGCAATGGACCATTGCAGTCCCAGTTTCGCGACCTGCTCGCGGACAATTGGCAGGGTGCTAGCCATGGGAGTGATGATGCTGAAGTGATGACTCAGGAGCCTTGCGGTGAGCAGCGCCGTCTCACCGGGGGCAATGACGGGAATGCTTACGAGCTCCCTTGCCGCGTCGACACCCGGGTCGCCGAAGCAACCTGTGATGACAGCGTCGAAGCCACGCGCCTCAGCTTCGACGGCCCGCTCGATGTACCAGTGCGCCAGTTCAAGCTCATCGGTTCTAGACTCGACGGACGCCGGGCGGGCGTGGGCACCCCGGAAGTCCGCCATGTTGTCTACCTCTGTACCTGGAAACGCATGCCGCCTGAGGTATGCCAAACGCTCGTCGTTACCCAAGAAGCAGATCCGCATGGGCGATCCTCCTGCCTCTATCTCATTCCTACGCTGCCAGGGGCCCTAACTCAGAGTGGTAGTCGACGGGAGCGTCGAACGCTCCTCCTTCATCGGTCTGGCCATGGCCTGGCGAGACGACCGCCAGCTCGAGGCTGTCGCAGATGTGACAACAAGGCTTCAATCTCGACCTTCGGTCCCGAAACTAGGAGCGAGCTCGCGCTTGGCGAGGCGCAACAGGTGCAGTACCTGGTTCATATTGCGCACGAGGCGCGTGCGAAGGAAGCCGTAGTCGTCAGAGTCAGGATCCAGGCTGGGTAGACGACGGGCCGCGTCCAGCGATGGTACCGGCGGCGTAGGTATGGCTGGGTCGTGGTCGAACCGGTTACCGCTGGTGAACGAAACGGCCGTGAGTAGGTGCGTGGCGCGCTTTGTACGCTCGTTGGCTTCCGATGGCGGGAGCTTCCTCAGCTCTCCGGCGAGCACGGCTAACTCCTCGAGGAGGGTAATGGCCGGAGACAAGTCTAGGTGGCCGCCTGTGCCTTCATGCACGCTTCTGATGAAGTCGCGAATCTCCCGTGCCTGAGCGGCTACGTCGAGCGGGAGATACTCATCATTAACCAAGTGCGCCAAGGAGTGAGCATAGACCTTCGTATCGGTGAGCAGCACATCGGGATCGGCCTTGTCTATCAGGTCCTCCTCCGCATGCCACCACCAACCCATACCGCTACCACCTACGGCAGCGCGCTGTCCGACCGGGCGATTCGAAATCAGCATGTAAAGGGACGGTATCCCTATTCCCCAGAACGACTGGTCGCCCGCACGAGTCGGGCGCTCAATACGTGGTGTCTGCCCAGTAATGGCCTCCACGGATTGCGACACGAGAGCCGCGGTTTCGGGGACGGCCGTGACCTCGCCGTAGTCGGTCGCTCCTAAAGAGCCGGGCGAATCAATGTTGATGTACGCGACGCACCGATCATTGAGCTCGTGCCAGAAGTGGTCAGCGTACCAAGTGCTACCAGCGTACCGCCCGGTGCTGTGCCCGACCCACCATGCGATGCGAACACCGCGTCTGAGCCGGCCCCTCAACTTGGCGAGGACCCGCGCCAGTTCCAAGCAAGTCGCGTTGCCGGTAGCGTTGTCGGTCGCACCGTAGTGCCAAGAGTCAATGTGGCCCGCCACGAGGACGAAGTCCTCGTCGTGCCCCCTGATCTCGGTGACCGGCATGCGCACCTTGGCCCATTTGGTCTCCGTCACGCTCACGAGCGTCGCAGTGACCTTGCCTCTAGCGAGCTCCTCACGAATCCGTTGCCCGTCTCCGTTGGTAACAGTGACGATTGGAATGGTCGGGACCCGGTCCTTGACCTCGGGCGTCGGCGTGCCCCAGACGTTGGTAACGATCCCTTCGTGGAGAACGGGCTCGTCGCTGGGCCACATATGGACGTAGCCGACAGCGCCAGCCTCCTGGGCTGCCAACATCGTTCCACGCGACCCACTCTCACTTAGGACAATCTTCCCGCCCACCGTCTGCGGAGAAATCTCGTTGACGGCGTTGTCCGCTGCGAACATGTTCTTTCCACCGATAATCGAGACAATCTCTGCAGATACGCCGTCCACGGGAGTGTTGGCGCTGAATGAACGGGTCTTGGCACGGAACTTAACTTCATTGGCCCCTGTGTTCACGGTGAGTGAGCCGAACTTCGGATAGGACAAGTACGCCTTGAACTCGTGGACAGTGACTGGCAGGTCATAGCTCTCGAGTTGCGAGACCACGTAGTTGACGGCAGCGTACTCGCCCTCCGTCCCAGAGGTTCTGTCCCACTGGACTAGTGCCTTAACGTGCTCCCAGAGGCGGTCTCGCGAGACCTCACTCAAGACGCGGTCGACGAAGTCCTCCATTCCATCACCCTCCACCGGTACGATTTGTTCGAACAAGACGCCTACTTCTCGGTCGCGGCGGGCAGTGTAGCAGCGAATATGCTGGCAGTCAACGCATGCCTCCGGGTGCTATGCGAATCAACTCGGCAGACATGGCGAAAGGCGACGATTGTGTATTTGTCTGTACAAAAGGGGCTCGAGTTCTGGGCGAGGGCCCTCCTTGGGACGGACTACATCGACATGGAAGGGCATCTACCAGCCGGTTCACGACCATAGTGGCTTCATCGCGCGGTCCCTCGCTAAAGCTACTGGTGGGGTCTCAATCGAGCCCTTCTATCCGCTTGTGCAAAACGGGAGCGGCATGTATCCTGCCATCGCGCATCCACCGCAACGGGGTTGCGAATAACGCAACGGCGACACGTCGCCGTGATGAACACCTGTTAGCAGGGAGGTGGTCATCCGAGTAAGTCGCCCTGTTCGAATCGACCGTGCGCGGCACGGTAAAGGACCTAGGCACCCATCGAACAAGGATTGGGTTCCCCGCATTGGGAGGCGGTTGATGAACCTTCGCGTTGGCGCGCTTATCTTGGCTATGTGCCTGATCGGCCTCTCTTCGACGGCCTTGGCACAGCTCGGCAGAATCACAATCGCAATGGAGGCCGAACCCAACAGTCTAGACCCTGGAACGTACAACGGTGTCAATGCCGAACGCGTGATACGGCGGATATTCGAAGGTCTCACCGCCATCGAACCCGGCGGCACGGATGTCATTCCCGCCCTAGCTGAGTCATGGGAAATATCGGAAGACGGCCTCAATTACACCTTCCACCTCCGCCCTGGAGTCTCCTTTCACGACGGCACACCCTTGACTGCCGAAGCAGTGGCGTTCTCGCTGGAGCGGACAATCAAAGAGGAACACCCGCTCTACGCCACGGCTACCTGGGGGTACGCGCCTGTGTGGCTCGGTGGCATCGCGGATACGGAGGTCATTGATGACCATACGCTACGCGTGACCCTCAAACAGCCAGACGCATCGTTCCTTGCGAAGCTGAGCCTCCCAGGATCTCTTATCATCAGCCCGGCGGCGGCGAGCGAGGATCCCCAAGGCTTCGCCCGCAACCCGGTGGGCACGGGACCATTTGTCTTTGACAGGTGGGAGCCGGGAAGCAACATCGTCCTCAAGCGCTTCGAAGACCACTGGGCCGATCTTGATCAGCCGGCTGAAGTCGTATACCGCTGGATTGCAGAAGACCAGTCACGTGTGGCTGCGCTACTCTCGGGTGAAGCTGATCTTATCGTGCCTGTTCCAGCAGACTTCGCGCCCCTTCTCAGGTCAAATCCTGCGGTCACGGTGCTACAACATCCAGGAATTCACGTCTGGTACTTGGGACTCAACACCGAGCGCGGCCCAACCGCCGACACCAATGTCCGTAAGGCTCTCGCCCACGCTGTGGACCGCGCGCAGATAACTGACCACATACTCAACGGCACCGCCATCATTGCCGACAGCCCCCTTGTGCCCGACTCATGGGCGTATGAGGAAAACGTAAGCCGGTACGATTACGACCCAGTCCGCGCCCGCGAGCTCCTCGCCGAGGCGGGATGGACGGACTCTGATGGCGACGGGTTCCTTGACAAGGACGGAGAGGTCCTAACTCTCAGCTTCTGGATGCCAGCTTCGGGCTCGGGCATGCAGAAGCCAGTGGAGATGAGCACCTTCATAGCAGACGAATGGCGCAAGCTGGGCATCCGGGTTGAGACTCAGGTGCTCGAATGGGGCACGTACCTCCAGAGTCTGCGAAGTGGGGAATTCCACGTCTTCGCGAACTCGTTCATGCCCGAGACCGTGGATCCCGACATCACTTTCTCTTTCCTCTACGCCAGTTCATCCATCCCCTCGCCTAACCGCATGCGCTTCAGCAACGCCAGGGTCGACGAGCTGATTGAGCTGGGTCGCACAACCGTCGACCAAGCGGCGAGGGCGGAGTTCTACCGTGAAGCCCTGAGAATCATCACTGACCAGGTACCGACCATCTTCATCGACCATGACATCCAGACGGTGGCGACTCGCGCTGGAATCGAAGGCATCCAGTTGCACACCACCTACGACGTCGGCGTCGAAACCGCTCGGGCCCGGTAGGTCCAAGACATACTCATCGCTGGCGGCCCTTTCGGCCAGGGCCGCCAGTTCCATAGGTGATTGGAGAACGCATGAGAAAGCTCTTCCGCAAGCCCACGGCAGACCGCATCGAGGACCGGTTGGTGCCCGCCCACACCGCGCTGATCGTCGTGGATATGCAGAACGACTTCTGCAGCCCTGGCGGGATGATTGATCGCATCGGAGCAGACATCCGACCCGTACGCGCAATCATCCCTCGCCTAGCCCAGCTCGTATCCCAGGCACGGCAAGCCGGGATACAGGTCGTCTTCATCAAAAACCGGTCACGGCCCGATGGCCGCTACAACGCATCCTCAGACCTGCTTAGGAGGCTGCTTACGTACGCGAAGGAGGACGATCTCCTAATCACCTCGGAAGGCAGTTGGGGTGAAGAAGTGATACCAGAACTCGAGCAGCGCCCCGAGGACCTAGTAGTAATCAAGCACAGACCCGACGCCTTCCAAGGTACCCCGCTCAACCTACTGCTCCGTAGCAATGAGATTGCCAACGTCGTGATCACGGGCACGGCGACCTTCGCGTGCGTAGAGAGCACGGCGCGACGCGCCCTCATGGAGGACTACTACGTGACGATCGTGGAGGATTGCGTGGCAGCCACGGATCTCTCACTGCACGAGGCCTCCCTCAAACTAATGCGCGCCTTCTTCGGCGACGCCTGCGTGGTAGACGCCACCACGGTCTCGAACGCATGGCGTGCCCACATCCCGGAAGCAGTCGCTACCTCCTAGCCCGACCGAGGACTCGATGGGCCCATTCCTGTTGCGCCGGGCGCTCCTCAGCCTGCCCACGCTCCTACTCGTGTCCGTGGCAGTGTTCTCGATGCTGCATGCGTCACCAGGCGATCCGGCTGAACTGCTGCTCGGCCCATTCGCCTCGCAAGAGCAGATAGCTCGCATCTCAAGCGAACTGGGTCTAGACCAGCCCGTCGTAATCCAATTCGCGAGGTGGTTCAGTCACGTCGTTCAGGGTGACCTGGGTCGGTCCTACTCCTTGCGCCTACCGGTGCTACAAGAGGTTACAAGGAAGTACAGGGCCACGCTAATGTTGGCGACGGCGGCTGTCGTAATGTCGAGCCTGATTGGCATCTCGGCTGGCGTAATCGCCGCCGTATTCCGGGGCACCTTTCTAGACAGCCTAGTGATGGTCCTAGCACTAGTTGGACTTAGCGTCCCAGTCTTTTGGCTGGGGATGATTCTTATAGTCGTATTCTCCGTCCGAGCCCAGCTGTTCCCGGTTGGTGGCATGGTCACCCCTGGTGCGGGCGGCCCCCTTGACTACCTGCACCACCTTGTACTGCCAGCCTTGGCGCTGGGTACCGCTAACGCCGGATACCTAGCACGTTTCGTGCGTTCGAGCCTAATCGAGGTTCTTGGCGAAGATTATGTAAGGACGGCGGTGGCGAAAGGAATCGCGCGCCGAGCGGTAGTCCTGAAGCATGCTCTACGAAACGTGATGGTCAGGGTCGTCACGGTCCAGGGCATCCAGTTTGGATACCTACTAGGGGGGGCCGTACTAACGGAAACGGTCTTCTCGTGGCCCGGCATCGGTTCCCTGATGCTGCAAGCCATCTTGAGCAGAGACTTCCCGTTGGTACAGGGGGCCGTCCTGATCGTCGCCGTTAGCTTCATTGTTGTGAATGTACTAGTAGACTTGGCGTATAGCCTGATCGATCCCCGGGTGCGTTATGGCTGAACGGGCCGCGAACGTTCCGACCGTCGGCCACAGGCCCGCCAATGTGACCTTCGGCATCCTGAGGCGCCTCGCGGCCAGCCCGCAAGGCACGTTCGCCATGGTCGTGCTGGCCGCACTAATCTTCGTGAGTATCGCGGCTCCTTTTCTCCCACTACCAGACCCATTCCAAAGCGACCCGGCATCGCGCTTGCGTCCGCCGATGACCCAAGGGCACGCGTTGGGAACCGATGAACTGGGCCGGGACATCCTCAGCAGAATCGTCTGGGGTAGTCGGCTTTCTTTGGGAGTGGGGCTTGGCGCGATGCTGGCGTCGTTTGCGGTCGGTACAGCGCTGGGGATTTTTGCGGGCACTGGTGCTAACTGGCTCGACCAAATCGTGATGCGCCTACTCGACGTCCTGATGTCGTTTCCGTACGTGCTCCTCAGTATCGCCATAGTTGCCGTGATTGGCCCCGGCCTGATTAACACAGTAATCGCTGTAGCCGCCATTGGCGTGCCAACCTATGCTCGGATAGTTAGGAGTGCGTGCCTCACTTTGCGTGAAGAAGAGTTCATCTCCGCAGCAGTAGCCATCGGCGTTTCGCCAGCCAGGTTGGTCCTCCGACACTACTTGCCAAACCTCTTCTCTGTGCTCATTGTCACGATGACACTAGATGTGGGCGCGAAGATTACGGCTGCGGCTGGACTTAGCTTCATCGGATTGGGCATTCAACCCCCAGCGGCTGACTGGGGAGCGATGCTCGCTTCGGGTAGGAGCTACTTCCTCCTAACACCGCACGTAGTGGTATTCCCGGGCTTGGCAATCCTCCTGACAGTGATGGCGTTCAACCTCCTGGGAGATAAGCTTCAAGAGCTCGTCGACCCCAAGTTCACGAAAGGGAGCAGGTGACCAGGCTCTCGTCCGTCGAACGGGCCATTAAGGTGCTCGAGATTCTCGCCGAGAGGAATGAAATTGGCGTAACCGAGCTGGCTGCACTTGTAAAGGTTGATAAGTCCAACGCCTCCAGGCTGTTGCAGACCCTGCAACGCTTTGACTACGTCCGGCGCATCCCTGCGACCGGCCGGTACGGCCTTGGTCCTGCGGTTGTCCACCTAGCCCAGGGCTTCCTCAGAGGCTTCGAGCTTCGAGAGATGATGCGGCCATACCTGAGGCGTCTATACGAGGCGACGCACGAGACGGTGACCCTAGTCGTGGAACAGGGGCTCCGGGCGATCTTTGTTGACAAGCTCGAGTCGCCCCATTCGCTCCGTACGCACGTCGAAATCGGCCAGACCATCCCCATGCACGCCGGATCCACGTCCAAGGCGTTGATGGCTCACCTTCCGCGGGCAAGGCAGTTGGAGATTCTCGAATCGGCCGGGATGCCCCGACTGACGGAGAACACCATCGTCGATCGCAACGAACTCTTCGTGCATCTCGAGGAGGTGCGGCGCCGCGGCTACGCGATTAGCGTCGAAGAGACTGGTTACGGTGCCGGAGGTGTTGCAGCGGCTGTGCTCAACTCGAAGCGGGAGCCAGTCGCGGCCATAGGTGTTGGCTGGCCTATCGCGAGGGTATCGGAGGCCCGCTTGCATGAGATTGGCCGGCTCGTTCGTGACGTCGCCGCCGAAGCTACAGCGGAGCTCAGCCGCTTCGAGGTGGCTTGAGGACGAGCCTCCCTCACCCGTTTCCTCATTGGCGTGACGCCACAAGTGGGCGGTGAGGCCCGGCAAGACCTGTGCCGACGCCAACAGTCTTCTGCGGTGACGTGGCCGGGATGACGATGCTCAACCAGCGCCAGACGCGCCTACTAGTCAGGGCACTGTTGGTTCGCAGGCACCAAGGCCATGTGAGCCCGAGCCAGCAACCAGGAACGAGCGGTTTAGCACCTAGTTCTCGCGCTAATCTGGATCTGAGGACAGCCTGGAGAGACAAAGGCGCCGTACAATACAGGCCGACCGCATCGCCAGCCCGGCTCGCTGCAGCCGCTGGTCCGGCGCTAGCTGACGGGCCGGCGGTCCTCCAGGGGCAGCACGAGCCTGACGCCGTCCTCGAGGAAGCCGAGCCGGGCGTAGAACTCGCGGGCCCGGAGGT
>NICF_comb_assmDRAFT_10003811_pt1 | contig 10732 bp, 12 predicted proteins | sample NewIslPassag4_SG_FD_11279 | JGI IMG/M metagenome (IMG submission 11279) | reverse complement strand
AGGGAGTGGTTCGGGCCGGCCGCGGAGGCCGAGCGGCAGGCGCTCAAATCTTCCGAGCCGGGGGCGGACGCGCCGGAAGCCGAAGCCCTTGCGGTCTGGAACGCGGGCGCCGACGACGGTCTGCCCGCCGCGCCGCTCGAGATCATCGTCGACAAGGCGAACCATCGCCTCGCATTGGTCAGCGGCAACGTCATTCTGCGCAATTACGAGGTCGGCCTGGGGGGAGACAGGACGCCGGAGGGCACGTTCCACATCAGCGAGAAGGTGCGGAATCCGAACGGAAGGGCGGACGGCGAGTACGGCAGCAGGGGCATGACGCTGTCGGACACCGACTACGCCATTCACGGCACGAACGAGCCGGACAGCATCGGAAAGGACGAATCGCTCGGATGCATCCGGATGGCGCGGGAAGATCTCGAGGAACTGTACGACATGACGCCGCTCGGCACGCGCGTGACGATCACGTCCGGGGTGCTGCCGGACGAGGTCTCGATTCCCGCCGGGCGCTTCCGGCTGGAGCCGGCGCAGGACGAGACGAATCCGGGCAAAGTGTATCGCTGGCTGAAATGACGACGGCTGAGACCGCGTTGGTCTCAGCCGTTTACAATGATAAGGACCGAAATGATGATGACGACGGCGGCGAAGGAGCCGGCAACCCACAAGATCGCTTTCTTGTTGACTTCTTCCTGCGTCTGCTTCCGGATGGCAGGCGGTTTTCTGCGAACCGAGCTCATCGAAAATCGACCCTCACTTCGCTGCGTTTTCTTCTCCCATTGTAACCGTTTCACGATAAAATCCGCAAGCGTTCGTTAATGGCAATAACGTGACGGTTCCGCGCTTTCTTTTTCCTTCCGGACGAGCTAAACTGTTTCAGAGAGCATACGGACTTGAGAACGGAGTGGACCGCATGTTGTATCGCATGATTGCCCGGCCGATCCTGTTCCGGATGGAGCCGGAGAAGGCGCACCGGCTGATCGTCCACGGGCTCGGCAAAGCCGTCAAGGCGCCCGGCGTGCTGCCGCTGATGCGGAGCTTCTGGGACGTGAAGCCCGACCCGCGGCTCGAGACGGAACTGTTCGGCATCCGGTTCCGCCATCCGGTGGGCCTCGCCGCCGGTCTGGACAAGGACGCCGTGGCGGTGGAAGGGTTCGCCGGCATGGGGCTCGCGTTCCTCGAAGTCGGCACGGTGACGCCGGTCGGCCAGCCCGGCAACGAGAAGCCGCGCCTGTTCCGGCTGCCGAGCGACGAGGCGCTCATCAACCGGATGGGATTCAACAACGAAGGGGCGGAGGCGATGGCGGCGCGGCTTAAGCGGCTCAGGGAGCGCCGCGTGCCGATCGCCGTCAACATCGGCAAGAACAAGACGACGCCGAACGAACTGGCCCCGGAAGATTACCGCAAATGTCTGCGGGTGCTGTACCCTTACGGCGATTTCTTCGTCGTCAACATCAGCTCGCCGAACACGCCGGACTTAAGGAAGCTGCAGCACGGGGAACAACTCAGGGCGCTGCTGCAGGCGGTGCGCGAGGAGATCGCGGCGCAGGCCGGCAAAGCGGGGGAAAGGCCGAAACCGGTGGTCGTCAAGATCGCGCCGGACATGACGAACGCCGAGCTCGAACAGACGACGGAGTTGCTCATGGAAGGCGGCATAAGCGGCATCATCGCGACGAACACGACGCTGTCCCGGGACGGTCTGACCCATCCGAACCGGTCGCAGCAGGGCGGCCTGAGCGGCCGGCCGCTCGGGAAGCGGTCGACGGAGGTGATCCGCGCGATATACCGCCTGACCGGCGGGAATCTGCCAATCATTGGTTCCGGCGGCATTTTCGACGCGCGCGACGCATACGATAAGATTCGCGCCGGCGCATCGCTCGTCGAGATTTACACTTCGCTGATTTACCGTGGTCCGGGCGTTGTCCGCGGCATTACCGCCGAATTGTCCGAACTGCTTGCCCGTGATGGATTCCGCCGGATCGGCGATGCGGTCGGAGCGGATCATCGCTAGCTTCTTGCGGGAGGAGCGTGAGGCTATTGGACGGACGGGATTGGAATCTGTTCCTGCTCCCATACGAGCAGGCGGTCGAAGAATTGAAGGTCAAGTTCAGAACGCTGCGCAGCGAACTGAAATCGCGTCAATCCTACGCGCCGATCGAGTTCGTCACCGGCCGGGTGAAACGGATCTCGAGCATCCTCGAGAAGGCGAAGCGGCTGAACGTGCCGATGGACAAACTCGAGGAAGGCATCGAGGATATCGCGGGCATCCGGATCATGTGCCAGTTCGTCGAGGATATCTACATCGTCGCGGACTCGATCCGGCAGCGCAAAGATCTGACGCTCGTCTATGAGAAGGACTACATCGCGAACCACAAGGAGAGCGGCTACCGGAGCTATCACATGATCGTCGAGTATCCGGTGCAGACGGCGCTCGGCCTCAAGAAGGTGCTCGCCGAGGTGCAGATCCGCACGCTCGCGATGAATTTCTGGGCGACGATCGAGCATTCGCTCAATTACAAATACAAGGAAGAGATTCCGGAGCATGTCAAGGAGCGGCTTCGCAAGGCGGCGGAGGCCGCGTTCCGGCTGGACGAGGAAATGTCGAGCATCCGCAAGGAAATTCTCGAGGCGCAGCGGGCGTTCGAGGACAGCTCGAATCTCGTCTCGAACGTGCTCGCCGGCATCCAGGAGCTCTATTTCTATCACCGGGTCCGGGAGGCGGCGAAATATCAGCTTCGGTTCAACGAACTGTGGGAGCAGGAGGACGTCATCGGGCTGAAGATGCTCGCGGAAGAAATCCAGGCGTCGATCGAGCGGGCCAAGGGAGGAGAAGCGGCGATTGGCGACCGATCCTAGATTTATCCGGTTTCTTGTCCTGTTCAACCGCGACCGGGACTATTACGAGTGTCATGACGTCATGGAGGAACTGTGGCTGGAAGAGGGTCGGAGCCGTTTCCTGCAGGGGCTGCTGCAGGTCGCCGTCGGGCTTCATCATTATGAAAATGAAAACTACACCGGGGCCGCCAAACTGCTGCGCGCCGCGCTGGAGAAGCTGGACGGGTACGCGGACGACGAGGCGGGAATTGACGTGAAGCGGCTGAGGGAGGACGCGTCCGCGGCGCTCGCGCCGCTTCAGGCGTTTCTTGCGGAAGGCGGCGCCGGCCTGACCGGCCCGCCGAAACCCGAACCGTTCGAGATTCGCGTCATCGACCGGCGGCTTCGTGAGCGGGTCGCCGCAGAAATGACAAGTCCGCGCGGGGAAATAACCCGCGCGGACTTCGACTAGACGCCGCGAAAATTCCCGACTCACAGGCTCGGGCCGTACTTGGCGTCGATGGCGTCGCGAATATCGTCCACCGACTTGCCCTGTTTGGCGAGGTTGATCGCGTCCTGCAGCTCCATCAGGCAGATGCCGCAATTCGCGCCGTGATCGGTCCAGACGATGGAGCCGTCGTCGCCCTCCCCGACGAGGAAGCAGCGCAGCAGCGAATCGTGCGGATCGTTCGCCTCCATGCAGCCGCAGTAGCAGTTCAGATGCTCCAGAATGTGCTTGTGTGCGTGGACATCGGCATACAGATCGACCGTGCGGTTCGCGTAGTTGAGCAGGAAAGAGGGCAGCTCGCCGGGTCCGGACGTCGTCTCGTGCAATTCGCCTTCCGTTGTCATGACATGATGCTCATGTCCGCTCCCGGCGCTACCGCCGTCGGATTTCCCGCCGGAGCCGCAGCCGGCCACGATCAGAAATCCGGCCAGCATCAGAATGACGCCGCCGAGCAGCCAGTCGCGCCTGGACAGCTTCATGACGCTTCTCCTTTCGGGTTCTGCAGGAACGCCCTGTAGTCGTCGGCCGAGTGGCCGTTGGGGCCGATGCCGCCTTCGATGCGGGCGACTTCCTCCCCGTTCTCGAAATAGGCCAGCGTCGGCGTGTAGATGATGTTGTATTTCCGGTAATATTCCTGGAATTCGACAAGATTGAACTGCGGCAGGTCGATGCCGAGCTCCTCCGCGAGCGGCATCAGGATCGGCGTCGTCTCGCGGCAGAAGTTGCAGGTCGAAGCGAAGAAATAGACGAACATCGATTCTCCGCTTTCGATCCGGTCGTCAAGCTCGCCGGGCAGAATGATGTTCTGGTAGTTCGGATCCTTGAGCAGCTCGCGCGTCGCCGCGTTGAGCTCGGAGACCGGCTTGCCATACAATTCGCTGCGGTTGGATTGGTTCAGAACGTACAGGGCAACGAACAACAGGACGACGATGCCGATGATGTACACGAATGGCGTGACTTTGCTTTTCTTCCGCATGGATTGACGTTGAACCTCCAATAATCCGATAATGGAAGCCATGACGGCTGAATCCGATCCGGATGGCTGATCTTATTATACATGATAGCATGAATACTAACAAATTTGATGTTACAATATTGAAGAAAGTGAGGAAATTTTATGACCGTCAGGCTGCCGGAGCCGTTCGTCGCCCGCATGCGGGAGCTGCTCGGCGGCGAGTTCGGCGATTGGCTCGCTTCGTATGAGGCGCCGCGCTTCTGCGGCCTGCGCGTCAATACGCTGAAGACGGACGGCGGGTCGTACAGATCCCGCTCGCCGTTCCGGGCAGGGCTCAAGCCGGTTCCGTGGGCGGAGGCCGGCTATTACTATGAGGAAGCGGTCCGCCCCGGAAAACATCCGCATTATCACGCCGGGCTGTACTATATTCAGGAGCCGAGCGCGATGGCGCCCGCCGAGCTGCTGGACGTGCGGCCGGGCCACCGGGTGCTCGACCTGTGCGCGGCGCCGGGCGGCAAATCGACCCAGATCGCCGCGAAGCTCCGGGGGCACGGGCTGCTGGTCGCGAACGACAACGCGCGCGATCGGACGAAGGCGCTCGCCCGCAATCTGGAACTGGCCGGCGTCCGGAACGCCGTCGTCTTGAACGAGGAGCCCGGGCGGCTCGTTCCCGTCTTCCGCGCGTTCTTCGACCGCATTCTCGTCGACGCGCCCTGTTCGGGCGAAGGGATGTTCCGCAAGGACGAGTCGATGATCGCCGACTGGCTGCGGCATCCGACGGAGCATTGGACCGCGATGCAGCGCGAGGTGCTGCGCCGCGCGGCCGAGATGCTCGCGCCCGGGGGCCTGCTCGTCTACTCGACCTGCACGTTCTCTCCCGAGGAGAACGAGGAGCGGATCGCCGAGCTGCTCATGGAGCGGCCGGATTTCGAGGTCGTGCCGGTGGAGCTCCGACACGGTTGGGCGCCCGGCAGACCGGACTGGGTCCGCCTGGACGGGATCGGCCGCCGCGAAGCGGAGGCGGTCGCCGGCACGGTCCGGCTCTGGCCGCACAAGACGGAGGGCGAAGGCCACTATGCGGCCGTGCTGCGCCGGAAGGGCGGCGGGACCGGCCGTTCCCGGGACGGCATCGACCCGGCTGCGCCGGTGGGCGCGGCTGTCGGGGAGGGGTTGGAGGATGCGGCATGGGAACGCATCGGGGCGGCGGCGCCTGTTCCTTCCGGTCAGCCGGGCGTCGGAAGGACGGACGGGATGCGCGCCGCATTCCGGCATGGGGCCGCAAAGGGCGCGGCGTCCAGGCGCGGGAAGGCGCGCGGAAGCGCTCCGGGCGGGCGCGAGACGGATCCCGCGGAGGCGTGGCAGGCGTTCCGCGCGGAGCTGCTGCCCGGGTTCGATCCTCCCGGCCGGCTCGTCGCGGCCGGGGACAAGCTGTACGCGCAGCCGGAAGGCGTGCCGGATCTGTCGGGCCTGCATGTCGTGCGGCACGGATGGCTGCTCGGAGAAGCGCGGCGCGGCCGTTTCGCGCCGTCCCAGGCGCTCGCGATGGGGCTTGAAGCCGGTGACGCCGCCCGGCGCGTCGATTACGGCGCGGACGAACCGGAGGCGATCAAATATCTGAAGGGCGAGACGCTGCCGCTCGAGCCGCGCCGGCTGACGCTTAAGCCCGGCGAAGACGGCCGCGCGCCCGAAGCGGCCGGATACGCGCTCGTCTGCATCGACGGCTTCCCCGTCGGCTGGGGAAAGCTCAGGGACGGGCTGCTGATCAACGAGCGGGCGCCCGGATGGAGGTGGATGTGATGGCGCGCGGCATGCGGCTGGACAAGCTGCTCGCCCACGCGGGCCATGGCACGCGGAGCGAGATCAAGCGCGCGGTCCGGCTCGGCCGGGTCGAAGTGAACGGCGTTCCGGCGAAGGATCCGGGCATGGCCGTCGATCCGGACGCCGACCGGATCAGCTGGGACGGCGTACCGGTCCGCTACCGGGAGTATGTCTATTTCATGCTGAACAAGCCGCCGGGCGTCATATCGGCGACGGAAGACCGGCGGGAGCGCACCGTCACCGATCTGCTGAAGGATGCGGACCGGGCGCGGGATCCTTTTCCCGTCGGGCGGCTGGACAAGGATACGGAAGGGCTGCTGCTGCTGACGAACGACGGCCGGCTGGCGCACGAGCTGCTCTCGCCGCGGAAAGCCGTGGACAAGGTGTACGAGGCGGTCGTGGCGGGCGCGGTCGGAGAGGCCGATGTCCGCGCGTTCGCCGCGGGCGTGACGCTGGACGACGGTTACCGGACGCTGCCGGCCGGGCTCGTCGTCCGCGAAGTGCGGGATGCGGAGAACGGTCCGCTGTCGCAGGTCACGGTCACGATCCGGGAGGGGAAGTTCCATCAGGTGAAGCGGATGTTCGAGGCGGTCGGGAAGCGGGTGCTCCGTTTGCGGCGGATCGCGATGGGACCGCTCCGGCTCGATCCTGCCCTTAGGCCCGGAGAGTACCGCGAATTGACGGAGGAAGAGATGCAGGCGCTGGCCGGGCTGTCGGCGGGCGCGCGGTCCGACGGGTGAGCGACGGACCGGATGGGAGAGAGGAGAGATCAAAGACATGTCGCAACGCAGATTCGACCTGATCGCGATTGATGTGGACGGGACGCTGCTTAACGGGGAGCACCGGCTGACGCCGGCGGTGATCGAAGCGGTGCGGGAAGCGGCGGCGAGCGGCGCCGAGATCGTGCTCGCGACCGGCCGCGGGCCGAGCAATTCGATTCCGCTGCTGGAGGAGATCGGCCTGTCGGGCACGCTCATCACGCACAACGGCGCGGCCACGGTGGAATCGGAAGGGCGCAGAGTGCTGCACTGCTTCCGCATTCAGCCCGAAACGGTCGAACGCTATATCGCGTATTGCCGCGAGAACGGCGTCCATTTCGATCTGAACACCGCCTTCGACTTGTACGTCGAATCGGTGACGCCCGAGGCGGAGGAAATGTACGTCCATTACCGGATCGAGCCGATCCGGCGGGGCAAGGAAGATCCGTTTCCGCCGGATCTCGTCAAGTTCACGGCGTTCGGCACGAAGGAGCTGATGGATCGCGTGCAGCGCGAGTGGGAAGCGTGGGACAGCCCGCTGCGCCGCATCCGGAGCGGGGACTGGTTCATCGACGTCCAGCGGGCCGAAGTGAGCAAAGGATCGGCGCTGCGCCAGCTGGCGTCGCTCCGCGGCATCGACCGGAGCCGCATCATGGCGATCGGGAATTACTACAACGACATCGACATGCTGCAGTTCGCGGGTTTCGGCGTCGCGATGGGCAACTCGCCGGACGAGGTCAAGGAGGCCGCGGACGCCGTGACGCTGGCGAACGACGAGGACGGCGTCGCCCACGCGATTCGCCGGTACGTGCTCGAAGCGGCTTCTTAAGGCGCGCGAAGACGGAGAAATCCGCCGGATGTCCGGCGGATTTCGTCGTTATTGCGATCGGATCAGTACAGAATGCCGCGGGATACGATGACCAGCAGGATGAAGAGGACCAGGATCACACCCGTGGACGTGAACGCACCTGCTACACCGGACATGTTACACCCTCCCTGAACGTTTATTCCGGCTGCGGGCTTCGTCTGTTCCCCCGCGTCATCCGGTCTACATCATACTATGGCGCCGGGAAGGGTTGGTTTGGACGGTTGCCCCGCGGCATTCGATTTTGGGCATGAGCGGACAAGGGCGGATCAAGGGCGGCGAAGGCCTTTGGGCAGCCGGTTGTTGACGCGGCCGCCGGCCGCCTTGACCCAGCCGAGCGGCAGGCCGTCGGCGGTGACGAGACCCCATCCGGACAGGGCGGGGTCCGCCGGCAGCGCCTCGCCGCGCAGGTAAGCGGCGGTCTCCGGCGCATCCGCCGCGAATCCCAGGGTCCACCGGGCCGCCGAAGGACGGATGTGGAGCGCGAGCGCGTGCGCCGGCTCGAACCGGTCCTTCGGCAGGTCGCCGAGGTGCAGGCCGGGACGAAGCGCGCGCAGCCCGTCCAGCATCCGCGGGCTGAAGCGGCCGCCGCCGTCCGGCAGCCACCAGAGCTGCTGTCCGAACGCGAGCGGGCCGCCGTCCGGCAGTTCCTCGTCCGGCTTGAAGCCGGGCAGCGCCTCCGCGGCGAAGGCGCGGAACCGGGCGAATGCTTCGGATTCCCGCCCGCCGCGCCGGTCCGCGCGGCCGCGCCCGCCCTTGCGGCCGCGGTCGGCAGGCGCCGGGCCTTCCGCCGGGCCGCCGCCTTCCCCGCGCGCGAGCAGCGCCGCGAAGTGGCCCTCGCCGCGCTCGCGGTGCGGGAACAGGCGCAAAGCCTTGACCAGCTCGAAGTCGGGATGCCGCTGAAGAAACCGTTCGATCGTCTCCTCGTTCTCCTCGCGGTTGAACGTGCAGGTCGAGTAGACGAGCCGGCCGCCCGGCCGGACCATCTTCGCGGCTTCGTCCAGTATCGCGGCCTGGCGCGCGGCGCACGCTTCGACGGCCGCCTCCGACCATTCGCGGACGGCGTCCGGGTCCTTGCGGAACATGCCTTCGCCGGAGCAGGGCGCGTCGAGCATGACCGCGTCGAAGAAGACGGGGAACCGCTTCGCCAGCCGGTCCGGCGGCTCGCTGACGACGATCGCGTTCGCGATGCCCATCCGTTCGATGTTCTCGCTGAGCACCCGCGCGCGGGCGGGATGGATCTCGTTCGCGACGAGCAGGCCCCGCCCGGCCAGCCGGTCGGCGATCTGCGTCGCCTTGCCGCCCGGGGCGGCCGCCAGGTCGAGCACGAGCTCGCCCGGCCGCGGCGCGAGCAGCTCCGCCGCCGACATCGCGGAGGGCTCCTGGATGTAATAAAGCCCGGCCGCATGGTACGGATGCCGTCCGGGACGGGTCTCCGGCGCGTAGTACCAGCCGCCGGGGCACCAGGGCACCGGCTCGAGGCCGAACATGGCGCGCAGCTTGTCCTCCGGCACGGCCAGATCGGCCAGCTTGCGGCTGTTCAGCCGCAGACCGTATGCCCTGGGCTCGCCGTAGGCGCGCAGGAACGGTTCGGCCTCATCACCGAGCTGCGCCCGCATCCGGCGGACGAACGCTTCCGGAAGCGGCGGTCTGTCTTCCGCCGGCGGCGCATCGTCGTCCGCCGCTGACAGCGCCGATTGATCCTCCGGCGCCTCGTCCGGCTTCTGCAGCGCCGGCCCGCCCGCCGCTTTCGGCGCACCGCCTTCCGCCGCTGACAGCGTCGGCCCGCCCGCCGCTTTCGGCGCACCGCCTTCCGCCGCTGACAGCGCCGGCCCGCCGTCCGCCGCCGCTTCGCCTTTATCCGCTTCCGTACGGCCGGGGTTTGCGGAAGGNGTCGCGCCGTGGCCGGCCGCCGCGCTGACGTCCGTTTTTTTGTCCCGAATGTGATAGTCCAATGCCCTCAGCCCCAACCGATGCGCTGTTCTGGAGAACCGCATAAACGCAGGGCCCGCGAAACCGCAAAGCCCGATGCCGCCGACCCGCTCCGCCCTTTACGATTCGGTCAGGAAAGCTTCCCGCACCCGCCTCCAGAACGGGAACGGCCGGTACCGTGCGAAGCAGATCTTCTTGTCCGACACGGTGCACCGCAGCGAGCGGATGTCGTTCCGCTCGATGCTGATATGGTCGACGACCAGCGCCAGCCGCTGTGACTCCTTCGCCGAGATGATGTCGCAGTGATGGTGCTTCGGCAGGACGACGGACGAACCGAGCGTCCGGTAGACCCGGTTGTTGATCGACGCGATCTCGGCGATCTGCAGCGATTCGATCGACGGATGGATGACCGCCCCGCCGAGGCTCTTGTTGTAGGCGGTGCTGCCCGACGGCGTCGACACGACGATCCCGTCGCCCCGGAACATCTCGAACAGCTCGTCGTTGATGTGGATGCTCGCCACCAGCGTGCCGCCGACGCCCTTCAGCGTAAATTCGTTCAGCGCCAGATACCGCTCGCTGCCGTCCGGCGTGTTCGCGACGACTTCAACCAGCGGGTAGCGGACGTAATGCGGCTCGGCCGAAGCCATCTTCGCGACGAGCTCGTCCAGCTCGTGGATTTGCCAATCGGCGTAGAAGCCGAGATGGCCGGTATGCACGCCGATGAAGCTGAGGCGGTCGAGCTGGCGGATATACTGGTGAAACGCCTGCAGCAGCGTGCCGTCCCCGCCGATCGAGATTACGATGTCCGGCTGCTGCTCGTCCAGCGAGAACCCCCGGGCCGCGGCCAGCGAGTGGAACCGCTCGGTCAGCTTTCTCGACAGATCGTCGCCCCGGTCAATCACGACGTATTTCAACGGGCTATCTCCTTCCGCATCATTCTCCCTCGATCATAGCGAAAAATTTAGCGGCAGACAAACATGCCCGCCTCTTCGTCTGAGTCAAGCTAGTGTAGGCACCTTTTTTGGATTCTAGATGCGAACTTGAAAAGAACCTTTCCCTTGTAAGCGCTTTTGATCTTCTTCCTTATG
>NICF_comb_assmDRAFT_10003808_pt1 | contig 10742 bp, 8 predicted proteins | sample NewIslPassag4_SG_FD_11279 | JGI IMG/M metagenome (IMG submission 11279) | reverse complement strand
AGGCCCGCCGCCGGCGCTCCGGCCGCTGCCGCGGCTCCGGCTCCCGCCGCTCCGGCCGCCGCCGCGCCGACGCCCGCGGCTCCGGCCGCTCCGACGCCGGCGCCCGCCACTCCCACGCCTTCGCCGGCCGCGCCGGTGGAAGCGCCGATGGGTCCGGCGGCGCGCAGGGCTGCCGCCGAGCTGGGCGTGCAGCCCTCGGCGGTCCAGGGCACCGGTCCCGGCGGGCGGATCCTCAAGGAGGACGTGGAGCGCGCCGCGGAGGCGAGGAAGGCGGCGCCGGCGCCGATCGTCGTGGGCGACCGCCAGGAGCAGGCCGTACCGATGACGCCGCTGCGCAAGACCATCGCGCGGCGCCTGGTCCAGGCCAAGCAGGAGACGGCGATGCTGACGACCTTCAACGAGGTCGACATGTCCGCCGTCATCGCGACCCGCGCCCGGTATCAGGACCTCTTCCAGAAAAAGTACGGCATCAAGCTCGGCTTCATGTCCTTCTTCGTGAAGGCCGTCATCGAGGGGCTCAAGGCCTTCCCCGAGCTCAACGCGGAGATCCGCGACGACCACATCGTCTACAAGAACTACTACGACATCGGCGTGGCCGTCGGCGGCGGCAAGGGGCTGACCGTCCCGGTGATCCGCAACGCCGACACGCTCTCGTTCGCGGAGACCGAAAAGGTGATCGCCGACTTCGCCCAGCGGGCCCGGGAGGGCAAGCTCAAGCTGGAGGAGCTTTCGGGCGGCACCTTCACCATCACCAACGGCGGCATCTACGGCTCGCTGCTGTCGACGCCGATCCTCAACCCGCCGCAGAGCGGCATCCTCGGAATGCACAAGATCGAGGAGCGCCCGGTGGTGGTCGACGGCCAGATCGTGATCCGGCCGATGATGTACGTGGCGCTCTCGTACGACCATCGCATTGTCGACGGGCGCGAGGCGGTGCAGTTCCTCGTGCGCGTCAAGGAGTGCATCGAGGCCCCCGAGCGCATGCTGCTCGAGGTCTGAGGCGGAGTGAGCCGTGGATAGCTTCGACCTGGTTGTGATCGGCGCCGGCCCCGGCGGCTACGTGGCGGCGATCCGCGCGGCGCAGCGCGGGNTGAAGGTGGCCTGCGTGGAGAAGGAGAGGGCGCTCGGCGGCACCTGCCTGCGGGTGGGNTGCATCCCCTCCAAGGCGCTGCTGGAGTCCAGCCACCTCTACTGGCAGATGCGCCAGGACGCGGCGAAGGTCGGCGTCCACGCGGAGGGGCTCCGACTCGACCTCGGCCGCATGATGGCCCACAAGGACGAGGTCGTCCGCGCCAACACGGCCGGAATCGACGGCCTCTTCCGCAAGCACAAGGTCACCCGCCATCTCGGCCACGGCCGGATCGTCGGACCGAACGAGGTCGAGATCCGCGCGGCCGACGGCTCCACGCAGCGCATCGGTGCCCAGCGCATCCTGATCGCCACCGGCTCCGTCCCCTCGGGCCTTCCCGGGGTGGAGATCGACGGGCGCATCGTCGGCACCTCCGACCAGGCGATCGCCTACGAATCGGTTCCTCCCCGCCTGATCGTGATCGGCGGCGGCGTGATCGGTCTCGAGCTCGGCTCGGTCTGGAACCGGCTCGGCGCGCAGGTGACGGTGATCGAGTATCTGCCGCGCCTGCTCGGCGGCATGGACGAGGAGCTCGCCGCCCAGGCTGCGAAGGTCTTCGCCGCGCAGGGGATGACGCTCCGCCTCGGCTGCCGCGTCCAGAGTGCGCGCGCTCGGGGCGAGGTCGGCGAGGTCGTCTTCCTCGACGAAAACGGCAGCGAACAGCGGCTCGAGGCCGAGCGCGTTCTCGTCGCCGTCGGCCGCAAGCCCTATACCGAGGGCCTGGGCCTGGAGGAGGTGGGCGTTCGCCTCGATGCGCGCGGTCGCGTGGAGGTGAACGAACATTTCCAGACCAGCGTCCCCTCCATCTACGCCATCGGCGACGTCATCCGCGGCCCGATGCTCGCCCACAAGGCGAGCGACGAGGGCGTGGCGGTGGTCGACGCCATGGTCGGCCGCTACGCCGAGGTCAACTACGACGCCATCCCCTCCATCGTCTACACCGACCCCGAGATCGCCTCGGTCGGCAAGACGGAGGAGGAGCTTCGCGCGGCCGGCATCCCCTACCGCAAGGGCACCTTCCCCTTCCGCTTCAACGGTCGGGCGCGGGCGATGAACGCCACCGAGGGCTTCGCCAAGATCCTCGCCCACGAGAAGACCGACCGCATCCTCGGCGCGCACATCATCGGCCCGCGCGCCGGCGACCTCGTCGCCGAGCTGGCGGTCGCCATCGACATGATGGCTAGCGCCGAGGACATCGCCCGGGCCTGCCACGCCCATCCCACGCTCTCCGAGGTGATCCGCGAGGCCGCCCTCGACGTGGCGGGGATGGCGCTGCACAAGTAGCCGACCCGCCTTGAGTGCCGCGCTCCCCGTGCCGATCGTTAGGGGGTGGGGGAGCGCGGCGAAACGCTGGAGGAGTACGCGCGCAAGCGCCGCTTCGAACGGACGCCGGAGCCTCCTCCCGTGCCCGGGGCGGAGGCGGGCGAGCCGATCTTCGTGGTGCACGAGCACCACGCGCGCAGCCTGCACTACGACCTGCGCCTCGAGACGGGCGGCGTCCTCGCCTCCTGGGCGATCCCCAAGGGACCGAGCCTGGACCCGGCCGAGCGGCGCCTCGCCGTGGAGACGGAAGATCATCCGCTCGACTACGGCGATTTCGAGGGACGGATCCCCGAGGGCGAGTACGGCGCCGGCGATACCATCGTCTGGGATCGCGGAAGCTACGAGACCGTGCCGCCCGGGGCCTTCGACGAGCAGCGGAAAAAGGGCCACCTCCACCTGCGCCTGCGCGGCGAAAAGCTGCGCGGGGAATGGCATCTCGTCCGCACGCGGCGCCAGGGCGGCAAGCAGCAGTGGCTCTTCTTCAAGGCGAGGGACCAGTTCGCCGACCCGGCTCGCGACCTCCTCGCCGAGCGACCGGAATCGGTGCTGAGTGGGAGGCGCCTGACCCGCGGACCCGAGACGCGTGCCGAGCTCGCCAAGGCCCGTCCGCCCCCGGAGGAACTCGTCGCCGCCTGCCTACCCCCCATGCTGGCGGTGCTGGTGAAGGGGGCGAAGAGCCTTCCGCGTGACGAGGGCTGGTTCGAGACCAAGTACGACGGCTTTCGGGCCCTGGCCGGCCTCTCGCACGGGCGCGTGGCCCTGCGCAGCCGCCGCAACCTCGACCTCGGCGCTCGCTTTCCCCACGTCGTCGCGGCTCTACGGGAGCTCGTCGTGGGCGACGCGGTGATCGACGGGGAGGTCGCCGTCCTCGACGAGCGCGGCGTGACGCGATTCGAGCTCCTTCAACGGGGGCACGACGAGGAGGCGTGCTTCTTCGCCTTCGATCTGCTTCGCCTCGACGGCGAGGATCTCCGCCGCCGGCCGCTGCGGGAGCGGCGCGAGCTGCTCGAAAGCCTCCTCGCGCTCGCAGAGCCTCCGATCCACCTCAGCGAGGTTCATCGCGTCCGGCCCGAGGAGGCGATCGCGCTCGCCGAGCGAAAGGGATGGGAGGGGGTGGTCGCCAAGGATCCGGACTCGGCCTGGGTGAGCGCCCGTCATCCGGCCTGGAAGAAGATCAAGGTCCAGCAGAGCCAGGAGTTCGTGGTGGTGGGCTTCACTCCGGTCACGACCGGAGGCCGGGCGGTGGGGGCGCTGCTTCTGGCCGTGGCCGAGGAGGAGGGCTTCGCCTACGTCGGCAAGGTGGGCAGCGGGTTCACCGACCGCGATCGCGCCGTGCTCTACGCGGCGCTTTCCGAGCACGCGGTGGACGAGCCTCCCGTGAAGGATCCGCCGCGGATGCGCGGCGCCGTCTGGGTGCCGCCACGGGTGGTGGCCCAGGTTCGCTTCGCGGAGTGGACGTCGGACGGCAAGCTACGGCAGCCCGTCTTTCTCGGCATCCGCAGCGATCGCCGGCCGGAGGAGGTGGTCCGCGAACGCCCCGTCGAGCGCCTGCCGAAGGTGCCGCGACTCGGAGCGGATGCCTTCGAGGGGATCCGTCTCACCCACCCCGACCGCGTTCTCTACCCGCGCGACGCGCTGACCAAGCGCGACCTTGTCGCCTACTACGAGCGCATGGCGGTTCCATTGCTGGAAGCGCTGCGCGACCGCCCGCTGGCCTTCGAGCACTACAACGAGGGCATCGACGGCGAGGGCTGGTACCACCAGAACATCGGGCGGGAGGAAGAGCCCTGGATGACGTTGCAGGAGACGGCCTCTCCTTCGGGGCGGCGGCGCATCCGGCGGCTCGTGGTCGACTCGCCGCGCGCGCTCGGGTGGCTGGCGCAGCATTCCGTCCTCGGCATCCACATGTGGAGTTCCACCTTCGCCCGCCCCGACGAGCCCGACTGGGTGGTCTTCGACCTCGATCCGGGCGAGGGGAAGGGGGTCGAGCAGGCGAGCGAGGTGGCGCAGGCATTGCGTCTCCTCCTCGACAGACTCTCACTGCCCAGCCTGCCCAAGACCTCGGGCAAGCGCGGTCTGCACGTGCTCGTCCCTCTGCTGCCCGGGCATTCGCACGAGCAGGCGCTGCAGTTCGCCCTGAGGGTGGCGCGCGCCGTGGCGGAGGTCCTCTCCCAGGTGACCCTGGAGCGCACGCGGTCCAAACGCGAGGGGCGCCTCTACCTCGACTGCTTCCAGAACGGCTTCGGCAAGACCATCGTGGCGCCCTACTCGCCCCGGGCCGTGGACGGCGCCCCCGTTTCCTGTCCCCTCCGCTGGGAGGAGGTCAGGCCAGGCCTCGACCCCCGCGCCTTCAACCTGCGCAGCATGGAGGCCCGGATCGACGAGGTTGGCGATCTCTTCGCCGCCTTCCGCCGGCGGGCGGCGCGTCTGCCGCCGCTCGGATGATCAGGGCGCGCCCACGTGGCCGCCCGGGTGGGGAGGGCGCTCGCGGTGGGTGGGCGTCCGGACTTGCGGGTAGGACTTGCGGCTCGGCGGAGAGAGCATCATCCCCAGCGCCACCCCGACCACGGCCCCCGCCATGACGAGCGCGAACCCGCTGAGGAAGCGTGAGGCGGGCCTGGGCACGCGCTGGAGTCCGAAAAATTCGAGCACGTCGTCCAGGTCGTACTCGGAGATCTCGTTCCAGCGCTTGCGCAGCATCTTGCCCATGTTCCGGGCGCCCTTTCGCATCTTATTGGGTTCAAAGCCGAGGTTCATCGACCCATCCTCTTTTCGGCTCGCGTTGCGCCACGGCGCGCGCAACTGCAGGCAGGGTAGGGATCGGGCGCCCGTCCGCACAGCACCCCGCAGGGAGGGGAAGACGTTGCGCGCTGGCCGGGTTCCGGGTACGAAGGCCGTCCGGTCTGCGGATCGGCCATGGAGGAGCGCGATGTTTGGCCTCAGGGCTCAGGAACTGCTGATCATCTTCGGGATCGTCCTGCTTCTCTTCGGAGCGACCCGCCTGCCGGCGCTCGGCCGGTCGCTGGGGGCCGGTATCCGCAACTTCAAGAAGGGGCTTGCGGAGGGCGACGACACCGAGCAGCCCGAGGGCGGCAAGCCGCAGGCGTGAGCGTCGGCGCCGCGCCGCCGGGGATCGCCTGCTTCGGGGCTTCCTCGCGCGTAGGCGGCGGCCGGGGCGCGTCTGGCCGCGGACGCACGGGGGCGGAATTCGTCCGCGCGGGAGTCGGCCGGCTCGGGGGGAGGAGGCGGCGGGCCGACCCGACGCGAAACGAGGTGAAACGCGGGGGGCGAGGAGACGAGGCCTGCCTTGAGAGAGAACCGTTTCCTGAAAGCCTGCCGCGGCGAGGAGGTGGATACCACGCCGGTTTGGCTCATGCGGCAGGCGGGGCGTTACCTGCCGCAGTACATGGAGATCCGCCGACGCACCACCTTCCTCGGGCTTTGCAAGACTCCCGAGCTCGCGGCGGAGGTCACCGTCCAGCCGGTCGACTACCTCGGCGTCGATGCGGCCATCCTTTTTTCCGACATCCTCATCCCGTTGGAGGCGATGGGGATGCGGCTCGAGTTCGCGCCGGACGAGGGTCCGGTCTTTCCCGAGCCGATCCGTTCCGCCCAAGACGTCGATCGGCTGGAGCCCTTCGATCCGACCGAACGCACGCCCTTCACCCTGGAGGCGATCCGCCTGACGGTCCGCGCCCTCGACGGCAAGGTCCCGCTCATCGGTTTCGCGGGCGCGCCCTTCACCCTGGCGGCCTACATGGTCGAGGGGCGAGGCTCGAAGAGCTGGATGCAGCTCAAGCGCTTGATGGCGCAGGAGCGGGGCCTCGCTCACGCCCTCTTCGACAAGCTCGCCGACACCATTTCCGATTACCTCGCCGCCCAGGTCGAAGCCGGTTGCCGGGCCCTGCAGATCTTCGACTCCTGGGGCGGTGAACTCGATGCCGAGGACTTTCGTCGCTGGAGCCTTCCCTACCTGCAGCGCATCGTCTCCGACCTCAAGTCGCAGCACCCGCACGTGCCGGTCATCTACTTCGGCACCTGCATGTCACATCTTCTCGACCTTCTGCCCGAGACGGGAGCGGACGTCATCGGCCTCGACTGGCGGATCGATCTCGGCGAGGCGCGGAAAAGACTCGGCCCCGAGGTGGCGGTGCAGGGAAATCTCGACCCGGCGGCGCTCTTCCTCTCGAAGCAAGAAATCAGCGCCCGCGTGCAAAAGATCCTCGAACGCAACGCCGGTCGTCCGGGCCACATCTTCAACNTGGGACACGGGGTCTATCCGCTGACCGACCCGGAGCATGCCCGGCACCTGGTGGCGGAGGTCCATCGCCTCGGCGCGCGAGGTTGAACCATGCGCGTGGCCATCGTCGGCGGCGGCATCTCGGGTCTCGCGCTCGCGGAGCGGCTCGCCGAGTTCGGCGCCGAGCCACTCGTGCTCGAGCGCGCGCCGCGCGTCGGAGGGCGGATCGCCACCCTCGAAAAGGACGGCTTTCTCCTCGAGACCGGGCCGAACGGATTTCTGGATTCGGCGCCGAAGACGATCGAACTCGCCGAGCGCATCGGCCTCGGCCCCCGCCTGCGCCGCGCCGGCCCCGAGTCCAAGCGCCGCTGGATCTACGTGCGCGGTGCGCTTCGGCAGGTTCCTTCGGGGCCGCGCGATTTCTTCTCCTCCGACGTCCTCCCGCTCTCCGCCAAGCTGCGCATGGCGTTCGAGCCCTTCTCCCGCCGCGCGCGCGAGCCGGACGAGTCCATCGCCTCCTTCGGTCGCCGTCACCTGGGCGCCCGCGCCACCCGCGACCTGCTCGGCGCCATGGTGGTGGGGATCCACGCCGGCGACGTCGGGAAGCTCTCGCTTCCCGCCTGCTTTCCGCGCATGGCGGCCATCGAGCGCGAGCATCGCTCGCTCGTCCTCGCCATGATGAAGCGCGGCCGCGGCGGTGCGCCGCCGGGAACGCTGACCAACCTGGAGGGCGGAATGGCCGCGCTCGTCCGGGGACTTGCCTCGCGGCTGGGGGACGCGGTTCGCACCGGCGTTCGCGTCGATTCGATCCGACGCGAGGAAGGCGGCCTCTCGCTCTCGGTGACCGATGCCCAGGGGCGGCACGAGATCCGGGCCGATGCGGTGGTCGTCACCACGCCCGCGGGGGAGGCGGCGCGACTCGTCGAGCCCTTCGAGCCGGAGGTGGCGCGGCTCGCCCGCGAGATCTCCTACGCCCCCATGGCGGTGGTCCACCTCGCCTGGCCCCGGGAGAAGGTCGCGCATCCTCTGGACGGCTTCGGCTTCCTCATCCCGCCGCACGAGGGCCGAGGCATCCTCGGCGCTCTCTTCGTCTCGACCATCTTCCCCTGGAAGGCGCCACCCGGGACCGCCCTCTTCACCGTCATGGTCGGGGGTGCGGTGGCGCCCGAGAAGGCACGATTGCCCGACGACTCGCTCGTCGACCTTGCAGTGTCCGAGCTATCGGATATCGTAGGGGCAGCCGGTACTCCTCTTCTGGCGGAGATCGTCCGTTGGGACCAGGCGATCCCGCAATACGTCGTCGGTCATCTGGCCAGAGTCGGGGAGATCGACGGCCGTATGGAAAGAGTCGAGGGGGTGTACCTGGGAGGCGATGCCTGGAAAGGGATCGGTGTGAACGAGTGCATTGCCGCAGCCGAGCCGCTCGCGCGGCGGATCCTGCTGCGGTCGAGCCGCTGAAGGGGACCTCCGTGCTTCGGTCCATGCGCGGGGGGCCGGTCCGTCTGCGGGGTGAGGGGAGGGCATGGATTCCGGGGGAACGCACTGGATAGTGGGTATCCAACCCATCTGCGAGGCGAAGCGGGCCGGTCTCGGAGCGCGTTCGATCGTGTATCGTCAGGCCCCCAACCTGGCCGCGCTCCTCGGCGAGATCGGTTCCGAGCGCTGCGACCTCGTGCTTCTGGACGGCCTGGAGGCCTTCGATCCGGTGCGCGCGGCCATCCCCGCCGACGACTTTCTTCCGGTGGCCATCGAGGCCGCAGAACCCTCGGTTCGCGTCCGCGCCCTGGAGGCGGGTGCGGACGCCGTGCTCGATTCTGCCCTGGACGTGGGCGAGTGGATCGCGCGCGTCGAGGCGATCCTGCGCTGGCGGCGTCGGATGCGACAGCTTCTCGAATCGAAGCGTGAACTCGAGAAGCTCTCCAACACCGACGACCTCACCGGGCTGCACAACAAGAGATGGTTGCTCGCCCGGCTGACCGAGGAGGTCTGTCGCGCCAAGCGCTACCAGCTCGGAGTGGCCCTGATCCTCATGGACATGGACCACTTCAAGCGCATCAACGACGCGCGCGGCCACCTCTTCGGCGACGAGGTCCTCGTCGCTTTCTCGGAGGTCTTGCGCCAGAGCTTTCGCAGCGTCGATCGCGTCGCGCGCTTCGGTGGCGAAGAATTCGCCGTCGTCCTGCCGGAGACCGATCTCGCGGGCGCGCTCGATGCCGCCGAGCGCTTCCGGCTCAAGGTCGAGTCGAGCACTTTCGCCGGGACGGCGCTGACCATCAGCGCGGGCGTCGCCGCGCTGGAGCCAGCCGGGGAGGGCAGCGCCGAGTTTCTCCTCCGCCAGGCGGACGAGGCGCTCTACCTGGCCAAGCGCGCCGGCCGCAACCGCGTCGTGGCCGCGGACCCACGCGCCGCCGCGCGGCTCGTTGCCCGCTGACGCTCGGGACTGCGGTCGGCGTGCGCGCGTTTCGCCGCGGCTACGGCCAAGCCTCTTCGTCGCTGCGCATGCCGATGGGGCTGACCGCCGCTGCCGCCTGAAGGCGGCGGTTGCTGCAACAGGCTCCTAGTCTTTGGTCCTCGGCCCCCTTTCGGTTTCGGCTCGCGCCGTTTCCACGCGCTCGCGCAGGATGCGTAGCCGCTCGGCGATCTGTTTCTCCAGGCCCTGCTCGGTCGGCTCGTAGAAGCGGCGACCGCGGAGCTCCTCGGGGAGGTAGTCGCGGGGCACGAAATGACCGGGGTAGTCGTGCGGATAGGCGTAGCCCCGGCCGTGACCGAGCTTCTTGAGGAGCTGCGTGGGCGCGTTGCGCAGCTCCAGCGGGATGGAGAGCGCGCCCTTCTCCGCCACCGCCGCCTTGGCCGCCTGGTAGGCACGCAGCGCGCTGTTGCTCTTGGGCGCCACCGCCAGGTAGCAGATCGCCATGCTGATGGGGAGGTAACCCTCCGGCCAGCCCACCAGCTCCACCGCGTGCATGCAGTCGACCGCGATCGCCAGGGCGCGCGGGTCCGCCAGGCCGATGTCCTCCGCGGCGAAGATCACCATCCGCCGGATCACGAAGCGCGGGTCCTCTCCGGCTTCGAGCATGCGCGCCGCATAGTAGAGCGCCGCGTCCGGATCGCTTCCCCGCAGCGACTTGATGAAGGCTGAGGCCAGGTCGTAGTGCTCGTCGCCCCTCTTGTCGTAGAGCAGCGAGCGCCGTGCCAGCGCCTGCTCCGCGTCTTGTCGGGTGATGGTCCTGTCCTCGCGCGCCAGGGCCGCTGCGGCGGCGACCTCCAGCGCGGCCAGCGCGCGCCGGGCGTCGCCGAAGGAGAATTGCGAGAGATATTCGATCGCCTCGGGCGTGGCTTTCACCCCCGTGTGGCCGAGGCCGCGGTCGGGGAGGGCGAGCGCGCGCTCGACGATGGAGCGGATGTGCTCCTCGCCGAGCGGGTTGAGCACGTAGACGCGGGCGCGGGAGAGCAGCGCGGCGTTGAGTGCGAAGGAAGGATTTTCCGTCGTCGCCCCGACCAGGACGATCGTTCCTCGCTCCACGTGGGGGAGGAAGGCGTCCTGCTGCGCCTTGTTGAAGCGGTGGATCTCGTCGACGAAGAGGATGGTCTTCCGGCCCTCGCGGATGCGGCGCTGCTCGGCCTCGGCGATGATCTTGCGCACGTCGGCCACGCCCCCCAGCACTGCAGAGAAGGGGACGAATGCGCGTCGCGTCGCGTTGGCGATCACCCGCGCCAGCGTCGTCTTGCCCGAGCCGGGCGGGCCCCAGAGGATCATGGAAGGGACTTCGTCGCGCGCGATCGCCTGGCGGAGGAGCCGGCCCTCGCCGAGCAGGTGCTCCTGACCGAGGATCTCGTCGAGCGTGCGGGGGCGCATCCGCTCCGCAAGGGGGAGGGAGCGGTCCTCGAAAAGCTCCTGCTGACTCGAATCGGGCGGCATGGCGCCCACGATAGCCGGTTTCCGGTGCCCGGTGGATGCGCTACCTTCGGGGTGCTTCCATGCGCTCGCCTCTCTCCTTGCACCCCCCGATCCACCGCGTCGGCATCGTGGCGCGACACAACCACGCTGCC
>NICF_comb_assmDRAFT_10003803_pt1 | contig 10751 bp, 11 predicted proteins | sample NewIslPassag4_SG_FD_11279 | JGI IMG/M metagenome (IMG submission 11279) | reverse complement strand
AGCCGTAGTCGCGCCTTCTCGTAGCGGGCGCGAAGCGGACGTCGGCTGACGAACCGATAGCTAGAAGCGTGGCGGCGCCCGCTAAGGCGCCGCCACTCACCCTCAAGGGCTCCTGGCGTTCGACTTAGAACACCTGCTCGCGGTGGCCGAACGTGAACGTGAAGACGCTGTCGACGCCGTCCACGCCGATGGTCGGGAAGTAGGGCGGCGTGAGGCCGCGGGCGAGCCGGGGGTCGAACGTGAACTGGCGGGAGTACCCGGTGGACATCGTGTTGTCGGCGGCGTTGAAGGTGCCGAAGGCACCGTAGTCGCGCTCGATGATCCCCCCGAGGAGCTGCACCGCACCCCTTTCGCTACCCGAGCCGTAGTTCTCGACTCCGACGATGCCCTGGCTGGTCATCAAGGACGCCTGGATCCTGACGTCGCGCGGGGCGTTCAGGTTGCTGTCGCCCGTGTTGTGGCCGATCAGGATGTTGCCCGTCGGTGAGAAGATGCCCAGTACGTTCTGCGCGTCGAGGTTCTCGCACTTCGGCCGGACGACCTGACCGTTCTCCCGCCTCAGGTGCCCCTCGCACGGCTGGTCCTGGTAGACGATGTCGCCCGTGATGCGAGCGCCGTCCTCAGGCACGATCGTGAGCTGAGAGAACGAGGCGAGGGCCGGGCCGGCCGTCCCTGGGTCGTTCGACGTCACACGGCCCGGCCCGGTGAGGCTCTCCAGGTAGTCATCGACGTAGATGACACCGTTGAAGGCGTTCGTCAGCGTCTGCCAGTCGTTCGAGTTGTAGGCCTTGTACTCCAGCACCCCGTTGCGGGAGACCCGGTAGTACTCGGTGCGCCAACGACTGTTCTTGTACACCTCGACCTCGAAGTACTGGTAGGTGGCGTCAGCGTTCGAGTCGTATCGGAGCGGGTTACCCTGCGCGTCCGCTGCGTAGAGCTCCATGCGACGGATCTCGGTCGTGATGCGGATGCCGTCGGCGGTGGCAAGGGCCCGCTGGTCGTGCGCGTTCTGCGGCAGCGGGATGTAGTCGGAGCGCCAGTCGACGCCGCCCGTGAACTGTGGCCGGTTCTCCCACCAGGCGACGCACCTACCGTTCCACGTGTCGCGACAGACGTCCAGGTTCGGGAAGTTGCCGCCCGGCTCCAGCTCCGCGGCCGTGAAGAACTGGCCGTCGTCGTTGTCGAAGCCGAAAGCGCCTTGCCTGCCGCGGTTGTTGACGCCTGCGCTGCTCACCTCGCCACCGAACCACGGCCTGTCGAAGAAGTTGAAGTTGCCGTTAGTGTGGACCGGCCCGTCGAACAGCGTGTCGCCGGTGAACCAGATGGGACCGTTGGACCCAGCGGAGGAGTGCCGGTCGGTGAACAGGGCGTAGCGGGCGAACGAACGCCTCCCGACGACGAACCGGTACTCGCCCTGGGTCACGACGCGGCGCCTGAACTCGCCCATCTGACCATCGGAGACCATCACGAACGGCAGGGCGTAGGTCTGGTTGCCGCCCTCTTCCCTGCGCTTCCCGCTCACGAAGTGGCCGTCGCCCAACCTGGTGTCGGGCGGCAGCGGCTGGCCGCAAGCGGTCGCGGTCACGTGGATGCGCAGCGTGAAGGTGGACCCGTCCTCGAGCGTGTGCGCGCCGCACACGAGCTGGTCGATCCTGCTCTGCAGCGCTGTCGCCACCTGGGCGAGGTCGCTGGCGACGCTGTCGGCCCTGGGGATGTTCTCGTTCACGCCGGAAACGCCGAACGACCACGAGCCCACCGGGTCCGAGAACGCGCTGACGACGACGTCCAGTTCTTGCTGCACGTCGTTGTGGAGGAGGCTCACCCCGAGGGTGGCGCCACCCTGTGCGAGCAACAGGGTCTGGACGATGGCGGCGTCGTCGCGCCCGTGACGGATCTCGTCCATCGTGCGCATGAAGAGCAGCATCAGGACGGCCGAGCCGACGGCCATGAGGGCCAGCGCGGCCACCAGGGCGATCCCAGAGGTGCGGTCTCTACGTCGCATAACGCTCCTCGTCATGGCTCAGCACAACCCCGGGACCTTGCAGCCGCCACCGCCGCCGTTCCCGCCTCCGTTGCCCCCACCGTTGCCACCGCCGTTCCCGCCGCCGTTGCCACCACCGTTCCCACCGCCGTTGCCACCACCGTTCCCGTTGCCACCGCCGTTGCCGTTACCCCCGTCATCTCCAGGGTCGTCGTCGACGGGTCCACCGCCACCGACCCAACCGCCGCCGTCGCCCCCGCCCTGCTCGTCGCACACCCGGACGCTCGTCACCGGGCGCCGTGAGTTCCCCAGGCCGGTCAGCTCGATGTACGACGTGTACTCGCGGGCGACGCCGGTCTCGTCGTCGGTGGTAGCCAGCGTGATGCGCAGGCGGTTGAGCTCGTACTTCCTCCCGTTGTCCTCGTACGTGGGCTGAGCGTGGCCGTTGCCGTCCGTGTAGGGGGCTTCGCGCAGCCTGACCTCGCCCTCGGCGACGTACTCGTAGGCGATGTCGAAGTCCACCAGCCCGAAGGCGAACGGCACCAAGCGCTGGCCCTCACCGTCCACGTACATCTGGTAGAGCGTGCTGGTCGCCTGGTCGTACTGGAACGACAGGGCCCGGGCGCCGAAGAGGCGCGTGGCCGGGTCGTAGTCGATGGAGATCTTGCAGCCGTTATGGTTGACCCTGTCGTTGGAGCCAGGGACGTTCGTGATCTGCGGGATGATCAAGGCGTCCCCGAGCCCGTTGATCATCACGGCCGGATGACCCACCAAGGCGTGGAGCATGGACGGGTCGCTGGCGTGCACGAAGGTGTTGTTCGCGTTGCCCCAGCTGTTCCCGGGCCGCGGCAGCACCGTGATGCCGCCGTCGCCCTCCAGGAGCGCGAACGAGATGGAGCTGTCGGTGGAAGGTATCGGGAAGTTCGTGATGCCGCCCAGCACCGCCGACCGCAGCTCCTGGGTCACGACCTCCACGACGCGCCGCATCTTCGACTGGGTGTTCGTGGCCTCCTCCTGCAGGCGGTTCACGAACAGCGACTGGACGATGCCGCTGCTGGTGAGCAGAAGCACCGTGCCCAGGATGGCGAGCGCGATGAGCATCTCAACGAGCGACATGCCCGTCGACCTGCGCTCGACGCGGGTCTGCTGTGTGCGTCTAGACATCAGGTCCCCTGCCTTCCGAGGGTCACGCCGGTGACGCAGCGCCGCGCGCTGTCGGCGCCGTAGCACACGGCGATGCGGTAGCGATGGAGAGAGGTCGCGCCGACCGTGTACGGGCCGAAGTTCTCGATGGTCGCGGTCATGCCCGCTACCTCGGCCTGCGCGAGGTCGGTGATGTCGATGAGGTCCGAAGTGGTCAGCTCGATCGGCTCGTCGGGCCGCGCCAGGAGGCTCTGGTCGAACCCGCCGGCGATGCGGCGACCCAAGGTATCGAGGACCTGCGTCGCCTGGATCTTGAAGTTGCCCGACCGGCTCTCACGCAGGCTGGACGTGGCCACGCTGGCCAGGACGCCCAAGATGATCGCGCATATGGCGATGGCGACCACGGTCTCCAGCAGCGTCAGTCCCTTGTCGCTACGCATCATCCGTCCCCGAGCGGCGCGGCCTTCACCTCGCCGATCAGCGAGATCTGGAGCTCGTACCTCCCGGCGGAGGTGTCGACGACGAGCTGGTCGGGCAAGGCGTCCAGGGTCTCGAGGTCGACCTTGCCCGGAGGCGTGAAGCGGAGTATGGGATTGGCCGCGTTCACGGTCACGTCCTTCGGGACGTCGTACTCGCGCAACACTCGTTCGGAGTCCACGTCGACGAGGCTCAGCTTGCCGGCCGACCAGTGGAGCTCCACGGTGAGGCCGCGCGATGCGGCCGCGGTGGCTCCTTGCCAGACGCTCTGTTGGAAGGTGGCCACGGCACCTCGCGCCGCTTGGCGCTGTGCCACTTGACGCCCGTTGATCACGCCGATGCCGGTGACGATCGCGAAGATCGCCAGTACTATCAGCAGCTCGAGGAGCGTCATGCCTGGGGCACGCTTCATGCGGCACCTCCGGGATGGTGACGACCATGGAGTGTCGTCGTGGGAGCAAGACGGTCGCCGCCCGATACTAGGCCCACAATCATCACGTAGTTCATCACGTAGTTCTTACCAACCCCTAATCGGGGGTATCTTGGCACTCATCTAGTGGTGAGCCGTTACGATACGTCACACGGCGGTCGCCGCGCCGTAAGCGCCAGAACCGCCAGTACCGCCGATAACGCCAGAGTCCCGAGCCAATCACCGAACGCTACGTACGGCGTGGAACCCCTCATGAGTGGAACGTCGGTGATGACGACGCCGGCCTCGCGAGCCCTGCTCAGCGCCAGGACCTTTCCGGTCGGGGAGACGATGGCGCTGGGGCCTGACTCGTTCGCGAACACCACGGCCCTACCCGTCTCAGCCGCTCGCAGGATGGCGGTGCGGAGGTGGACCAACGGCGTGGCGGTGCGGCCCGCGAAGGTGTCGTCGGTCAGGTAGACGAGCAGATCGGCGCCTCGCCTTACGCTCTCGCGGCTCAGCTCGCCGTGGAGGCTGTCGAGGCACACCAGCGCCGCGAGCCTGGCGCCCTGGACGCTGAACGGTTCGCTCGGCTCCCCCGCTGCGTAGACGGCCTCGACCACCGGCACGAGGGCTTGCTTCCGCGAGACGAGCTCGAGGCCGTCTCCCCTCCAGGCGAAGACGGAGTTGTACAGGCCGTCCACCGCCCGCTCCACCCTGCCCGCGACGACCGCCGGCGCGGCTCGGAGGGCGTTCACCCAGGGCCCCTCCACGGCCGCTGAGCCTTCCGGTAGCACCGTCTCGCCCCACACGACCAGCTCGGCGCCGGCCGCGGCGGCCTCCGCTGTGAGCGCCACGTAGGGCGCTACCACCCGCGCCATCAGGCCCTCGTCGAACGGCATCAGCAGCCTGGCGACCTGGCCCTGCGCGCTCTGCACGACGGCCACACGGACGGAGCCGGCGTCGGTCCCGGCGGGCACGACGTACGCGGCCAGCGAGAGCGTGGCGATGGAAACGAGGAGCGCTCCTGCTGTCCACCGCGGGCCGGTGACCAGCGCTACCAGGGCGCCGCCGGCCAGCGCTACGCCCAGAGCAGGCCCGGAGCTACCGGTCAACGACGCCAGGTACCTGAGGGGCGTGTCCGCCTGCGTGTAGGCGAGCAGGCTGAAGGCGGCGTCGCCCCAGAGCCAGCGTCGGGACGCGACGAACTCGGCCGCGACGACCAGGAGCGGCAGTAGCCAGAGCGTGGAACCTCCGCCACGGTTAGCCGCGAAGGCATGGGCCGCGCCCGCGACCGCCCACGCCACGGAGTTCAGGGCGACGAGGGCGGGCAGCGACCACCAGACCGAGAGGAAGGTGCCTTCGAGCGCGGGGACGGCGAGCCCGAGCCAGGCTACGGCCATGAGAGCCGCGGCCCGCGCAGGCCGCCTCTCCCCTCGCACCGCGGCGACGGCCGCGGCGAACGCGACCACGGCCAGGTAGCCGGAGCCCCACGGGCGCAGGGAAGCCGTGAACGAGAGCGCGGCGACCGAGGCGAGCGCGAGCCTCCGCTTCATCGGGTCTCCCCCGCCGGCCACGGCACTGTCACACCGGTGAACAGCTCCGCCAGCGCCCGGTTGCGGTAGAGCACGAGCCCTGCGACGGGGTCCAGCGCCTTCGTGAACGTGCGGTCCACGTGGAGCGCGACAACACCCCTGAAGGAGTCGCCGTCGCGGATCACGAGCAGGGAGGGCGTCTCGACCTCGTGGAGGCCCTCCACCCTCCGGTGCGCCGGGAACGAGGACGCGGCCTCGGCCAGGCTTCGCCAGGAGCCGACCGCTACAGGAAGGACGGATCCAGGCGGAGCGGCGTCCAGTACGTACCGGCGGCCGTCGAAGCCGAAGGCCTCCGCTTCGGTCCGGGCCTCGCGGCGGCTGGTGACAATGCCTACCGCCGAGAACCCCAGGACGGTGAGCAAGGAGACGACGGCGACGAGACCGTAGAACCGGGTCACCGTTCGGATATTAACCATGACCGCTCTTACGGGATCATGAAGCGTTGCTACGGTCACATTCGAGACGGCGGTCGGTGCGTCCGACCGGCGGCGCGTCTGAGGAGGTTGAACATGCCCTTGCGGCTCATCGAAGGTCAGTCCGCCCCCGGCGACCCCATCACCGTGGATCTCGCCTCGGACGACCTGGCTTCGGCGCAGGACTTCTACGGGCCCCTGTTCGACTGGGAGTTCGAGGACGTCGCCGAGCACCTGTGGGCGACCAAAGGTCGCCGGCTCGCGGCCGGCTTCGGCGTCATGGAGGCGCTCGACCTGGCTCGGTCGCGCTGGTGGCTGTGCCTGGCGGCTCCGGACCTGGACGAGATGACCGAGCGGGCTGTCTCGCTAGGCGGCGACGTGAGCGGGAGAACCGACCTGGGGGGTCTCGGCCACGCCGCGGTGCTGGAGGACCCGGCCGGCGCCTCCGCAGTGCTGTGGCAGCCGCGCAAGCTGGAGCCCGGTGGCCTGGGTGCCGCCCACGGTGGGCTCGTCTGGGCCGAGCTCATCACCGACGACCCGAGCCGCGTGGCCGCCTTCTACGAAGGCATGTTCGATGTCGCCGCCGTGCCCGTACAAGACCGCGGAACGGGTAGTGGACCGTCCGGCGCCGTGAACCTGGAGCGCAAGGAGCTCGAAGTCCCTCGGGCCATGGCGGGTATCGTGCCGGCGTCGGGGGCGGCTCGCGGCGGAGCGGCCGGCGCGCGCTGGCGGCCCTACTTCCAGGTGGACGACCTGGACGTCTTCCGAGACCAGGTGACCGAGCTGGGAGGCGAGGTGACGGACGAACGCGTCTCCGCCTCGCGCCGCCGCACCGCCGTGGTCACCGACCCTCAGGGCGCGGAGTTCGGGGTCGTCGAGGGGATGGCTTCCAAGCAGGTCGAGCCTGAGGAGACCTAGCAGCTAGCACGCCACATCAGCTGCGGCCCACGTAGCACCTGCTCGCTTGTGGCCAGTACCGGGGTCGATCAACACGCAGGGCTGTGCGGAATCTTGCCCGCGGGCGGTTGCCACCGTCCTATCATCTGGCTGTCATCTTGGAGACCTCGAGGAGGAGCTGGATGAATCGTCAAGCTAAGCGGGCTGCGGCCGGGGTGATGCTGACCCTTGCCTTATCTGCCTGTTCGATGTTCACACCGCCGGACGCGAACCGGCTGCTGTTCGGTATGACCCCCACCAACGAACTGGGCTACGAAGTGACGCCACAGGGCATCACGGTAGAGGCCAGGACCCTCCAGCTTTCCGCTCGTGCGGGGATGCCGGTCACGAACGTCTCCGGTTACCGGATCGAGTACAGGGACAACTTCGGCGGCCTCGTCGGCGAGACGAGCGACGTGCCGCAGAGCCTGAACATCACAGTGCCAGCGGGCTGGCAGTGCGACGAGCCGCATCCGACCATGGGTTGCAACGCGATGTCGCCGGGCGCACGTCCTGCGCAAGGTGTACCGGCGACCGTAGCGGCGGTTCAGAACCAGTTCCTGAACGGTGACATCATCGACGCGCACATCCTGGCGGGCTCGCCATCTGGCTGGTACGCCGAAATCACCTTCTACTACGACAACGTCTAAGGCGAGTTCGAGGAAACCTACACCGTCAACATAGTCGCATCGAACTAGGCTCTGCCAACGTTGCCCGCATTCTTGGCCCCACCGTACGGTGGGGCCTTTACTTTGCTCGGTAGGTGCTCGCTCCTGACGAGCTGTCGGCATGCGGTCTGGGCACCACTAGGACATGGGTCGCGAACTCAGGACTCCCTCATTTGGAGGTACTCCCGAGGAGGCTCGGCCTTTAGCCTCGAGCTATGAGGCGAGGCTTCTCCACCATCGAGCTTCTGGTCGTACTCGCCATCGTAGGCCTCTTGGCGGCGGTGTTGTTCCCGCGCATCCGCCCCCCTGAGGCCCGGCTGATGGCGAACGAGATAAAGGCCATGCTCCAACAAGGTCGGTACGAGGCGATCAAGAGGAACCAGCCCGTCGCCTTCGTCTGGCTGGCTGACGAGAGTTCGTTCAGGACCCGCTACGACTCGTCTAGCCAGACCGTGGCCGCAGCGTGCGTTGGTGACAGAGAGATCGCCAGGAAGGACCTTAGCGACTACCGCAACGTAGCTGTCGACGTCGACATCCTTACCGGCGGCATCGTCTGGCTCCCGACGGGCCAAGCGCGGACGTGTACGGGAGGCCCCATGGTCACTGGATACGTCGAGGTCGAGGGTAACGGGGTCTCACTGATCGTCGAGGCCTCGATGGGTGGGAAGGTGACGATCCGATGATCAACAAGCGGCGCACGATCGGCATTTCTGTCGTCGAGGTCCTGATCGCTCTGGCCATCCTCGGCATCGGGGTCGCTGCTGCTGCTCAGATGCAGGCGACCTCGCTGCGTTACAGCCGACAGGCGGAGCAGATCAAGACGGCGACGCAGGTGGCGGAAGGAGAAGTGGAGTGGCGTAGGCAGACCGAGCTCGACGTGGGAACGGGCTTGGATTGCGCCTCGTACATCCCGGATGGCTACTCCTGTGCTGTCACCATCGAGCCTTGTCATGCGGTCGGCACGGCCCTCGAGATCACATGCTCGGCTGGGCTCGTATCCCCTGTCGCGTACCGGATAGCCGTGGAGGTCGGCACTCCTTCCGGCACAACCTTCGAGTTAGCCACGATCTCGACAGGGACCTACGTAACCGGTGTGATCGGCAGCGGGGAGGTCGTAGACCCTCCGCCCACCGTCACTGATCCGCCGGTCGATGACCCTACCGANCCAGGCGACGAGGGNCCCGACCCCAGACCCTGTATCCGTTACAACCCGCAAGGGAAGTGTACGCACTATGGGTAAGCCCGCTCGACTGGGGGGCCAGGCAGCTGGCTTCACCGTCCTCGAGCTCTTGATCGCCAGCGCCGTTTTCGTGCTCGTAATAGGCGCACTGGCCGCCTACTTCGCCACATCGACCAAAGGCATGCAGGCGATGGAGAGCATCTCGAACAGGCAGCAGGAGCTCGAGGCAGCCGTAAACGTGATGTCCTACGACGTTGCCCTGTCCGGGTACAAGGGAACTACACCGGACGACGTAGCACGGACGTTCGGAGGTTCGACGCTTGTGGTGGAGAAGGGCGTCGGACCGGCCGACTCGGACAGGCTGCGCATCCAGTACTTCGAGGACACTAGCCGACTCTTCGGCGGTGCCAACACGTGCGGCTCACCGTGCGTCGTCACGTACGAGGTGGACGAAGAGGACGGAAGGCTGAACCTCTATCGCCAAGAGGGGGACGCGCCTGAACGCGGCATCGTCCAAGAGGTCGAGCATTTCAAGGTCATACAGTTCATCCTCCGTGACGGAACCCAGGTGGACATCACTTCTACCGCCACGGCCCCGTCCGAGCTGGCTGCCCTGAACATCGAGATCGCCTTCTCGACCGGTGGGTTGTGGCGCTTCCCCATCGGGGTCAGCAACAAACAGGAGTGAGCATGCGTAACGCCTTCGTTGGTAAAGAATCGCTCCGTCGGTCCGATGGCTTCGCCCTGATCGCGAGCCTGGTGATCCTGCTCGCGCTAGCCGTCCTTGGACTCTCGGGCATGTTCCTGACGAACATGAACCTGAAGATCGCGGAGAACGGCCGGAGTGGCGCCATCGCTCGGTTCAACGCCGAAGCGGGCCTTGACTCGGCGTTCGTCGTGCTAAGTGGCGCGTTCAAGAAGAACTTGGCGATACCAGCAACGCTCGCCGAGTTCAGAAGCGAGTACCCGGGCTTCGAGACAGCGGAGTACGCCTTCGCACCGTCGAACGGTTATACGGTCTTCGCGGACGGAAGCGTCCGCATCCGCATCGTGGGGAACGGGCCGAACGGCGCTCGGTACGAGGCCGAAGCCCTGGCGATCCCCCAGCTCACACCCGTTCCAGGCGACATCGACTACAGCATCTTCCGTGAAGGCTTCGTCGCGCGCCAGGACATCAACATGAACGGCAACGGGACCTTCGACATCAACTTCTGGTCGGGCGGGAACATCACTTTGAACGCGGCGACGCTCAAGGCAGGCCGTACCGCTGCAGCTGCCGGGAGCACCTGCACGGTCAAGAACGGAACCTGCTTGACGGACCAGCCGGCTCCCGACGTTCCGCTGCCGTCCTTCTCGGCCTTGCGAACGCAAGTATTGGGCCTGGTCATCGAGGAGTACCCGTCGTTCACGCTGGCCGGCTGCGACTTCCGCTCTGGGTCGGTCACGCTCTCCAACACGGTGATATGCGTGCCGCCCGGCGGACACCTTACGATCTCCGGCAATGTAACGAACCTCACGGTCATCGGCGATGAGTCTACGCGCGTGACGATAAACGCGGTCGCAGGGTCGACGACGGACGACGGAGTCGATGGCGTAACCGTGGTGAGTGGGACCATCGACTTCGGGTCTGGTGCAGCCTTCTACGGAACGAACACCATCGTGGCGAAGAACAACATGGAGTTCGGGAAGAACGTCATCTCGCACGATGAGGTAGCTCGTACGTTCATCGTGACAGAGGGCAACTTTATACTGGATGGGACTGGCAAAACTGACATGTTCGCGTCGTTCTGGGTCGGTGGGACGTTCACAGTGAACGGAACGCCTGATAGGTTCAGGGGTACGGTCGTTTCCAATAGGACCATCGTGAAGAATGGTGGGGGCAGCTTCCACACGATCTCGACGCCAGAGGCGCTCGACAATCCGCTAGTACCGGAAGACGCGGAGCCCGT
>NICF_comb_assmDRAFT_10003800_pt1 | contig 10760 bp, 9 predicted proteins | sample NewIslPassag4_SG_FD_11279 | JGI IMG/M metagenome (IMG submission 11279) | reverse complement strand
CGATGCCCGAGGGCTGGTGGTGGAGGATCGAGCGCTGGACATGCTCGGGCGCACGCTCCACCTGAAAAGCCCCGATTCGGGCGAGAAGTGGACCTTCCCGAGCTGCGTTGACACGCCGCTTCGGCAGTGGGATGGGCGGGGGTACGAGGTGCGGTGGGCCTACGATGCGGCGCAGCGGCAGACCCACGTCTAGGTTGCAGGCGCCCGGGGAAGACTGGCGCCTCGCCGAGTATGCGCTCTACGGCGAGCACCATCCGCAAGCGGAGGCGGCCAACTGCCGGGGGGCAGATCCACCTTCAGTTCGACGAGGTGGGCGTGGTTCGGAACCTTCGCTCTAACCCGGCGGTTCGCCGTATGGTGGCAGGAGTTTGGACGGAAACCGGGTGCTACTTTGGGGGATAGGCGATAGAGGAGCTGGGCCATGAAGATCGCGGTTCTTGGGGCGACGCGGGGGATCGGCTTGGAAGTGGTGAAGGCGGCGCTGGCGGAAGGGCACGAGGTGACGGGGCTCGCCCGGCACCCGGAGCGCATGCCGATCGAGGACGCACGCCTTTGGCTGGTGAAGGGGGACGCGCAGGACGCTCAGATCGTTGCGCAGGTGGTCGAGGGGCAGGACGTCGTCTGCGATTGCCTCGGTACGACGCAGCTGAAGGGGGAGGTTCGGTTGTTTTCTCGCAGCGCGGAGAATCTCGCCCGGACCTTGCGGCCGGAGCAGCTCCTTATCGCAGTGACGGGAATCGGCGCGGGGGAAAGTCGTGGGCACGGCGGCTTCTTCTACGACCGGGTTCTTCGACCTCTCTTTCTCCGCCAGATGTACGAAGACAAGGAGCGGCAGGAGAAGATCATTCGGGAGCGGATCGCTCGCTGGATCGTCGTCCGACCGGGCTTTCTCACGAACGGCCCGCGCACGGGCCGGTACCGGGTGCTCACGGACCTGAGGGGAGTGCAGGCGGGAAAGATTTCGCGAGCGGACGTGGCGGACTTCATCCTGTCGCAGGTGAAGGACCCTCGGTACCTCGGGCAGTCACCGCTGCTGACCTACTGATGGTGCCCTGCGCGGGTGTTCGCCGCTTTCACGCCGGTGCGAACGGCGAAGGCGCTCGCATTCTCGCGAGGTGGAGGCGTGCTTTCCCTCCTATTTCTCTTGAACTTCGCGGGCCGGCGGCTATGGTGCGAGGGCAGCCTGATCGGTTGACCTAGAGTTCGACGGTCGCTTGAAGCGGGGGGCAGGCGTCTGTCGGGCCGGGTTGCGCGCGAGGGAGCGCATGGTCCACGTCGATGTCATCGGCGATGGCCCGCGCAATGTCGTGCTCTTGCACGGCTGTCCGTCGCCCCCCGAACACATGGGTGGGCTGGCGCGGGCGCTGGGGGAAACCCACCGGGTTTGTCTGGTCCACCACCCGGGTTACGGAAAGGCTCCGGCTCCTGGGAGGCCGTACTCGCTGGCGGACGCGTCCGAGTGGATCGAGACGGCGCTGCTCGATCTCGGAGTTCGCGAGGCCGCGATCCTCGGCTATTCGGCCGGCGCCTATCGGGCCCTCCATCTGGTGGTGCGGCGCCGAATCGAGTGGAACGCGGTGATCGCGCTCGCGGGCTTCGGCCGGCTTCCCTCCGAGCAGCGGGAGGCATATCGCCGCTTTTCCCGGCAGCTCGTCGAGGGCGTCGATCTGACTCCTGGTCCTCGTCGACCTCATTCTCACGCCCGATTTGCGGACGTCGTCGAAGGCGCTCGTGCGGGAAGTCGCGAGTTGGATGCGAGCGACGAGCCCGCAGTCGCTTTCCTTTGAACTACGGGCATACGCGGACGGCCCGAACCTGATCCCGATGCTGCGCGAGGTACGAGTTCCCTGCCTGGCGCTCGTCGGAGACACGGACCATACCACTCCCCCCGCGCGAAGCCGGGAAATCGCAGAGGCGATGCCACGGGGAGAACTGGAAGTGCTCTCGGGGATCGGCCACGCGATTCTCCTGGAGGACATGCCGAGAACCGTCGCTGCGGTGAAGTCCTTCCTCGGGCGTGTCTCGGACGAATCTCGCCGAAGATGGGTGTCGTGACCTCGTTGGAGGTGACCCAGTCGATGAAGTCGAACGCGGGGAGGTTGGGAAAGTCCGCTGAGCTCAGCCTGCTCGCTTTCGACGAGATCATCCGGACGATCGCCTTTGCAGGCACTGAACCGGTGCTGCAACAGATCGTTCCGTACGTCCGCGACTTGCTGGAAGGAGACAAGTCGATCGCCTACCGGTTCGACATGCATGGCGAGCGGCCCGTGCTGGACTTTCTCTTCGGTCACGGAGTCGGACCCGAGCATCGCTTTCGTTGCACCGTCACGAGCTATCTCGCCAAGAAGGTCGGGCAGGTCACGGGGTATCGGCTGCCCGTTCCAGATCCGAAAGACCGCAATACCGTCTATCTGCTCAAGACGGAGAAGGACCGGGAGGCGTTCGCGCAGGTACCGCTCGTTCGCGAGCTCTTCCCGCTGGTCGGGCTACAGGGTCAGGACCAGATCCGCGTACTCGTTTGCGACGGCCCGCACCTTCTCGCCTGGGTGGGGGCCTTTCGCCAGCATCCTTTCTCGGAGCGCGAGGCGGAACGGCTCGCCCTGCTCGTGGAGCCGCTCCGCCGGAGGCTCAAGCTCGAGGAGAGCCTGCGGCGGCTCTCCGTCATGGAGTCGGCGCTCGACGTGGCCCTGGAGGCCCTCGGCTCGCCCGCCATCCTCCTCGACCACCGGGGCCGGGTGGTCCACGCCAACGCGGCAGGGCGCGTGCGTTCGCGCGAGGAGCGAAGGCAGCTCGTCGACAGAGGCAAAGGCGTTCTTGCAGGGAGGATGCTGGAGGATCCTTCGCTTTCCCTGCTGCGAGTGCACGCCGAGGGGCTTCCGCCGCACTCCTTTCTCGTCCAACACGCCGCAGGATCCGTGGAAGCTCGGCTCGCTGCCTTCGCGATGCGGTGGAGGCTGACGCGCCGGCAGCGCGACGTGCTTCGGAGGCTCCTCGACGGGAAGACGAACAAGGTGATCGCCGCAGACCTCGGAATCGAGGAGGGAACGGTCGAACTCCACGTGACAGCGCTGCTGCGCAAGGTCGGCGCCGAGAATCGCTCCGAGCTGATCGCCCGTTTCTGGCGCGAGCCGTTCTGAAGGCGCGAGGCGTCACCAGGCGATGCACCTCGTCTAGAGTGTGCGCATGACCGCATCGCTCGGAGACCTGAACGTCATCTTGCTGGGCACGCTTGGGAGCCTCGCCGCCGGGATGGGCACGGCGCTGGGCGCTGTCTTCATCCTGCTCCGCCCGCAGTGGAGTCATCGCTCTCAGGTGGAGATGCTCGCCTTTGCCGCCGGTGTCATGTTGGCGGCTTCGATCTTCTCGCTGCTCTTGCCGGCCATCGAGATCGTGGCGGCTCGCACCGAGAGCGTCGCCGCCCTCGTCGCCGAGGTGACGGCGGGATTGGGTCTCGGAGCGCTTGCGGTCTGGGCGGGAAACCGCTGGATCCCGCACGAGCACTTCATCAAGGGGCCGGAGGGACAGGCAACCCTTCACCTCGGCAGACACTGGCTCTTCGTCATGGCCATCGCGCTACACAACCTGCCGGAGGGGATGAGCGTCGGCATCGCTTTCGGGGGAGGGCCCGATCGTGGCATCCCGGTTGCGCTGGGAATCGGGCTGCAGAACTTGCCGGAGGGGCTGGCCGTCGCCGCAGCGCTGGTGGCCGATGGATTCGAGCGCCGGCGGGCTTTCTGGCTGGCGACGCTGACCGGGCTGCTCGAGCCGCTCGGCGGCTTCGTCGGGGCGCTGGCGATGGCCCTGGGCGACGTCCTTCTGCCCTGGGGCCTCGCCTTCGCCGGCGGCGCCATGCTCTACGTCATCTTCGCCGAGGTGCTGCCGGAGACGCACAGCGGCGGCCGCGAGCGCGCCGCCACTTTGAGCCTGGTGATCGGCTTCGTCTCGATGATGGCGCTCGACCTGACTCTGGGATGAGGCGAAGGGCACCTCGCGTGCCCTTCGCGCCGCCGGAGTCGATCGCGGCGAAGCCCTCGATGCCCGAGTCGCTCAGTCCTTGATCCCATGTTCGTTTGCAACGGCGGCGTTCTTCGCGTCTGCACGTTGCAGGGCGGGACGTTGCTCCAGCCGTCCGACGTAATCCAGGAAGAGGGGTAGCGGATCGAGGATCTTGAACTGGAGCAAGAAGCGCATCGTGCTTCCCAGCACGACGTCCGCCATCGAGAACCTATCGCCGAGAAGGTACGGACCCTTCTCGAGCGCATGCTCGAGCGTGCGTAGTGTGTCCTCGTACGTTCCCCATCCCGCCGATCCGGGGTTGGCGTTCCAGCCGGTTACCTTCGCCATGACGGCGGGTTCGAGTACCGAAGGCCCGAAAAAGGACCAGCGCAGATACGGGCCCCGCGCGGGATCGTCGGGGAGCGGCGCGAGCTTCCCGAGCGCGTACCGGTCTGCGAGGTAGAGGCCGATGGCGGCCGTCTCGGTGAGGACCGTGTCACCGTCGGTGAGCACGGGCACCTTGCCCATCGGGTTGAGCGCCAGGATCTCCGGAGACTTCTGTTCGCCCTTGTAGCCGTCCACGAAGCGCAGCGTGTAAGGAACTTCGACTTCCTCCAGCATCCACACCACGCGCGCCGCGCGCGTCCAGGGGTGATGATACAGAGTGATGGCCATGATCGCTCCTTGAGGGTTGTGTGCCTGCCAGTCTACATCGAACTCCCGCAGGATGTCGCAACTTGGAGTCAGTTTCCTTCCTCCGCAAGGAAAAAGGGCACTGCCAGTAGAGGGTCCTACGTATCTCGGCAGGGCCACGCCTGAGCCGGATCGGTGTCGACCGTCCGGAATCGGACCCTTTGCCTCCTACCTGTGGGCAGAGTAGGCCGCTTGAAGCTTTTCCATCGCCTGATCGATCGTGAACGTCGCCGCCCTCTGTCGAGGCGGAAACTCCTCGAACGTCTGGATGAATTCGGCGACGATGTTCTGCGCCGCCATGATGACGAAGGCCTTGGAAAGGTACCAATCCCAGTAAGTATTCGACGTCGTGTCGGCCCGCTCGAAGGGGTCGGTGCGGAGGTTGTAGAGCTTGGGGATACGAAGGACGGTGAACGGTTCCGCCCAGACCTGCAGGGTTCCTGCACAGCGCTGCTCGAGGAAGACCATCTTCCAGTTGTCGAAGCGAACCGCCATCAGATCCCCGTCGTCGCTGATGTAGAAGAAGCGGTCGCGGGGACCCCTCTCCTCTTGGCCGCTCAAGTAGGGCAGCAGGTTGTAGCCATCCAGGTGAACTTTGAAGGTCTTGCCTGCAGCCTCATGGCCCTTCTTCAGCTTCTCGACGATGTTGGGCTCTCCGGCCGCGGCCAAGAAGGTCGGAATCCAGTCGAGGTGGCTCACGATCTCGTTGGAAACTCGACCCGGTCGGATGACTTTGGGCCACCGCAAGAGAAGCGGAACTCGAAAGGCGCCCTCCCAGTTGGTGGCCTTTTCGCTGCGGAAAGGTGTCATGGCGCCGTCGGGCCACGTGTTCATGTGCGGGCCATTGTCGGTGGAGTACATCACGATCGTGTCTTCGGCGATCTCGAGTTCGTCGAGGAGGCGTAGCACCCGACCCACGTGGCGATCGTGGTCGATCATCGTGTCGTGGTACGAGGACTGCCATCTGCCGGACTGCCCGATGCTTTCGGGCTTCGTATGGGTGCGAACGTGCATGTGGGTCGTGTTCAGCCAGCAGAACCAGGGCCTTCCTTGCTGATTCTGCTCTCGGACCCATTCGATCGCCGCGTCCACGAACTCGTCGTCGCAAGTCCTCATTCGCTCTCGAGTCAGGGGACCAGTGTCGACGATCTTTTGCTTGCCGACTCGTCCCCAACGCGGGTGTTCGGTCGGATCGTCCTCGTCGGTCGCCCAGCACTTGAGCACTCCGCGAGGACCGAAGCGCGCCTTGAAGTCGGGAAAGTCCTTGGGGTCCGGGTAATCCCGGTCCTCGGGTTCTTCCTCGGCATTCAGGTGGTAGAGGTTGCCGAAGAAGATGTCGAAGCCATGAACCGTTGGTAAGAATTCGTTCCGATCGCCGAAATGGTTCTTGCCGAACTGTCCCGTCGCGTAGCCGAGAGGTTTGAGCAGCTCGGCGATCGTCGGATCCTCGGGACGAATGCCGATCGGAGATCCGGGCATCCCCACCTTGCTCAGGCCGGAGCGAAGAACGCTCTGCCCCAAGGCGAAAGCGGCGCGGCCAGCCGTGCAACTCTGCTCGCCGTAGGCATCGGTGAAAAGAATCCCTTCTGCGGCGATGCGGTCGATGTTGGGGGTCCGGTACCCCATCATCCCGCGGCTGTAACAGGAGAGATTCCAGATTCCGATGTCGTCTCCGAAGATCACGAGGATATTCGGCTTCTTGTCGTTTCGCTTGGTCGCCATGGCATTTCTCCGCGGCTATCACCTCGAGACATCGAAGGGGAAGACGACGCGCCAGTCCCTTTTCATGTCGACTACGAGCCAACCGAGCACATGTGCGCGCTCGAGGGCCTTTTCGAGCCTGCCGACGCTCGATGAACGATCGTAGGCCCACTCGCGCTCGGCGTCTGTATGATGAACGAGCATGCCAAGCCTGACACCGGACGCACCGGTCGTCCACTCGAGCATGGCCTGGTCGCCGTCGGAATTTCCGATCGCCGCAAGGGGGCGGCGTCCCAAAAATTTGTAAATCGCGACGGGCTTGCCGGATCCCTCATCGAGAAAGTCGAGTTCCGGTTCTCGTATCAAGGCAGGACGGCCATCCCGAATGACGAATCGCGTCTTGATGGTGCTGCCGATGACGTGAGATCGAGGTAGTCCACAGGTCTTTTCGGTCCACACCCTGATGAAGTCCGTGCCGCCAGCCGAGACAATGGAAACGCGAAACTCGTTCGCCTCGAGGTACCGAATGAGTTCGATCATCGGCTGGTACACGAGGTCGGTATAGGGACGCTGGAACCGCGGATGGTGTGCCTTTCCTAGCCAAGCGCGCACGATCCGTTCGAACTCGTCGGTCGTCATCCCAGCATGCGTGGCGGCGATGATCTGGGGCACGGACTGTGGACCTTCGATCAAGGCCGCTTGGACGTCACCCTCCAGGATCGACTTGAATGGCTGCTGGTCTTTCCAGTCTGAGTTTCGAGGCGCAAGCTCGCGAACTCGGTCGATCGCAAATGCCAGCTGAACATATGTTGGTTGCTCGGCCCAGAGAGTGCCGTCATTGTCGAAGACGGCGATCCGTTCGGGGGGCGGGACGAAATCTGGCGAGTCCTTTGCCGTGGTTCGTTCCACGAAGGTGAGGATCGCCTGCTTGACGGCACCGTCATTCCAGGAGGGGAGAGGGGCGGAGCAACCGGTCATGATGGCTTCAGGTATCTAGGGCGCAGGTCTTGTTCGGCCCAGTCTGGCTGCCGGCCGCGAAGCACGGCAACGCCCTTTCCGTGGGCGTCTGCCTGGCTAGAGGATGGGCTCCTCCATTTCGGCGTGCAGGGTCGTGTCGGCGTTAGGGCGAGGAATCGAGCGGACCCGTCTGGCGGAATGGCTCTCGGTTGGGTGCGTGTAGATTGTCCATCGTATGGGGCGAAGAGTCGGTGCACGCTCGTTGCAGAGGGGCCTGCTCGTGCTGCAAGCGTTGGGGCTGGTGCCTTCGCAAGGTAGGGCGCTCGCAGAGGGATGGACTCTGGCGATGCTCGCATGGCTTCCTTTCGCCCTTCTTGCCGGCGTCAGTAGCATTCGCAATCGGGAACTGGACCCGTATTTCCGAGACTTGACGCTGCATGCGCGCTTCTTGCTCGCCGTGCCGTTGGTGCACGTTGGAAGCAGCATCTCCGTTCGCTTGGCACGACAATCGGTGCACCGGCTGGCGGATGAGGGATTCGGAGATCGCACCGCCTTCGAGCCACTGGCCTCGACGGTTGGGGCGTGGATGGAGGAAAGAGGAAAGTCGGCGATCCTCCTCGTCGTGAGCGTCCTCCTCGGGCAGGCGTTGCTCTGGGGAGCGATTCAGGCGCCCCTGGAGCTTCGAGAGGCTGCCGCGCAGGGCGAAGGCATGCGGCGAATCTGGGTGGAGGGTATCGGCTTTCCGATCTTCTACTTCGTCGGTTTGCGGGCGATCCTCTCCTGGGCGGGTTGGTGCGGGGNCCTGGCCCAATTGAGACGGGTTCCGCTGCGGCTCTTTCCGGCACATCCCGACTATTGCGGTGGTCTGGAGTTTCTGGTGCTCCCGTGCCGCGCCTTTTGCCTCGTCATCTTGGGGTTTTCGTGCATTCTCGTCGGGGATTGGGGCGCCGAGATCGCCTTCGATGCCGCGGATGTTTCGGAGTTTGGAGGGCTGTTGGGTGCATGGGCCGTCACGGCTGTGCTCTTGACCTTGGGGCCGCTCGTGCTGGTCTCGCCTCGTCTTCTCGAAGCACGACTCCGCGGGTTACGAGAGTTCGGCGCGCTAGCGACCTCCTACACGCGCCTTTTCGAAGAACGGTGGATTCGTCGGGTCCCCGACAGGCCCCTGCTCGGTACTCCGGATCTGCAGTCCCTCGCGGACCTCGGGAACTCCTTTCGGGTCGTCCGGGAGATGCGGGTGATCCTCGTGCGAAAAAGGGACGTCCTGCTGGTCTTGCTGGCCTCGGTCGGTCCGGCGCTCCCGCTTCTGCTCACGAAATTTCCTCTGGCGGAGCTGCTCGAACGGCTCTTTCTGACCGTCGCGAGGTAGGGGCCCGAGTTCGCCTTCTCACCTGGAAGAGATCCCGTCCGGGTGGCGTTCTCTCGTTCTCTTGACCTTCCCACGATGGGAACCTTTACGAACGTGGGGAGGAAGGAGAGAGCCGTCATGGAAAGAAGCGATCGAATCCTTCTCGCCATCCAGGGAATGACGTGTGGGCACTGCCAGGGACGCGTCGAGCGAGCCCTTCGGGCGGTGTCCGGGGTGACCGAAGTCGAGGTCGACCTGGCCGCCGGACGGGCGAGCATTCGCGGCAACGCCGACGCGGAGGCGCTCGTCGCCGCGTCGACCGAGGCGGGCTACCCCGCACGGGTCATCGAATAGCGGGAATCCCGAAGGAGTTTTCCGTGGCTACACCTGCCGTCCAGAGCCCTCAGCGCGTCGACTTGGCCGTGCGCGGCATGAGCTGCGCCGCGTGCGTGGCGCACGTCGAACGCGCACTGCGCGCCGTTCCGGGTGTGGCCGAGGCGAACGTGAACCTCGCCACCGAGCGTGCGGAGGTCGTCCTGGCAGCGCCGGTCGACGCGGCCGAACTCGTCCGCGCCGTGGAGAGGGAAGGGTACGAGGCGAGCCTGCTGGCCGGCTCCGACGCCGAGGAGCGCGAAGAACGGCGCGCAGCCGAGGAGGCGAGGCTCCGCCGGGATCTCGGGTTCGCGGCGGCGCTCACGCTGCCCGTCTTTGGGCTGGAGATGGGCGCGCATCTCGTGCCCGCCCTGCATCACTGGATCGCCGCTACCATCGGCCTGCGCGGAAGCTGGCTCCTTCAGTTCGCGTTGACGACGCTGGTCCTCGCTGGTCCGGGCCGCCGCTTCTATCGGTCGGGCGTACCCGCGCTGTTTCGACGGGCGCCCGACATGAATTCGCTGGTCGCGGTAGGGACCCTCGCCGCCTACGGCTACTCCGTCGTGGCCACTTTCGCGCCGGCGGTGCTTCCGACGGGTACCGCCCACGTCTATTACGAGGCCGCAGCGGTAATCGTGACCCTCATCCTTCTCGGCCGCTACCTCGAGGCGAAGGCGAAAGGGCGAACCTCGCAGGCGATCCGTCGCCTCATCGGATTGCAGCCGAAGACTGCGCGCGTGCGGCGCGGCGACGTCGTCGTCGAACTCCCCGTCGGTGCGGTGGCGCCGGGCGACATCGTCGAGGTACGCCCTGGCGAGCGCATTCCCGTCGACGGTGAGGTGATCGAGGGCAAGAGCTACGTCGACGAGTCCATGATCACCGGCGAGCCCATCCCCGTGGAGAAGGGCGTAGGCGCTCGGCTCGTCGGGGGCACGGTCAACCAGATGGGCGCGCTCGCCTTTCGCGCGACGGCGGTCGGCAGCCAGACCGTGCTTTCCCAGATCGTTCGCATGGTCGAGCAGGCCCAGGGCTCCAAGCTGCCCATCCAGGCCATGGTCGATCGCGTCACGCGCTGGTTCGTGCCGGCGGTGATGGGGGTGGCGGCGCTGACCTTCGTCGCCTGGCTCGTCTTCGGCCCGAGCCCAGCGCTGACCTACGCCCTCGTCAACGCCGTCGCCGTTCTCATCATCGCCTGCCCCTGCGCCATGGGTCTGGCCACGCCCACCTCGATCATGGTGGGAACGGGGCGCGGCGCCGAGCTCGGCGTGCTGTTCCGACGCGGTGAGGCGTTGCAGCGGTTGCGCGAGGTGCGGGTCGTGGCCCTGGACAAGACGGGGACGCTCACCGAGGGGAAGCCCGCGCTCACCGATTTTCACGTCCTCGAAGACTTCGATCGCAAAGACGTGCTCGCGCGGATCGCTGCGGTCGAGGATCGCTCCGAGCACCCGATCGCGCGCGCGATCGTCGCGGCCGCGCGGGCCGAGGGGCTCGAGTGGCCAGCGGCGGATGGGTTCGAAGCGATGCCCGGTTTCGGCGTGCGCGCCGAGGTGGGGGGCGTTCGCGTGGAGGTGGGTGCCGCTCGCCTCATGGCGCGCCTCGGCCTCGACACTTCCGCCTTTGCGGAGATCGCTTCGCAGCTCGCCGACCAGGGCCGGACTCCCCTGTACGCCGCCATCGACGGAAGGCTCGCCGC
>NICF_comb_assmDRAFT_10003799_pt1 | contig 10762 bp, 8 predicted proteins | sample NewIslPassag4_SG_FD_11279 | JGI IMG/M metagenome (IMG submission 11279) | reverse complement strand
TGGGGAAATCGCGATGGAAGGAACCCATACTGACTTAATGGAGAACGAACCTCGTTATCGTTCCCTTTATTTAATGGATCGCGCTTACTTATCATAAAAAATGATATGTGGCTGTCCCAAAAGCCCATTTTAGCGGGTGGATAATGCTTAAGAAGCTCAAGAATGTTGTAACGGACGTTCTTGGGCTTTTTTGGTTATTTCCTTAGGAACTACCTGTTTCATTTTTCTAAAGAAATTCCTGATATTTGGATATTGAAATGAAATATAACTTAATAGACTATCACCTTAAACCTATTTATTGAAAAAGAGGACAAACAGCACAGTACTTTTTAATCTTTGCAACATATAGTAAAAAGACAAAACAAAGGAGGTGGTAGAATGCAACTAAGCATTGCCCAAATTGGTATAGGAAGTGTCTTTAGTGTTCTTACCTTTATTTTTGGGGGTTGGGACATTTTAATCCAATATTTGTTATTGTTTATGATCTTTGATTATTTAACAGGTATGGCTAGGGCAACCCTCCGTAAAGAAATTACACCACGAAAGGGATTTGTTGGACTGGCAAAGAAAATTGGGATTTTGATGATAGTTGCTATTGCCCATGGTTTGGATCAGCTATTTTTAACGATGGAATCGAATATTTTTGGAGTGGAGCTTCCCATCATCAGAACTTTTGTAATTTGGGGATATATGATCAATGAAATGACATCCATACTAAAGAATATAAAACTACTTGGTGTTCCGTTACCCTCAATCTTGCAAACAGTTCTATCCATTCTACAGGAAGATGAAAGGGTTTCGCTAAATAATGAAGAAAAAAGCATTGAAAGTAAAGAGTAAAAAAGAACATTAATCGTAGGGAGAGAAACGGGAGAAAAGGAAAACAACAAATTCTCCCGATTTTTTTGAATGTGGTGGCTTCATAAGAAGAAAAGGAGATAAGGAAAAAAGTTTGCTCAATATTTCACAAATTTGTCATCATTGCTATATTCCATATTCGCATTTCTCTTTTATAATGAAAATGTAGATGATCATCTTATACCCAATTGGGACAATAAACGTCCATGTGGGACGAAAATAGACCAATGTTGAGGGGTGAATGGACATGGCTACAAAAGAAAAAGCCGTTGAAAAGAAAGTGAATGTTTTGGAAGAAGTAGATAGATTAGTGGCAAACGCCCAAAAAGCATTAAAAGGATTCATGAGTTTGGATCAGGAAACAGTTGACAATATCGTCAAAGAAATGGCCCTTGCTGGATTAAATGATCATATGCGGTTAGCTAAGTTGGCCATAGATGAAACGAAACGGGGCGTTTATGAAGATAAAATTACGAAAAACCTATTTGCTACCGAATATATATACCACAATATCAAATATGATAAAACCGTTGGTGTCATTAAAGAAAACGAGCATGAAGGTGTTATTGAAATTGCTGAACCTGTTGGCGTTATCGTAGGGATTACCCCGGTAACAAACCCGACTTCCACCACGATGTTCAAATCATTAATATCCATTAAAACACGGAATCCTATTATCTTTGCCTTCCATCCCTCTGCCCAAAAATGCAGCATGGAAGCGGCAAAAGTTGTTTTGGAAGCAGCCATTCGAGCCGGTGCACCGGAGCACTGCATCCAATGGATTGAACATCCTTCTTTGGAAGCTACCCAATATTTAATGAAACATCCTGGAGTTTCCGTCATTCTTGCCACCGGTGGATCCGGTATGGTAAAAGCTGCCTACAGCTCTGGGAAACCTGCCTTGGGGGTTGGACCAGGGAATGTCCCTTGCTATATCGAAAAATCAGCGAATATCAAGCGTGCCGTTAACGACCTGTTATTATCCAAAACCTTCGATAATGGAATGATTTGTGCCTCCGAACAAGCGGTTATTGTTGATAAAGAAATTTACGATCTCGTAAAACAAGAACTCATTGCCAATAATTGCTATTTCCTAAATCCGGAAGAAAAGAAAAAAGTAGAGAAGGTCGTTATCAAAGAAGACGGAAACGTAAATCCGCAAATTGTCGGTCAATCGGCAGCAACTATTGCAGAACTTGCGGGCATCAAAGTCCATCCGGAAACGAAAGTGCTAATTGGAGAAACAAAGACGGTTGGTCCGGAAGAACCATTGTCCAGAGAAAAATTGAGCCCAGTTCTTGCCTGCTTTAAAGTTTCCAGTACGGAAGAAGGCTTTGAAAAATGCGAACAAATGCTGGCCTTCAATGGTATGGGTCACTCTGCTGTCATTCATTCCACCAATGACCAAGTCATATTGGAATTTGGTAAACGGATGAAAGCCGGCCGGGTAATCGTGAACCAACCTTCTTCCCAAGGAGCCATCGGTGATATTTACAATGCCTATATCCCATCCCTTACTTTAGGTTGCGGAACCTATGGTGGTAACTCGGTATCAACGAACGTCGGAACAGCCAATTTGATCAACGTTAAAAAGGTGGCAAAAAGAAGGGTTAATATGCAATGGTTCAAGGTTCCCCCGAAAATTTATTTTGAAAAGAATTCCACCCAATATCTGGAAAAAATGCCGGATATCACAAGAGCATTTATTGTTACAGACGAAGGTATGGTGAAACTTGGATACGTCGATAAAGTACTGTATCATCTGAGAAAACGTGCCGATTATGTTCATTGTGAAATATTCTCCCAAGTTGAACCGGATCCATCTGTTGATACCGTTATGAAGGGTGTCGAAATGATGTTTGAATTTAAGCCAGATGTCATCATTGCCCTTGGTGGGGGATCACCGATGGATGCCGCAAAGGCAATGTGGTTGTTCTATGAACATCCGGAAATTGAATTCAACTGGTTAAAACAAAAGTTTATGGACATNCGGAAGCGGGTTTTCAAATTCCCAAAACTTGCCCAAAAGGCAAAGTTTGTAGCCATTCCGACAACTTCAGGTACCGGTTCTGAAGTAACCTCCTTCTCGGTAATTACCGATAAAGATTTGGATATTAAATATCCTTTAGCTGATTATGAATTGACACCGGATGTAGCAATTATCGACCCGGTATATGTCATGAGTGTTCCGAAAAAGGTAACCGCCGATACCGGAATGGACGTATTGACCCACGCCATTGAGGCTTATGTTTCCAACATGGCCAATGACTATACCGATGGTCTGGCAATTAAAGCCATCCAACTGGTCTTTGAATATTTGCCGAAAGCCTATCATAACGGTAATGATGAATTGGCAAGGGAAAAAATGCATAACGCTTCAACTATTGCAGGAATGGCCTTTTCCAATGCCTTCCTAGGAATAAACCATAGTCTTGCCCATAAACTTGGAGGTGCCTTTAACATTGCCCACGGTCGGGCCAATGCGGTTCTGTTGCCCCACGTAATCCGATATAATGCAACAAAACCGACAAAATTTGCACCTTTCCCGAAATACGAGCATTACAAAGCGGATGAGCGTTATGCCGAAATCGCTAAAGCATTGGGACTTCCGGCAAGGACAACCGAAGAAGGGGTTCAAAGCTTAATTGATGCGATTATTAAATTGGCGAAAACTTTGGAAATCCCGATGAGCTTGAAGGAAAACGGAATTCCAAGGGATGAGTTTGAAGAAAAAGTTGCAGAATTAGCCGATCGGGCTTTTGAAGATCAATGCACAACAGCNAACCCTCGTCTNCCGCTTGTCACGGAACTGGAAGAAATCTATCGCAAAGCTTACGAAGGAGTTTAATTTGCAACTTCATATGCCCCTCCCTCTTATTTGAGTGAGTGAAAAATAGGCCGCATCGCCATTTGGGTAGATGCGGCCATTTTATGATATAAGCACGAAATTCTTTCATTTGATTTTAGTTGTACTAGCATTCAATTTGAATTCATCCAAGGGCAGAGAAGCTTCTCCAACCAATCGATCCCTTTATACATCCCCAAACCAAATAAACCTAAAGTTAAAATTCCGCTGAACATATCTATATAGTCTACTTTTATCCAAGCATCCATAATGAAATAGCCAATTCCATAAGTTGTTGCAAAATTTTCTGCAAAAAAGAGGACAAAAATGCTGATTCCCGATGAAATTCTTAAAACCGAAAATAGTTTCGGAAGCACGGCGGGAAAGACGAGATGCCGGTAAATTCCTAACCTAGGTATCCCCAAGGATTGAATGGAATAAAAATATTCTTTCGGGATCTCTTTAACACCATCCCGGATCGCCATAATGATTTGAAATATGATTATGATGATGATTAGCACGATTTTCGGTGTTTCTCCAATTCCAAAAAGAATCATTAAAATCGGCAAAAAGGCAATTTTGGGGATCGGATATAAAAGATATAGGATAGGAGATAGAAGACGATCCCATTTCTTGTTCATCCCGATCCATAACCCGGTTAAAACACCTATTCCAATGGCAATGGATAGACCCATGGCGATACGGAGAAAACTAATGGACAGGTGTGGTATTAATTTGCCCGGAAAAATAAGGATTGTGTTTATGATTGTCTCATAGGGTGATGGAACAGCAGGTGTGTTCAAGAACATATGAAGCCCCTGCCACAGAACCAATACAATGGACAAAGCGTAAATACTTTGAAGAAACGAACCTTCATTTTTTTTCATACAAAGATTTCCTCACTTTTCGGCACATTTGGAAAAATTCTTCCCGGTTTCTAAAACTTTGGTCCCCAAAATGGGGATTATCGATGATGGAACGGAACGTGCCATCTTTCATGACAATTATTTTTTGTCCTAAAAAAACGGCCTCCTCAATATTATGGGTGACCAGAACTAAAGTGATTTTTTGTTTTAAGAAAAGGGATAAGACAAGGTTTTGGAATTGCTCTTTTGTGATTGCATCCAACGCAGAAGAGGGCTCATCCATCAAAAGCACCTTTGGTTCGAGGACAAGGGTCCTGGCGATTGCAACCCGTTGTTTTTGTCCCCCGCTTAACTGGGAAGGGTATTTTTTCTCCACATTTTTTATACCTAAAGATGAGAGAACTGATTCAACCCGTTCTTGAATCTCAGCTTTTCCCAAGCCTCTATATTGCAACGGAAAGACAATATTTTCCTGACTGTTTTCCATGGGAGAAGCCCGTAATCCTGAAGCAAAAGCCCCGTTGATTCACGAATTCCGGAAAGTCTTTCGCCGTCAAAGAGAATCTCCCCTTGGGACGGTGGAATAAGTCCTGCCAAAGAGTACAATAGAGTTGTTTTTCCGCATCCGGAAGGACCAATAATGGCATAACTTGTTTCATCTAAAAAACGGAAGGAGATGTCAGAAAGCGCCATCTCCGTCCCGTAAAAAACAGATAGGTTTTTAACTTCAATCATTGAATAAATCTCCCGTCAATCAGCTGTTCGTATTTTACATCCACCTTTTCCCCAAGGACATTTTCATTCCAATCGATTATTTCCTTAATATATTCTTCAGTTGGAATCCGGGTTTTATGGTATACAGGAAGTACCATATTTTCTTGGATGGATGGATCCAAGTTTAGTTTTTTTATTAAAAGTTCCCTTGCTTCAGAGTCATCGATCAAAATATCCTCAACTGCCTTATTATAAGCTTCATGGAAAAGACGTAGGGAGGATTCTTTATTTTTGATTGCATTACCGGTAAACACCATGACATCCGGAGATTGATCGCTATTTACTTCCGGTAACCATTTTTTTAGCCCGTTCAATTCTCCTTGGGAAGCCATCGGTTCTGGTATGACGGCCATGTCAATCGTACCTTTCGTAATCATTTCCAATCTTGCAGGAATTTCATTTATGTAGACTTTTTCCAGTTTGTATCGATTTCCAAGGTACTGATCCGCCAGAAAATTTGTTACGCTGACTTCCATCATTCCGACTTTCAAATTCTCTTTTTCGCCTTCTTTAAAGTCGGTGTGCACTAAAAAGGGGAAAGAGCCGTCGGTAGTCGTTGTGACTTTCATATCAAAGCCATTGGCTACATTGTTGACTAAAGCGATCAAATCCGTAATGGTGCCATCAATGTCCCCAGCTTGCAATGCACTTTGGCGGTTCATCGCATTGGTATAGATTTGGATGGTAACATCAAGCCCGAGTTCTTCAAAATATCCTTTTTCTTCTGCCAAAAAAATCGGTGCTGCATCCACCGCCGGCATAACGCCAATTGTTAATGAAGGATTTTCCTCATTTTCCCCAGCTTTTTGACCGTTCTCATCCTTTTCGCTTTGACATGAAGCTAAAAATATTAGTGTGCAAAAAAGAATGAGAGATAGCCATAAGTTCTTCTTCATGTTGTCATTCTTCCTTTCTGGTTAAGGCCAACAAGTGCCTTTGTGGGATGGGATTTGCGAAGATAGATGCTTATATTAGGTTTTGGAGAGGATCTCTATCTATCCATCATATCGCCTTTTTGAAACACGCTTTTGATTTCTACAGGAACCATTTCAAAACAATAATTTAAGAGTGATCCAAAAGACAGAAAAAGAAAGGGGGGAATTTGATTCCCCCACTTGTTTTTATACGGCTTCTTCAATTTGTTGAATTTAGTGGTTTATTCTTGAAAATTTGCTGCGTTTTCTCCGGCAATACGACCGAAAACGACAATATCGGCAATAGCACATGAACCAAGTCGGTTTGTTCCGTGAATGTCGCCGGTAACTTCTCCAGCAGCATAAAGTCCTTTAATCGGATTTCCTTCTTTGTCAATGACTTGAGCTTCAGTATTGATTTTTACTCCACCCATTGTATGATGAACAGCTGGAATGGATTTCATGATGTAATAAGGACCATCCGTGAAAGGTACCAATTCACCCCGTTTGTTGAACTCTAAGTCTTTTCCGTTTTTGGCATATTCATTATATTTTTTAACGGTTTCTTTCAATGCTTCAGCATCGATACCAAAATGTTTGGCAGCTTCTTCAATCGTATCAGCTTTGACGAGAAGGCCACGCTCTAAAAGACCTTCATATTCTTCTTTATGTTTTTTATCGACTCCGCTGTCATCCATAGCAGATTGATCCCAGAACATATATGAATATCCATCGCTTGTTTCCGTTACAGCTTTGGAAATGACATCACGTCGTTCCAATTCTTCGACAAACCGTTTTCCTTCCTTGTTGACAAGAATGGAACGACCGTCCAGACGGACATCACCGACATAGAGCAAGCGACAAGTTTCCGGGTCACAGGTAGGATAGGTTTGGATGTATCCTAGATCCACCATCTCAGCACCAATTGCTTCTGCCATGACCAAACCATCACCGGTGCTTCCGGGTGAAGTAGTGGAAAGAATGCTTTCATCCATGTCAGCGTTGTATTTTTTCCGCATTTCAATATTAGCACCGAATCCTCCGGTTGCTAAAACCACACCGTTTTTCGCTTCGAATACATATTTTTTGCCGTTTCTTTCCGCTTCAACGGCGTTAATCCGGTCTTTATCCGAACCATTAGCGATAAGGGCTTTAGCTTCAGTATTCGTTAAAATTGTAACTCCTAATTCTTTTGCTTTAGCTTCCAATTTTTTAACAATTTCTGAACCGGTAGCGCCTTTTGGCACAAGACTTCTTTCGACGGAATGGCCACCAAAGAAGAGCATGTAATCTTCCCATTCAACGCCTATATTGTCTCTTAACCAAATAGCCCCATCGAGAGCATTATCGGCAATTACCCGGACAAGGCTAGGGTCATTTTCATTATCCCCACCTTTAAGCATATCTTCATACAAGAGATCGGCACTGTCTTCAATTCCATTTTCTTTTGAAGCCAGTTGCCGGGTGCAGCCATTTCACCACCGGAAATGGCGGTATTACCACCAACTGTGGACATTTTTTCCAAAACAACAACTTTAGCACCGTTTTCCGCTGCCGTAACCGCTGCGGTCAATCCGGCACCACCGCCACCAATAATGACGACATCATAACTTGTTTCAATATCTTCATTTGCGGTAGCTTTTTGTTTTATTTGTTTCAAGGCATCTACATCTGCACCAGCTTCTTTGAGAGCAAGGGTTACAGCTTCGATAATGGCATTACTCGTATAGGATGCGCCAGAAACGATATCGACCCCTAAACCTTGGGTTTCCACAATCGCTTGAGGAATTTTTTCAATAGCGCCATCAGAGACCCCAGGGGTTTCTTGGTGATCCACAACTTTAACGCTTTCAATTTTTGTTTCACTTAGAACAACTTCGACAGTAACGTCACCATTAATGCCTTTGGCAGAGGCGGTATACGTTCCTGCTTTCCAACCTGATGCATTGCTTGTCCCATTTCCACAGGCGGCAAGCATAAAGACCAAAAGTGTGATAAGTATCCATCTTATTTTTTTTCAAATATGTTCACTCCTTTGAGGTTGTCTACCTAGAAGCCGTTAACTTTGTGAAATCTATCACAAACAATGAGTTTATTTTAGTAAATTTTAGGTAATAATTCAAGCGTTTTATTAAAAGAAGAAAAAATTGTTTTATTGGAAAAATTTATAATAAAAAATCCATTATCTGTTTCCCCGGCTACGATCTTCCGAAAGCTGGAAATTTTAATTCCCAAAACAGAAAAAATGAAAAACCACTGGCTCGCAATGCCAGTGGTTTTTTCGAAATGAATGTAGCTTTTGGTTATTTTAAAGAAATCCAGACACTTTTTACCTCTGTATAGTTATTTAAGGCATAGGAGCCCATTTCACGACCGATTCCGGACTGTTTGTATCCGCCGAAGGGGCTGGCTGCATCAAATACGTTGTAGCAGTTGACCCAGACAGTTCCGGCTTTTAGTTTACTTGCGATGTAATGGGCTTTGGCAATATCCCTCGTCCATACTCCAGCGGCCAGACCATACATGGAGTTATTTGCCCTTTCAATCAAATCATCCAAGTCATCATAAGGGAGGGCGGAAATGACCGGTCCAAAAATTTCTTCTTTAGCGATGGTCATTGAATCTTCTACATTCGCAAAAATGGTCGGTGCCACAAAATATCCTTCGTCGAAGGATTTCTTTCCTCCTGCCAGCAGTTCAGCACCCTCTTCAAGACCTTTTTCGATATAACCTAAAACTCGGTTTTGTTGTTCAATGGATACAAGAGGACCGATTTCTGTATCTTCATGGAGACCATACCCTTGTTTCAACTTATTGGCGTAGGATACCATGTCGCTGACCACATTGTCATAATCCTTTTTCTGAATGAACACTCTAGACCCTGCGCAGCAGACTTGCCCTTGGTTAAACATGACGCCATTAAAGGCTCCAGGAATAGCTTTTGACATGTCCGCATCCGGCAGAATAATGTTCGGTGATTTTCCTCCTAATTCCAGGGTGACTCTTTTCAATGTTTTAGAGGCTCTTTCCATAATTAATTTGCCAACTTCTGTAGAACCGGTGAAGGCAATTTTATCAACCAGAGGATGATCCACCAATGGTTGACCGGCAGTTTCCCCAAAGCCGGGAACAATGTTGATGACCCCTTTCGGGAATCCGGCTTCTTCAATAAGTTCAGCTAAATATAAGGCGGTTAAGGGAGTTTGTTCGGCCGGTTTTAGAACGACAGTACAGCCTGTAGCCAAAGCTGCTCCTAATTTCCACATTGCCATTAGGAGAGGGAAATTCCAAGGAATGATCTGTCCGACCACACCAACAGGTTCATGTCGGGTATAGTTAAAGAAGGGACCGCTGACGGGGATGGTTTGACCGGTAATTTTGGTAGCCCATCCGGCATAATATCGCATATGTTCAATGGAAAGCGGAATATCTGCATTCATCGTTTCCCGAATCGGCTTACCATTATCTAGAGTTTCCAGTTGAGCCAACTCTTTGCTATGTTCTTCCATCAAATCTGCCAATTTATACATAAGTCGGCTTCGTTTAGCGGCACTCATTTTGCCCCAAGGACCTTCATCGAAGGCTTTTCTTGCAGCTTTAACGGCTAGATCAATATCTTCAGGTCCTGCTTCATACACGGTGGCAAGGACTTCCCCGGTGGCAGGATTGTAAGTATCAAAGGTTTTGCCCGAAACGCTTTCTACAAACTCACCATTAATATACATCTTTTTTGTTCCGGAAAGGAATTTTTCCACTCTTTCATGCAATTGGACTGTTAATTGACTCATCGAATACCTCCTTTATAAATGGTAACGCTTTCAAATGATATGTTATCATTCATGTAAACTATCTATCAATAAAAAAAATAAAAACTTTTCCGATAATATTAGACAAATTACTTAGAGGGTGTATAAATATTAATTGATTTATATGAATATTAAAAAAATATTGTAATTAATTAAGGGATATAATATAATTTTTAATAAATTTTAACTGGGGGGATGTGTATGGAGGTATTTACAAGTGTCGTAAATTTCCTGAACAAAATTTTATGGCATGAAACAATGATTGTAGTCTGCCTGGGAGTCGGTCTTGTCTTTACCTTAATGACGAAGTTTATGCAAGTCCGTTTATTTAAAGACATGATCGTCCAAATGTTTAAAGGGAAAGCATCCAAGGCCGGTATCTCCTCTTTCCAGGCATTATCGGTAGCATTATCGGGACGGGTGGGAACCGGTAACATTGCTGGGGTGGCCACCGCCATCGCTTATGGGGGACCAGGCGCCGTTTTCTGGATGTGGGTCATGGCCTTTTTAGGAGCAGCTACCGCTTTTGTGGAATCCACCCTTGGTCAAATTTACAAAGAAAAAGTAGACGGTCAATACCGAGGAGGTCCAGCCTTTTATATTGAAAAAGGCTTGGGAATCCGTTGGTTCGGTATCATCTTTGCGATAGCGGCTCTATTGGCAATGGCTGTTTTAATGCCGCCGATTCAATCCAATGCG
>NICF_comb_assmDRAFT_10003798_pt1 | contig 10763 bp, 2 predicted proteins | sample NewIslPassag4_SG_FD_11279 | JGI IMG/M metagenome (IMG submission 11279) | reverse complement strand
TGCTCCAGGTTGAACATCTCGCCGATCTCGTCGTCGCTCACGCCGAAGTCCTGCTTGATGGCCTGTTTCACTTCCTCACGCGTCATGCCGAAGCGGGCCGAACGAAAGCCCAGGATGATATGGTACTCCTGCTCCCGGGCCTGGGCCAGGGCGACGTCCTGCAGGCTCACAACCGAGAACGCTGCGATAGCTACCGCCACCACAAGGGCACGGGTAAGACGGTGCATCAACTCGATTGACCGGTTGGTCTTAAAAACCACGATCCACATTCTCCTTTGTCGATGTGCTGGTTGTCCCCGCATGTCGCAAGTCCTCTACATTTTCGCCTGCCTTACCATCCGTTCCACCGGAACGTGACGCTGCCGTCCGCATGGCCGACCAGGGACAGGTTCAAAGCTTCGAGGTCCTGCTGGACAGCCTGCCCAAGTCGCGAGTTGGTGCCGCCTGCGTGCCACTGAGAGTTCATGATGTCTTTCGCCATCCTCAGGGCCGCAGACGGATCCTTTTGGAGCGCCGTCATAAACTCCTGATGAAGCGCGCGCTCCGCGTTGACGTACTGCTGGAGGTTCCTCTCCAAACGGTCGAGGGTCTCAAGCAGCTGCCAGCTCTCGCTCAACGCACGCTGCAAAGAGGGCTCCAGACTGCTGCGGCTAAGGACGGTCCAATAGCCATTCTCCCTTAGGTAAGCGGCGCGGAGGAGTGGATCGTCGATCTCCATCGCCGCTTGCAGTTGCGCTCGCCCGATGTCCTCCGGCGTCGGACCGCAGTCGCCCCCGAAGGCGCATTCGATACCCTGGACCACCGAGTTTACGAACTCCGCGACATCCTGGAGAGCATCCTTGACCGCGTCAAGGTCGATCCCAACCACGAAGCTAAAGGAGATTCCCCCGATGATCGGTATGGCAAGGCCGCCGCGGAAGCCGAGCTTCAAAACACCGTCTTGAACCGCAAAACCGAGCGAGGCGTCCGCGGCAAAGATGCCCGGGCTATACATCGTAACGCCGGCGTCAATGACGACGTCGCCCAAATCGAGGCTCCCCGATGTCCCGATGTAGACGCCCGCTCCGGCCTTGAGCTCTTGCCCCAAGATCAACTGGCCGTCTTTCACTCCGAGACCGACCTGGGCCTTGGCTTCAGCCCGTGCCCCGACTTCTCCAGCGATGGCGCCGAGATCGCCCTCGACGCCCCCTCCGGCGTTGACTCCAACCGCCGCCTCGGCACTTGCCTCTGCCGAAAAGGGACCGGCGTCGGCACCGACCGAAGCGCCCGAGTCCACCCCACCCCGGACGTAGCCCTGGCCTGTCGTGTAAACGACCTGGACGCCCGCGCTGACCTCCAGCGAGACACCGGTCACGTTGTACTTGGCGAGAGCCCCGGCGTACGCCTGGGCGGCGACGTCGGACGCAAGGGCCTTCTCATAATTGATGTTCCGTCCAAACTGCATGAACGCCCCGGACGGGGAATCCTCATACGGCCCTGCTCGCCTGATGGTTATCTCCCCGAATGTCACTTCCCCGGAATCGCCGTAGAACTCCTGTTCCTCCTGCCGGCGGAGCTCATCGGCGGTGACAGGTTTGTCTCCGAGCGGGTTCGACACCCGGCCCACGAAGTTGATGCCGAGCGTGGAGTCGGAAAACGCCGTCATTTCGCCGACAACGTCAAAGTCCCACGGGAAGGGAATGAAATACTTGTCGTCGTCGCCGACGAACCCCTCGACGATGAGGTAGTAGTACCCCGGATAGTTCTTGACGGCCCACTGCTGAACCCGAACCCAGTACTCGGGCGAAAGCCATGCGAACTCGGGCGGGTACCAGTACAGCCCAAACCTGGGCTTGGGGAAGATCATCTTATCTCCAATCCACACGTCTGCGCCCAGCCCAGAGGCCCAGGTGTTCTCCGGCGTTACCGAGAGAAAGCCCCACTCGGGCGTGTACAGCGCGTCCCAAGCCTTCCAGCGCACCCAGGTGCGGTGAATCGTCAGGACGCCCGGGATGTTGCCGGAGTCCGCGATGCGGTAGTTGCGCGCGTCCTCGCCGGCGACCCCCGACAGCACCTGGAAGTAGATGCCGGGCTCCGGTACATCTGCCAATCGGCCCGTCCGGCCCATGACGTCGACCAGCAGCACCTCGCCCGGTTGGACGTCGTCGCCCGGAAGTACCCCGTACAGCGTCACCTTCCCGGTCGTAAGCCCCGGCGTCCAAACGTTAGCCCAGCGCTCGACGGGGTCCCATGCCCCCGGTTTGTACCCGCCGTTGCAGGTGCGCGGGTCATCGCACGGAAGGAAATTGCCATACTGGCCGGCCACGTCCTCGATGCTGTACCAGATCGGCCGCGGCTCGATCCGGAGTACGGTGTACCTGCCGCCGGTCATCAGGATGTAGTTGGACGCGTCGGCACCGATCAGCCCGAGGTTCAGCGGCACGTACCTCAGATACGGATCGTTGCCCGGCGAGGCGTCCACGGTCTCGTAACTGATCCGGTACTCGCCGGCCTTCAGCTTGGAGACCGGGATCAGGTTGCCCTCAGCGTCATACCACCCAAGGGTACAGCAGTCGTCGCCGTCCAACACACCCCCAAGGTCGGACGCGCCCGGGCGCACCTCCTCGCCGTAGACGCTCTCAAAATGCACGCCCCACAACCGCAACGGTCTCGGCGTGACCGTCACCGTGTACGCGGGCTGGACCAGCTCGTACTTGTGTGCATCGCTGCCAACCAGTTGAAACTCAAAATGCCCATAGGTCCCAACGTTTGCATTCGGGTCGGGATACTTCTGCGGTACGTTGCCGCGCCCATAGCGGTCGACTCCCCACCGCCAAAGGTAGGGAAATTCGGTCTCCGTCGGCAAACCGTCCTCGTCCAAGCGCCAGCCGACTACAAACTCCACGTCGACGTCGTCGCCGGGGAGAAATCCCGTCACCCGCCCGTCTCCCACTGCGGCGACGACGTCCCCGTAAAGGTAGCGGAAGTCGGTAGGCCCATACCCGTAGATCCACGTCGGGTACCACCGCGGCGGCGTCAGCGTCACCTTCCTCGGGTTGACTTCGATGACGCCGAGCAACGACGACGTCCCGGAGCCGAGAGTGAAGTTGGCGGCGTCCGGTCCCCTAAACGGGTGCGCGTCGGGATCGAGCAGCCGAAGGGTATACCGCCCCACGGTAGGGGCCGGCGCTGGGTTGGCCCACAGGTCGTCCACCGCAATGGCGAAGCTGCCGATGCCGTACAGCATGAGGGGAGCGAGCTCAAAGTCGGCCCCGGCAAAAAAGGCGTCGTCTTCGCCCTCAAAATCAAAGACGGGCGATTCGAACATGGCGCCCGTGAAAGCGTCGCCGTAGACGATCGGGGCCAAGTTGAACGTGACGTTCACCGGCCTCGGACGGATCACGAGCCCGGCCGCCACTCCGGAATTGGGCAGAGCGTAGTTGCGCGCGTCAGCTCCTTCGAGTTTCACGGTCCACGCGTAGGTGCCGGCTGCGAGGTACCCCTGGCTGCTGAACTTGAGCTCCGGCTCTTCAAGGACGTAGCGTACGTCATCGCCGGGCAGAAGCCCGAACCATTCATCAAATTGGAAGGAGAAGGCGTTCTTGCGATCTCCGATCCGTCCGAACTGCTTCTCAAACGCGCCGTACACCCAAGAAGTGGTCGACGTACTTCCGATGGGGATGCCGTTGAACGTCAGGAGATTCGTGCCGAACACGATTTGGCGCGGCTCGACCGTAAGCAGGCCCCGCTGTGAACCGGCGTCGGTGAGCACGTAGTTCTCCGCATGCACTCCTTCTAGACCCGCCGGTACCAGGTCATACTGGCCCACCTCAAGCCGGGACGGCAGCAGCTCGCGGAAGCGCACGACCACAGGACCCGCGATCACGTCGTCTCCGGGGACGATATCTTCGTCAAAAAGGGCGGCCACGCCGAGATTCGACGGCGACTCCGACTGGCCGTACTCGATGGTCCGATTCTGAGTGATGTAGCGGATCGGCCGCGGGAAGACGGTCATGGTGCCCGGCGTGTTTCCCGACTCCGCGAGTTTGTAGTTGGGATCGTCGAGGCCCACGATTTCGACGGTGTAGGTGCCCACCGAGATGCGGCCGGTGTAGATGATCTGCGTCGCCGAGTCGTAGACGATCTGGCCGCTCGCGCTGCGCACCACGAACCGGAAGTTGCCTGGCACCGCGTCCCCGGGCACCACATTGTCGACGATCCTCGGAACAGTGGACAGGGGATCGCCGTAGCGCCACTCAAAAGCCGGGACGCTCACGGTAACCGGCCTTTTGTCGACGGTCACGGCGCCGACAACGCGGTCTTCAAGGTCTGCGGGAAGCCGGTACTTCCACGCGTCCGGACCGGTGAGTTCGGCGATGACCGCGTCGTAGACTCCTGCCCCACCAGGGGGACGGAACGTGAGCGTCCCATCCTCGAGCTTGATCGCGATCCGCATCTGCACGCTGTCAGGAGAGATCACATGCGGGTAAGGTACCGCTACCGGCGCGGCAAGATCGAGGAACTGGCCGTACACAATGCTTACGGACGGCCCGAAATTGATCGTCCGAGGCTCGACGAGGAGCTCTCCCACCGTCTCGGGCCAGGAGTAGTTGGAGGCGTTGGCGCCCGACACGGTCCCCCACGTCACCACGATCGGATACGTGCCCGGCGGGTAGTCCATGATGCCGTGCAGCTGGCGGCTTCCGCTGCCCCGGACGATCCGGAAGCTCTCAGGGTCGACGCTCACGTCGTCGCCCTCCAACACGCCGGCGAGCCGCACGATCGGATCATAATCGCTGCGGTACTCGGTCACCGGGTTGTCGATGATGATTTCAAGCGGCCTTGGCTGCACGATCAACTGCACGTCCCGCGCGTTGATCGTCTCCGGGCTCAGGCTGTAGTTGCCCTTGTCGTTCCCATCCAGCGGGTCCCAGTCGGCCGACGCGATCGCATCGTTGGCCCTGATCCGATACGTTCCCGCGGGGATGTCGACGTCGGACTGCCCGCCTCCTGCGGCAAGAAGCAGTTTCAAATGATCGGGTTTAAGCTCGACAACGTCACCGGGTTCGACGCCCCACAACTCAGGCAACGGATAGGTGCCGAGCTGCCTTGTGCCGCCGCCGTAGCTGGTCTCACCATAAACGATGATGATCGGGGTCGTCGCAAGCGATAGGGGCTTGGGCCGGATATCGAGGATTCCGGTGGTGCCGATCGCCGCCACCTCGTAGTTGTCTTTGGCCTCGCCTGCGAGGTCGACTACCGACATGACGTACTGGCCGGCGGGCGTCTTGGCAGTCAGTTCCCATCCAAGGGGAAGCGCGACGTGCACGACGCCCTCGACGAGCTGCTCATCCCCCGGCACCACCCCGGTCAGGACGGCCCCAGGCCGCGCCAAGGTGCCGTACGTGCTGGACAGATCCGGCACACGCCAGTCAAGAACCTTACGGTTGATGACGAGCGTTCCGTTCGTGCCCGACTCCAACTGGTAGTTATCGGCATCGTCGCCTGTAAGCAAGACCACCTTGACCTCGTACTCGCCGGCCGGAACACGCGCGATGTTTGGCCAGGTCTTCGAGGTATCGTTCTTGTCGACAAGCGTTACAACGGCCTCTACGTTGTCTTCCGCCAGCACGGTCGTCAATTGGATCGACGGCAGGGTGGTCTCACCGTATGTGCGTTGGCCCGTACCAATGGTATAGTGAACCTTTCTCGGATGGATCGTCGCGGTCCCCTGAAGCGGTTCCCTCAAGTCGAAGTCATAGTTTTCAAGATCGACATTCTCTCCGACAAGCCCCGTGAGCGTGTAGATGTACGTGCCCTTCGGTGTGCGCGTGGGCAAAAACACCAGGCCGTTGTCCCCGACGTGATACTGCGCGTCATTCGCCGTGGAGGCGGTGTTCAGCTTCAACGTGCCGACGGGAAGCAGCACGTCACCGTCGACAAGTCCCTCTAGCTCGATAACAGCCTGCAGCGAACCGTATTCGTACTCGGGATCGAGGACCCTAATGGTAAGTGGACGCGGTATGATCTCCAATTCCACTTGATTCGGACCGGTCAGGTCGATCCAGTAACCGCCCAGGGCACCGCTCACGTATTCGTACTCCCGTATGAAACCACCGTTGTCCTCGTAGTCGTGGTGAACGGCCACTAGCGGTTTAAACGCGAAGCTTTCAGTGACGGAAAGCGTGAGGTAATACCTCGGGCCTCCAGGCTTACTGATTCCCGCAGTCTTATCCGGCCCGGTTACGGAAATGGAACCCTCGGCCAAGATCTCGCTGAGAGGAATCCCCTCTTCTGGGAAATTGATGACCGGCCACCCGTTGATGATCGCCCCTTCGCCCGGACTGTATTCACCGGGTAACAGTCTGTAGTCCGGCGCGAGACTGAGCACCAAGTCCCCCAAGGCGATCTGGTCCGGGTTGGCGTCGCCGTAACGGCGCTGGAACGAGCGCACATTGCTTCCCAAAACCAAGCGAGTGGCGTCCTCAATGCCCCCGCGGCCGATACGGGTTACGACCTCTCCGCCCTCTCGTTTCTCCACAAAGGTGAGGATGACGTTGTCGGGACCGGACAGCCGGCTCGCCTGCTCGGTGACCCACGTAACCTGCCTGCCCTTGAGCTCCACCCGTCCCTGAGGTGCGCCGTACAGGTCCAAATGGCCGCTTAGCTCGATCACACCGTCGACGTCGATGTCCCCGCGAATCGCAATCGTGCCCGAAAGGTCCTGATCGCCGTCTCCGTCAAGCGAGAGAATGCTGGCGGCTAGCGACTTCCCCCTGTACCGCACGGGCAACTCAATGACGACAGACGATAGCTTCTCGTCCGCCTCGAAAGCTTGCAGGACGAGATGACCGTTAGAGTACTGAGTGGGAAATTGAAGTTCCCCACCGTTGAAGTTGATTCTGGCCTCCTGATAGGCCTCGAGGTTAATGCCAGATAGTGACGGCACGTTGACAATCAACGTCCAATCGCTGTTGTAAGTGGCGTAGATGCCATCCATTACGATGCGGCGTCCGGCCAACAGGCGTAAGTCGCCTGCCTTCCCTGATGTGGCCGTCACTTCATCTGCGGTGATGATAAGCCCGCTATCGCTCGACCAATATAAGCTGTCGTTCGCATGGAGCGTTACATTGATGCCCTTACGGAGGAGATCACCGATATCGCTGCGCGGTCCCCATGTTCCGTCTTCCGCGATCCACGTGGTCATGTTGTCTCCCGGGGGAATGGAAGACGCGATGCTCACTACGATATCGTCGGCCGTCAGCGAAAAGTGTCCTCCTTCTCCAAGGCTCAACGTGGAGAAGTCGAGCTTTACGTTGCTGCCGACAATGTCGATCTGCCCGCCGCCTGCGCCCTGTTCCGAAGGGCTGACGTCCAGATGACCGTCAATCGTAATCGGGCTGCCCTTACCGGTTCCGAAGATGATCCGTCCTTCGCTTCCGGAAACACTCTTAGCCGAGATCGTCCCCGGCATGTTGATGGCTTCTCGAACCGCCTCGTAAGCGGTGTACGCTTTGAGCTGCACTAAGCCGCCTTCAGCATCGATGATGCCTGTATGGGTAATCAAAGCATCCCCTTCGGGATCCGCGATCTCAGCCGGCGCCAACACTTGCAAGAAGCCATCGCCCGTCAGGTCCAGCGTGGCTTCAGAGGCTGAACCCAGCGCCACGCGACCAAGCTGTGCGGTGATCGTCCCTTTGTTGAACACCCGGCTCCCAAGGAGCAACACGTCCCGTGCCGTGATGGTCCCTTCATTCACCACGTCTTCCGCGCGGGAACCCGCCACGAATTCCAAACGTGTGGCTCCACCCATGAACGTGGTGAAATTCGCATCATCGACGGCTTGCAACGTCGACGCGATAAACGCACCGCCGGTGTTGATGTCACCCTGCTCCGTGACGGTGATCCCCCACGGGTTGATCAACAAGACCGATCCCTGAGCCGTCAGTTTTCCGGCCAGCTCCGATCGACCGTTGCCGTGCACGATGTTGAGAACCGCAGCGTCAGCGCCTTTCGCTTGATCAAAGTCAACCCATGCGCCGGTTCCCTTTATGTTAAAGCTCTCCCACCGGATCACCGCTCGTTGCGAACTCTGAGTGATCGTCAGCTTCCCATTGTCAGGAACCCCGATCGTCGCATCGCCGGCGACGACCCCTCCGGAGCTTCCCACCTCCGGAAGCACCAGCTCCTCCGCATGCCCCAAAGGCGAGACAAACAAAGCCGCAACCATCGCGAAGATGACCATCATGTACCGGCGGAACATCAGAAGACCACCTCCACACTGGCCTGAAGGGAACGCGAGGTCACCCACTGGGACCAGCCCCAGCTCTGCTCAAGCGTCAGGCCCAACGGCCCCATCTGCCCTCGCAACCCCACGCCCGCTCCTTGGGCGACTCCGTCGGCGTCGGCCACGTCTCCGCTGGTGCCCCCCGCAGCCACGTAGCCGAAAATCGTCAGGTTCATCCTCCCCCCAAGCAGCCAAAAGCCCCGGTCAACCTGCCCCCGCACGCTCCACCCGTGGTCGTTGGCACCCACCCCGTACTCGAGCGACGGCAACGCCCTGCCGCCCGTTAACCCAAAAAGCTCCGACGTCGGCAGCGGTTTCACCAGGGCCAGCTGCCCCCGCAGGTTCGCCGTAAACTCATACCCGCTCCCCAACGCCCGCGAGTACTGCGCCGTCACGCCCAGCTTGGCAAAGCCGGGCCCCGCATCCGGCCGCGAAAAGGGAACCTTCGTCTCTTCCACGTCTTTAGCCCCTCGCGAGCCCCACGCCAACCCTTGGCTCAGCTCCACCGAGCCCGAAAGCCTCGCACCAGTGCTCATCTGCCGGCTTGCGTTGGCACTAAACCTTAAGACCCGCAGCCCGTCCCGGTACAGCTCGACGTCGAAATCGGGCGCCGACATGACCTCATCCGTCGATTCCAACGTCGCCGACAGCCGCACCTCATTCGTCTGGCTCAACTGCACCGGATCGCTGTACTCCAGGGAAATCCGCCGGAAATCACTGCGCACGTCGGGAATCAGCCAGCGCAGCGGAGACGGCGTGAAGGTGTAAGACGTCGAAAAACTCAACTGCAGTGTCTGCCCGCCCGCTCCTACCGGCCAGCGGATCGAACCGCCCCCCGAGCGGTGGGCGGCCTCCCTAGTTCCGTACGGCGGAAGAAGCGACGATGTCAACCCCGAGACGTTGAACGACAGCTGCTCTCCCCGCCCGAAGGGCTGAAAAAGCTGCACGCTAGCCGAGGCGTTCCATGGGGAGCTGCGGTTAGGAAGGCGGGAGTTTAACGTGAGCGAGACCCGCAAAGGAGTCTCCTCGCCCTCGACGACCAGCACGCCTGCGCCCACGCCCTCGCCCGGCACCAGCGTCGTGCGAACGGAAACCCCCGGCGCCTGGCGAGCCAGGGTCATGACGCGCTCAAATTCGTCGGCGGTCAATTGGGAACGGTTGATGATGGGAGCGAAGACCTTCTCAAGATACCGGCGGGAACGGGCGGGAACTCCGTCCAGGTTGACGCCTTCGAGATAACCGTCGACGACCAGCATGCGCAGCACGCCGCCGTCTTCGATCTCTTGCGGCGGGATCGTCACCCGGGCAAGGAAGTAGCCCGCCTCCTGGTACAGCGACTCGAAGATCTGAGACAGGGCGTACAATTCGCTTGCGGTCGATCTGCGCCCTCGGAAGAATTCGACGTAGGCTTGGATCTCTTGGGCGATGTCGGGGGGAAGATCAAAAACCGCTCCTTCCAGCACGATCTCGCCCACGACGGCCGTCGGTTCTCCGGCCGCTTCTTGCGCAAGGACCGCATCGGTTACTCCAGAGCTCAACACCAAACCCAAGAGGATGGCGCAGACGGCCACCAGAGCCCGGTTGACCGGACAAGTGTGCACACCTGGACAAGCGTCCATTGCCGCGACCCCCCATCTTCCCCCGAGCGGCGGACCTTCGGAGCTCATCTTCCGGTGAAGCGTCAGGGCGATCTGACTCAGTACAGTGCATCAAAGGGAGCCGCATTGCACCGTGCATAGAGCGCTTGTCCACGAGTACGACCCGGGCGAATGAACTCTCTACGTACCAGCGCACCCGAAAGGCATCAGCCTTAGGCGTAATTGACGGTCTTCACCGAGAAATTTACGGATGCGTGATTACACGGCGATTACAAATTGAAGGCGCCCGTCCCTCCGCGCGCAGCAAAGTGCCTCGGAGAGTGCATGGGCGCCTCGGCATGACGACCTTCGAATTCCGTTATAGCTATTTACTCAAATCAAAACGCCCCGGGTTCGATGGTCACCACGTCGGGCTGGCCAAAGCGGGCCGAATAGCTTACCTGCAANACNGCCGGCCCCGACAAGGCCACCGGATTCCCCTCTTCGTCCACCATCGGAACCCCCGTCATGATCACCTGCACGCCCGCATCGTTGGGATCCACGCCCGCAAAGGCCAGCACCTCACCGGGGTTCAGCGAGATGTTGCTCACGCTCCCCTCCGGCTTCCAGCTCAGCCTCTGGAAGTAGTTGGCAAGCTGCAATCCGGCGATGACGATCTTCTCCCGCTCTTGGTCGGTGGGGTTCTCCGACGTGGCCCACACCACGTTGATGTACATCAGTCGCTCGCTGGTCGCCCCGAAGATGTAGTAGACCGACGCCGGCCCTGGCCCCGGCGAAAGGCTTGGCACCGTGACGCCGACGATCATCGTCCCCTGCTCCAGGTTGAACATCTCGCCGATCTCGTCGTCGCTCACGCCGAAGTCCTGCTTGATGGCCTGTTTCACTTCCTCACGCGTCAT